>ERZ780168.2553-NODE-2553-length-15881-cov-4.115190_pt1 | contig 15881 bp, 11 predicted proteins | sample MGYA00510981_ERZ780168 | MGnify/ENA primary metagenome ERZ780168 (study PRJEB29588, sample SAMEA2158769) | human gut metagenome | biome: human gut; feature: human-associated habitat; material: faeces | place: Denmark | collected 2008/2010 ...
TAGATTTGCAAATAGAAAGAGGAATAGAATTTATATGAGAAGTAAGAAAAAAGAAAAGAAAATATATATTTACAAATTAATTGTAACAATAATATTTGCATTGGCAATAGTATTTGTACTTAATACAGCGCAAAATTATATAAGAAATGAAATTACTGGGAAAACCAATTTAGTAATTAATAATGGAAATGTTACAAAGAGTACCAAGAATGATGTAATTGTAGAAGATGATGTAAGATATTGCAAATTTCTTTGATGACCATATTTTTTATGATAATAAGTACAATCAAATTATAACAACATCAGATACGAAGGTTGCAACATTTGTGATTGATAAAAATAAATGTACAATAAATAGTTCAGATGTGAGTTTAATTGCACCAGCCAAAAAGATAGGTAATGAGTTTTATTTACCTTTTTCGGAGATTAGCAAGAGTGTATATAATGTGGAAACTAAATACATAAGTGAGACAAATACTGTTGTTTTAGTTTCATTAGATAGAGAACTTGTATATGCTAATAGTAGCAAGAATAATTCAGTAAAATATATGCCAACAAGTTTTTCAAAGACTGTTGATAAAATTGAAAAAGGCGATAATGTTACAGTTGTGAAGGATGATAAGACTGCAGAAAATGACTGGACTAAGGTTACGACCGAAAATGGAAAGATTGGCTATGTAAAAACTAGCACCTTGGCAAATGAAAAGCAGATTAGAGAAAAATTAAACATAGAGAAACAAATTGAAGGAAATATTAGTTTGGCATGGGATTATTTTTCAGAGTATGCATCTGCGCCACAAAGAACAGGAACAATAAAGGGTGTAAATGTTGTATCTCCAGCATTCTTAGCATTACAAGATGGCGGAAAAGGAAACCTTGTTGCTAATGTTGGAACAGCAGGAGCAAATTATATAAATTGGGCTCATAATAATGGATACAAAGTTTGGGCATTACTTTCAAATAATTCGGACAAGCCAACTACAACTGAGATATTAAATGATTACAAATTAAGAGAAAAGTTAATAAACAATATAGTAACTGCAGTAGTAACATTTAATCTTGATGGAATAAACCTAGACTTTGAGTACTTAAATGAAAGTGACAAAGATGTATATTCTAGATTAGTAATAGAATTAGCACCTAGATTAAAAGAACTCGGAAAAGTTCTATCTGTTGATGTAACAGCACCAGATGGTTCACCAGATTGGTCATTATGTTATGACAGAAATGTGATAGGTGATGTTGCAGACTATATAGTATTTATGGGATACGACCAAAATGGAGTGTCATCACCTAAAGAAGGAACAACCGCTGGTTGTGATTGGGTGGAAGCAAACATCAAAAAATTCTTGGGGCAAGAAGGAGTAGAGGCAAGTAAGATAATACTAGGAACACCATTCTACACAAGAATTTGGACAGAAAACAATGGAAGTGTAACAAGTAAAGTTGTAAATATGAAAAATATAGCAAAAAACTTACCAGAAGGAACAAAAACGACATGGGACGATTCGCTAAAACAAAACTATGCAGAGTACGAAAAAGGTGGAAAAACATATAAGATTTGGATAGAAGATGCTAAATCTTTAAGATGCAAGCTAGAATTAGTTAACACATATAATTTAGCAGGTGCTGCATATTGGGAAAAAGATAGAGAAACAGATGATATCTGGGATATGGTATCTGAAGTATTAAATGTAAAATAGCGATAAATAATATAAATAGACATGTAATCTAACGGATTATGTGTCTGTTTTTCTATTTATCTGAAAATACTTTACATAAACAGAAAAAGGTAGTATAATATTGCGAGAGTTTTATTACTAGTTGAAAAAAGTTGGTTAGTAATAAGTAGTTTATGAAATCATTTGACAATTATAAGGAGGACATTTTAGATGGATTTCATTATGACTCATGTAGAAATTATCATAGCAGTTATTGCAATCTTGCTGATTTTGCTCTTTTTGGCATCAATCTACAAGGTTGCAAGCATTGACAAGGTTTTGATTATTACGGGTGGCAAAGAACCCGTAATCAAAATCTCTGGTGGCTCGTTTGTTATACCGATTTTTCGGAAGGCAGACTACTTTGACCTTTGTATGTTGACCGTTAAGGCTGACAAAGACGAAATTAAAACATGCACGGCAGTTCCGATTGTGGCAGACTGGACGGCACAAATTCGACCTTGTGTTTCGGACGAAAGTAAACTGCGTACAGCAATTATTTCGTTCAAAGAACGTGGCAATGATGGTATTGTTGCAGATGTTAAGCTTACCCTTATGGGTGCTGTTCGTGATGTTGTTGCATCTATGACGCCAGAGGCTTTGCTGAAGGATAAAGAAGCCTTTAAACAGAAGGTTCAGCAAAGTGTAGCAGATGAAATGGAAAACATGGGATTGGAATTGGTATCTCTGAACATTCAGGATATTAGTGACAATAATGGTTACTATGATGATATCGCTGCACTTGATTCTGCTGACAAGAGAAAAGCTGCTGCAATTAAGGCTGCTGAGGTAGAGCAGACTACCAGAGAAAAGAAGGCTGTTGCAACTCAAGTTGCTGAGATTACAGAGGCAAATGCGCAAAAAGAGTCCAAAATCGCCAAGATGGAGGCTGAACTTGCCGAGCAGGAAAAACGTAAGGAGACAGATACAAAACTTGCAGAATTCAAAATTGCGACAGATACTGCAAATGCTAATGCAAATGTTGCTGGTGAGCTGCAAGAAACAATTCGTCGACGTGAGATTGAAGAGCAGAAAGGTGCTGTTGAGGTTATGAAGGCCGAACAGGAAAACCTTGCTGCTCAGAAGCAGAGAGAAGTTTTGCTTACTCGTGCTGAAAGCGATAAGCAGAAAAAGCGTGTTGAAGCAGAAGCTGAGGCTGATGTTAAAGCCATTGAAGCTGATGCAAACATTAAGGTCGCAGAGCGAAATGCAGAAGCGGCTAGAAAGGAAGCACAGGGTAAGGCTGATGTCGAAAGAACTGAAGCTGAAACCAAGGTAAAGGTGGCTGAGGCTGAGGCATCAAAAATCCGTGAAGAAGGTCTTGCACAGGCAGATGTTACTAAGGCCAAGGCTATCGCTGAGGCTGAAGGCAAAAAGGCAGATTTGCTCGCAGATGCAGAAGGTATCAAGGCAAAGAAGCTTGCTGAAGCTGAAGGTGAAAAGGCTATTGCAGAAGCACGTGCTGCCAACGATAAGGTGAACTTCGAAATCGAGAAACTCAGAATTCAGACTGAGGCTCAGATTAAGGTTTCCACTGCCATGGCAGAGGTTATGGCAAACGTTGGCCAGAATGCAGAGTTTGTGCATATTGGCGGCGATGGACTCCAGAATGCTATGGGAGCTGGTAAGACAGGCAACATTCTGCTTGATACCATTAGCCAGATTCCTGTGCTCATGAAGAGCCTCAACGTTGAGAACCAGGCTCTGAATGGTCGTTCTATGAACGAAGAAGTTAAGGAACTCTCTGAGTCCTTGCTTTCTGGTCTGAACAGAATAAAAAATGGTCAGAGCAGTTCTGAAACGAAGACTACGGCTGTTGAAGACAATGCAGATGGTGCAGAAGAACAGCCTGACGTTGAAGATGGTTCGGCTGAACCTGCCGAAGAGAACCCTATGGAAGAGCCTGAGCTGAGTGACACGGACACATCTGAGGATGATGTGGCAAAATCTGCTGAAGAAGACGGGACGCTTTCAGAAGCAGAGGAAGGTAAAAAGGCAGACTAAATAATGTGATCTATTAATAAAACTCTAAACTAGTAAACTACCAACTAACTAAACTTTTTGAGAGCTTCTTAGAAATAAGGAAGCTCTCTTTTTTCGGCAATTTTGAATTTTTATTTATGATGATGTAAAAATGGGTTTTATAAAGATAATATCAATAATATATTATATTGGGTGATGCTATGAAAAAAACAATATATTTTACATTAGAATATTATAAGGATATTAATGATCTATCTTATGGATTTATAAATTTTTTGATAAAAATAAAGAAGCTAAAATATGTATTTGGAAATATAAAAATGATTGAGAGTGATGATAAGATTGAGTACATATGTTACACAGTGCGTAATAAAGAAGAAAAAACGTTGAAAAAGATAGAGAGACTAGTAAGAAAAAATGTAAATTCAAATATAATATTGTCTAGAAGAATAAAAGAGATTACCAGCAATAAAGAAAGTACTGAAATATATCAAAATGTAAATAAAATTATAAAAAATAGCAAGGAAAATAAGAGTATATATAGGGATTTTTTTAAAACAGTAATAAAATCAGTAATTGAAAGAAAAAAAGAAATTTTAGAGGAACAGTCACTTAGCATATTAATTGATACAAAAGATTATAATAATACACAGCTTATAAGCGAATTAATAACACAATATAAAATGATTAATATAGTCACGTCTAACAGAAATCAGTTTGCAGGTTTAGAGGAAGAAGCAGAGCAAAATTTTGAACCAATATCTGTGTTAAACAATAAAAGAAAGAGCTTAAGAAATGCAAAATATATATTAAATGTAGATTTTAGTGGAGAAAAAATTAAAGAATACAGTATTGATTAATGCATTAAAGATGAACCAAAGATATTTTATGGTGATTAATATTCTCTTAATGGCGAAACTTTACAAAAAAAATATTTGTAGAAGATAGATTTTAAGGTTACATTAAGTTTTCATTAATCAAAATACTATATATTTACAGCAAATCTAATTAAAACCATCGAAAAATAAAAAAATCTGTTTATGTACAAGAGAAAATTCATTCCGTTAGTACTGTTAATGATTTTAATCGTCAATGGATGCAGCAATAAGCAAGAGGTAGTGTTAACTCCAGTTGACTATGTAAATCCCTATATGGGGAATATCAGTCATTTGTTAGTTCCTACTTACCCAACTGTCCATCTTCCCAATAGTATGCTCCGCATCTATCCGGAAAGAGCAGATTACACCTCTGATAAAATAAAAGGCTTACCGGTCATTGTCACCTCGCATCGGGGAAAGTCTGCATTCAGCCTGTCTTTCTATCAGGGAGCAGAGAGCGGATTACAACCGGTATATTACTATTGTTATGATAATGAAGTGATAAAACCCTATTCCTATTCTTCCTATTTTGAAGAAGAAGAGGTTTCCACTAAATTCGCTCCCTCCCACCAAGCAGGAATCTATGAACTAAGTTTCCGGAAAAACAATGCTCCATATTTAATACTTAGTACCACCAATGGTGAGCTTAAAACTACGGAGAATACCATTTCCGGTTATCAGAACATAGATCATCAAACCAAAGTATATGTTTATATGGAGACTTCCGCACTGCCGGAAAAAACGATGACTGTCAGCAAAGAAGAAATAAATCACAGCCACACTGCCATAAAAGGCAAGAACGTGGGTATCGCTCTCTTATATTCAACAGATATAAAAACAATCAAAGTTCGCTACGGCATTTCCTTCATTGATGAAAAGCAAGCAAAAGCCAACCTACAGCGGGAAATAAAAGATTATGATGTAGAAAACCAGATGAACATTGCCAAAAACATCTGGAACCAAACATTAAGTAAAATCAAAGTGGAAGGAATAGACGAAAATGCAAAAGCAATATTCTATACTTCTCTCTACCGGACTTACGAACGGATGATTTGCCTTTCGGAAGACAACCGCTATTACAGTGCTTTCGACAATAGTATCCACAAAGATTCTGTCCCATTTTATACCGACGATTGGATTTGGGACACGTATAGAGCAGTCCACCCCTTACGTGTTATCATCGAACCAGAAATGGAAGCTGACATGATTCAGTCATTTATCAGAATGGCACAACAAATGGAACATAACTGGATGCCTACATTTCCTGAAGTGACGGGAGACAGCCGTAGAATGAATTCCAATCACGGTGTAGCCACTGTTATTGATTCATATATAAAAGGAATCCGTAACTTTGATTTATCAGCTGCTTACGAAGCCTGCAAACTTGGTATTACAGAAAAAACGTTAGCCCCGTGGTCAGGCATAAAGGGAGGTGAAATCACAAAATTCTATTGGGAAAACGGATATTTACCGGCATTGGCACCAGGAGAACAAGAAACAGCTGACGAAGTACACCCATTTGAAAAACGCCAACCGGTAGCCGTCACTCTAGGTACGTCTTACGATGAATGGTGCCTGGCACAAATAGCCAAACAACTTGGGTATGAGAAAGACTATAACTACTTTCTACAAGGGAGTAAAAACTATCGGAATATTTTCAATCCTGAAACAAAATTCTTCCATCCCAAAAATGCAAAAGGCGAATTCATAGAACCCTTTGATTATGCCACTGCCGGTGGATTAGGTGCTCGTGAAGCATACGGCGAGAATAACGGTTGGATATACCGATGGGATGTTCCCCATAATATTGCTGATTTAATTGAACTGATGGGAGGGAAAGAAGCATTCAGAAATAATCTTGAAACGATGTATAACACCCCATTGGGCGAAGCCAAATATGTATTTTATGCACAATTACCGGATCATACGGGTAATGTAGGTCAATTTTCAATGGCTAATGAACCCAGTATGCACATTCCTTATCTGTACAACTATATAGGAGAGCCCTGGAGAACTCAAAAAAGAGTAAGGACATTGCTCGATGAATGGTTTAGAAATGACCTGATGGGACTCCCGGGCGACGAAGATGGCGGAGGAATGTCAGCATTTGTAGTCTTCTCCATGCTAGGTTTCTATCCTATTACTCCTGGTTTGCCTATTTATGTCATCGGAACTCCTATGTTCGAAAGAGCAGTTATTGAAACAGGAGCCGGCAAATCATTCGAAGTCATTGCGCACAACTATTCGCCGACAAATAAATATATCCAATCAGCCAAACTAAATGGCAAAGATTGGAACCAATCCTGGTTCGAACATAAAGAACTGATGAATGGCGGCAAACTGGAATTTACAATGGGAAACACTCCCAATAAGAATTGGGCGGCAGACAGTGTACCCCCTTCTTTTGAAATGAATAAATAACAGAATATGAATAAAATATTATTTGTCCTTTTATCGCTTTTGACTTCTCTGCAATCATACTCCCAAGAGCAAAATGAAAAAGAAGTTTCATTTCTCTTGTTGGGAGATATACACTATGATTTATTGGAAGATCACGATATGGAATGGTTATCCACCAAACCGGATGATCTGCGCCAAGTTACCAAAGAATATTCAGTATTCACGAAAAATACATGGCCGGAATTCTCCCGGATAATCAGCGGGCAAGTTCAAAAACACCAGCCGTCAATAAAAGCCGTTCTGCAAATGGGGGACTTGTCAGAAGGATTGGCCGGTTCCCCACAAAAAGCAATACAGATGGCTAACAGTGCCTTTAAAGCTGTCAACAAAATGAATCTGAAAGTACCTTTCATTATGACTAAAGGTAATCATGATATCACAGGGCCAGGGGCTAAAGAAGCTTTTGAAAAAGTATACTTACCCAATATGGCAAGGTTGGCAGGACATCCATCCTTACAGTCAGCCAATTACACTACTACTCTTGATGATGTATTATTTGTGTGTTATGATCCATGGGATCGGAATCCGGAAGGGCTACAACAATTAGAAAAGTCACTAGCCGGTTCGAAGGCAACTTACAAGTTTGTCATGTTACACGAGCCTGTGATTCCGGTAAATGAAAGATGCTGGCATGTATTCCGACAAGATAATGCCAAGAGGATGCAATTAGAATATTATACCGCATTTGGAGAAAAGCCATACGATACAGTCAACATATCCGAATTACTTACTTCTAATTAAAAACATATTAGCCATGAATGTAAAATTTAAAGCTCATTTATTTATTTTCTCCTTATTCTTTTGCTATAATCTATCAGCACAAGAAATCGTCAAAGGAGATTTTAAGAACGAAAATCCACAAAGTTCGTATGTTCCTTCATTTGACATGGATGCTACCGACAAACCGGTGAAGAATGTCATCTTAATGATAGGTGACGGCATGGGACTGGCACATATCTGTTCAGGAATGTATGCCAATCAAGGACAGCTTACTATCACTAATTTAAAAACATACGGTTTCGTCAGAACGCAATCTGCCAACAAGTTTACAACAGATTCAGCTGCTTCCGGAACTGCTTACTCAACCGGAAAAAAAACTAAAAACGGAGCGCTCGGAATGGATGAAAATAACCAAGTTATTCCAAACTTACCGGAGAAGTTATCCGGCTATGGCTACATTTCAGGAATCGTTACCACTGACAATCTCGACGGAGCTACTCCTGCTGCTTTCTTTGCTCACCAACCGGAACGTGGAATGTCTAAAGAAATATGGGCAGATCTTCCTAACAGTAAGCTGACATTCTTTTCTGCCGGTAGTTATGAACTATTTGAAAAACAAGCACCAAACGTTCAAAAGGAAATCAAAAAAGAGTTTACCATCATAGAAGAACCGAATGACAAAGCCATCAAGAAATCTAAAAAACTGGGATACTTACCCACAAAAAGCAAAACAGCTTCTGTAAACGAAAACCGGGGAGATTTCCTTCCGTCTACCACCCAAATGGCTATTGACTATCTTTCGAGCAGGAGTACTAACGGTTTCTTCTTAATGGTAGAAGGTGCCCGAATAGATAAAAGTGCGCACAGCAATGATTATTCGGCAGTTGTCCGTGAAGTATTGGACTTTGATAAGGCGGTAGAAGCTGCTATCAGATTTGCAGAAAAAGATGGAAATACATTAGTGATTATTTCAGCTGATCATGAAACCGGAGCATTAGCTTTACGTGACGGAAACATAAAAGAAGGCAAAATGAAAGCAATGTTTGTATCTAAAGGACATACACCAATCATGGTTCCACTGTTTGCATACGGTCCACAATCCAAGCTTTTTGGCGGTGTTCAGGAAAACAGCGATGTTAGTAATAAAATTCTCCAATTACTCGCTAAATAAGATATAAAACAGATCTGTCATTCAAACTGAAATAAGAAAGAATTTCTTATTTGCATATAGAAAAAATTCTTTCTTATTTCTTTTCTGCCTGATAGACTCCAAAAATAATGCAACCTGCTCCCAATAATGTAATCCACGTGATTTTTTCGTGGAGAATGATAACCGAAGCTACCATAGTTACCAACGGATTGAGATAGATATAATTGGAGGCTCTAACGGTTCCCAACTGTTTCAATACCACATTCCAAAGGACATAACAAACCAAGGATGCCAGGACGGCCAGAAATAAGAGATTGGATAATACAACCGGTTTTAAAAGTACATCGAAATCCGGTTGCAGCGGATGAAGAAGAAAGGCGGGAAGTATGGTCAATACTCCATAAAAGAATATCTTACGGGTGATAAATACCGTAGGGTAACGCCCTGTCATTTTCTTTATCACCAGACTATAAAATGCCCACGACAGGGCGGCAAGTAAAGTCAGCAAATCCCCTACCGGAGATAATTTAAGCACAAAACTACCGTTGAAAACCACCAGTCCCACTCCGATTAAAGCTAATATGGAACCATAAATCAAACCTTTGGTGGCTTTTTCACTCTTATAAAAGAGAAGGGAGAGAATGGTAGTAAGCAAGGGAGCTGTGCAAATGATGAAAGCGACATTGGATGCTTGCGTAATTCCCAAAGCTGTATTCTCTGTAAAGAAATAGAGTGAACCACCGAAAAAACCTCCTGCCATCAACCAAAGTTCGTCTTTCCAATTACTCGTAAACAGACGTTTGGGAGAAATCACCCAAATGCCCAGATAGGCAATGAGAAAACGATAGAAGAATATCTCCTGTGGGGTCAGTCCGTGATTAATCAATACTTTGGTTGATATGAAAGTCAATCCCCAGATAGCAACTACAAGTATCGCAATCAGATGGTAATATCCATGCTTCAATTCCATAATGGCGGTGATGTTTGTTTAATAGAGTGCAAAGATAGCGAGAAGTTATGGAATGTTTGTTTGGAGAAGTAACAAAAAGCCCGTACCTTTGTTTATGTTCAAAGAAAGTTCCTAAAATAAGGTATAAGTTATGGAAAAATATATAGCACCGGACAGGAAACGTATCCCATACGGCATGATGAACTTTGCAGTAATCCGCCGCGACGACTGTTATTATGTAGACAAAACCCGGTTTATACCCATGATAGAAGAGGCGGACAAGTTTTTCTTCTTTATTCGTCCGCGCCGTTTCGGCAAAAGCCTCACAGTAAATATGTTGCAGCACTATTACGATATACTTGCCAAGGATAAATTCGAAGCGCTGTTTAGCGATCTTTACATCGGAAAGCACCCTACGCGCGACCGAAACAGCTATCTGGTACTATACCTCAACTTCTCCGGAATAGTAGGCGAACTGCACAACTACCGCAAAGGACTGGACGCGCATTGCCAAACAATGTTCGACTATTTCTGTGACATTTACGCCGACTATCTCCCCAAAGGCATCAAGGAAGAACTCGACAAAAAAGAAGGAGCTGTCGAACAATTTGAATACCTGTTCACAGAATGTAATAAGACCAACCAACGTATTTACCTCTTTATTGACGAATACGACCATTTCACCAATGCCATCCTCTCGGATATAGAAAGCCTGCATCGCTATACGGACGAAACACATGGCGAAGGTTATCTGCGCGCCTTCTTCAATAAAATTAAAGCCGGAACCTATTCCAGTATCGAGCGTTGTTTCATTACCGGTGTAAGCCCCGTGACAATGGACGACCTCACAAGTGGTTTCAACATCGGAACCAACTACTCGCTCACACCGGAATTCAACGAGATGATAGGTTTCACGGAAGAAGAAGTGCGCCAAATGCTCACTTACTATTCCACCACCAGTCCATTCAACCACAGTGTGGACGAACTGATAGAAATAATGAAACCTTGGTATGACAACTACTGCTTTGCGGAAGAATGTTATGGTGAAACCACTATGTACAACTCCAATATGGTGCTCTACTTCGTCAAGAATTATATTCAACGAGGCAAAGCCCCCCGAGATATGGTAGAAGATAATATTCGCATTGATTACGAAAAATTACGTATGCTCATCCGGAAGGACAAAGAGTTTGCCCATGATGCCTCCATCATACAAACATTGGTGAGCGAAGGTTACGTCACCGGAGAACTGAAAAAAGGTTTTCCTGCCATCAATATCACCAATCCCGACAACTTTGTGAGCCTGCTCTACTATTTCGGTATGCTCACCATTAGCGGCACGTATAAAGGAAAGACCAAACTCACCATCCCTAATCAGGTAGTCCGCGAACAAATCTACACTTATCTGCTAAGTACCTATAACGAAGCCGAACTCAATTTCAGTAGTTACGAAAAAAACGAACTTGCCAGTGCTCTTGCCTACGATGGCGATTGGAAAGCCTATTTCGGTTATATTGCTGACTGCCTGAAACACTACACTTCCCAGCGCGACAAGCAGAAAGGTGAATTTTTTGTCCACGGCTTTACGCTTGCCATGACGGCACAAAACCGTTTCTACCGTCCCATTTCCGAACAGGACACACAGGCAGGTTATGTCGATATTTTCCTCTGTCCGCTACTGGATATCTATTCCGACATGAAGCACAGCTATATTGTAGAACTGAAGTATGCCAAGTATAAAGATCCCGAAAGCCGCGTGGAAGAACTACGACTGGAAGCTATTGACCAAGCGAATCGTTATGCTGACACTGATACGGTAAAGAGAGCAGTCGGCACTACACAGCTTCATAAGATTGTGGTTGTATACAAAGGAATGGATATGCCGATATGTGAAGAGGTTTAACAGATAGGCTAACAATATGAAAAGATCAATAAAACGTTTGCCCAAACGCACGCAAGAAGAGTTGGCAGTGTTGCAAGAATTGATATTGTCGAATCTTACGAATGTGCGTATGATTATCTTGTATGGAAGTTATGCACGGGGAAAATATGTCATTTGGGATGAAACATACGACGAACGTGGAGGGACTACTTACTACCAAAGTGATTTGGATATTCTGGTGATATGTGATACGAGAGACGCAAATAAAGCAGAGAGGCATGCGCGCGAGGTGATCGTTCCTAAATATGATACAAGAATGGAAGGAAAGCGGCATCCGGCACCGCCTAGTATTATTGTAGAAAACCCGACGACCATTAATCGAGCTATAAGAAGGAAGCATTATTTCTTCTATGAGATTATAAAAGACGGTATTCTGTTGTATAACGACGGCACGTTTCAGATTGGCAAACCGGAGAAATTACCGTATCGGGAGATTAAGCAATATGCAGAGGAAGAATATGCAGAATGTTTTCCTTTAGCAGAAGGATTCTTAAGACATGGACATTTGGATAAAGAAGAAGAGAATTATAAACTAGGTTCATTTGAATTACATCAAGCCTGCGAACGTTACTACAAAACGTTTACGCTCGTGTATAGCGGCATTCGCCCTAAATCTCATGAATTGAAAGTGCTGGGAGCAATGGTCAGGAGCTGTTCACGAGAATTCGCAAATGTGTTTCCAACTCATACTTTCGAAGATAATAAAGCATTTGATAAATTATGCAGAGCATATATCGAAGCCCGATATAATCGACTGTTCACCGTTAGCAAAGAGCAATACGAGTATATGCTGGCACGAACAGAGGTGCTCCGCGAAGTAACTATTCGGGAATGTGCCGCACGCATGGCGTATTACGATGAGATGATAGAAAAAGAAGAGAAAGAGAAGATATAAACCGTATATTGTAAAAATGAATAATTACCCTCATCACAGATAGCTGTAATGAGGGTAATCACGTTAAAAAGAGAGTTTCTACACATCTCCTTAATATCAATTTCTACATGAGAAACTATCGCAATTACATACTTTATTTAGTCACCTTGTAAGTTCCACTTCCATACTCCTTTGACTTCACCTCTCCAGGAAGAGTTACGGTAGCGGTAACACCCTTAGGAATGGTGAATTCCCAAATCCAGGTATCTCCTTCGTATTTCCAGGCACTCTTGATGAGTCCGGCGGCGGAACGGTATTCGGCAGTCACGTGTCCTAACCGCTTGTCTGGAATGGGCTTCATAATGATATGTTTGAAGCCGGGGGTGGCAAGATCAGCTGCGATGCCGGCAACAGTTTCCCAAATCCATTCACATACGCATCCATAGGCATAATGATTGAAGCTGTTCATGCCGCGCGGTCCCATTCCTTTGTCTATCATATAGCTGTTCCACCGTTCCCAGATGGTGGTGGCTCCATTGTCCACAGAATACAGCCAGCTTGGGTTCTTACGTTGAAAGAGGAGTTCATAGGCAATGTCTTCCATGCCATTCTCCGTGAGGGTGGCCATGAGAATGGATGTGCCCAAGAATCCGGTCTGCAAGCAAAGATCGTGCTGTGCGAAGTTTTCACGCAGGCGGTCTATCATCTTCGCTTTGGATTCGCCTTCCACAAGCTGGTTCTTTAGGGCAAATAAGGCAGGAGTTTGCATGGTGTTGAGGATGGCGGTTTTGAAGGTGCCGTCCTCGTTGAGGAAGTTCTCTTTGATGTATGCCTTTGCCGAATCGGCCATTTGCTGGTACTTGGCGGCATCGCGACCGGTGGCGGCAGCCATATCTCGCATCATGAAAGCATCTATCACCCAGTAAGAAGCGCTCATATAGTTCCAATAGCTGACGGCATCAGGAAGCGGGCCTTGGGGAGAGAAAGCGAGTCCGCTACAACTTTCCAGTGGTTCGTAGCTCAACCAGTCGGCCCATTGGTAGTTGCCGTTCTCACCGCAGAGAGTCTCGTGATTATACTTGGTGTCGTTGATGTGGTTCATAAACAGGTCCATGGCGTTCCAGCTCTCTTCAATAATTTGCGTGTCACCGAATTGCTTCCATACCGTCCAGGGCACAATGATTCCGGCATCGGCCCAACCCAAACGCATTTTCTCATCACCGTATTGTGCCAAGGGAGCCACTCCGGGGAATCCACCCAAACTGTTTTGAGTGTCGCGCATGTCACGCATCCACTTATGGAAAAACTTCATGGTGTTAGCAAAGAACGTACCGGTTTCTGCAAACACTTGTGTGTCTGCTGTCCAGCCCAGACGCTCGTCACGCTGCGGACAGTCGGTGGGTATGGACAGGTAGTTGGATAGCTGTCCCCAATAAGTGTTGGAGATGAGCTTGTTCACAAGGTCGTTGCCTGTGGTGATAGTGCCGGTCTCCAGTTCCTTTGCGATGGAAGTAACGGGGATGGACTTCAACGACTTGATGGCAACATTCCCGGTGGCAGTTATGGAGACATAGCGGTAACCGAAGAAGGTGCAGTGAGGATAATAGGCCACATAGTTATCTCCGCCAGCAAAGGTGTAATCCAGACGGATACCGGTGTGGGGGATGCGCAGGTTTTCGCGATGGCAGCTTCCTTCCGGACCGTCCATCCCACGAATCTTGGCGCCGTTGCCGTCATTGAGCAGCTCTGCAGGAAGGCAGGTCAGCACCGTTCCCTCGGCAGCTTTGAATACGAAAGAGGGTATGCCGGCGCAATTTTGCCCGAAATCCACCACTAACGTCTCTCCCGGACTTACGGTTATCTCCTTGCCCGATGCGAACTCACGGGCGATAATCACCTTACCGAACTCGTTCTCTTTCGCTCCTTCTATATTCTTCCAAATATATGCTCTGATAGGAGCAAGAGCAAGATCTGTACGCAGATAGACTTCCGCTCCGTCCGAAGGCAGAATGTCGCCAGAAAATTCGGTGTTCTCTTCGGGTATGGAGAGTTTATCCACACATTCGAAGCCCATCGGTTCGCGTGCATCGTACTCTTCTCCGTCAAAGATACCGGCATGTTTCACCGGACCGGCAATTCCGGCTTTCCAGTTTTCGAGGTCGGTACCGTAACGCTTCTTACTTCCGTCAGAAAAAGTTAGTTCCAGTACACCACGGAAGGCACATTTCTTGCCTATCATGCCGTCATATCCTCCGGGAGTTATGATTTTGTCACCCCACCATCCCGGCGTTACCTGTACGGAAAGCATGTTCTCGGCGTTTAGCTTGGTACGGATGATGTCTGTAATATCATAAGTGAAAGAACGTTTGGTCTTGGCATAGTGTGTGAAGCCCGGTTTCAGAAATTCCTCGCCTACGGGTTTCCCATTCACATACAACTCGTAAACTCCCAGTCCAGCGGTCATCCACTTGGCGGAGACAATTTTCTGTTCATTTTTCACGGTGGACACGAACCAACTCGCGCCATCGGCTGCGCGATCGTCGTTATGTCCTTTCACTACAGGAGCGTCTACTGCGGAAATCCATTTGGATTCGTTCCAGGCTGATGCTTCCAATGCGTCAGTACGTTTTCCGACTTCGGTTGCGTTTATCAGTCCGCTATTCGAGAAAAGCGCGAGAATCATTATCGGGATAAGATTCGCAAAACAATGAAGATTCATTTTCATACTTATATGTATTTTTAGTATTAAAAGATTAACTTGGAAATGCTGTTTTAGTTTTACAGGGCTTGCACAACAAAATTACAGAATTATATGATATGACAGACGATTTCTGCATTTTTTTTGACTCAATGATGGTTTCTATTCAATCCGGAACTGACTCATAAGTCCGAACTGATTGAACAGACAACAGGAGCTTTTTACGTTGAATGATCGATTACCGGGCAAAACAATGACATATTGTAAAATAATATAATCAATACACTCATTCAGTATATTGTAGAAATTATTTATTAAAAAAGAAAAGAAGATGCCGGTTATTCATTGCAATCATTCTTTCTTCTTTACACGAAAGCCTCGAAATCGAATAAACTCTATTCAAGTTTTTAATAAATAACAAAGAGGTTTATTATAAACGGTATCCAAGTTTATTATAAACTCTTTTTTGACACTTTCAATACCTAAAATAGAATTATTGCAACAAA
>ERZ780168.2558-NODE-2558-length-15865-cov-6.891271_pt1 | contig 15865 bp, 13 predicted proteins | sample MGYA00510981_ERZ780168 | MGnify/ENA primary metagenome ERZ780168 (study PRJEB29588, sample SAMEA2158769) | human gut metagenome | biome: human gut; feature: human-associated habitat; material: faeces | place: Denmark | collected 2008/2010 ...
ATCTGGCCTTTAAGGAGCTGGCAAGCCGTGAGCCGAATCACTTCGCCGTGCGGCAGTACAAGAAATACAAGCTCGCGGCGGGAAAAACAGCGAAAAGCATCAACATTTCCTGCGGCGCGCGCCTTGCGCCCTTCGATATCCAGGAGCTGCGGGAGATCACCATGTACGACGAGCTGGAGCTGGACACCCTGGGCGACCGGAAAACGGCGCTGTTTCTCATCATGAGCGACACCGACAGCACCTTCAACTTCCTCATTTCCATGATTTACAGCCAGTTATTCAACCTGCTGTGCGAAAAGGCCGACGACGTGTACGGCGGCAGGCTCCCCGTCCATGTGCGCTGCCTCATCGACGAGTGCGCCAACATCGGGCAGATACCGAATCTGGAAAAGCTCATGGCTACCATCCGCAGCCGCGAGATTTCCGCCTGTCTGGTGCTGCAAGCCCAAAGCCAGCTAAAGGCTTTGTACAAGGACAACGCCGACACCATCATCGGCAACTGCGACAGTTCCATCTTCTTGGGCGGCAAGGAGCCCGGTACGCTGAAGGAGCTGAATCAGGCGCTGGGGAAAGAGACCATCGACACCTTCAATACCGGCGAGAGCCGTGGACGGGAGGTGTCCCACAGCCTGAACTATCAGAAGCTGGGCAAAGACCTTGCCACGATAGATGAGCTGGCGGTGCTGGACGGCGGCAAGTGCATCTTGCAGCTTCGGGGCGTGCGCCCCTTCCTCTCGGATAAGTACGACATCACCCGTCACCCCAATTATAAGTATCTGTCGGACGCGAACCCAAGGAACGCCTTTGATATCGAAAAGTATCTCTCCACAAGGCTGGTGCCGAAAGCGGATGAGGTCTACGAGGTGTTCGACGCGGGGCGCGTCTGAGCGCACAAGAACGCCGCCCTCATGCGGCGGCTTTTCATATAGATACGGATGAGAAAAGACGCTTCCTCGCTTGCAGGGTCGGAACGAATCCATGAACTAAAAATTGAAAGGAGAAGCCGGAATCGGGGCTGCATCGCAGCTTTCGCTCCGGCTCCTGCTGTATCCGCGAGATTTCAACACAACCAACACCCAATGATTCCGGCAACACAAATATGGAATTTTTCAACTCTGCTGTCGGCGTTCTCCAGACCCTCGTCATCGCTCTCGGTGCCGGCCTCGGCATCTGGGGAGCCATCAACCTGCTGGAAGGCTACGGAAACGATAACCCCGGCGCAAAATCCCAAGGCATGAAGCAACTCATGGCGGGCGGCGGCGTGGCGCTCATCGGCGTCATTCTCGTTCCCCTGCTCTCCGGCCTGTTCGGTTAATCGCCCGCACGAATCCTTCGCGGCGTCCGCCCCCAGGGCGGGCGCTGCGGGAAAGGAGGGTAAAGCCCATTGGATTTGATATGGCAGAAATTCACCGAATGGCTGAAGGAGCTGCTGGTCAGCGGCATCATGGACAACGTGAACGGACTGTTTGACAACGTGAACAGCCGCGTGGCAGGCATCGCCGGGCAGGTGGGCGCTACGCCCCAGGACTGGAACAGCGGCGTCTACGGCATGATCCGAACGCTGTCGGACAATGTAATTTTGCCCATCGCGGGCGTGATCCTCGCATTTGTCATGACGCTGGAGCTGATTCAGCTCATTACGGAAAAGAACAACATGCACGACGTGGACACCTGGATGTTCTTCAAGTGGATATTCAAGACCGCCTGCGCCGTGCTCATCGTCACCAACACATGGAACATCGTCATGGGCGTGTTCGAAGCGGCTCAGAGCGTCGTAAACAGCGCATCGGGCATCATCATATCGGACACGTCTCTGACGTTTAACGAGCATATCGCGGGATTTGAAGCAAAGCTCCTGGAAATGGAGGTCTGGTCGCTGCTGGGGCTGTGGCTGGAGTCCGTGGTCGTGCATCTTTCCATGTGGGCGCTGACCATCTGCATTTTCATCATCTGCTACGGCAGAATGATCGAGATCTACTGCGTGACCTCCATCGCGCCCATCCCCATGGCGACCATGGCCAACCGGGAATGGGGGCAGATGGGCCAGAATTACCTCAGAAGCCTGCTGGCGCTGGGCTTTCAGGGCTTCCTCATCATCGTCTGCGTGGCGATTTACGCGGTGCTGATTCAGAACATCGTGGTGGAGAGCAGCGTCTCGGCAGCCATATGGACGTGCATGGGGTACACGGTGCTGCTGTGCTTCACGCTGTTTAAGACGAGCTCCCTTGCCAGGAGCCTGTTCCACGCTCACTGACGGAGGTGATGAGATTTGGCATACGTTCCCGTACCCAAGGACTTGAACGCGGTGAAAACCAAGGTCATGTTCAATTTAACAAAACGGCAGATTCTGTGCTTCGGCGGCGGCGCGCTCATCGGCGTACCGCTTTTCTTTCTGCTCAAGGGCCATATCGGCAGCAGCGCGGCGGCTCTTTGCATGATGCTGGTCATGCTGCCCTTCTTCCTGCTGGCCATGTATGAAAAGAACGGTCAGCCGCCGGAGAAGCTCATCCGCAACATCGTGCAGGTGTGCTTCCTGCGCCCCAAACAGCGCCCGTACAGGACGAACAATTTCTACGACCTGCTGAACCGGCAGGATATTTTGGATAAGGAGGTCTACGCGATTGTCCACAAACAAAACCCCCGCAAGAAGGCTCACACGAGCCGAGCGAAAGCAGATCGACGCGGCGATTGTAAGAGCCAGGCGTCAGGATAAGCGAAAGAAGTCCGCCCAGGACAGCATCCCCTTTCAGCGGATGTACCCCGACGGCGTGTGCCGCGTGACGGACAATTACTACACGAAAACCGTGCAGTTTCAGGATATCAACTACCAGCTCAACCAGAACGAGGACAAGACCGCCATTTTCGACGGCTGGTGCGATTTCCTCAACTATTTTGATTCCTCCATCCGCTTCCAGCTCTCCTTCATCAACCTCTCCGCCACGCGGGATACCTACGCCCGGCGCATCGCCATCCCCTTGCAGGGCGACTGCTTCGACAAGCTCCGCACCGAATACACCGGGATGCTGCAAAGCCAGCTTGCCAGAGGCAACAACGGGCTGATCAAGACCAAGTACCTGACCTTCGGCGTGGAGGCGGACAGCCTGAAAGCCGCAAAGCCCCGATTGGAGCGCATCGAGACGGATATCCTCAACAACTTCCGCCGTCTGGGCGTAATGGCGGAGAGCCTGAACGGAATGGAGCGCCTGCGCCTGCTGCACGGGATGCTCCACATGGACGAGCCGCAGCCCTTCCGCTTTTCGTGGGACTGGCTGGCTCCCTCCGGGCTGTCGGTGAAGGACTTCATCGCGCCCAGCGCCTTTGAGTTCAAGACCGGCAGCAGCTTCGGCGTGGGCAGCAAGACCGGCTGCGTATCCTTCTTGCAGATTTTAGCCCCCGAACTCAACGACCGAATGCTGGCGGATTTTCTGGATATGGAAAGCTCCCTCATCGTCAGTATGCACGTCCAGTCCGTGGATCAGGTGAAGGCCATCAAGACCATCAAGCGCAAGATCACCGATTTGCAGAAGATGACCATTGAGGAGCAGAAAAAGGCGGTGCGCTCCGGCTACGATATGGATATTATCCCCTCCGACCTCGCCACCTACGGCACGGAGGCGAAAAAGCTCTTGCAGGAGCTGCAAAGCCGCAACGAGCGTATGTTCCTTTTGACCTTCCTTGTGGTGAACGTGGCGGACAACAGGCAGCGCCTCGGCAACAACGTCTTTCAGGCGGGCTCCATCGCCCAGAAGTACAACTGCCAGCTCACGCGGCTGGACTTTCAGCAGGAGGAGGGCTTCATGTCCGCGCTGCCGCTGGGGTATAACCAGATCGAGATCCAGCGGGGGCTGACCACCTCCAGCGTGGCGATTTTCGTGCCGTTTACCACCCAGGAGCTGTTTCAGGACGGCAAGGAAGCCCTGTACTGCGGGCTGAACGCCCTTTCCAATAACCTCATCATGGTAGACAGAAAGCTGCTGAAAAACCCCAACGGGCTGATCTTAGGCACGCCCGGAAGCGGCAAGTCCTTCTCTGCCAAGCGGGAGATCGCCAACGTGTTCCTCGTCACGAATGACGATATCATCATCTGCGACCCGGAGGCGGAGTACGGCCCGCTGGTGGAGCACCTGCACGGGCAGGTGGTAAAAATCTCGCCTACCTCCACCGACTACCTGAACCCCATGGATTTGAACCTGAATTACAGCGACGATGAAAACCCGCTGAGCCTGAAATCCGACTTCATCCTCTCCCTGTGCGAGCTGATCGTGTGCGGTAAGGACGGCCTCATGCCGGTGGAAAAGACCATCATTGACCGCTGTGTGCGCTCTGTCTACCGGGAGTACCTGAGCGACCCCCGCCCGGAGAAGATGCCTATTTTAGAGGACTTGTACAACGAGCTTCGCAGGCAGGATGAGAAGGAAGCGCAGTATATCGCCACGGCGCTGGAAATCTACGTCACCGGCTCACTCAACGTGTTCAACCACCGCAGCAACGTGAATATCGAAAACCGCGTGGTCAGCTTTGATATCAAGGAGCTGGGCAAGCAGTTAAAGAAGATCGGGATGCTGGTGGTGCAGGACGCGGTGTGGAACCGCGTCACCGTCAACCGGGAGCAGCGCAAGTCCACCCGCTACTATATCGACGAAATGCACCTTCTTTTGAAGGAGGAGCAGACCGCCGCCTATACGGTGGAGATATGGAAGCGATTCCGCAAGTGGGGCGGCGTTCCCACGGGCATCACCCAGAACGTCAAAGACCTGCTCTCCAGCCGTGAGGTGGAGAACATCTTTGAAAACTCCGACTATGTGTATATGCTCAACCAGGCTTCCGGCGACCGGCAGATTCTGGCGAAGCAGCTCAACATCTCGCCCCATCAGCTCTCGTATGTGACCCAATCCGCCGAGGGCGAGGGGCTTTTGTTCTACGGCAGCGTGATCCTGCCCTTCGTAGACCGCTTCCCCAAGGATACGGAGCTGTATAAAATCATCACGACCAAGCTCTCGGAGCAGGTGCAGTCAGAATAGAGACGAGAAAGGATGTGCGAATATGAATAACAACCTGATGATCTTTGAAAACCCGGAGTTCGGTGAACTGCGCTCCCTGCGCATGAACGGCGAACCGTGGTTCGTGGGCAGAGACGTTGCGATGGCGTTGGGCTATGGCAAGGGGAAGTCTCTGAATAATGCTGTTTCCAAGCACGTTGACGATGAGGACAAAGGGGTCACTGAAATGATGACCCCCGGCGGAAAGCAGAATGTTATTATCATCAACGAATCCGGCCTTTACGCTCTTGTCCTCTCCAGCAAGCTGGAGCGCGCAAAGAAGTTCAAGCGCTGGGTGACGGCCGAGGTGCTGCCCTCCATCCGCAAGCACGGCGCGTATATGACGGATGCACTCCTTAGCCGGATGGATGAGCACCCCGAGCTGATCTCGGAGTATATCGGCAAGCTCCGTGCGGAAAACGCAAAGGTGAACGCCGCGCGGGAGGCGCTGAAAAAGGCGGAGGCCGAGAACGCGCGGCTGGCTCCGAAGGCCAGCTACTACGATTCCTTTGTGGGAGTCGAGAGCGTGACCTGTCTCCGCTATACCGCCAAGGAGCTGGGCGTTCCCGAAAAGCAGTTTACCCGGTATCTGGAGGAAAAGAAGTATCTGTTCCGGGACAAGAACCGCAAGCTCTTTCCCCGTGCGGTCAAAAAGAGCGCCGGTCTGTTTCTGGTGAGGGACTTCTACACCGAGCGCGGCAAGCTGGGACACTATACCCTCATCACCCCGGCGGGCAAGCGGCATTTTCTGGAGAGAACGGATGAAATTCTGTTTGAATAACGCTTTTAATCCATCAGCAGTCCCATCAGGAGGTGATGAATATGGCAAAACGCTCGCCAAGGCTGATTTTCACCGAGGAAGAACGCGCCCTGCCGGAGCTGGAACGAGCTGTCCGCAAGGCGGACAGGGCGGCGGTTAAGCTGGAAAAGGCCGAAGCGAAAATTCCCAAGAAAACCGTTAAGGTCAAAAAGCGCGTTGTGGACAGTGAGAGCGGCAAGGTCACGACGCGCCTTTTCTTTGAGGAGGCGGACAAAAAGCGTCCGCCCTCCAAGCTGGCGCACGCCGCAAGGAAAGCGCCGCTGGATACCGTCCGCAGCGCAGTCCACCGCAAGCTCCGGGAGGAGGGCGACGACAACCCCGGCACGGAGGCGGCGAACACCCTGACCGAGACGGCGGAGCGCACCTGGCGCATTGCGGAATCGGCGCACCGCTCCCATGCGGAAAAGCCCTACCGCGGGGCGGACAAGGCGGAAGCCGCCGCAGACAAAGCCAATCTCAAGGCGCTGAACAAACAATACGAGCAGGAATACGGCAGGGCTTCCAATCCCTATTCCCGTTGGCGGCAGAAGCAGGCCATTAAAAAGGAATACGCCGCCGCAAAAGCGGGGAACGGCGCGAGGAATACCGTCAAAGCGTCCGAGACCACCGCGAAGGCGGCCGGGCGCGCCGCCGAGGGAAGCAAGGAACTCGGCAGCTTTTTTGTCCGGCACAAGAAGGGCTTCCTCATCGCGGGCGGTATCGCCGCCGCGATACTGCTGCTCATGACCTGCATTTCCTCCTGCTCCACGCTGTTTCAGGGCGGGGCGTCCGGCATTGCGGCCTCCACCTATCCGCTGGAGGATGCGGATATGCTGGCGGCGGAAGCCGCCTACTGCGCCATGGAGGACGAGCTGCGGGAATACCTGAACAGCTACGAACGCACCCACGATTACGACGAGTACCACTTCGACCTGGACGAGATCGAGCACGACCCCTATGTGCTCATTTCCATGATTACCGCCCTCAAGGGCGGAGAATGGACGATTGACGAAATAGGCGGGATTCTGGAGACGCTGTTTGAAAAGCAGTATATCTTAACGGAAACCGTCACCACGGAAACCAGATACCGCACCGAAACGCATATCGGCTACTACACCGACGAAAACGGCAATCTGCAAAGCTACGAGTACGAGGCGGAGGTTCCCTACACCTACTATATCTGCCATGTGGAGCTGGAAAATTTCAACCTCTCCCATGTGCCGGTGCATATCATGTCCCACGATCAGCTCTCCATGTACGCCGTGTATATGAGCGTGCTGGGCAACCGCCCCGACCTGTTCCCCGGCTCCCCGTATGTGAACCGGTACTACCACACCCAGTATGAGAAGTACGAGATACCCCCGGAAGCGCTGGCAGACGAGCAGTTCGCCGCCATTATCAAGGAAGCGGAAAAGTATCTGGGATACCCCTACGTCTGGGGCGGCAGCTCGCCGGACACCTCCTTCGACTGCTCCGGCTTCGTTTCGTATGTCTACAACAACTGCGGCCTGCATTGGAGCTTCGGCAGGCTGGGCGCGGAGGGGCTGCGGGGCATGTGCGCCTATGTCTCCCCGGAAAGCGCCCGTCCCGGCGACCTGATCTTTTTTGAAAAGACCTACGACACCGCAGGCGCGTCCCATGTAGGCATCTATGTGGGCAATAACAGGATGCTCCACTGCGGCGACCCCATTCACTACGCTTCCATCGACACGAGCTACTGGCGAAGCCATTTTCTCCAGTTCGGCAGATTACCTTAACAACAACCATATCAACGCAAAAAGGAGGATGTTATGAACCCGCGACTTGAAAAGCTGCGTCAGGAGCGCGAGAAGCTGGCGGAAAAGCTCACATCGCTGACCGCACGGCTCAAAGCCCTGGACGAGCAGATTCTGAAGCTGGAAAACACGGATATTGTGGGCATCGTCCGCGAGAACGGGCTGACCATCGAGCAGCTCGCGGCGCTGATGGCGATGCTGGAAAAGCGTCCCACGGCGGCGCTGCCCGACGAATACAGAAAAACGGAGGAATTTGTGGATGAAGAATAAATGGAGATTTTTTGCCGTGACGCTGGCCGTCGTGCTCTGCATGACGGTCTTTTCCGTTACGGCCTATGCAGGCGGCGGCGATATGGTCGATTCGACAATGGGCGACCCGACCATGGAAAACCCAACTGCAACTACACAGCCGGAGAATACGAATACCGGTGAGCAGACCCCAAACGGACAGACCCTGACCGTGCTTGTGACCGAAAATGCGGACGGAAGCCATACCGTGACCATCGGGGATCGGAGCTGGACGCTTCCCGCCAAACGGGAGCGGGCCGGAAAGGTGGTCAACGTCCGCACCTATTTGAACCTGCGCACCGGCCCCGGCACGGATTACACCGTGATCGGGCGTCTGCTCAACGGCGCGGAGGTGAAGGTGCTGGAGGAAAGCAACGGCTGGTACAAGGTGGTCGTGCCGGAGCAGACCGGCTATGTATACGGCAAATACCTTGAGGTTCTCAACACCTCTGCGGGAGGCGGTGAGAACGACACGGATACTGCGGGACTGCTGGAGATACTGCTGCAATATTACGCCGCTGCCGGAGGTTCCGCTCCCCTGACCCCGGACGGCAACCTGACGCTCATGGATGACATCGGCTCCGCTTTCGGCGCAGGCAAGCAGTTCATCACCGTGACGACCAAGGGCGGCAACACCTTTTATCTCATCATCGACCGGGACGATAAGGGCAATGAGAACGTCCATTTCCTGAATCTTGTGGACGAGGCCGACCTGCTGGCGCTGACCAAGGACGGCGAGAGCATCGTCCCCGCCTGCGCCTGCACGGACAAATGCGCCGTTGGCAAGATCAACACGGGCTGCAAGGTGTGCAGAACCAATATGAGCGAGTGCGCGGGCAAGGAAGTTACGGAACCCACGCCACAGCCCGCCGAGCCTGCGGAGACCGCGCCCGAAAAGAGTACCGGCGGCGCGGGGCTCATAGTGATCGTCCTCCTGCTCCTAATGGGCGGCGGCGGTGCGCTGTGCTGGTTCAAGCTCCGCAAGCCCAAGGCCGACACCCGTGGGGCGGACGACCTGGACGATTACGACTACGGCGAGGACGAGGAAGAAGAGGATTACGAGTTTGAAGATGAAAACACTGCTGACAGTGAGGAGGACAAAAACCAATGATGAATACGAACTGTTACCGGCTTGTTGTGTGTGAAAAGCCCTCCGTGGCAAGGAGCATCGCCGCCGTCCTCGGCGCAGGCAGGCGCGGGGACGGTTTTCTTTCGGGCGGCGGCTATCTCGTTTCCTGGTGCTTCGGGCATCTTGCGGAGCTTTCGGACGCGGACGCCTACGATGAAAAGTACGGCAAATGGCGAAGGGAGGACTTGCCCATCCTGCCGGATAGCTGGCAGTACACCGTGGCGAGGGACAAGCAGAAGCAGATGAACACCCTCCGCACCCTCATGCACAGGGAGGACGTTTGCGAGGTCGTCAACGCCTGCGATGCCGGGCGCGAGGGCGAGCTGATCTTCCGCACGGCGTATAATCTCAACAACTGCCGCAAGCGCGTGAAGCGGCTCTGGATCTCCTCCATGGAGGATGCGGCGATCCTTGATGGCTTTGACAATCTCCGCGACGGCGCGGAGTACGACAACCTCTACGCCTCCGCCCTCTGCCGCAGCAAGGCGGACTGGCTGGTGGGCATCAACGCCACACGCCTGTTTTCCGTGATGTACCACCGCACCCTGAACGTGGGGCGCGTGGTATCGCCCACGCTTGCGCTGCTGGTGCAGCGGGAAGCGGAGATCAATGCCTTTCAGCCGGAGAGCTTCTACACCGTCCATCTGGACTTTGACGGCTTCTCCGCCGCAGGCGAACGCATGAAGGAGCAGGCAGAGGCGGAGCGGCTTGCCGGAGACTGCAACAGCAAAACCGCCGCTGTTACCTCCGTCGTGCAGACGGAAAAGACGGAGAAAGCCCCGGGGCTCTACGACCTGACCACGCTCCAGCGGGATGCGAACCGCTTACTTGGGTACACGGCGCAGCAGACGCTGGATTACCTGCAAAGCCTCTACGAAAAGAAGCTCTGCACCTACCCCCGCACCGACAGCCGCTATCTCACCGACGATATGGAGGGCGGCGTAAACGCGCTGGCGCTGTGCTGCGCGGGCATCTGCTGCACGGAGCCGCCCGCAGCCGTCTATTCGGGGCAGGTGTGCGACAGCAAAAAGGTCAGCGACCACCACGCCGTCGTTCCCACCATGGCAGCGGGCGAAACGGACTTGGAGGCGCTGCCCGCAGGCGAACGGGAGATCCTGCGCCTTGCCGCCCGTCAGGTGCTTATGGCGGTCAGCGCACCCTTCGTCTATCTGGAGACCGAGGCAAGGCTGGACTGCGGCGGAAATGCCTTTTCCGCCAAAGGGAAAACAATCCTTCATATGGGTTGGAGGGTATACACGGAAAAGGGCAAGCAGGACAGCACCCTTCCGGAGCTTTCCGAGGGGCAGTTGCTTTCCGTTTCCTCCTGCGAGGTCAAGGAGGGAAAAACGACCCCGCCCAAACACTTCACTGAGGATACGCTGCTGTCGGCCATGGAGACGGCGGGCAAAGAGGATATGCCGGAAGATGCCGAGAGAAAGGGATTGGGAACCCCCGCGACCCGGGCGGCGGTCATTGAAAAGCTGGTGGCCACGGGCTTTGCGGAGCGCAGAAAGGCGAAAAAATCTGTACGCCTCGTTCCCACCGAAGCGGGCGTGTCCCTCATTACCGTGCTGCCCGAACAGCTCCAGTCCCCGCTGTTGACCGCCGAATGGGAGCACCGCCTCAAGGAGATCGAATGCGGCGAGCTGGGCGCGGACGAGTTCCTCGCCGGCATCCGCGATATGGTCGCAGCGCTGGTTCGGGACGCTGCGCCTGTGGACGGCGCGGAGGTACTGTTCCCCTCCGGCAGACCCGTTGTGGGCAAATGCCCCCGCTGCGGCGCAGAGGTCACGGAGAGCAAAAACGGCTATTTCTGCGAGAGACGGAGCTGCAAGTTCGGGCTGTGGCGGGACAACCGCTTCCTTGCCGCCAAGAAGATCAGCCTGACGAAGAAGATGGCTTCCTCGCTCCTGACGCAGGGATGCGCCTATGCCAGCGGTATCTACTCCGAGAAAACCGGAAAGACCTACGACGCATTCATCCTGCTGGAGGACGACGGCGCGCGTTCCTCTTATAAGCTGGACTTCACCAAATGACCCTCGCAGGCTCCCGCACGGGCGTTTCATTCCCCTGCGGGAGCCGCTGTTTTTACCATGATTCAAAGGAGGTATGCATGAAATGGCTGAAAAACAGACCAACAAGGAACGGCTCAAGGACATCACCGACAGCATTGAGACGGGCATAAAGGAGCTGTTTGAGAGCGACAGATACAGGCAGTACCTTGCCACCATGAGCCGCTTTCACAAGTACAGCGTCAACAACACCATGCTCATCTATATGCAGCGCCCCGACGCCACCCATGTGGCCGGCTTCAACAAATGGCGCGATCAGTTCGGAAGAAGCGTCAAAAAGGGCGAAAAGGGCATTAAGATCATCGCCCCCACGCCCTTCAAGAAGAAAATCGAGCAGCAGAAATTAGACCCCGACACCAAGCTCCCCCTGCGGGACGAGAACGGCGATATTATCACGGAGGAAAAGACGGTGCAGATTCCCATGTACAAGCCCGTGGTGGTATTCGACGTGCAGCAGACCGCAGGCAAGCCCCTGCCGGAGCTGGCGGCGAACCTTACGGGGGATGTGCAGAATTACGGGGTGTTCATGGAAGCTCTGCGCCGCAGCGCGCCCGTCCCCATCTTCTTTGAGAAGCTGGCGGAGAATATGGACGGCTACTTCTCCGTGGACAAACAGCGCATCGCTGTCCGCGAAGGCATGAGCGAGGTACAGACGGTCTGCGCCGCTGTCCATGAGATCGCACACTCCAGGCTCCACAATAAGGACGAAATCGGAGAAAAATATCAGGCGGTCGAGCTGTTCGGCAAGCCCGCGCTGTTCTCCAACGGGCGCATCGACCGGGATAAGCTGCCGGAGGGCTTGTATGCGTATGACCTGCGCGGCTCAGATTACGATCCGGGGTTGCCCGTGACCATTCAGGAGCACGTTGTGGTGAACCATGCGGCAACCGTCATCACAGCAGCGCCCATTGAGCTGCCGGAGCAGGGCTTTCTGTATCTGGGCGAGGACGGGCTGAACTTCACGGGCGGCGAGCAGACCGTGAAGGAGTTTTGGCACGCACAGTACCCGGAAAAGGCAAAGCTCTCCCGCGCCGCCGAGGAGATTCAGGCGGAGAGCATCTCCTTCGCCGTCTGCGCCTATTACGGCATTGAGACAGGCGAAAACAGCTTCGGGTATCTGGCGACCTGGGCAAAGGACAGGGAGCTGACCGAGCTTCGCGCATCGCTGGAGACCATCAACCGAACCTCATCCTCCCTGATTACGGATATCGACCGCCATTACGCGGAAATCTGCAAGGAGCGCGGGCTGGATAAGGAGACGGAGAGCCTTGCCGCCCAGCCTGTGCAGGAGATCGCCGTGCAGGAGCCGGAGCCGGTCACAGCGCCGGACAATGGCTGCGTCCCCGATCCTGCGATTTCTGTTGAGAGCATGAACGCCTACGGCTACACCGATTCCAATATGCTGCCGCTCACAAAAGACCGTGCGCTGGAGCTCATGGAACAGGACGTGAGCGTGTATATGCTTCACACGGACAACACCGAGGCCATGGCCTTCGATGCGGAGGAAGTTCGCAGCTTTGACGGCATCTTCGGCGTGGAAGCCTCCGAATGGGAGACGGTCAAAGACCGCTTTGCACCGCCGGACTATGAAAAGGCGTTCCTCGATAATCCCGCCGACAGCTTTGCCATCTATCAGCTTCGGGATAATGATAATACGGCGCAGCTTCGCTTTATGAACGCCGAGTATCTGGAGAAGAAGGGGCTTTCCATTGAAAAGGGAAATTACGCCGCCGTCTATGCGGGAAACCTTGACCGCAGGGGCGATACGCAGGACAGGTTGAACGAGCTGTATGAGACCTTCAACCTCCGCCGCCCGGAGGATTTTCGCGGCCACAGTCTGTCTGTCAGCGACATCGTGGCGCTGAAGCAGAACGGCGTGGTATCCTGTCATTACGTGGATTCCCGGGGCTTCAAGGCGCTGCCCGACTTCCTCAAGCCGGAAAACTATCTCAAAAACGCGGAGATGGCCATGGAGGACGACTACGGCATGATCGACGGCGTTATCAACAACGGGCCGAAGCAGACCGTGGCGGAGCTGGAGGAACAGGCAAAGTCCGGCAAGCCCATCTCCCTCATGGAGCTGGCGCAGGCGTCACGGCAGGAGAAGAAGCCCTCCGTGCTGGCAAAGCTCTGTCCTCCCGTCAACGAGCCGAAAAAGACAGCGCGTTCAAAGCGCGCGGAAAGAGAGCTGCTATGATGAATTTTACCAACGATGAAATGAACCTCATGTGCATCTACCAAAGCGACAGCCGCAGCGGGCTGATTGCCGCCCTCACCGAAATGCGCGGATACCTGGACGAGGACGAAGCCGAGCTGCGAGCGCTGACCGACAGCGCCCTGCAAAAGCTCAGCGAAATCACCGACGAGGACTTTGCGGAGCTGGAACTAATTCCAGACTTCGATACGGACGAATAACGGGGATTCAGCGGGAGCGGCTTTCGGGTCGCTCCTGCTTTGCTTCCACAATTCTATTTCCCAAAATCAAAAAAATATTGATTTTGGGAAATAGAGTGGGTATAATAAGAGCAGAGGTGATGAATATGAAACTGATAGACCGAGGTATGTATCTCCGGAAGCTAATTGGAGTGATCGGTACACCGGACATCAAGGTAGTCACAGGCGTCCGACGCAGCGGAAAGTCAAAGCTGCTGGAAGCATTCAAGGCGTATGTAGAAGCAAATATCGCGGACGCAAATATCGTGCATATCAATTTCAACCTGACAAAGAATGAGAAATTCAAGGATTACCATGTCCTGAACGATTATATTGAAAGCGCCTATATCGATGGCAAGCAGAACTTTGTTCTGATTGACGAGGTGCAGATGTGTCCGGGTTTTGAGCTTGCCATCAACAACCTCCATGCGCAGGAAAGATTCGACATCTATATTACAGGCTCAAACGCTTTCCTTCTGAGTTCAGACCTTGCCACTCTCTTTACGGGTCGGACTTTTGAAGTGAAGGTGTTCCCGTTTTCTTTCAGCGAGTTCTGCGAGTATTATTCCCTTACGGACAGGTATGCCGCTTTTTCCCGGTATCTGAGAGAGGGCGGCATGGCCGGATCGTACCTTTATCAAGACCCGGAAGCCAAGTACGACTATATCGCGGATGTATTCGATACATTGATCGTCAGGGACATACGGCAGAAATATAAAATCCGCAACCCGATCCTGATGAACCGCATTGTCGATTTTCTCATGGACAATATCTCAAATCTCACGTCTGCGAGAAATATTGCGGATGCCCTCACAGGCAACAAGGATAAAATCAACCACAAGACCGTCGGGAACTATATGCAGTATCTGTGCAACGCCTTTGCTTTCTATCGCGTTCGCAGGTATGACATTCAGGGGAAAAAGTATCTGGCATCCAGCGATAAGCTGTATCTGAGCGACCACACCTTCCGGTATGCGAAGCTGGGAACCAAGAATCTGGATTATGGGCGCGTACTGGAAAACATCGTTGCTATTGAACTGCTTCGGCGCGGATATGAGGTCTATGTCGGGGTCTTATACAAGAAGGAGATAGATTTTGTTGCCATCAAGCGCAACGAAAAGCTCTATATTCAGGTTTCAGACAACATCAGCGACGAGAAAACCTTTGAGCGCGAAGTAAACCCCCTTCTTCAAATCAAGGACGCTTATCCGAAGCTGGTACTCGCCAGGATCAGAGATGAAGCGTACCAGTATGAGGGCGTTCAGATCATCGATATTGCGGACTGGCTGGCGGAGCAGCCATCTGCCTCCCAAAAATGAAAATAATTTGATTTTGGGAAACAGCAACGGAGGGAGTTATGGCAAAGAAGCGTGGGCACTACTGCAAGGTGTGCGGAGAATACAAGGCGAACGAGCGCTTTTCGGGCAGAGGCCATGCGGCGCACATCTGCAAGAAATGCGCTGCGCTGCCTGCCGCGCAGCGGTCTGAGGATATGACGCTCACAAAGCTATGGAATCTGCCGTGGCAGCTCTCCGCTCAGCAGCGGGACTGGCTCAAAGGGCTACGAAACGACAGCCGCCCGGAGGTGGCTTCCACCGCCCGTGAGCTGTATGCAGACCGTTTCCCATATGCGGCGCGAAACGAGCGCAAAAAGCAGCTCCAAATCAGCCATATGGAGTTTGCCGTCTGCGGCGAGGTCTTTGACGAATACGGCGACGGCTGTTATAGAGAGCTTCAATTCACCCTTGACCGGAAAGAACACGCGGTTCAGCTCCGGCAGGGAGACGAGACGGCGCAGGTCACTCTGACAATAAAGGAGATGCGCAGGCTGCTGAACGTCATCGTCAACAACTATGAAATCCTCTGTTGGGAGGAGGACTATGGCGTTTCCGAAGCTGCCGGCGCGGATGACCTTTGGGAGGACGAACGGGACACGGAAGCCCCGGATGCGCAGGAGCTTCCTGACGAGCCTGAATATGCGGGTACTCCATCATGGGAGGTTTCGATATTCTACCTGAACGGCGAAGCGCAGGAAATGCGCGGATACGACGAGCTTCCCGAGCGCGTCAACGAGCTGACGCTGGAGCTGCTTTCCCTGTTTGAGGATGAACCCGATGCGGAGGTCTTTGAACCCGAAGATAGATAAAAGCGTCTCCGCCCCTGCACTCTATTTCCCAAAATCGAAGAAGTTTTAATTTCGGGAAATAGAACATCGACATACAAGAGAAAGCGTCCCATTTCCTGCATAGGATTCGGGACGTTTTCGGATACACCGCCCTTACATAGAGCGTCCGTTCCGGGCGCTCTAAATTTATGCCATGAAGGAGGAG
>ERZ780168.2584-NODE-2584-length-15751-cov-5.353784_pt1 | contig 15751 bp, 8 predicted proteins | sample MGYA00510981_ERZ780168 | MGnify/ENA primary metagenome ERZ780168 (study PRJEB29588, sample SAMEA2158769) | human gut metagenome | biome: human gut; feature: human-associated habitat; material: faeces | place: Denmark | collected 2008/2010 ...
CATGCTTTGCAACACAATTAAGGGGATATGTACATTTTGACACACCCCCTTTTTTTGAATCATCACACAAATTGAGGGATATACCCGAATCATTATGGAGTCCCCCATCCTTTATTAGGCTCATCCCCCAACCACAATTCCAAGACACCACCTTGCTCGAATACGCCGTGTGGCAATTGGTAGTTAGAATACACCTCACCATTCAAAGTGGATTTTTGAATGTAACAATTCTCCGGAGTATTATCATGTACCTTGATCTTGAATTCACGGCCTTTATAATAACGAGAATCCAGCCGAATCGTAATCTCATCAAAGACCGGACTTGTTATATCATACATAGGATTAAAAGCAGAACCTCCATCCAAACTAAATAATCCCATAGCCATCAATGCGCTAACACCGGCCATCTGCCCCTGATCTTCATCATTCTCTCCATAACCTCGCTCTGGCGTAATATCTCCATAGGTTCGTTTAGCGACCTGCCTTACCCAATATTGAGTTAACCAAGGCTTTCCCGCATGCGAAAAGACGTGAGCATTCGAGCAACCGGGCTGATTGGCATAACTCACATAACTAGACAAAAACTTTGCGTTTACAGACATCTCAAACGCATAATTCAGCTTGGTGACCAAACTATCACTTCCTCCCATTAAACGTGCGAGCCGCTCTATGTCATGAGATAGCCCAAACGTAGCTTGCCAAGCGTTTGCCTGCACAAATCCCCGTTCAGACAAAGGATTCAGATGTATCCATCCACCATCTTCCTTCTTGGGCATCATCAACTTCAACTCCGGATGAAAAGACGCCGGCCAACCTAACGATCGTCTCTTATAATAATCGGAATCGCCCCGTTTACCCATGGCCCACGCCATTTGACTTAAAGCCCAATCCTCGAACGCCCATTGAATGGTCAAGCCCGCATCTCCCGGACAATATCCATGCTTGATATAGAACGCAAGTTCCTTATCCATATCAAAAGCCAACATTCCACCTTTCCCATGATTCCTTTTCATGGCTGCGTATCCCTCGTTGGGAGACCATTTATGGAATATCCCTCGTTGATAAGCCGAAGTAATTAAGGAAGTAGCCGGACAACCGGTCATAATATAGGTATAAGAACCGGCCGCTGGTCCACGAGGCAACAAACCTCCATTCTTATCATATTCGATCAGAGAGGCCGAGAACTCATCTAACACCGAAGGATAGGCCAATCCCCATAAGGTATTCAAGTTCCACTGTGTCAACCATAACGCATCCGAATTATACATATGGAATCGAGACATACCCTTTTCGTCTTTAGGCAAAGTACGCACCTGATATTTAGGAGCGATCGTATGTATTCTCGTTTGTTTTCCGATACGTTTTCCCCCAGACAAATAATCCGGGTAATCTCCATTACTATCATCTATCTTATGCCGTCCTAACAAGACATGCCATAAATCCGTATAAAACTTGATTTTTTGTTGAGAAGAACCTCCTTGCACGTCAATCTTTCCCAGCCACTCGTTCCAAATATCTCGAGATTCAAGCCGAACCTGATCAAAGTTCCAATGCGTACATTCCCGTTCTATATTCTCGCGGGCGTTCTTCTCGCTGACATAAGAGATAGCGGTCTTCAACAACAACTCATCACCCGCCTTAAAAGAACCGAAACAAGCCTCCACACCAGAAGACGGAGACTGTTTAAAGGAAGAACCGGGCACGGTAATCAGTTCGGAAGAACCCGTAAAATGTCCAACTCCCATTTCCTTCTTATCGCCCACCCAACCATTCAATGCCTCGATTGGCTTATTGAATTGAACGACAAAATACACTTTCGCAACATCCACACCGCCCCATACACGACCGGCTGTATCAAAATATCCGGAGATCTCCGTATCACTCACTTTAGTCACATGAGCATTCAACAAAGTAGAAGTAGCAATATGACCTCCCAAGTTCACCAAAACCTTCGCCAAACCATCTTCCGCATACGTAAGACGATAAAGCCCCACTCGATCCGTAACGGTCTGTTCCACCCATATCTTGTAGGAATCCAAAAATAAACGATGATAGCCGGGTTGAACGATCTCACCCTCATGGGAGAAAGAAGAACGCCAAGCCTTATCCCCCCCACAGACATCTACCTCGTCTTTTACTGGCATCAGAGACAAGCCAGAAATCATCCAATTATGAATTTGCGGAAAACCTAATACCGTTGTAGAGTTATAATTATAACCTCCTCCTCCCTGATTGATATTACGGGTTAACGGAGCGGAACTGATCATTCCAAAAGGCAAGCTTCCTGTAACAAAGAAAAAATACCGCCCCTTAGCCGTCTCGATATACGGATTAACCCATGAGACATAATCTGTATAAGATTCCGGTGCGGGATAAACCTCTATCTCAGACAAACCTAAATCTCGTCCTTCCCCATCTGTCGCCTGAAAACGAAGCCATTCTATTTTTTTAGTCTCAAACGTCACCACTTTCGGTGCTCCATCATTAGGAATCTGGTTGACCGTGATTGAGCTTCCATCGCTAAAGAACAACGTACCGGCCGCCGTATGGCTGTCCTTATCTACCCGATCATATAATATGACTTGATTCGTATAAATGGGCTCTTCCCAATCCAATTGAATCCAAGGATAGGGATACACCCGCCCCCGGAAGTCCAACTTTGTTTTAGCGACCCACTCTCCTTTTCCTGCAATACGAATCACCTGATCCACTACATTCTCACAACCTTGTTCCTGCGTTAACGCAGAAGAGCAAGAGACTTTCGCCAAAGAAGCGATATTATGAGGAGTCGCAGATAGCTCACAGCAAACAACCCAACTCAACAGATATAAAAGAAATCTCAATTGTTTCATCTCCATACAAAAATAATAAAAAAGGCAGCCCAAACGGGCGCTGCCTTTTCTTTCAACCATTCATAAAACTTTAATAACCCGGATTCTGTTTCATTACCTCAGCACCACAAACATCTATAACAGATTGAGGTATAGGAAAATACTCATGCTTTCCTTTTACAAAGCGAGCATTCTGCAAGTGGGAACGGAATGTTTTTTCTTTCTCAAAATACACATTGAGAACCTCATCCGCAATACCCCAACGCACTAAATCAAAGAAGCGGATACCCTCATGAGCCATCTCTAAACGTCTTTCCATACGCAAAGCTTGCACAGCCTCATTTTTCGACTTAAATGGCTCGGTATAAATCTCCACCTTATAATTAGCGGCATCTTGCGACTGATCATCCCACAGCTTGACATGCTGTGTATTCTTTGCACGCTCTCTAATTTTATTAATATACTTACGTCCAGTCTCCAAATCACCGGTCTCGATAGCGGCCTCAGCTCTCCACAACAGCAAATCCGCATAACGAATCACGTAAAAATTCAACGCATTCACATATGGCCATATCGGAGAGTAATGGGTAGAGTTCAACGATACCAAACGTTTCTTCGGGCTATACGGGCCATATACGCTAGCCTCTCTTGGAGTCCAATCATACACCTGTACATCCATAAACGGAATATTTGGCCGAGCCAAGGTATGATCCAAACGAACATCCACATAGTCGCTTTCCGCCACATCCTTACCATCATTATAAGGCAAGCCGTTTTCATTCGTCTTATAAGCATTTACCAAATTCTGGGTCGGCCGCAAGAATCCATAAGTTGGATAAGGACCTCCCGGCGGTAACAAACGATCGCCATAACTTCCGTTTTGATTACTGGACGCTCCATCGTTAATAGATAACTGAACCGCAAAGATAATTTCTGAGTTGTTATCATTCTCCGGCAAGAACACTTCCCTGAAATCAGGATACAGCGTATATTTCCCGGACTGGATCACCTCATCACAAGCACTTAGGCACTCTTTCCATTTCGACTGATATAAATACACCTTAGCCATATAAGCTTTTGCCGCCATTTTGGTAGGACGTCCATAATCTGATTGGCTTTCCGGCAAGACTTGATAAGCGGCAGAGAATTCCCCCAAAATCTTTTCCCATAGCTGGTCGGACGTAAACTCCATATTCGATTTCGTATGATACTCATTCGGATCAACCACCGTCTCATCAATCCAAGGGATCAAATTATAGATGACTTTCAAGTTGAAATAATAGTGTCCTCTCAAGAAACGCATTTCCGCCAAACGTTGCTCTTTGTTCTTTACCGTACTATTGCTCAACAAACGAATCGCTTGATTACAACGCTTTACACCCTCATAAAGAGCAGCCCAACGAGCCTCAAAATCGATACCCGTCGGATTGGCATTAAAGATTTCCATCAAGTGAATCTGGTTTTGGTCACCGGTACCTCCACCCCCTTTATAGGCATCGTCAGATACGACATCCCCAAACTGCCAATTCGAACAACCGGAGTTGATCGCATCCGAAGCATAATATCCATCCAATACCGCATAAGCACCTATCACGATTCCCTCTATGTTTTCCTCACTTTCTACCTGCTCGGGCATAAATTCTCCTACAGGCTCCTCAGAAAGAAAAGAATCGGCACAAGAGCACATCACTAAAGCCGCAACAACTAAACTAACTATCTTTTTCATCGTACATCAGATTTTCAATTAAAAATTAACATTAACTCCTAAGGTGAATGTCCTTGGCAACGGATATACGCCACGATCAACACCCATATCCAAATTTCGGTTCTCGGAAGAATAGCTCTGTAAACCCACCTCCGGATCAATACCATTATAGCCCGTTATCGTAAACAGGTTCTGTCCTTGTAAATAAATATAGGTACGTTTCAATTTCAATTTAGATGCGATCCGATCCGGCAAGGTATAACCAATCTTCAAATTCTTCAAACGAACGAAGGAAGCGTTATGAATATAATAAGTAGAAGGCCGGATATTATTATTCGGGTCATCCAATGTTACACGTGGTATATCCGTATTCGTATGATCCGGTCTCCAAGCATCCAGAATCGTAGAGTTTTTATTATACTGAGCTTGATTATAGAACTCACCCAAATAATTTGTCAAATTATAAACCTCGTTACCAAATACCCCTTGGAAGAACGCACTTATATCAAAGTTCTTATAATTGAACCCAAGCGTTAGACCCATACTGCAATCAGGCAGCGGGCTACCTACAAAATCACGATCCTCGCTATTGATTACTCCATCACCGTTCAAGTCCTTAAAGCGAATATCGCCAGGTTTAGCGTTCGGTTGCAACAGCTCGCCCTTATCATTCTTATAGTTTTGGATCTCTGCGTCGTTTTGAAACAAGCCATCTGCCTCATACACGAAAAAAGAGCCGATCGGTTGTCCTACCGCCGAACGAGAGGTCTCTTGGTCAAAGTTTCGTCCATGAAGTTCGCTGCTGGAAAGACCAATATAATCCACGCCATTCAGCTCTGTCATCTTATTCTTGATGATAGAGAAATTATATGCTACAGAGAAGCCAAAATCTTGATTGATCTGTTTCTGATAATTCACCTCCATCTCAAAACCCTTGTTATTCATCTTTCCGACGTTATCCCAAACCGTCATGTTCGTTCCTCCGATCGAAGCAGGTAAGGCTCTACGCCACAACAAATCCTTGGTGTCCTTATTAAAGAAGTCCAATGTCAAATTCAAGTCACCGCTTAAGAAACCTAAGTCCAAGCCAACATTGGTTTGAGTGGTCGTCTCCCACTTCAAATTAGCGTTACCATTACGAGTCTGCACAAATCCTAAATCCACAGAGCTTTGACTTCCATCAATCGGATAATTCGAGGTAGATGAACTACTCTTATAGGAATCGATCGTTGCGTAAGAAGGAACATCAGAGTTACCATTTTGTCCCCAACCGACACGAAGCTTCAAGTTATTGATAGCCTCCACATCAAAGAATGGCTCATTACTGATACGCCATCCCACCGAAGCGGCCGGGAAGTTACCCCACTTATTATTCCCCAAACGGGAAGATCCATCCCGACGCAAAGTGAAAGCGACCAAATAACGATCGTGATAATTGTAATCGATCTTGCCGAAATAAGAGACCATGCTATACTCCGTGGCAGACCCTGAGTTCTTTTGGGTTCCTACATCGCCCGCATCCAAGAAATGGAAGTTAGGATCATCCGAAGGGAAACCATCTCTCGAAGCCGTAAAATACTCATACCGGTTTCTCAACGACTCCATACCCAACAATGCATTGATCGTATGATCGCCAAATGTCTTGGTATAGTTCAAGGTATTCGTGAACACCCAGTTGAAGTTCCATGCATTCCGGTTAGACAAACCACTTAATTTCTCAGAAGCGTTGATCTCATCATATTTAGGGCTAAAAGAACGTCTGTATAGATTATTATAGTCTGCACCAAAAGAAGTCTTGAACATAAATCCGTCAAACAAGTGCAGCTCTGCGTACAAATTACCCACCAAGCGGCTCTTCTTATCCTTGTTATCCTTATTTCTATGCAACTTTCCCATCGGGTTAGGAATATCCGAAAAGACATTTCCCGCATATTCATCCTCCAAGTTCTTCACCGGTGTGATCGACTGGAACTTATAGGCCTCATACAAAGTTCCTCCCAACGCCGCATTATTGGAGACACTAGTACCCCAAGAATGAGAAAGAGAAATATTCTCCCCGATACGAAGATGGTCATCGAACAATTTATACTCGGAATTAAAGCGACCGCTCACACGCTTGAAATCGCTTAACTTCACCAATCCCTGCTGATCATAATACCCCAAAGAAAACAATTGATTGGATTTCTTATCGGCTTTCGTGAAGGAAAGGTTATAGGATTGAACGATTGCGGCACGCAAAATCTCATCTACCCAATCCACGTCATCAGAAAGAATCTTATGATCTTTATCCAGATATTCGGGCACAACCGCTTGATCACCGTTTCCATAAACATCGTGTGAAGGTGTCTTTCCGTCGTTTTTCATCGCTTGCCACAACATATCGCCAAATTGCCGCGCATTCAACATCTTCAATTGTTTAGCCGCTTTTTGTACACCGAAGTACGCATCTAAATTCACATTAAATTGTCCTTCTTTTCCCTTTTTCGTATTAATGATAACAACACCATTGGCGGCACGCGCTCCATAAATAGAAGCAGAGGAAGCATCTTTCAATACTTGCATGGACTCTATATCATTCGGATTCAAGAAATTGATTCCCCCATCCACGGGAATACCGTCAATGATATAAAGAGGGTCATTGTTACGAATCGTACTATAACCACGGATACGGACAGCGACACCACCACCCGGCATATTATCCGGCATCACGTTCACGCCAGATAATTTACCTTGCATCATTTGGTCTACGCTGGATACCGGTGTATCTTTCAAGTCATCGATCTTCAAGACCGAAACCGCACCCGTCAAGTCCTTTTTACGAGAAACGCCATAACCTACCACTACAACCTCGTCCAAGTTTTGCGAATCCTCTTTCAAAGATATCGTCAGATCCGTCTTCGAGCCCGGAGTCAGCTCCATAGACAAATAACCGATATAAGAAACGACCAGTACCGCATTATCAGGTACTTCCAACGTGAAACGACCATCAATATCCGTGATTGTACCAATAGAGGTTCCTTTCACCAAGACATTCGCACCAATGATCGGTTCTTGACTCGGATCCAACACGACACCTTGTACCTTACGGCCTTGTTGCTGTACGACAGGAGCGGACTCCACCTTACGCGACAAAATGATTTGCCTATCTACAATCTTGTATTCGACCCCCATATTGTCGAAAACCTGTGACAAGACCACACTTATATCCTTATTGCTAGCATTCAAACTGATAAGACGGTTCGTGTCTAGGACATGATTGGAATACAAGAAAGAATAACCAGTCTCCTGTTCGATCCGATCAATCGCTTGTTCTACCGTTGCGTTCTTCAGCGACAAGGAAAGTGTCATTCCTTGCGAAGAAGATGTTCCCGCATATAGCTGGAAAGCTGTCAAAAATGTAAATGCCGTACTAAGTTTCAGTATACGGCCCGAATTAGGTAAACACCGCGCAAGATTTCTCTTACGTAAATGAAATGTGCTCATAAGCATACAGATTTAATGATTACACAATATATTAGTATAGATTTCCTATTATCTTTGATAAACATCGATCCTCCGGCGAACAAACGAGGAATCCAGACGTTGCGAAGGCTCTCGTGATGTCCATTCGATAGGAGCAGTCTGTTTCAAATAATCCAAGATCTGTTCCAAAGTCTCCGTAGTGAAGGTCGCCCGATATTTATACTCCGCATTCCCGCTCTTATGCAATACGATCTCCACGTTATATCGTTTCTCCAATCGTTTCAACACCTTATCCAAAGAAGTATTCCGGAAAACTATCCGTCCTCCTTTCCAATCCATTTTCTCCTCCAGATTGGCCGCAGAAACACTGAAAGTACCGCTCTCCTTATCCAATACCGCCTGTTTGTTCGGCTCCAATCGGATACGTTCATCATTCCGGATCACGTCAATCTTTCCTTTTTCCAACACGGCCTCTATAAAAGGTTCGTCAGCATAGGCATTGACATTAAATTTTGTTCCATAGGCCACCACCCGTAAACCTTCGGAAGTTGATACACAAAAGGGATGTTCCGGATCGGCCTCCACCTCGAAATATCCTTCGCCGGAAAGTAACACCTTGCGCTCTTTCTCCTCGAACACCGACGGATAGGTCAATTTACTACCCGAGTTCAACCATACGACAGACTGGTCTGGCAACACAAACCGAGTAATCGTTCCGGGCAGGGAGTTAACCTCAGCATAAACGACAGGCTGGGACTTCTTGTCATATCTTGTGGCATAATACAAATAGGAGAAAAGTAACGAAGAAAATAACAACGGAAGCACCAATATAACTGCCGCACGAGTAAAAAGCAGCGACAAAGTTCGTCTGACAGCTTGCCGCCCTACCCGACGTTCCATTCGTAGCCATGCCTTTCGCACGTCAATCGACCGATACTCTAATATGTCCTCAGACAAGGCTTTAATTTCCTGTACCTGACGTGACACACTTTTATGTTCTACCTTTCTTTCCATATATTTTCTTCCTTTACTTATAGAGACACACTCTAAAGAAAAACACGACAGCGAAAATGAGTTTTTTTAATTTTGTTCTCTTCAAAAATATATACCTTTGCCCCATCATGGAAAGAAATCATACCAAGGCTATTAATGTCGATTTACTTTTAGAACAAATTACGACTGAAGATAATAGGCTCGCCTTCCACCGCTTATTCGAGTTATATTATCCGGCACTTTGTATGTACGCCAAACGCTTTATCACAGATAAGGAAACAAGAGAAGATATCGTGCAGGACGTGTTTTTCGCTATTTGGGAAAATCGCAGCCGTATCTCAGTAAAGACCTCCGCACGTAGCTATCTCGTCACTTGCGCCAGAAATCACTGCTTAAATTATCTGCAACGCAACCATGAAAGATATTACGAATCGCTCATCCAAGAACAAATCCCGATCTATGCGGAAAGTAGTGAGGAACTCTACACATGGGAAGAACTGCAAACGTTATTAAGACAAGCCCTTGACAAGCTACCGCAGAGCTATCGGCTCGCATTCGAGAAGAATCGTTTCGAGAATAAGAGCTATGGAGAAATCGCAGAGGAAATGCAAATATCCATACGAACCGTGGAAAGATACAAGAACAAGGCAACAGAACTTCTAAAGACAGAGCTAAAAGATTACCTACCTCTATTTATCGGCTGGCTTTTTTAACAGGAAGGGGTTCCCCCCTCCCCTTCATAGTCGTTTATCGTTGGTCCAACCAAATCTTTACCCCCTCAAGTAAAAGCTGGTTCTCATCAGCTTTCTGGGTAGAGAGCCGTAGATAAGTCTCATCCAAGCCCCGGAAATTCGAAGCGTCACGAATCAAGATTCCGTAATTTTCTAAAAGGAATTGCTTTAAATCAGCGGCCGTGCCCTTCTTCAAACGGACAAGGAAGAAAGTAGTAGAGGTCGGGATTACCTCCAAGCCATCCAATTTACTTAATTGGTAAATAAAATCCGCGGTCTCACGCTGCCATTTACGGATCGGCAACGTAAATTGCGCCGGATGAATCAAGATATATTTACTTGCCTCGATAGCGATAGCATTTACCGACCAAGGTATGATATACTTGTTCACTTTCTCCGCAATCTCCGGAGAAGCGACCAGATAACCGATACGCAAGCCAGGGATATTATAAGCCTTCGAGATAGACTGGACAAGGATTAAGTTCTTATGCGTTTTCACGTCACTCGGCTTTAGCATGTCTTCCGTCGTAAAAGCCACGTATGCCTGATCTATAATGAAGGTAGTCTGCGGATTCGCCGAGATCAAACGGAGAAGCTCCGTACGGTGGATCAGCTTTCCATCCGGATTATTCGGATTACAAATCCAACAGAAATCCTGTCCCTCCAAGGATAACTCTGATAAATCGTCCGATGTCGGGAAGAAAGAGATCTCATGCTCATGCAAACGGCAAGCGTCCTCATATTCAGAGAAAGAAGGAATAGCGATCATGGATTTCGCACCTCGCCAAGCTTGCGCTAACAAATAAAAAGCGGTGATCGAACCATTCGTCACTACGATATTCTCCTCCTTGATCTCATACCGGCGGGCCAACAATCTTTTCAAGGTCGCGGCATCCGGCTCCGGATAACGAGTCAGCTTATCAAAATGCTCGATCAAATGTTCCTTCAGTTTATCTAAATTAGCTCCGTGCCACACATTCGAGCTAAAGTTTATCTTTACCTCGTTCTTTGCGTTATAAAAATCATCACCGTGTCCGTATAACATATACCTGCTTTTTAATTAATACCTTATCTGTTAAAACTGTCACAAAATTACGAATCTTTTTGGCTTTTCCTATCAATCGCCTTATAGATCGCATCCTGTATGCGAGTACGTATATCAAGCGATCCCAGTTTATTATTTGCCCGGCTAGGATTCACCCGGTTACTCAAAAATATATAAATAAGCTGGTTATCCGGATCTATCCAAAAACAAGTACCCGTAAATCCTGTATGTCCATAGACCGAGGCGGGAGCCAAAGCCCCACAAGGCGAGGCTTTCGGATTACCAATCACCGGCTTATCAAATCCTAACCCTCTACGGCAAGTCGGGCTCTTGCTTTGTGTAAACAAACGGCTGGTTTCCAAAGAAAGATAGCGCTCGCCGCCATAAGTCCCTTGGTTTAGCATCAATTGGAGCACCTTCGCCAGATCATTCGCGTTCGAAAATAATCCGGCGTTTCCAGAAACACCTCCTTGAAAAGCGGCCGCCTCATCATGCACATATCCGCGAAGCAATTGACGGCGGACAAATCCATCTTGTTCCGTAGGTACAATTTGCAAGGTATCCATTCGCTTCAACGGATTATAAGTGGTATGCCAAGCCCCTAACCCGCTGTAGAAATCATCCCGAAGAAGCTGGTCCATCGGAGATTTCATCAGATTTTCCACCATCATTTTCAGCATAATGAAATTCACGCAACTATATACGTACCTACCTCTCGTACCCAAACGGGATTTCTTGATATCTTGAAGGATCGTATCTTTAAAGGAATCACTCACATAGAAATTACGGGCTACCTCAGTCGTAAATCCGGGTTTCCGTGTATCTGATACTATATCCGGAAGATATTTAAAATCATTCCGGACATACGTTTTAGCGTCAAAACGAACCGGATGCGTAGCGTTCTTCGCCGAACTATATAAACTGCCTTTATAACTATCCTTATCAATGGCATCCAGATAGAAATTAATAGTTGGAATCACTCCCGATTGATGGTACAGTAACTCTTTTATCGATAAATCCTTTTTATTAGACTCCTTCAACTCCGGTATAAAATCGGAGATCTTATTGTTCAAGGTGAATTTCTTCTCATCATACGCTTTCATGACCGCCAATAAAGTTCCCGCCGCCTTCGACGCCGAGGCCAAGTCATAGACCGATGACTCCGTGACCGGCTGCCTACTTTCGTAATCAAAATAACCGAACGATTTATTATAGATAATCACGCCGTCCTTCGCCACCAACACTTGGCATCCGGGATAAGCCTTCTCATCCAATCCCTCTTTAACGATCGACTCGATCACATCCAAACGGTCCGGATTCGCTCCCACCTCTTCCGGCTGATGATACCCCAAACGAGTCTTTTCCGTAAAAATACCAGTACCCGCATAATACAATCCCGGAATCGAAACCGGAAGTTTCCCTTTCGCCGCAATACCACCGAATATCACTTGGGCCGCATATTCCTGCGCTAAGGGAGTGCCCTCGTAAGCCAACACGACCGCCTTCGCCTTCTCGATCGACTTCTTATATTCCTTACAAGCATATGGTAAGGTAAAGAAAGCATAGACCAACTCTTTCTTCGCGGCCAACTGCCTCAACGCTAAACTCTCGGGAATGCGAATCGTATGTACGCCACAAATGATCACGTCGTATTTTTGCAATTTATTATAAACCTGCTGGACTTGGGCAGCCGTAGAACGCCGTCCGATGCTAAAGCAAGCGATCGAATCATATTCACCCAGCATTTTCTGGAATTCATTACCAACCCCGTCTCCAATCGAGAGCGCCGCGATCTTTTTCTTATTCAACTGTTTAAGAGGTAAGATCGTATCCTCATTCTTCAAAACGGTAATAGCCTCCGAATTCAACTTCGCCGCCATCCATGCCGCATGCGGAGAGTTCAAACGTTTCGATAAGCCTTTTGTTTCGACCGGCTTATAGGCATTCAATCCAGCGATATATTTGTACCTTAATATTTTCAAGCACTTGGCCTCGATCGCTTCCAGATCCAATACCCCTTCCTCGATAGCCTCTTTCACGGCCGTAAAATCATTGATTGGAGCGGCCGGAGCGAGCAAGATATCATTCCCCGCAAGCAAAGCCTTCACCGAAGGATTATCCGTTTTCTTTGTGGAAGCCCCTTTCATCGCTAAAGCATCCGTAAAGCACAGACCTTGAAAACCGAGTTCTTTCTGTAATAGATCCGTCACTACCGCCTTAGAGAAAGAAGCCGGCTTATGACTTTTGTCCAATGCCGGAATATAAAGATGTCCCGTCATTATCCCGGCGAACCCATCATATATATAACGTTTAAAAGGAAGAAGTTCCACGCTATCCAAGCGGGCCCGGTTATGGCGCACAACGGGTAATGTCTCGTGCGAGTCCTCGGAAGTATCTCCATGTCCGGGGAAATGTTTGGAGACAGACAAGATGCCCGTACTTTCCAATCCTCTTGCGTAAGCAATACCTTTCTCCGCCACAGCCTCCGGATTCTCGCCAAACGAACGCAAGCCGATCACGGGATTATCCACATTGCTATTCACGTCCATATCCGGAGCGAAATTTATATGAATTCCCATTTCCCGGCACTGCCGTCCCACCTCTTTTCCATATTCCTCGATCAAGGCATTGTCCTCGATAGCGCCTAGCATCATGTTTTTCGGGAAACGGGTGGTTCCGCTTAATCGCATGGAAAGTCCCCACTCCCCATCCAAAGAGACCAACATCGGAATCCGGGAAGCCTTTTGCAAACGATTGGTCACCTCCGCCTGCGTCACCGGATCCCCTTTATGGAATAAGATGCCCCCGATCTTGATATCGTTCACGTAACGCATGAGCCGTTGCATATTCCGGTTATCGGATTTAGGATTCGCTATAACCATAAATAACTGCCCGATCCGTTCATCATAACTCATAGCGTCAAACACGGAATCAACCCAATGATTCATCTTTTCCTGATCCACCGAACGATAAAGGTTCGGGACTGTTTGCGCCCCACTCGATAAAAGGGAAATACAACACAAAAGCAAGATACCAATCTGTCTCATCACAACATTATCATTATTACTCTCCAAAAATAAGAAAATATCGCAATAGTAACGTGAATTGTGATAGGGGTTTTTACTATCTTTCCTGTCTCGTAATAAAAAATGAAATACTTCATGAAGCTAATACTACTCATAATCTTGATTATCTTCGTCTTTCAATCAAGCGCTTGGGGACAAGCGCCGACTCTCAGTATCGAGGCTAAACAAGAGCCGATCCAAGAAATCATGAAAAAAATAGAGCATCAAACAGGCATGACATTCTCCTACGATCCTTCTATTCTCAAAGGCATTTCCCGGATCACATTCAAATCTGATAACCAATCCATATCGGAATGCCTTACCCGGCTATTCCAAAAGCTCCCTCTGTCTTATCAGATAAACGGTACCCACATCATCTTGAAGAAACGCCCCCACTCAGTAACCATCAGCGGATTCGTACGGGATAAAGCGACTACGGAGTATCTAATCGGGGCCTCCGTTTATGACTCTCGCACACAAAGGGGTACGGCTACCAATAACCACGGTTTCTTCAGTCTAACCTTACCGGTCGGGGTAGTCCGTCTGGAGACTTCCTACATCGGATACGGACGTTTCTCACATACATTCCAACCGCTCGAACGGGATATCGTGATGGAAATTCTGCTGGAAAGCGGTGAGGCATTGGCCGAAGTTGTCGTTACCGGTAGTAATGACACACAAAACCCGATACAAGCCCCTCAGATGGGAACGATTAAAATAACCCGGAAGATGATCAAGACCATCCCGACCTTATTCGGTGAGGCCGATGTGATCAAAGCCCTACAAACCCAACCCGGCGTATCAGCCGGAAATCCGCTTTCCCCGCCCGCTATGGGGGAAGGCTTTCCAGCGTAGTGGATGTGCATACTAAAGATGGCAATATGAAAGAGTACCATGGTAGCGCCATGCTGGGATTGACCTCCGGTAACTTAAATTTCGAAGGGCCGATCATTAAAGACCGGACTTCGTTCAACGCCTCCTTCCGTCGCTCTTGGCTGGATGCCTTGTCCGCACCGGGTTTGGCGATCTACAATAAAATTCAGAAAAAGAAGGGGGAGAAATTCAGCGCACGCTATGCTTTTACCGATCTGAACCTAAAAGTAAACCACCATATCAATGACCGGAGCCAAGCTTACGTTAATTTCTATTTCGGACAGGATTTCCTAAAAGGAGGAAGTTCCGAGTTCTCCGTAGGTGATGATATAACCCCTTTCGAGAACAAGGACTTTGGAAAGATGCGCTGGGGTAACATCGCATTATCTTCCGGCTGGTCGTATGTGTTTAACAACAAGATGTTCGGTACCGTCACCTTGGCTTATTCCCATTTTCAATCCAAACTAAAACAAGAGACTTCACAATACTACGGAACCGAGGGTGACAAAGATTATTCTTCACGGTTTATCGAGACCTCAACCCGAAACGGTATCAATGATTTCGGAGTCCATGCGAACTTCGACTATATTCCTACCCCGGCACATCATATCCGTTATGGCACCGACTATCTTTACCATCGTTTCAGCCCGGAATATATCGAGGAAAAGACCTCCGAGAATTTGTCTCCGACCAAACGAACTACCGGAGACGAGCGCCTTTCAGCGAATGAGTTGGCTGTTTTCGCCGAAGATGACTGGGCGATATCTCCCATTGTCCGGGCTAACGCCGGATTACGCCTGAACATGTATAATATACAAAAGAAGACATATGTCTCCTTAGACCCTCGTTTATCCGTACGCTTCCTGCTCAAGAGGGATCTAAGCCTTAAGGCCTCATACGCCCGGATGAATCAATACGTACATCAGATCAGCGAAAGTTACATGAGTCTCCCTACCGATATGTGGATGCCGGTCAGCAAGAAGCTGAAGCCGTGCGCCCATAAGGGCATATAATAATTATCTCTGTGGCAGGAGATTAGGTAAGTG
>ERZ780168.2585-NODE-2585-length-15747-cov-8.027466_pt1 | contig 15747 bp, 20 predicted proteins | sample MGYA00510981_ERZ780168 | MGnify/ENA primary metagenome ERZ780168 (study PRJEB29588, sample SAMEA2158769) | human gut metagenome | biome: human gut; feature: human-associated habitat; material: faeces | place: Denmark | collected 2008/2010 ...
ATCTGCTGAGCTTTGCAGCGGGCGCCATGCTCTATGTGGTGGTAGAGGAGTTGATTCCGGAAATGTCGCAGGGGCGGCACTCGAATCTTGGAACGGTGTTCTTTGCGGTAGGCTTCAGCGTGATGATGGTGCTGGATGTGGCGCTGGGATAAGGAAGTAAATGATGATTTTACAGGTGATTTTGGAAGGCATAGGACTTGGCGTTCTGCTCATTTTGGTTTGCGCCATCGGTATCCGCAAGGGCGCGGTGGGCATGGTGCATCTTTACAGCCAGGAGGTGCAGGAGCGGTGCGTAACGCTGGGACTTACAACACACGCGAAAATCAAGCGAAATGCTTTGATTTTCAAAGCTGTCTGCGTCCCCGGATACATCGCCTATGTGCTGGTCTGCGTCTATGCGCTCAACGGCGCAAAGGGCTTCGTTCAGGGCTTTTGGCAGCTGCTGGTCATACTGTCCGTTATGAATCTCATAGACCGATTTTGGGTTGACGGCTATTGGGTAGGACATACGAACGCATGGGAAATTCCGGGAACGGAAGACCTGAAACCCTACATTACAGCCAAGGATAAGGGCAAAAAGTGGCTGTTCGGCACAATTGGTATGGCGGTCATTTCGGCAGCACTGGCGGCGATTATGATGCTTTTTATGAAAATATGAGGTGATAGAAATGCTGTTTCAAACATATGGCGACAGGAGGAATCCTGCCGTGCTGTTCTTTCATGCAATGGGTGTGACAGGAGCGAGCAGCGAACCGATTGCGAGGTATTTGCAGGATCGATATTTCTGCATCTTGCCCACCTCCACCGTTTACTGCGAGGGGCAGAAATATGTCAGCAAGCTGGACGAAATACGGCAGGTGGAGGACTTTCTGCATCGACAGGGCGTGGAGCGGCTGGCGATGGTGGTCGCTTCTTCCATCGGTGCAGACCTTGCCATGGCGTTTCTGACGCAGACGAAGCTGCCCGTGGAGCACGCTTTCTTTGACGGCGGGCAGTTCGCCCAAATCGGAAAGGGCACGCGCCGTATCATGACGCCGTTTCTGTATTTTGCCATCAAGAGCCTATATTGGTCGAAGGGCGGTACGCTGAAAAAGATACTGTGGTGTGACGACGATTCCATAAAGTCGTATTTTATAGACGCAGGGAAAAATCTGACCTATACAAATTTGCGGCGGCAGATTTCGGACAGTCTGGAGGATAAACCCTTTCCGACGCTTTCAAAAGAATTGCAAAAACATACCTATTTCGAGTTTGGCAGTATAGAAGATCATTTCAAATACCGTCAAGCAGTGATGGAAGCCTACCCCTGCGGCCATTATCCCGTGTTTGAGGGATACGATCACATGCAATATCAGATTCGCGATCCAAAGGGGTTCGCCGAAATGCTGGCACACATCGCCGAGCGTGACTGTATGCCGGAACTGCCATTTATCAGAAAGTGAGTGATACCCATGAAATACAAAATCGAGAAAAACACCGTACAGGAGACGCTGATCATTCCGCTGTATGCGCGGAAGGTCTGCTCAGAACTATACCCGAATCTCTACCGGGACGAAACAGCGGTTCGCCTGATTGACGAGATCGACTACGATTTTTCAGAGGCGGAGAAAAACTCCCGCGGCCTGATGCAGCGTTTCGGTTCACTGGAGGTGGCCATGCGGCAGAATGACCTTGCTTTTGAGGTGCGGGATTATCTGAAATCTCACCCCAATGCGGCGGTGGTCAATCTGGGCTGCGGATTGGACAGCACCGGAAGAAGCTGCGACAACGGAAGCTGCAAAATCTACAATCTGGACTTTCCCGATGTGATTGCTGTGCGGAATGAGCTGCTGCCCGCCGGGGAGCGGGAGGAAAATATCCCCTGTAATCTGAACGATACGGCGTGGTTTTCTCAAATTGATGATTCAAACGGTGCGGTGTTCTTTGCCTCCGGCGTATTCTATTATTTCCTGACGGAACAGGTCAGAGCACTTATGCTGGCCATGGCGGATGCGTTCCCCGGCGGCGTATTGGTATTTGACGCAGCAAATCGAACGGCGGTAAAGATGATTGCAAAAACATGGCTCAAGAGCGCGAAAATCAAGGACGTGGGGGCGTATTTCGCGGTTTCCGACGCCCCCAAAGAGCTCGGCGCGTGGGACAGCCGTTTGCAGGTCTCCAGCCGGGGCTATATGTTGGGCTACAATGATTTGAAAGACCCCTCCGTCAGCAGATTTTTCCGTTTTCTTGCAAAAGTCGGTGACGGAATGATGAAGATGCAGATCGTAAAGATCAGATTTGGAGGCAAGCAATGAAAATCCTGGTCTATGGTGCAGGTGTTTTAGGGTGCAATCTGGCAAGGAATCTGCTTCACGCCGGAAAGAATGTGACCCTGCTTGCCCGGGGAAATTGGGCAGAGGAAATCAGGAAGAACGGACTGCGGATCAAGGATCAATTCTCCCTCCGCACATCGGTCAGCCGCATTCCGGTGGTGACCACGCTTGCACCGGATGCAGCATACGATGTGATTTTTGTGGTTCTGCGCTATACACAGTTGGATTCCGTTCTGGACACGCTACGAACGAACCGGACGAAGAACATCGTTTTTGTGGGTAACAATGTGCAGGCAAGAGCGCTGGCGGCGGCACTGCCGGAGAAAAATGTCTTGTTTGCCTTTGCGCTCTCTGCCGGGCATCGGGAACCTGACCGGGTCGTTTCTATCGACCTGAAAAAAATCACCATTGGGCAGTTGCGTGGGGCGGTCTCCAATGCGGAACTGATCGGAGAGATTTTCGGCGGTACCAAATACAAGGTCGTCTATGAGCCGAATATGGAGGACTATCTGCTCTGCCATGCGGCCTTTGTGATGCCTGCGGCCTTCGCCTGCTATAAGACGGACGGCGACCTGAAAAAGCTTAGGAGAAATACGGTGTACCTTGGACGGGTGATCGATGCCAATATTGAAGGCTACCGTGCCATACGCAATGCGGGACACGACATTTTGCCAAAGGCGGATGCAGACTTTGAGAGCGAAAAGTACCGCAAGACCTGTCTGCGCTTCTTTAAACTCATGTGCGCCACCTCACTGGGCAAACTATGTGCCTCCGACCACGCCATGAACGCCATAGACGAAATGAGCGCCCTGAATCGGGATATCAAGCAGTTCTTTGATGAGAACGGCGCGGCTTATCCCGTGTGGCAGGCGCTGGAGGCGGAGGCCGGGAGATACTTACGATGAAATACGCCGGAATGCCTTTCGGCATGTGGACGCTGTTTGCGCCGTCCTTCCGAAACCAGCTGACAGCGGTGTTCGGCTACGGTACGAATACGGCAAAAGCCATCACGAAAAAAGCAAAGCCGAAATACAGGGAGATCATCTCCGAGCTGCCCGAATTTGAAAAAGGCGACCGATTCAAAATGAACCTTGTCAACTGTGCCATGATCGGCGCGTTCATCCTCTCCATGCCGGAGCGCCCAAAGGTGGACAGACTGACAGATTACTACGCAAAATACACCACAGAGTTGATAATCGCCTTTCCATAAGGTGCATCTGCCTGTTTCCCCAAATCCCTCCCACCATGAACCATATCCACAAAGGAAAGGATCTCCCCGACCAACTCTGTCGGAGAGATCCTTTTTTAATGTTGCCCAACTCTAGGTCGTCACCATCTTCTCTTGGGTGCTCGTTTCCTTACAGGCAGCCCCAAATCTTGCAGTTTTCTGGCTAGTTCATCGTCTTTGGCTACAAGCAACAAGTCCCTATCCATATTATTCAGTGCATGGAGAGCAGCTGCATAGGCACCAATGGATACTGTTGATGCTCCTTTCTCAATCGAGACAAGGGTAGCATGGCTGATTCCAGCTCTCTCGGCTACCAATTCTAAAGTCAGTTTACGTCGCAGACGGGCAAGGTGAATCTGCTCGCCCATCTGTGCAAGAATTTCTCGTGTCTGCGGCATAATGACTACCGTTTTCTTTGCCATACATAACACCCCTGCGAAGATGATGCTCTGTCCGCCTTCTGAATTCTCACAAATTATCCGGTCTTGCCACGACGCTAATCATCTATCACAAGACAATTTACCATTCCGCTATGTGCCGTGCAAGCATCTATCACAATTATACCCGGCCCGTAGTACGGTGTGAAGTCAGCATCATCTCCGAACTCGCTCCCCTTATTTTCGTATTTCCTATGGCCATATGAGGCATGCCAATGCCCACAGACGATCGTCTTCTCTTCGTCTGCGGTCTGTGCAGCGTCGATCCCATTGAACCATCTTGCCTGCTCCCACTGCACTCCATCGGCCTCTCGCCACGAAGTAATATAACTGTAGCTCTTATCCCTGTTCAAAATGCTCGGGATCCATGCATGAGTAAAAACATAGTGCTCCGTTTCAAAGTAATCGAGCATTGCAGGGATAATCTTTTTGTAGAACGGCGTATTCTTTGCCTCGTCAGCAAAATCATAATTTCGGATTGATGCCATCACCGGATCAAATCCAGTCAATTGGAGTGCCGTGTCGTAGGTACCGTTCGACTTGTGATGACTGTATGGAAGCCCCTCATCAACGGTCACAAGCTCTACGAACAAGTCTTCATGGTTGCCTCGAATGAGTATCACTCTGTCCTGCTCCATTTGCTCCAGCACGAACTGCTGAACCTGCTTCGCTTCGTGCCCCCGATCAAATATGTCACCGAGCATGATCAGCTTGTGTGGAGCATCATCAGAAAAGAAGCCTGCCTTTTCCAAGGCAGACTTCATCTGCGTATAATATCCGTGTACATCAGAAACAACATAGTACCGCATAGATTCTTATTCTCCGCTATCGTCTTCTTTGGATAGTCTGTCCGCCAGAATCCAATCCTTCAGCTTAAAGCAGAACCACTCATCAACTGTCAAAGGCTGATGAACGAGCAAAGCAAGACGCTTTGAACATGCTGCTTGCCCACACCGTAAAAACAAATCAGAATGGAAAAGAGGAACTGTAGTTTACAGTTTCTCTTTTCCATTCCTATTGCTTTTTAATGTGTCTTCCCTTTTTTCCTTTAGCTTTTTTCAGCATTGCAAGTTCCTCTTTGCTTGCGCGAATCAGCTGCGCAAGTTTCAACTCACATTCTTCTCTCGTTGTTGCATAGACATTGCGAGATATTCTCTTCCCATCAATCCATTTTGGCGACCAACGGCCTTCATATAAATGATCATTGATTTCCGAGATACACCCCATTCCCGGATGTCTTCTAGTCGTATTAAGGACTGGTTTGAAATCATCTTTAGGCTTGTCATCCACCTTTACAGTTGATCGCGAATCCAATTCACTCGCCTTGCCGATACTCCTATCGATGCTTCGCGCCGCCTCAATTTGCATATCTGTTGTAATGTGCGCGTAAATGTCCAGTGTAATATCTGAGGACACATGTCCCAACACAGCAGATAACGACTTGACATCCATTCCTTGTTCTAATGCAAGCGTAGCAAAGGTATGGCGCAAATCGTGGTATCTCACCTGTTTACATCCAGCCCTTTCAAGAATTCCATGCAGTTTCGTTCCCAGAGAATGAGGATCTCGTGGCTTGTTATCATCATACAAAGAAGGAAACATCCACTCCGATGCAACTGTAAGCTGATAGTCACGCAGAACACGAAGAACGCTCTCGGGCAGAATGATTGTTCGTATTGAAGCTTTAGTTTTCGGCTTCATAACCATGAGTTCCCCATCCACTCGATAGACTTGTTTATCAATTCGGAGTTCTCCAGTTTCAAAATTTAGATCTTTCCACTGTAGCGCTATTATTTCACCACGTCTCAAGCCACTTGAGAGTTCCAGCAAATACAATGGCAGCATTCCCTCAACCTGAGCTTGTATTAAAAAACGGCGAACTTCTGCCGCTGAAAGCACTTTCATCTCGCTTGATTTTTTAGGTGGAAGTTTACATCCTATTGTCGGATTCACCGATATGAGATTCTCAACACACGCTCTTTCTAAAGACGATCTGCATATGGCATGAATCGTCCTGACAGAGCGATCAGAAAGTCCATTTCCATATACATCCCGGTGAGTAATCCGACCATTCTTCTTCATCTTAGAATAAAACTGCTGAACCTTTGCCTGCGTAATCTGGTTCAGTGAGATATTGCCGATATTCGGAATGATATGATTGTAAATGAAATTCTCATAGTTTTTCTGAGTTGTTACTCGAAGTTTTGGCTTACAATAGAGCTCATACCAGATTTCAATCCAACTTGAAAATGCCATTTCAGGATCCAACTTATCCGACCGCAAGCCCAGTTCCTCTTTGATTTTGCTCAGCTTTGCCGCACACTCTTTTTTTGTTTTTGCAGTAACATACTTTTTCTTGACAGATCCATCTTCGGAATACCCGATTATGTACCTGCCTTCCCATTGCCCGTCACTGCGTTGGTACAGTGTTCCGTTCCCGTTTTTTCTTCTCTGCCCCATTCTGCTAACTCCTCTCCAACAATATTTCCCAAAAGATCCCCAACTACTTCCGCTGCTTTACGATGCATATCTCCTGTAACATGAGTATAGGTGTCCAGCGTAAAAGAAGCATTGGTATGACCAAGAATGCCTGACAGTGTCTTAGCATCGACGCCACTTGAAATGGCATGTGTCGCAAATGTATGGCGCAAATCATGAAATCTGATGTTAGGCAATTCAGCACTAGCCAAGATTTTCTTCATTTGGCGGTATGCCGCTTCTGGTGCAACAGCTTTTTCAGGAAATACAGGATTATGAAAGATCCACTTTGTCAACGCTTCTTTCTTACGTTTAGCTAAGACTCGCACTGTACTTTGAGGTAAGATAATTGTTCGATTCCCCGAAAAGGTTTTCGTATCTCCAACAGTGTTCCTACCATTGCGTCCTGTTGTAAAAGACCGCCGCACTTTGATTGTTCCACACTCTTCATCAAAGTCATCCCATTGCAAGGCACAAATTTCACCTCTCCGCATCCCTGTCGTCATTTCAGTATAAAAGAAATCATACCAGATCGGATCCTTCTTGATTTCTTCCATGAATCGATCCAACTGTTCATCATCAAGCACCGTCTTCGGAGGATAGTTATTTTTAGGCACTACCGTTCCTTCAGTAGGATTCTTAGCGATCAGTCCAGTCTGCACTGCAGTATCCATCGCATGGTGCAGCATCATATGGATTTTTCGAACAGACGAATCCTTTAGGCGATGACCATACTCTGGGTGATTTTTAACTCGGCCCTGCTTTCTGATCTTGGCGTACATTTTTTGTACATCCAACGTTGTAATTAAATTGATCTGTTTATTGCCAAGGATAGGATTGACATAGGTTTCCATATAGAGTCGATAACCCTCCAATGTCGATTCGCGGGCACTGTTTGCCATATAGTCGTTCAGCCATCGATCAAGCCACTCTGCCAGAGTCATCCGGCAATCCTCTGAAAGATCAATATCACGATATCGTTCAATGTTTTGATGGAGTTTTTGCAGAACTTCTTTTTGAGTTTTTGCATATTCGGTCTTGTATATTACGCTGCCATCCTTCTTATGCCCGACAACAATGCGACCTTCCCATCTTCCATCACTTCGCTTACGAAGCAATCCATCGCCCGATGGTCTTTTACTTGACTTCGCCATAACTCCCTCTTCAGTATTCTATTGGCCAGGGAAAGGTCTCCCTGGCCTTGTATTATGCGTCAGCCTGCAGGCCACAAGTCTGCTGATCTACCCACTGGATAAACTTATCCTTCGGGACTACATATCGGTGTCCGATTTGCATAGAGGGGAACCCTTCCTCTTTCATCAGCTCGTATGCGCTGCAATCAGAAACCCCCAGAATACGGGCAACCATCTTCGCATTCAAAAACAGGGGCAATTCCTCATACTTTTTATAAGTAGATTCCAACATTTCAATTACCGTCCTTTCAACTCATAAATCATACAAACGGTTTCTCAACAGCCTCTTTATGATCTATTCATTCTGTATTACGAAGCTGATGCAGCAGTAACAACAGCGCACTATGTTCGAGTCACACAGAATACGAAGAGCCATTTCTCAGACTGTATAAAAACCTTTCTATAATAAATGGAGAAAACGCCCTATAAATCTGGCCCCCCCCAACGCAAAAAGCTCAAAAAATTTCCGGCAACTCAGATCATCACTGAGCTACCGGAAAATTTTTTTGCAATTTTCAAAAATATTTCGAAATAAGGGGGCCAGTTTACCCCCTTCTTTTCTCCATTTATTACGAGAGGGTAATTACGGTTTGATAATCGTCCGACCAACACCCTCAAATCTATCTCTGGCACTTGCACCTTGAAAAGTTCATACAATCTCAAGACGTTACCATGTTTGAGCCACCGTAGCGGGTGTTAAGGGCCGAGGACAAGCCCAGAGCGATGACAGCATGGGAAAATAATGATACCCCGCCCGGCTAGGCCACACACCGAGGGGCGGCTTGCCCACAAGAATGGGATGAGTGCTGAAATGCCTGTGATCCTTTAGACCAGAGGACTTGAGATTGCCTTTATACCATTTTCGAAGGGAGGTGTACGGCGTGTCTTGCACACAGAATAAGCAGCTTGTCTGCTTTCCTAAGTCTCGCATTCTGAAAAGGTGGTTTCGATATCACTTCGACCACAAAGACTTTCGTAATGAGGGAACCTTACTCCTATTTAGCTTGATGGCGTTATACTCTTACGCAAACTTCCGCAGCAATTGCCGACATATTGGTGACCAATGGTATATGGAAGGCCCGGGACAGTGGATCTGTAGAGTATCTGCTTTGCCCCGCATCCTCCGTGTTCATTCAAAAGCTCAAGCCATAGAGCTGATGGATTACTTTAAAGGCGCTGGGCTCCTTGATTATGAAATGCTGGATCAAGACAGTGGTCTCCTACGTTTCACCATTGCAAACTGGAAGCGGAATTGCGTACATCTGAATTACAATTATTACAGTTACAAGGGTTCGGGTTTCTTCTTTTTTCCTCTATCCGAAGGGCGTAAGCTCATTTCCGTATGCAAGCGTAATGGCAATTTAATATTCAGCGAGTTGGACGCCATCATGGATATGTGGCTGCACACCATCTTGAATGACCCCACTGTTAAAGGCTCGGAATATATGCCTGTAGTATATTACGCCAACATGAACGGACAGCCATTGCTTTCATACTCGTATTTAGCCAGGCGTTGGGGCTGGTCTAAATCGCGAGTCGGCCGTTTTATCCTGAAAGTTGAAGAAGCCGGTATCATCAGCCGCGTGAGTTTTTCAAGCTCACGCGGCTCTGTCATTTCTCCGTGTCTATTCCGGGAGATGATTTTTGGAGAAGACTGCGAACAGCTAAAGCTCATGCGCATCGGTGAAATCCTTGGAATTGCTAAAGCTGTCGAACCAATTGAAGACAATGAAAATTTGGAGTTTAGTGTCCAAAGCGGCGTCCCACGCACGCCGATTATCTTTGAGGGCGGCAAAACCCTGCGAATTCAAGTATTTCGTGTGCCCTTGTCTTCTTTTTTTGCCCGCCCAGTCCCCTTAATCTTCTATAGTTCTTTAGACTGGGGTAAGTTAGAACTGGAAACTGGTTTATATAGGGGGCCTCCCAAAATGCCAAAACAAGGAGTTGATCAATAATGCCGATCCCGAAGAAACCCGCAAGGCCTGCCTTTGCTATTGAGAAAGAAGCGGTCAAGGAGGAAATTCAGACTGGTCTCCATATCGGTGTGGAAAAGCTCAGCAATCTGAACAGTAGGACGGAACCGCCGAATCATTTCCACAACACGAAATATCTGCTCAAGCAATATCGAAGAGTCTCCTATGCCGTTAATCTGTCCGAAACTGAGCTAAATCTCAGAATGGAATTGGATCACAGCACCCAACTGTCCACATTGGAACTGAACGCTGAGCTCGCAGGCATTGATCTATCCAACACAAAGCTGGAAAGCTACGCTCAGAGCGTTATACGAAGCAAAAATATGTTGGAGATCATCCACGCAGCGCTGGACGGCGTGAAATTAGACCCAGAGCACGGTGAATTGTACTTTCAAGTACTCTATCAGACCTACTTCACTAAGACCAAGCCCCGTAACCGAGAACAGATCATTCGTGAACTGGATCGGCTGGGATATCCGATGTCACCGGCATCTTATCACAATTACCTCAACGCAGCCATCAATGCAATGGATCGCATTTTGTGGGGATACACAGCCCGTGACTGTATCGGTATCATCAAAGAGTTTTTGCCGGACACGACAGCTTAGACTGTCTTTAGACAAAACTTAGACTGTATTTCGATTGCTATTAGACTATCGATATGTTACTATGTCATCGTTCCAAAATGCATATCGTACAAGAGGCCGCCAGAGATGGCGGTATTTTTGTTGTCATAAGACCCAGTAAGAAGTCGATCGCACTATCACCTCTTACCGGGCCCTTTTTGCATCTCGGAACGGCAAAACTAGAAAAGGAGGTTATCCACCATGAGTTTTAAAATCGCTGCTTTGCGCAGCAAGCTCAGCAAGAAACTGCCAGCGTTTAACAAAGGCCGTGCGCTTTACGCGACGTTTCTCTTTCCAACAGCAATGACTTTGCTGCCAACAAGTGCCTACGCAGCCAATGACACCATTTGGACCAAGGCCAGTGAGATTATGCAGGATGTTTACACACAAGTGCTCGGCATCTCAACGATTGCCGCCATTGTCACTGCGAGTATTGCACTTCTATTGATGAACTTTTCCAAGTCTGGCAAGACCGTAGATGAGTCGCGGGCATGGTTGAAGCGCATCATCATCACTTGGGCAATCCTTAACTCACTGGGCTTCGTGATGGCTTATATCACGCCCTTCTTCCAGGGTGGTACTTGGAAACCCTGATTACAACCGAAAGGAGCCGCATATGAACAAGACTATTATCAGTTTTCTGGGCGGCATGGTTGCCGGCGTTCTGGCAACTTTAGCCGCAGCAAGCATGATTCCTGAGGAGCTTGAGTTCCGGGACATGCAGGGCTAATTGCTATCAGGAGGTACCCCTATGGGAATACTTGATAGCATCGTTGAATGGCTCGCAACCCAAATCATGAATTTACTGGACATGGTCAACGGCTCAGTGCTTGGCGCACTGGGCTGTGACATGAGTGTATTCCTTCGGTACTTTCCAGCCGCAGAAACACTCTACGATGTGTTCGTAGCCATAGCAATTGGTTTTATTCTGTTGAACCTCGTGTGGCAGCTATTCAAGGTTTATGGCTCAGGAATCGGTCTCAGTGCGGAGGATCCGATCAAACTGGCCATTCGTTCTGTACTTTTTATTTTTCTCGCTTACTATGCCAATCAAATTGTGGATCTTACACTGCGCATTGCCGGGACACCATACTCGTGGATCGTCGATACAGCTCTGCCTAGTGTTGATTTCGGAAACTTTGGAAGTGTGCTCACCGTAATTGTCGGTTGCCTCGCCAACGGCTCTGTCAGTCTAATTGTTACGATTCTGGTCGTCATCATCGGTTGGAACTATATCAAACTTCTTTTCGAAGCTGCTGAGCGCTACATCATGGTCGGTGTTCTTGTTTTTACAGCTCCTATGGCCTTTGCTACCGGGGCTTCGGAGAACACCTCCAACATCTTCAATTCGTGGTGCCGTATGCTTGGAGGACAGTTATTTCTACTGATTATGAATGCTTGGTGTCTACGCTTGTTTGTCTCCATGGTTGGTGCATTTCTTGCCAACCCCTTATCTTGGTAAGACGAGTCTGCGAAAGGGGCTTATATATGAAACATCGTAAAACACTCTTTATTCTCTGTGCGATGATGACGATTGCACTCATATCCACCTCCGCACTTGCTTTCAGTGAGTCTGATGTTGAAAGTGCAATAGCAGGATCCAGCCAAGAGGAAGTCTCCGGCAATTTGCTTATTTGGTTCCTGTGTGCAGTCAGCTTTCTAAAAATCAGTCAGAAGATTGACAGTTTCATGACTTCACTCGGCATCAATGTCGGTCGAACTGGCGGCAGTATGCTTGCCGAATTGATGATCGCCGGTCGTGCAATTGGCGGTGCTGTGAAAGCAACCGGTGGCGCAATAGGCAGCATTTTCAATCGCGGAAGTTCTTCCAATTCAACCAATACCACCGTTACCGGGCAAGCCTTTACCGGTGGTGGTAACGGGATGCTGAGTATAGCGAAACGCGCAGTTGGAAATGCAGCGGCAGCCAGTGCCGTTGATCGCAGCACCGGTCTTAGCAGCATTGTCGGAGGCGCTATGTTCAGCTCCAGCCTAAATTCTGGCGGTGAATTCGCAACGGATGTTGTTGGTGCTGTTGCAACTGGTAACATCTCAAAAGTAGGTTCCATCACCGGCGCAAAAGCAGCACGCGCGCTCTCCAACTATCTTAGATACTCGCCAAGTGGTAATAGCGTTGCACCCGCGCAGCCACACACAGGTTTCGACTCGGGATCAACCATATGCGCGGCCGCCTCAACGGAATCAGATTCTTCCGAGGATGCCATTTCAATTGATGGTGGGATTGCAGGGGCTAACGTTCCGTTTGTAGGCAGTTCTCCGATTGGAGCGTTTTCTTCTGAATCCACCAACACGGCAGGTGCAAGCCAAGAATCTGCAATTGGGCAAAACTCAATTCCTACGCAACCTCCTACATTCCGCGATGTCGAGATCGGCGGAGGCCGAATTACCGGTTTTGAAACACCCGCAGGCGGTGGCGAAGAGCGACAATTTGCTATGTATAACGCAGGTCAGTATATGACGCCTGCTGGGGACTATGAAACCGTCAAAACTGCGGATGGTGAGTCCTGGTATAAGCAATATGCTCAGCCTACGGTTGAACGCACTCCATATGAGGATAGTTCTGGCAAAATCAAATATGACGAGAAAATCGTCAGTCAGATGCCTCAGATACCCAAAAGAAAGGATCACGTTTGATGAATGAAGAGAACAAATCGCAGAACACAACTGCAGAATCAAATGTGAAGGCCGCAGCCAAAACCGGAAAGGCGGTCGCAAATATTGCAAAGGGGGCTGCTACCGGCGGAATGCACGGAGCAGCCCTTGAAGCTGCTAAGAGCGCAAAAGACTGGATTATTCCGATTATTGCTGCCCTTCTACTTCCGCTCATCCTGCTGGCCATGCTGCCATCGGTTATATTCGGATCATTCTTCGGTGACGGTACGGATACTACGAATGCAATCGTGGATGAAACAGTCCTAATTCAGAACATGGTTGAACTCAACAATAGCATCAGCACAATTCTCTCTGAAGGATTGGCCGATGTGCTCACTCGTGTTGAGTCTAACTTTGCCAGTTCCGGCTGCGATGATATGGAAATCAATAACCCCTACGGATCCGATGTTATCTTCAATGCCAACTATTTCATCTCCATGTATTGCGCAAGCAAAAATACAGAGATTGCTTCCATCTCGTTATCCGATATGGAAGCAATCCTCAGAGCAAATCAGAGCGAGCTGTACTCTTACACCTATTCAGATGAAACGCGGTATATCGAGGGTGAAACGGATCCAAAGGCCGGAACTGCAAAGCAAGTAGCGGTCACAGTTCGCGTATACGAAGTGCAGTATAACGGCGAAGCCTACTTCCAAGATAAAATCTTCAAGTTGACTGATGACCAGAAACTTCTGGCAAGTAGCTATGCGTTGAACCTCTCGGTTCTTTTAGGCGATGGTATGTATCAAGCACTGTCGGCAACGGAATTTTCCGGTATGGGTGCTTCCTATGAAGGTGTCATCTTTACAGATGGTGTCACGCAGGTTGTCTATTACAATCAGCTCGACGAGCGCTGGGCAAATGCACCATACGGAACTGATCATGTCGGCGGCTACGGATGTGGCCCTACAGCCATGTCTATCGTCATTTCAAGCTTGACTTCCGACACCGTCGATCCCGCGCACATGGCTCAGTGGTCTTATGAAAATGGATATTGGTGCAGTAAGAGTGGTTCATATCACAATCTCATTCCAAAAGCCGCCGAAGCATGGTCTTTGAATGTGGAAGGATGCACTGCCTCTGAGCCTCAACGCATCGTTGATGCGCTCTCTCATGGTAAGCTTGTTGTTGCCCTTATGACAAAGGGCCATTTCACCAGCTCAGGCCACTTCATCGTACTTCGGGGAGTCACAGCCGATGGGAAAATACTGGTTGCAGACCCCGCGAGTTATTCGCGCTCTGAAAGAGCTTGGGACTTATCTCTTATCCTCAAGGAAGCCAGCAAGAACGCATGGGCTGGTGGCCCATTCTGGATTATCGGTAACTAAGGGGGCGTAGAAGATGAGCACACTAAAGGAAACGCGAGATGTGTATTATATCCCGCCAAACTTTCTAACAACTGGGCGTCTGTTCGGTGGCTCCATCCGCATCCGTAATGCGATTGAAGCTACCGTTTTAGTTGTCCTCACTGGGCTTCCGATTATTCGTCTTCCATTTTCGCTTACAGTAGAACCCAAGGCGCCAAAAGTAGACATTGAAAGCGAAAAAGTAGACATTGAAAGTCTCCTTTCTCAAAAGGGAACTGGCTTTTCTGTAAAGACTATCGTTCATGTGCATAGGCTGTTTGACAGATTCGGTTCTGATGGAGTATTTGGACAAAGCGCGGTCGTTGAGCTTTTGGCCTTACAAAGCTCAAGTGCATCCAAGCTAATTGCCAAGCTGTTACAGGTAGGTATTATTGAACCTGTGTCAGGGCAAGGGAAAGGAAAATATCGGTTCTCAAAAAGCTGAGTGTTATCTTTAGAACGTAAGTCACAAATGAGTCGGAAATACAGCCACGACGATTACTGAACTGAGCTGAAAAGGAAGTTAGTACAGCAAGAGGGCTTTGGCTTTTCCTATAGATGATAGGGTGTGTTATTGTAGCTGCTAACTCAATTTCATCTTCGCAGATATTGCAGTGAAGTTCGTTCCTTATGATCCTCACAGGCTCCCGCCTCTCTATGACTATATACGGTCATGGAGAGTATTGGACAACATCGTTTCCCCATGTAGGATTCTTAGCCGGATAGAAATTTTCATTGAAGCAACAAGAAGGACGCTGCGAATATGCAGCATCCTTCTGTTCTTGAACGCACCGACAGAATGCTCATGATCATATTTTTAACTACAAGTTGAATGACAAACCCGGAAATATATGTTATAGTACGCTTAGAAACCAAGAACAACTACTTTACAGAAAGGACACCGTACCATGAAGAACATTTCTTCCGCTATCTTCTATATGAGCGAATGGCAGGCTATCTTCCAGTGCGAGGAATATAGTCGCTGCGAAGCACGCCCATATCAAGATAAGCAGAAGAACATGATTGGAATGAGTACCTGTTAGCCTGGTTGAGAAATCTGCCGGGAACTCCTTCCCTGAACGATTGAAGCCGCTTGTCTTGATTCAGGCAAGCGGCTTTTTTGCGTCCACGGACGCCAACCATTCAGAGAAAGGAGGTGCCTGAGGTGGGTTTTCCGACAATCAACTTAGCGCGCACCGGTGCGAACATCGTTCGGCTGCGCAAAGCGGCAGGTCTTACCGTACACGATCTGCAAGCTGTGTTCGGCTTCAATTCCCCACAAGCCATTTACAAATGGCAGAATGGGACTGCGCTGCCGACGGTAGACAATCTAATCGTTCTCGCAGCTCTGCTGCAAGTACGAATTGATGATATTATCATTACGGACAACGCTGTTGCCTAATTGCGGGAAGTTCAGCTTCCCGCCTACGGTCCGCTCGTCTAAATGGTTAGGACACAGCCCTTTCACGGCTGCAATGACC
>ERZ780168.2586-NODE-2586-length-15736-cov-4.144442_pt1 | contig 15736 bp, 10 predicted proteins | sample MGYA00510981_ERZ780168 | MGnify/ENA primary metagenome ERZ780168 (study PRJEB29588, sample SAMEA2158769) | human gut metagenome | biome: human gut; feature: human-associated habitat; material: faeces | place: Denmark | collected 2008/2010 ...
CCTCCGGCATCCGAAAGCTGCAGGCGGCCGGCCGCTCATCGGCTATGCCTCTTTCAGATATTCCTTCAGGACCCGAATAAACGTCTCCATCTCTTCTCTCGTTCCGATGCTGATGCGCAGGTAGTTGTTGATGCGTTCCTTGGTAAAATGACGCACATAGATATGCTCCCTGCGCAGCGCCTCGAACAGTTCTGTTGCCGGCACGCGCTCGTGCGAAGCAAAGATAAAATTGCTCATCGAATCCCCGAACGTAAAACCTAACGCCCGCAGCTCTTTTTTCGTCCACTCTCTCGTCTCGATGATCTTTTTTCTGGTCTCCTCAAAATAAGCACGGTCACGGATCGCCTCCACACCAAGTGCAAGCGCTGTCCGGTTCATCGTATAAGAATTAAACGAATACTTCACGTCATTGATATAACGGATCAGCTTCGCATTTCCCATCGCATATCCGATGCGCATTCCCGCCATGGAACGCGATTTGGAAAATGTCTGCACGATCAGAAGATTGTCATATTTTTCAATCAGCGGCAGCGCCGACACCCCTCCAAAATCAATATACGCCTCGTCCACCACAACGATCACGTCGCGGTTGTGCGCGATGATGTCCTCGATCTTATCAAGCGGCATCAGAATGCCGGTCGGTGCATTCGGGTTCGGGAACACAATTCCGCCATTTGGATGGTTCTCTGCAAAATACTGCTCCGGCACAATGCAGAAATTTTCATCGAGCGGGATCTGCTCGTACGGAATACGGAATTCCTCCGCCCAGACATCGTAGAAGGAATACGTAATGTCCGGGAAAAGAATCGGTTTGCCAGAGTTAAAATACGTCATAAACGCCATCGCCAGAACATCATCCGAACCGACGCCGACAAAAACCTGCTTCGGGCTTACGTGGTAGACATCCGCGATCGCCTGCACCAGTTCTGCCGCGGTCGGATCCGGATAGAGACGGAGGGTATCCTCTTCTGCTACCCGTCTGATCGCCTCTGCGGCTTTTGGTGACGGCGGATACGGATTCTCATTCGTATTGAGCTTAATCATATCAGCCTCATGCGGCTGCTCGCCCGGTACATACGGCACAACTTTTCTTACATTCTTTTCCCAGTTACTCATAAGTTCCTTCCTTTCTGCCTGTGGTCAGGAAATGCACCCTGACTTTATTCCGTCTTTCTGTTTTTTTTGGAAAACCCTGTGAATCGTAACCATTTTTTCTTTTCCTTCTGCTCCCGGCAGTTTCCCGCCGACGCAAAGTCCCTTTTCTTCCCGGTGAACCGCTTTATCCTCTCTTCTTCCAGGTAGACGGATAGAAAAGAATCAGCATCGGAAACAGTTCCAGACGGCCTGCCAGCATATCAAAAATCAGAATCAGCTTGGAAACCGGACCGTATCCAAAGAAGTTACTGGTCGGTCCTACCTGGTCAAGACCCGGTCCGATGTTGTTCAGTGTTGCGGCAACTGCCGTGAAGTTTGTCTCGAAGGAAAATCCATCCACACTGATGATCAGCATGGAAAAGCTGTAGATCACCAGATAAACAATCAAAAATACGTTGATCGCCCGCAGAACCTCATGCTCTACCGGGTGATCGTCGAAACGGATGCGTTTGATACTGCGCGGATGTACGATCGAACCAAGCTCTTTTTTCACGGTTTTTAAGAGGATCAGGATTCGCGAAACCTTGATTCCGCCTCCCGTTGAACCGGCGCAGGCTCCGATGAACATCAGCATCACCAGAATACATTTTGACAGCTCCGGCCAGAGGTCAAAGTCCGTCGTGGAATAACCCGTTGTCGTGATAATCGATCCAACCTGGAAAAAGGCAGTCCGCACCGCTTCACCGATGGAATGGTACATCGGATAGGTATTCCAGGAAATCACGCCTCCTGCCAGAAGGATAATCAGGAAATACGCTCTTACCTCCTGGGACGAAATGGCGGCCTTTCCCTTTTTGCAAAGCATCAGATAATAAAAGTTAAAATTCACACCGAACGCAATCATGGCGATTGTCAGAATCCACTGCTGCAGTGGTGTGTACACTGCACAACCGCTGTTCAACACGGCAAAGCCTCCTGTTCCGGCAGCTCCCATGGCGAGTGTGACAGAATCAAATGTCTTCATGCCGGAAAGCAGCAGGGCAACAATGGTAAAAAGTGTCATGCCAAGATAAATCTGATACAGAATTTTAGCGGTTCCGCGCACTCTCGGAACAAATTTGGAAACAGTCGGTCCCGGGCTCTCTGCCTTCATCAGGTTCATGACGGAACCGCCCTTCATCGGAAGCAATGCAAGAATGAACACAAGAACGCCCATACCGCCAATCCAGTGGGAAAAGCTTCTCCAGAACAGGCTGGCGTGTGAAAGGGCTTCCACATCGCTCAAAATGCTGGCTCCTGTCGTTGTAAAACCGGAAACGATCTCAAACAGCGCATTGATATAAAACGGAATTTCCCCCGTAATTACAAACGGCACCGCTCCGAAAACACCAAGGACAACCCAGCTTAACGAAACGCAGACAAATCCGTCGCGGGAATAGATTTCCATATTGGACGGTTTTCTGAAGCAGAGGATCAGACCGGCCGCAATGCAGAGCAATCCCCAGATAAGATACGCAAAGCCTGTCTTTTCCTGATACATGGCTCCGACCAGCGCCGGAAGCAGCATCAGCATACCTTCCACTTTCAGCACCCAGCTGATGACAAAACGAATCATTTTATAGTTCATAATCCGCTTCCCCCGTTACTCTGCCAGAATCTCATGGATATCCTGAAGACCGGTTTCCGTTGTTACGATAATGACGGAATCTCCTGCCTCAAAGGAATCCTGTCCACCCGGAATGATGACCTTTCCCTGTCTGTTAATCGCTGCTACCAGAAGGTTTGGCCGTGTTTTCATATCCTGCAGACGGATGCCGATCATACGGCAATTCTGGTTCACGATAAACTCAAGAGCCTCCACACGGTCTTCCATCAGCTTGTACAGCGTCTCAACGTTGCTTCCGATGGAGTTTTTCATTGCCCGGACATACTGCAGAATGTACTCTGCGGTGATGTGTTTCGGATAGATCAGGCTGTCCAGGTTCAGGCTGTGGATAACATCATTAAATTCCAGATGGTTGATTTTCGTTACAACCTTTGAGGATACCTTCTCTTTCGCATACAGCGACAGAATGATGTTCTCCTCATCCATATCGGTGCAGGCCACAAAGGAATCCATATTCTGGATGCGCTCTTCTTTTAAGAGCTCCTGGTCACTTCCGTCACCGTAAATAACGGTTGCATCCGGCAGTGCTTCGCTTAAAACCTCACAGCGATCCTTATTTTTCTCGATAATCTTGACATCGACGTTCATATTTGCCAGTGATTTTGCGAGATAATACGTAATTTCACCGCCGCCGACGATCATCGTATTGTGTACCTTGTTTGTATGAACACCGATTTTCTTAAACAGGCTCTCTGCATTCTGTGGTGTGGTGATGATGGAAAGGCTGTCTTTTGCCTGGATCACAAAATTTCCATCCGGTATGTAAACCTCGCCGTTTCGCTCAACGGCACAGACCAGCAGACTGTACTGAAGCGCTCCGGCCAGCTCACGCAGCGACATATGGACAATTTTCGATGTTTCCGGCACTTTAAAGCGCAGCATTTCGATTCTTCCGCGGGAAAAGCTGTCGATCTCAATCGCAGATGGGAACCGCAGCAGTCTTGCCATTTCCATGGCGGCCGCGTGCTCCGGGTTGATGATCATGGACAGACCCAGCTTTTTACGGATAAATTCTCTCTCCTCCCGATACATCGGGTTTCGGACTCTGGCAATGGTGTGACAGTCTGCCGCCTGTTTGGCGATGACACAGCAAAGCAGGTTCATTTCATCACTTTTGGTTACGGCAATCATCAGATCCGCATGCTCAATATCCGCCTCCTGAAGCACCTGATAGCTTGCTCCGTTTCCTACAATTCCCATAACGTCGTAGGTGTTGGAGACGTTGCGGACGACAATACTGTCTGTGTCAATGACCGTCACAAGGTTGTCCTCGCGGCTCAGCTGGGCGGTCAGTGCGGTTCCGACTTTTCCGCAGCCCACAATGATAATTTTCATGTTCTCTCCCTTCAATGCAAAAGCATTTCGCGTAAAATAGTAAAGACCCGCCAGGCGGCATCGTAAAACCATTTTTCGATGCACTCCAAAAAGCAGATCTGTACCCCTATTGTACGATGGCGATTATATCATATTTCCCGGAAAAGCGGAATAGATTTTAACAACATTTTGGACGGAGTTTTTGTAATGATTGATCAAAAAAGGGAAAACCTGTTGAACCTTGCGCTGGCCGCAACGGAAGTCGAACGGCGGCGTGTGCCGGAGCTTTCGGCAGGTTATAACTCTTACAGCAAAACATGGGAAGTAATTGTACAGTATCAGGGAGACCTGGCTTTTCTGGAGGAGCAGGGGGTACGTGTAACGCTTCTGCTGTTTTCGTATGCCATTCTTCTGGTACCGGAGTCTCTGATGGATTACGTGACGGGACTGCCGCAGATTACGTATCTGGAAAAGCCAAAACCTTTGTTTTTCGCGGATGCGTTTATGCGGAGCATATCCTGTATTACACCTGTGCAGGAGGGGATTTCAGGTCTGTATGGGAATGGGGTGCTACTTGCATGCATTGATTCCGGCGTGGACTATGCGCATCCGGATTTCTGCGCACCGGACGGGACAAGCCGGATTGCACTTTTATGGGATCAGACGATTCCGGGAAATCCACCGACGGGGTATGCACTCGGATCGGTGTATACACGGCGGCAGATCAATGAGGCACTTGCGGCTTCTTCGCCCACGGAGCGGTTTGCCCTCGTGCCGTCCCGCGATGTGACGGGGCATGGGACAGCGGTTCTCGGAATTGCCGCCGGAAACGGGCGGTCCTCTGCGGATGGAGCCATACGGGGTGTAGCGCCTGAGGCAACGCTCGTTGTCGTAAAGCTTGGAAATCCTGATCCGGCGGATCTGCCGCGGACATCGCAATTGCTGCAGGCGGTGGATTTCTGTGTACGGTATGCGCTGCTGGTGGAGCGGCCGCTCGTCATTAACTTGAGTTTCGGGAATAATTATGGTTCGCACAGCGGGCAATCGCTGCTGGAAACGTATCTCAATGCAGTGTCAAATTTAGGGCAACATGTGATCTGTATCGGGTCAGGGAATGAAGGGGATACCGGACGCCATTATGCCGGGAACCTGAAGTCGGATCGCAGGTCGGCCGGCCAAACGCAAACCGTCCGCGCGACGTCCGATCCGACTGCGACGTCTGCGGTCTCGGCAGCTACCGCTCGAATGGTCCACACAATGTCCGCACTGCCCAATCCTCCTGCAGTCTCGGCAGCGGCCAACCGCGCTGTCTCCATTGAATTTCAGGTCGGCGCCTATGAATCCTCGTTCAGTCTCCAGATCTGGAAGGTTTATGGGGATGAAATCTCGATCGAACTGATTTCCCCCGGCGGCATCCGCTCCGGCACGCTCTCTCCTGTCCTCGGCACGGCGCGTCTGACGCTTGGTCCGACAGAACTTCTCCTGTTTTATGGCATGCCATCCCCCTACAGCCAGGCGCAGGAAATTTACCTGACCTTTCAGGGCACAGGAAACCATCTGTCCGTCGAAAACGGCATCTGGACCTTGCGTCTCACCCCCGGCCGCCTGATCTCTGGTTCCTTTGACCTCTGGCTTCCCGGCGGAAATGCCATCGGTCTACAGACCCGCTTCTTCTCCCCCACTGCCGACACCACACTCACCATCCCTTCCACCGCCCGCTCCGCTATCACGGTCGGTGCCTATGATCCCCGCCTCTCCTCCTATGCCAGCTTCTCCGGCCGCGGCTATACCCGTATTCTCCACGAAATCAAACCTGATCTCGCCGCCCCGGGTGTCAATATCCCAGCTCCCCGTTCCGGCGGCGGCTATGCTTCCTTCACCGGCACCTCGTTTGCCACGCCTTTTGTATCGGGAAGCGCCGCGCTTATGATGGAATGGGGCATTCTGCGCGGAAATGACCCGTTTTTATATGGTGAAAAACTGAAAGCTTATCTCATTGCAGGTGCAAAACCCATCGCATCCGAGAGCGAATACCCGAACAGGCGGGTGGGATGGGGACGACTTTGTTTAGAAAGTAGCCTGCCAGATTAAAGTTATTGAAGGATTCGATAGAAGAAATAAAAGCGCAATGTAAAGAGTTAAACGACAAATGAGACATATTTTTATCTCTGTACTATCTTGTACTTTGCTACGAAAATAAAACTCGTAGCAAGGTACTTATAGTGTTCATTTGTCTGGCAACTCTTTTTTATTTAACTGTTAATAACTTGCTGTTTAAAATTTTTTGAATGCAAAGAGAATCACTTACCCAAAAGATATTCTTCCAACATTTCCTTTACTTTTTTCTCAATTTCGTCTATGATCTCTTCACACCTTGTCTTTTTCATCCCTGCACCAGTTCCTACCGCCAGTAACTCTTTTCTGCCTGGATTTCTTCCATTTCCATCTACTGACGTAGTATGTTCGCCATAATACGTATTACTGTAAGTAAGATCATATGCCGGACTTAAATGCCATTTATCTTCGTCTGCTTCGTACAAATACGTGAAGTTCTTCGAATGATCATCTCTGTTATGTGCAAAAACATTGAAACACATTCGGCGGAACATATTTTCAACATCTTCATCGCAATTGCGTGTCATGATTTTTGTCAGTTTCATTAATCCATGATAGTCCAGACTTGGCTGCTCAAAATCCAATTCCAGAATTGCAGCTGTCGTCAACATGTGCACTTTCTTTTTCCCTTTCAAACAGTTTCTCCTGTCAAACCTTTTAGTTCCAAAATATCCTTTACATTTTTCTGATGGAAACAATCTCGTTTCACTCATCATAATTCCGCAGGCCTTGGCACAGCAGGAATAGTCATATTCCATTTTTCCTGCATCTTTTCCGTCCACATGCGCTGGAAATTTGATAATCCATTCTTCATTATCAATGGTTGTCATGATTTTAGGTCTTGCTCCGCCGCTGGTACCTCCCAGCAGATACAATTCGTCCAGTTTATCCGAATACTCTGTATTCAGTATCTTTTGACACTCTTCCGCCAGTTTGTCCAGATCTGCACTGCTCTGCTCCTCTGGAAAATTCTTTTCCGGGTGATATGTCAACGCTCCCATCCCCGATGTGCCCACAATCGCCAGACGATCCAGTACGGTCAGTTCATCCGGATTTTGTTTATGTGCCCGTAACAGGCGATCCAACAGTAATCTGCCCCAATGATCTGGAAGACTGTCCGCAAAAACCCCAAATAATCCTTCAAAATGATCCTTAACTGGAACAAATACCTGTTTTTGCAAAGGCAATGAAAATGGGTTGATCGAAAATCCGGTTTCCAGCCATTCATCACTGTACTGAAATGCCACTTTGTGGTCTGCCGTCATAGCTAATGTTCCCACCGTTTGATCCTCATAACACACCTGCAGTACTTTATCTTGTTTCATTGATAACCTCCTGAATATCTTTATACGGTACCTGCGTGAAAATATTTCTGAGCTCATCTGCAAGATCCAGTGCGATTGCAATTTTCGTTAAAGATAACAGGGAAATTTGTCCTGTCGTTTCGAATCTTTTGATTGAGCCGTAACTCACTCCGCTTATAGATGCTAATTTTTCCTGCGTAATTGAACGTCTCTTTCTGATTTTTCTCACTCGCTGCGCAAGTTTTTGATCCAGTTCTTCCGGAGTTTCCCATATAAATTGTTCCATTTTTTCCCCTTCTTGTTACAGATTATATGTTATCTAAAATATCCTGTTTTTATTCAAAACAGATTATATATTATCTATTCTATTTTACCACTCACGTGCAGAAAGCACAATGATTTCCTGCCCTGTTTCCATAAAAACTCCACCCCGTTTTTGTAACTGCAGATAAATTTTGCATCTCCTTTACTCTATAGGGATAATTTGCGCTTTTTTGACTATCCGGTAGTATTTGTTTCAGAGTAAGTAAAAAAGCCTCTGCCGGGCAAAAATTTTGCTTCCCGGCAGAGGCTTTGCTGGTCAAACGGATATTCATGCAAGCATGATTCGCGATTTTTCTTCCATTTCGCATGGCTTGGAATCGTTACAAATACTGGCTGAATTCCACTTTTTCTTTATTTGGTCCTTCGATCGTGAAGAAACGGACGCCATTTTCCCAGAACGGAAGGAAATGTACTTCATCCTGCGTCGTATTCAGACCGGCCCCGGTAATCATTTCGTGAACCTTTTCAATATTCTTTACGTCAATCGCCACATGGTCGATTGCTCCGGGTTTCAGTGCTGCAGCTTTGTTTTCGTACGTTTCGATCACAAGTGTTCCAAGCTTTAAGAATGCCACTTTCTCATCCGCTGCCTCATTTACGGTGCGGAATGCAATTTCAAATCCAAGCTTTTCATAAAACGCAATCGTCATCTCAATATCGTTGGTCGGAATAGAGCGTGTCTGAAAAAGGCTTTTCGTGAGCTGCGAGTCCCAGTTCGTGGGAGATTTTATCCGAATAAGGGCGGCGTAGCGGGCTACGGCAACCGAATGAGGGTAAAATATACCGCAAAGTGGGGCTTGCAGATTGCGGAAATGATTTTTCAGACACGCTCTAGCACCTTTTTTCTCCACACAAAGGCTTGCAACGGCGTTTCCAAAACGGGCAAACGCTGCCAGTTCTTCCTGCGGCTGTAAAGATATGCTCCATTCCACCAAGCGTCACTACAACTATTTTTACACTCTGATGATATAATATTTCCGCTGTTTTTGCAACATTTTGCTCTCTCCTGCCCGTTCGCTGCCGTTTTGCTGTTTCTTTTTTTCACAGATCACAAGGATGAGTGCCAGCATTCCTCCCATCAGGCTGCACCAACTGCCAGCCGCCCGTCCGGGCGCATGGTACACAAGAACAATTTTGTGCTCGCCTGATGGGATTTTTGCGCCGAGAAATGCCGTGTTTGCGCGGAACAGCAGTGTTTCTTTCCCATCCACTTTCAGCACAAAATTTTCATCGTATGGAATGCTGGTGATGAGGTATCCGTCTCTTTCCGCGTAAAGCACGCCTGTGATGCCGTCGCCGCCGTATGTTGCTGTTGTTCCGCCAATCAGGGTAACCGCCTGACTGTACAGCTGCTCCGTTTTTTCCAACGGCTGTGCCATACCAGTCCATGTCTCAAAATTTTTCAGGATATAATGGCCTTTTCCCATCCGAATGAATGCGGTTCCATCTTCTTTCATCGTTACAAGATAGTTAAACTGTGTATTCCCATTGGCATACGTATGGTTGATGCCGGTCAGGCGGTTGGTCTGGCCGTTGATGCGGATGAACATATCATGACTCGCTTTCTGATTCTCCACCTCGAAAGAAACGGCGAGCAGCGTCGCTCCCTCTGCGGCACCCGGCAGCGTTGCTGGGACGGTCACGGATTTTTTCGTCTCAATCTCATATCCGTCCGCTGTCTTCTGAATGCGCAGATCTTCCTGATCGGTCTCTGGAATTTCAAGGTTTACTTTCTGAAAACAACTGTGAAACAGGGGTCCTACAGAACCATTCTTTGTATCTGAATCTGCAGCGGCTCTGAAATTATCCACAGATTCCGTCGATTTTTCCTGATCCGGGATTGCCGCTGTTGTCTTCCGCATTTCCTGATCCGGGATCACGGCTGCCGTCTCCAGTATTTCCTGGTTCTGCGGATAAGGTAACGATTTGTATTCCGTCTCGGAAACCACCTGGTCTGTCACGTAGGCAACCGGCGCTGCGGATATGGCACGATAAACCTGAAAGTCCCCGTAATCCCGGTACAGTTCATACCCTTCCGGCCGTGTTTCTGCCAGAATGTACTTCACGCCCATGAACTGCCAGAACAGCGGATCATCGGAAACCGTCTGCATCATGCGGTTGCGGAAGGCTTCATTAATCCCATACGTCTCGTCCCGGAATTTCTTATATTCTGCATTGTATGCCGAGGAATAAATCGTCGAAACATTCTGTCCAATATCCCATATCCGGTTGACGTTCGCAAGGTTCTGTCCGCCGTCTCCATACTGCTCCATACGGTACCAGCCGGGATCCTCCGCACGGATCTCGCGGATTGCCGCTGCAATCTTGCTGTCCGTCAGAGCTTCATACGTTTTGCGCGGGATCATCACATGCTTTTCCTGATTGATTGCTTTTCCGGCAAATGCAAGAATCACAGCACTAAAGACGAGCGGTAGAAACGGAAGCTCTCTGCCCCGCAGCTGTTTTTTTGCCGGAAACCACCGCCATGCCAGATAGCACGCAGTCACACAGATCACATCCAGTATGCCGAGATGCCAGTATGGTTCAAAGTATGTCTCTTGCTTTGCATTCCACATCAGAATCAGAACTATGAGGTACGGAAACAATTCTCGCAGCTCTGTCATGACTTTGCGCTTAAAATTCCCGGTGCTTCGATTTTTTCCACACTCCCGCTTCCGGACAAGCTGGTTTTCCACATAAAGCCCGACTTCTGCACAGAGGACCGGAAGAAACGGGATGAATACTTTATCTTTGCTGTACAGGCCACCGTTCAGCAGATAGCCGAACAGGGGAATACAAAAGAATACCAGCAAAAGGAAGGACAACAGTTTCTCACGCAACCGGCTCTTTCCGATCACTCTGCCCAAAAGCGCCACCCCCGCAAATGCGGAGAGGCCAATGCCATACGGCGTGTAGCAGAGACGCAGGATCAGAAACTGCGGTTTCCACATCGCCGGATCGGTAAAAAGTCCTGCAATGCCGCCCGCTGCGGTGCCGCGTCCGCCCTCGCCGCTGCCGCCGAACAAGGCGGCAGCCGATGGGATCAGCAGAATACCGGAAAGAAGGATTCCTGCGAGGACCGGAAGCGCAAAGCGGATTGCTGCGCCAAAAAAGCTCCGCAAACCCGCCAAAGCTTCGACTGTTCCTGAAGATTTTTCACCTGCCATCTGCTTTTTCTCTGCCCCGGCCTTTTGATTCCGCGACACTTTTCGATTCTCCTGTTCCGCTTCATACGCAGCATTTTCTGTACCGCATTTCAAATACTCCGTCACCGCATACGCCGTGAGCGCAAGCAGCCCGCCGACAGAAAAATAAAAGCTGGTCAGAATCATCCCAAGAACGGAAAGAATCAGAAGACCGCTCTTTCTCTTCTGAAAATGGCGATCCACGCCCAGCAGAGCCAGCAGCAGAAACGGCATATAATTGACAAACATAAGCTGATTATAGGAATGATACAGAAGTGCGGTAGAACACGTAAAGAAAAGTGATGTAAAAAGACAGTTGCCGTAATGCAGACCCTTTTTGCTGATCCATCGATAAAAAAGCACTGCATCCGCCGCATACAGCAGCGCGGAGGAACCCATCACCCACAGGTCCATCGGGATGAACGGGAAAAGGTAGGATAACAGCACGGTCGGACTCAGCAGTCCGTAGTAGGCAAAATGGTAAATATTCTGACCTCCTCCCAGATTCCATGCGAAATCCGGGAAGAGGTTTCCGGTCGCGTAAAACCGCTTTCGGAAGTAATCGGCAAGGGTGCTGTGCTGGCTGATCCAGTCAATCGAGGAGCCGAATACGCCGTATTGCAGGACGAACAGCCGGCACAAAAGCAAAGAAAAGAAAAACAGACCAGCCGCCGTAAAATCCTTTCCGGTAAGACCTTCCAAGAAGCCGTTCCGCCGTCCTTTCGGCTGACCTTTCTTTTTCCGTGATTTCTCCGGCTCTCTTATTTCCTTTAAGATTTCCTTTTTCATGCCCGGATTTCTCCTCTTTCAGAAGCATGGCGTTTGTCGGCATACTCTGGAAAATACACGTTTTTCTTTTCTGCCGTATGGGCATCTTTTCTTCTCTTTGCAGCACTCTCCTGCTTTTTCACCGGCTGCACACTGTGCATCTTGACCGTCTCTTCACTCGTCTCCTTTAAGAGATAGATCGGACGGTGCTTTGTTTCAAGATATGTCTTGGAAAGATAAATGCCTACAATGCCCGTGCAGAAAAGCTGTACACCGCTCACCAGAAAAAGGATGCATGCCATCGACGGCCAGCCCGCAACGGGATCGCCAAACAGCAGCGTTCTTCCGATGATGAACACGATCAGAATCATAGAAATCAGGAAAAAAAGCACGCCCATGACAGATGCAAGTGACAGCGGGGCTACGGAAAAGCCTGTGATGCCGTCGACCGAGTACGCGAGGAGCTTTCGAAGCGGCCACTTCGACGTCCCGGCGCAGCGGTCCTCGTGCTCAAATTCCAGCCATTCTGTGTGAAAACCGACCCATCCGAAAATCCCTTTGGAAAAGCGGTTGTACTCACTCATTTCCAGCACGGCATCCACCATTTTGCGGCTCATCAGACGGTAGTCCCGTGCACCGCTTACAATCTCTGTTCTGGAAAGGCGGTTGATCACACCGTAGAAGGCATTTGATAAGAAGGATTTGATTTTTCCCTCGCCCTCCCGTGAACTGCGGCGTGCCGCTACACAGTCACAGGTGCCGCTCTGCAGCATCGCGTACATTTTCGGAAGAAGGGACGGCGGATCCTGAAGGTCGACATCCATCACCGTTACGTAATCGCCTTTGGCCGCCTGCAGTCCGGCGTACATGGCTGCCTCTTTTCCGAAATTTCTCGAAAACGAGAGGTAACGGCAGCGCATATCCTTCTGCGCAAGCCGGCGCATCTCAAACAGGCTGTGATCCTTCGAGCCGTCGTCAACAAAGATCAGCTCGAACTGAACCTTCTGCTGTTCTTCCATCTCATCCATCTGACGTACCATCGTCTCGTAGTAAACCGGAATTGCTTCCTCTTCGTTGTAGCATGGTATGATAATACTGATTGTCTCCATTTTTTTCCTCCCGGGGATTACATACTCTCTCAGAATCCTTCTACAGATCCTGCCCGCTGTAATCCCGCTTCTGTCTCATTCTTATGCAAGTCAGGTTTTTGTGGCTATTGGGAGCCCCTTCGCGATTCCGCTGCGCTGCATTACGTTCTTACACACGGAAACGACATCTATTTTACTGCTGATGCATCTCTCCCCGTGCAGAATCCTCGCCTGCCTCCGGGAAACGCAGGATGACTTTAAACAGATCGCCGTCTGCCGTAAGCTCCATGCGGCCGCCCATATTGGCCGTGTAGCTTGATGCAATCGCAAGGCCAAGGCCGTGCCCCTCGCTCGTCCGTGACGCGTCACCGCGCACAAAGCGTTCCATCATTTCCTCCGCTTCAAAATTCATCTCATAGGCGGAAATGTTTTTCATCGTCACGAAAATCTCCCCGTTTTTCTTCCCTGCGTCAATGTAAACTCTCGTTCCTCCCAGGCTGTATTTCAGGATATTTTCCACGAGATTCTGTATCACACGGTACATTTTCCCATTATCCCCAAGGAACGGAAGCGGCTCTTCTCCGAGTGCCGTGCGGAACGACAGACTGCTCTGCGCAATCGCATCGTCCATATCGGCGAGGGTCTGCTCGATCAACCGTTTCATATCCATTTTTTCCATCTGGAATTTTTCGGTTCCGCTTGTCGATTTGGAGAGCTCGAAGAGGCTTTGGATCATCTCCTTTAGCTGTTCCTGTTTCACAGAAATCACCTCGACGTAATCCTGTGCCGCCGGTGTCAGATCCTCTTTTTTCAGAAGATCCGTATAGCCGACCATCGAGGTGAGCGGTGTTTTCAGATCGTGCGATACATTGGTAATCAGGTCAATTTTGAGACGCTCCGCCTGCATCTGTTTTTCTACGCTCTTCTGCATAGCGCTCTCAATATTTTCCAGCTCTGCAAATGCCGGATACAGCAGAGATTTTTCGGATATTTCATGGATCCGGCTTTCCATGCTGCCTTCTGCCATCGTATGGATCTGTTCCATCAAAAGGCCCATCTCCCGGTTCAGGCGACTGCGGTATGTTTTCCAGGCAAACAGAATTAAAATCAGCGTGGTCAGCCCAAGAAGAATGACAAACAGTACCTCGCCATCCATTCCGTTTATCAGTCCGGTGATCATGGTAATCACGATTAGAAGTTCCGCAATCAGTGCCACACGGAACGGCCATTTACTCTGACCGGCAAGCTGCCGTTCCAGGCTGGTCCGATCTCTGTAACGCTTCCTTTCTCTGCAAAAAAAGGACATTTCTCTCAGTTGTTTCTTTTCATAGCGACAGACAAGAATGCCGGCACTGAGAAGGAAAACGCCACAGATTCCAAAAAACAGAAGACCTGTCTGCACACACTCTATTACAGTACCCCATTCGGCAACAATGCGGTATCTGGCATAGCTGTGCCGGAGCGGCTGAAGCCATCCGAAAAAAGCAAATCCTCCGACAAGAACCAGAAGCTCATTTGGCACCTTTTCGGATTTTTTCAGAAACAGCTGCTCTTTCTCTGCTTCCGCAGCGGCTCTTGCCTCAAACTGCATCTGCCGGGATTTTTCTATTTCATCTGTCTCGGACTTATCTGCGGCTGCCCCTTCGCTGCTTTTTGCTGTTTTTCCCGCTTTTTCCGGTTCGCTGCCGGCAAAAGCAGTCATTTTCGAGTTCCCGGTATTTTTTCGGAATTTCCATACCAGATACAAAGCTGCGGCTATGCCCAAAACGCCGACTACCGTCACTCCGATGCCGATACCCCATTCGATGTTGCGCCACATTCCCCATTCGAATTCACTGGCCCATTTCCGCAGAAGCTTTCCGCACAAAATCAGTACCATAGAAAGATCGGTAAGCATCCACAGCAGGATGCGTTTTTCAGTTTCCGTCAATTTTTTCAATTTTGTATCCAATTCCCCACACCACCTTCAAATATTTTGGATTTTTCGGCGCAATTTCTATTTTCTCACGAATGCGCCGGATATGAACCATGACGGTATTTTCTACGCTGTAAGCATCCTCCTGCCAGACCTGGCTGTAGATTTCTTCGGCTGAAAATACGTAGCCGGGATGCTCCATCAGAAGCTCCATGATTTTGTACTCGGTTGCGGTCAGGCGGACGGATTCGCCGTCCACCAGGAGTTCTTTGGTGTTTCGGTTCAGCAGCAGACCGCCGTTTTTCAGGATATCCTGGCTTTGCGTGGTTCCGTTTGCGGCGCCTAAGGAGAAGTAACGGCGGAGCTGGGATTTGACACGGGCCATGAGTTCGGCGGTGTTGTATGGTTTTGTTACGTAATCATCGGCGCCCATCGAAAGTCCGATGACTTTGTCGCTCTCTTCGGTTTTCGCGGAGAGCATGATAATCGGAATGTTGTTTTTTTCTCTTATTTTCATCAGGGCGGAAAGGCCGTTCATTTTGGGCATCATGACATCGAGCAGAATCAGATGGATCTGTTCTGTCATGAGGATGTCGAGCGCCTCCATGCCGTTGTAGGCTTTTTTTACCTTGTAGCCTTCCAGTTCTAATAGTTTGCCGAGAGACCTTACGATTTCCTGGTCGTCGTCTACGACTAATATGTTGTATTGGTTCATCTTGTTTTTCCCCTCTTGGTTCTATGGTGTTTATCATAGCAGAGAAAACGGAGATTATTTGGATAAAAAACTGACATTTTTCTTAAAATGTAATCCCCCATTACGTTTTCCTGCTTTTTTTACAAAAAAAACACTGATTGGTAGAGTTGTAAGCTGGTGTAAAAAATAAAAACAAACGCATATAAATTAGTACTATAAATGAGCAAATCCAAAATATTGCACAAAAGAAAGACACCCTCTGTAGAAG
>ERZ780168.2588-NODE-2588-length-15721-cov-7.154794_pt1 | contig 15721 bp, 16 predicted proteins | sample MGYA00510981_ERZ780168 | MGnify/ENA primary metagenome ERZ780168 (study PRJEB29588, sample SAMEA2158769) | human gut metagenome | biome: human gut; feature: human-associated habitat; material: faeces | place: Denmark | collected 2008/2010 ...
CGGCTTCGGCGATTTCTACGGCTGCATGTTCTTCGACCGCGACGTTGACCGCACCAGAGCCGAGCGCCCCTGGGAGACCGACTCCATGGTCATCAACAAGGAGGAGGCGAGAAAGCTCTGCCGCGAGCGCTATGCTCAGGGACTCGTCATCTCCATATTTGACGCCGGTACCGATTCCGACGGTAAGCCGTCTCTCTGCTTCTGCTTCTGCAACGCCTTTGACTGCCAGGCGTACAAGGCTCGCGCTTACCGCGGCGCAACGGTCGAGTACAACAAAGCGGAGTACGTCGCTGTTGTCGATCCCAAGAAGTGCGCGGCCGGCTGCAATTCCGATACGCTCATCATCGTCTGCGACCAGTCGAAGCTCAGCTTCGAGACCGCAGAGAGAATAACGGACATGGTCGATGAGCTGAATCTGCCGTATTCCAATAAGTGCATGATCGGCTGCCGCTATGACGAAAAAAACAAGCCGATAATGGAGGAGCTTGCCGGACGCCTTGGCGTGGACGTGCTGGGTTTCGTCGGCTATGATCAGGAGATCGCATCGCTCAACCTTGCCGGTAAGGGGCTTGACGCGATAAGCGACGATAACGCGGCGCTGGACGCCGTGAAGGAAATGGTCAAGAAGATACTTTCCGAGCCGGCATAAAATCTTGCTCCGGAGCGGGTTCTGCCGCTCCGGAGTTTTTAAAAAGAGAGGTATTACCATGGATAGCTTCAAGATGCTCGAAGTAAAGCAGAGCATTTTTGAGAATAACGATGCCGACGCGAAACTCCTGCGCGAGCAGCTTCGGCGCGACAGGACTTTTTTGCTGAATCTGATGTCGTCTCCCGGCTCCGGTAAGACGACTACGCTTATGGCGGTCATAGCGAGGCTGAAGGATAAGCTTCGGATCGGCGTAATGGAGGCGGATATCGACTCCGACGTCGATGCGGACACCGTCTCGCACACCGGCGCGAAGGTCATTCAGCTGCACACGGGCGGCATGTGCCATCTCGACGCCGCCATGACCCGCGAGGGTCTGCAGCAGCTTGGTACGCAGGGACTGGATCTCGTCATTTTGGAGAATGTCGGCAATCTTGTCTGTCCGGCGGAATTTGACACCGGCGCACATCTGAATCTGATGATTCTTTCTGTTCCCGAGGGCCACGACAAGCCGCTCAAATACCCGCTCATCTTTCAGCGCTGCGGCGCAATGATCGTCAACAAGACGGATGTGCTTCCGTATTTTGATTTTGATCTGGACAAGGTCACAGAATTTGCACGGCAGCGCAACCCCGGCATGCAGATCTTCCCGATCTCCGCCAAAACCGGCGAGGGCGTCGAAGCGCTCGCCGCCTGGATTTGTGCGCAGATCTGCAAAGAAAAAGAGAAAAAGGAGACACGCTTATGATCGATCAGGAACTGAAGCAGCGCGCGCTGAATCCTGCCGCCAAGGACGAGACCGCGCCCCGGGAGAAAATCCTCAAGCTTGGCAAAAAGATCACCGACGTTGTTGAGCATAAACTCGGCAAGCTGAACGCGAGCGACGCAGAATACTGGGGTCTGGCCGGCGTCGTGACGGATGAAATGGCCGATATTGCCCTGTCCATGAAGCTTCGCACCCCGTATACCGTCGAAGAACTCTGGCGCATGAACAAGGTCACGGACGAGCAAAAGCCGCATTTTCAGGAATTGCTCGATCAGATGAGTTACATCGGCCTGCTGGAATATGACTATGGTTACCACTATGACCACAATGGCCGCACCGCGCCGCAGTCGGAGCGGCGCTACATTCTTCCCATGTTCGTCCCCGGCAGCGCAGAACTGTTCAACATGGAAGAGGATGCAGACCTGTCCGGGCGCAACCCGCGGCTGGAGCAGCATCCGGAACTCGCCAAATTCTTTGAACGCATGACCTATGTGCCGCTTGCCGGCAAGACACACCTGCTGCCGCCGGGCGGCGGCGGCGTGGGCATGCACGTCATCCCGGTTGAAAAGGCCATCTCCATGGAAAATCAGACGCTCGACATTGAGCATCTGTCCTACTGGCTGAAAAAATATGAGGGCCACATCGGTGTGGGCCAGTGCTCCTGCCGCACGAGCCGCGCCGTTCTGGGCGAAGGCTGCGCGGACGACAACATGTGCTGGTGCATCGGCGTGGGTGATTTTGCAGACTACTGCCGCGAGACGGGCAAGGGCCACGACATCACCTATGAAGAAGCCATGCACATTCTGCAGGCCGCCGAGGACAACGGCTTTGTCCATCAGATCACGAACATCGACGGTGAAAACAAGATTTTCGGCATCTGCAACTGCAATGTCAATATCTGCAACGCGCTGCGTACCTCGCAGCTATTCAACACGCCGAATCTCTCCCGCAGCGCCTACACGGCCGAGGTTGACCGCGCAAAGTGCGTCGCCTGCGGCAAATGTGTGGAATACTGTCCAGCGGGCGCAGTAAAGCTTGGCCAGAAGCTTTGCGACAAGCACGGCAATCCCGTCGAATACCCGAAGCATGAACTCCCCTACGGCCTTAAGTGGGGCGAAGAGCACTGGGATCCTGATTACCGCGACAATAACCGCAAAAACTGCTATGACAAGGGCACCGCTCCCTGCAAAACCGCCTGTCCCGCACACGTCGCTGTACAGGGCTATCTGAAGCTGGCCGCGCAGGGCAAGTATCAGGAAGCGCTGGCGCTCATTAAAAAGGACAACCCCTTCCCTGCCGTCTGCGGCCGCGTCTGCAATAAGCGCTGTGAGGAAGCCTGTACGCGCGGCACGATCGATCAGGCTGTCGCCATCGACGCGGTCAAGAAATTCCTCGCCGAGCAGGATCTGAACGCCGAGACACGCTATATCCCGCCCGTCGTCGTCGCCTCCAGCCGTCTGAGCGGCTGGGAACAGAAGATCGCCATCATCGGCGCTGGCCCGGCCGGTCTTTCCGCCGCCTATTATCTGGCCACGCGCGGCTATAAGCCCACAGTCTTTGAAAAATCCGCCCGTCCCGGCGGCATGATGACCTACGGCATCCCGTCATTCAAGCTGGAGAAAACCATCATCGACGCGGAAATTCAGGTTCTGCGTGAACTTGGCGTGGAGATCCGCTGCGGCGTGGAGGTCGGCAGGGATGTGACCATCCCGCAGCTGCGTGAACAGGGCTTCCTCGCATTCTACATCGCCATCGGCTGTCAGGGCGGACGGCTTCCGGGCGTCCCGGGCGAACATGCCGCCGGCACCGACATCGCCGTTCACTTCCTGCATGAGGCGCTGGCCGACGAGAACCAGCATATGGACGGCCGCGTCGTTGTCATCGGCGGCGGTAATGTCGCAGTTGACTGCGCCCGCACTGCGGTGCGCTTCGGTGCGGAGGCTGTCTCGATGGTCTGTCTGGAATCGCGCGATACCATGCCCGCTTCTAAAGACGAGATTGCCGAGGCGGAGGAAGAGCACATTGAAATTCACACCGGCTGGGGCCCGAAGGAGTTGCTGCAGGATGAAAGCGGCCATGTAACTGCCGTCGTATTCAAAAAATGCCTGCGCACCATCGACCCGGAAACGGGAAAATTTGCGCCGGTCTACGATGAAGCCGAAACGATCACACTCCCGGCGGATCATGTTGTATTTGCCATCGGGCAGGCCATCGAATGGGGCGGTCTTCTGAAGGACACAAAGGTCACATTCCATCGCGGCAATTATCCCGTCGCCGATCCTCTGACCTATCAGACAGCGGAAGCGGACATCTTCGTCGGCGGCGACGTATACCACGGGCCGAAATTTGTCATCGACGCCATTGAAGAGGGCAAGTGCGCTGCTGAATCGCTGCACCGTTATGTCCACAAGGGTGCAAGCCTCACCATTGGCCGCAACCGCCGCGACTTTGTCATGCTGGATAAGGAAAACTTCTCCGTCAACTGCTACGACCATGCCACACGGCAGACCGAGGCCGTTGATCCCGCCGTGGAAGCGCATTCGTTCCGCGACGCGCGCAAGACGCTTACGTCCGAGCAGGTGCAGACCGAGACGGCCCGCTGCCTCGGCTGTGGCGCAAGCTGGGTCGATCCCAACAAGTGCATCGGCTGCGGCGTCTGTACGACAAAATGCGTCTTCGACGCCATCCATCTCAAGCGCGACCACCCCGAATGCTCTACCATGATGAAAGCCGAGGATAAACTCAAGGGTATTGCATCCATGGCATGCAAGCGTCTCGGCCAGACGCTGCGCGGCAGAAAGGGCTGAGTCATGCACGAACTTGGCGTTGTCTTCCACATCGCAGACAGTCTGGCAAAAATCGCGGAAGAGAACCATGTCGCGCAGATCAGCCGCGTCACGCTCCAGCTTGGCGAGGTATCCACAGTCGTGCCGGAATATCTGACCGACGTCTGGAACTGGAACTGCAAACGCACGCCGCTTCTAACCGGCTGCGCGCTCGAGATTGAGCGCATCCCCGCCGTGACGCACTGCGGCGCATGCGGACAGGACTATCCAACTGTTCCGCAAGGCAAGCGCTGCCCCCGCTGCGGAAGCGAGGACACATGGCTGATACAGGGTAACGAGTTTATAATCAAAGAGATCGCCGTCCCGGACGGCTGAACACGCAAAACAGGCAGGGCCGTTTGACCCTGCTTGTTTCGTATATCGTTGCTCCGATCTCAGCCCCGGGCATGCGGCGTGCCGCGCAGAAGCTTTTCCATCAGCCCCGAGCGCCGGAAAAACAGAAGTAGCGGCACACCGAGCAGATATAAAACGACCGCTTCGCCGACCAAGACCTCGCCGCCGTTGATAAAGAATCCCTGTATCAGCGCATCCGGCGTCAGCACATAGGCCAGCATTGCGCCGACCAGCACGGCGTTTGCAAGAATCACGGGCACCGGCACGAGCCAGTCCTTTTTCACTCTTGCAGCCAGCAGACAGCCAAGCAGCGTTCCGGCTGTGCCGATGACGATATCGAGTGCGGACACGGTCGAGAAGATGTTGGAGATCAGGCATCCGAGCGTCAGGCCGACGGTCAGACTCGGCTCCAGCACGACGAGCACACACAGCGCGTCTGCAATACGGAACTGGATATTTCCGTAAGCAAACGAGGCGGTCAGGATCGTGATAGCTGCGTAGAGTCCGGCAACGACGCCGTTCAGCGCGATCTGGCGGGTGGTGAGTTTTTTCATGGGTTGTCCTCCTTCTGCAAGCCGCGAAGATTGGAGGGATAGCGTCAGATGATGATAAAAAAGATGGGCGCACTGCACCCATCCTGCTTTCCCTAGTTTTATTTAAAGACAGGATGGTTCCGAACTGTCTGCGCCCGGTCTTTGACCGGGCGCTATGCGGTTTGCGGCTGTATTGTACCGGATTCTCGCCGGTTTGTCAACCGAGGATCTTCTGTCCGGCAACAAATTTCGCCGTCAGGTTCCGGTCATCCGCCAGATAGGCCGCGCGCTCCAGCCGGGCGCGGACGGAAAGTTCCTGCGGATGGTCGAGCGACGCGTCGTCCAGTACGACGGCATCAAATTCATAGCCTTCCAAAAAGCTGCCGACGTTTCCGAAGAACGCGCCGCCGCCCATGGTAGCCAGATAAAATGCGCGCTCGAACGACAGCGGCTTCACGTCCTGATCATACAGCCGCCAGCGAAGCTTGGATGCCTGAATGGCGTGGGTCATGGCGCGCAGCATACTCTCATGGCTGCCGCCGGCCACATCAGTTGCAAGGCCGACACGCAGGCCGTTATCAAGGAATTTGTTGATCGGCGCAACACCGGAGGCCAGGTTCATATTCGATTCCGGCGAGTGTGCGATAAACACACCGTTCTTTTTCATCAGCGCCTGCTCATCCTCATTCGAGTGGACGCAGTGCGCCATGATGCACGGATATCCGCCGCCAAAGAGACCGAACTGTTCGTATGCATCGCCGTAATGCTTCGAGCGCGGACACAATTCCCGAATCCACGCGATCTCAGAGTAATTCTCCGACAGGTGGCTCTGTACAGGCACACCGTACTTTGCCTGCAGCCGCGCCAGTCCGTACATGAGATCGTCTGTACACGATGGAATAAAACGCGGCGTCAGGATGGGCTTCACATTCCGGTACGCCTCTTTTGTCTCGCAGAGCCAGCTTTCCGTGTCGCGCAGCGCCTGATTGGTTGAGATCTCACGCAGGTAGACCGGCGAGTTGCGGTTCATGTTGACCTTTCCGACGTAGCACGAAAGCCCCGCTTCATCCAGCTTCTGCATAAGAAGCTTCGTGGCGGGCACATGGATGGTGGCGAAAATGGCCGCGCGCGTGGTTGTGCTGTGCAGCAGATGCTCCACAAAGCTACTGTAGGCCCTGTCCGCGTACTCCAATTCCTTATATTTGGATTCCTCCGGGAAGGTATAGGTATTCAGCCATTCCAGCAGTTCCATATCCATGCCGAGTCCGCGGAAGGCAAACTGCGGCGCGTGGATGTGCAGATCGGTCATGCCCGGCAGAACCAGCCGGTCTTCATAATCCAGGACCGGCAGCTGCGCGTATCGCTCCGGCAGCGTCCGGAAGATGCCTGTGGCGCGGCCGTCTTCGACGACAATATAACTGTGCTCCATGCAGACCAGCTCGTCCATGCTGCGGCTGAAGCAGAGATTTCCCTTTACAACAAACGTCTTCACAATTTTGTGCTCCTTTGCGCAAAACGCCTCATATGCGGCATATCAGGCGTGAGCCCATGGCCCTACCGAAATATCATATCATAATAGCCCGCAGAATTTCCACTTATGTTCTTGGGCGTTCTTCACGAAATCGAACCGGCAGAATCGGACAATTATAACAAAGCGCCGGAAAAACTAAAAATTTTTTAGCTTTTCCTGAATTTTTTTGTGTATTTCTGCCCATAAACATGAAAATACTGATTGCTTTTTTGCATACAATCAATTAAAATACAACTATCCGTATTTGCTGCGCGTATTCCGCGCGGCAGGAACGCGGCATCCGCCGCAAAATTTTTTAGGAGGAACGAACTCATGAAAAAGATCATCGCTCTGCTTCTCGCCGTGGTCATGGTCTTCGCTCTGGTAGCCTGCGCTTCCACTGCCAAGACGGAAGAAAAGACCGACGAACCCGCCCCGGCTGAGACCACCAACGAAGAGACCACCGCTCCCGCAGAAGAGACCGACGCTCCGGCTGAGGACGAAACCGCTGAGCCCGCTGGCGACGCTGTCGGCACCGACATCAAGATCGGCGTCGTTCTGATCGGCGACGAAAACGAAGGCTACACCTACTCCCACATCAAGGGCATCCAGGAAGCCGCCAAGGCTCTGGGCATCAGCGAGAACAACATCGTCTGGAAATACTCCATCGGCGAGGACGAGACCTGCTATGACGCCTGCGTCGACTGCGTCGATCAGGGCTGCCAGATCGTCATCACCAACTCCTACGGCCATCAGTCCTTCTGCCTGCAGGCTGCTGAGGAATATCCCGATGTGCAGTTTGTTGCAATGACCGGCGATACCGCCAAGGCTTCTGGCCTCGACAACTTCCACAACGCCTTCACCGGCATCTATCAGGCCCGCTACGTCGGCGGCGTCGTCGCCGGCATGAAGCTGCAGGAGCTCATCGACGAAGGCAAGGTCGAAGACAAGAACAAGACTGCTGACGGCAAGATCAAGATCGGCTATGTCGGCGCTTATCCGTACGCAGAGGTCGTTTCCGGCTACACCGCGTTCTTCCTTGGCCTGCAGAGCATCGTTCCCGATGTCGCCATGCAGGTGCAGTACACCAACTCCTGGTTCAACATCACCGCTGAGAACGAGGCTGCCAAGGCTCTGATCGCCGACGGCTGCATCATCGTCAGCCAGCACGCCGACTCCACCGGCGCTCCGGCCGCCTGCCAGGAAGCCCTCGACGCCGGCACGACCGTCTACTGCGTCGGCTACAACGTCGATATGCTCAAGGTTGCTCCGAATGCTGCGCTGACCTCTCCGACCAACGTTTGGGAAGTCTTCTATGAGTACGCATTCCGCGCTGTTATGAACGGCGAGTCCTTCGATCAGAACTGGTGCCAGGGCTATGAGGCCGATGCCGTTACCCTCACCCCGCTCGGTGAGTCCTGCGCTCCCGGCACCCAGGAGAAGGTTGACGAGACCATCGCAGCCATCAAGGCCGGCAGCCTGCACGTCTTCGACACCAGCAAGTTCACCGTTACCGGTGACAACTTCGAGCTGACCAATACGCAGAAGTGCAAGATCGAATGTGACGCCGAGGGCCATGTGACCTCCGCCATGATGGTCGATACCGACGGCGACTGGGTCGCTGACAGCGAAGAAGGCATTGCTGATGGCTACTACCATGAGTCTTCCTATCAGTCTGCTCCGTCCTTCCAGATCCGCATCGACGGCATCACCGAGCTGAACTAAGTCTCAACCCCCATACAAAAAGCGGCTGCTTCGGCAGCCGCTTTTTTCTGTCTGTTTTTTATTTTTTCGTCTGCATGACCATCAGAATGCCCTGCCCGACCGCGATCTCCGCCTCCGGCGCGTCAAATTCGTTGCTGACGCCAAGCGGGAAACGATTGTCGAGCGCAGCGTTCTCCAATTCGTACTTCACGCCGCGCAGGCACACGCCCGTGCTGGCGTCCGAAAGAGAAAAAACGGACAGCCCCCAGCCGGGACGCTTTTTCAGGCGGAGCATTCCGCGCGTCAGGAAGGTAATCTCCGATTTTTCATCCAGAATCGTTACAGACATGCCCTGCACGGCGGCATTCGCTGCATTCTGCAGATTCGCCAGCGTATGATCCAGCCGCCCGCCCAGCGCGCAGGTCAAAACCAGCTTCCGAAAACCGTGCGCCAGCGCGTATGTGATGGCATGGCCGGTATCCGTGTCGTCCTTCTCCGGTATCAGACGTTCAACGGCCACGCCCGGCGCAACCGCACCAGAATAGGAATCAAAATCGCCAATAAACAGATCCGGCGTCAGACCGAGCCGCTCACAGTAGACATAGCCCCGGTCGCAGGCGATGATAAAATCACCCGGCTGCTTCTCCGGCACAGGACCGAAGACGCCGCCGGAAATAATGATACAGCGGTTTTCCATAAAACGCTCCTACTTTCTTTTTTGCACGCGCCTGCGCGCGTTCAGCAGCATATCCAATAAACTCAGTGTCAAACTCACGCCCGCCGCAATGCCAAGCACGAACGCACTGACCCGGTAGCCGTAGAATTGTGCCTGTGCCCAGTCCTGCCTGACGAGTGCGCTCATGGCATAATATAACGTCCCGCCGGGCACAAGCGGAATGAGGCCGATGATGAGATACTGCTGCGCAGGCGTCTTTTTCACGCGTGCAAGCACCTCCGACCAGACAGCTGTTGCCGCGCTGGCTGCGAAGGACTGCAAAAAAACGGACTTTGTCGCGCATCCCGCCAGCAGATAAACACCCCAGCATACCACGCCTCCGAGAGCAGCCAGCGGCAAAAGCTGCTTGCGTACATTAAAGATCAGCGCAAATCCGGCAGAACCGAGCAGCGCCGTCAGCAGGCCGATTACATTCTGCATTCATCACACCCCCAGCAGCCATCCGGACAGCGCGAAGCCAAGCGCCAGCGCCGCCGCCCATAGAACCGTCTCGATCAGGCGCATGACGCCCGAAATTGTATCGCCGATGAAGATATCCTTGACCGCGTTCGTAAACGCAAGGCCGGGAATCAGCAGCATGATATCGCCGATGATGATCTTGTCGCCGTGCAGCGTCGGAATCGCGCGGCAGACAAGGCCGATCAAACTCCCGACGCAGAATGCAGCAAGAAAATTAAACAGCACCTTGTTCTTGCAGATCAGCGGCAGATATGTTTGCAGCAGGCACAGCGCAAGCGCAAAAATCGCCGCTGCCAGTCCGTCGAACCACGCGCCGCCAAAGAAAACCGTCAGCGCGCCCGCTCCCAGACTGCCGCCCGCAAACAGCTTCCACCGCGCAGGACTGCACCCTTTTGCCAGATGCAGCCGGTCAGCCAGTTCCTGCACCGGAAAGGGCTTTTCACAGTAGCTGCGGCTGATAGCGTTGATGGCCTCCAGCTTTCCAAAGTCCGTCACAGCAGATTTTTCGATTCTTCGCGTCTGTGTGACGCTCGTCTCGTCCGGGAAGCACATCGTCAGTACGATGCTGGACGTGATGACAAAAACGTCCATCCGCACCGCGCCGTAGGCCAGCCCCATGCGCGTGAGCGTCTGCTCCACACGGCGCACGTCCGCCCCGTCGGCAAGCATGCTTTCGCCAAGTTCCAGAAGCGTATGGAGCATCAGCGCTGTGTCCTGCATTCCTTTGCCTCCCCTACTTTTTTCTTAGTATATCACGCTGCGGGCGCGGCGGCAAGCAAAATGCAAATTGACATTTTTCCGCTTTTGTGCTTCAATATCCGCATAAACCAATAGGGAGATATGCGTATGATTTTCTTCTATACCAACCCGATTCTCATTGCCGCCGCTGTAATCCCGGCTATTTTCCTGCTTGTCCATGTCTACCGCGCGGACAAGCTGGAAAAGGAGCCCGCACCGCTGCTTATTTCACTCGTGCTGTACGGCATTGCCGCGACGTTCATTGCGCTCCTGCTCGAGCGTTTTGGAAGCTGGCTGCTGGGCCGGTATTTTCCCGAGGACAGCACGCCGTACAATGTGCTCATGTATTTTGGCGTCGTCGCGTTTTCAGAGGAAGGCGCAAAATATTTCCTGCTCAAACGCCGGACATGGCGCTCCGCCGCCTTCAACTGCCAGTTTGACGGTGTTGTATACGCGGTTTTCGTTGCGCTGGGCTTTGCGCTGTGGGAAAATATCAGCTATGTACTAATGTACGGCCTATCGACCGCGCTGGTGCGCGCCGTGACCGCTGTGCCGGGCCACGCATGCTTCGGCGTGTTCATGGGCGTGTGGTACGGCCTTGCCAAGCGCCTGCACGGGCAGGGAAAGGATCGCGCGTCCAAGCTTTGCCGCGTGCTTGCTCTGCTTCTGCCCGCGTTCCTGCACGGCTGCTATGACTATATTGCAACGATCGAGTCCGTCCACTACGGCTGGCTATTTGCCGCATTTGTGGCTGTTCTGTTCACGATTGCCTTCATCCTCATCAAGCGCCAGTCCCGCCACGACCGGTACCTCAACAATTACGACGCGGAATATCTGTAAGCGCAACAGGCGTCTGCTTTCCATGAAGCAGGCGCCTGTTCATTTCACGTTGTAGGGGCTGTGACCGGCATCGGCCCCTACATACCTATTTGATCTCCTGCTCCAACGCGTCAAATTCTGGCGTTGAAAAAAACTCGCCGAGTGTGATTTCAAAACCGTCGCAGAGTTTTTTGATTGTGACGGTGCCGGGATTTCTGCTTTCACCGTTCAGAATGCTTTTGATCGTCGCCTGCGGAACTGCAGAGGTCGTCGCAAGCCCGTTCGGCGTGATCCCACGCTGACGGCAAAGCTCCCGGATTCGTCTGGCAATGGCTTCGCGGGTGTCCATCATGGCTCCAGATTCTCCTCGAAAAACAATGGAGAATCGAAAAATTCCGGCAGGCTGATGGAAAGGCCTTGACACAACTCGTGCAGGACGCGGAGTTTCACGGAATCGTATGCGCAGTGCATAATATTGCCGATCGACGATTTTGGGACGCCGCTCTTTGTCGAAAGCTGGTACTGCGTCATAGCACGCGCCTGCATCAACTCTGCCAGCCGCAGACTGACCGCCTGATTCAGCTTCATCCCATCACCGCCTCCCGTTTGTACTATGACGATTATAGGAAGCAGTGGTATGTTTTTAGTCCCTGTAACTGTACTATTCCGCAAATTCGTGTTATAATAAGTTTATTCCAAAAACAGGAGGTTCTATTATGACCGATTATGCAAAGCTCTATGCCCGGCTGTGCGGGGCGATTGATGAAGTTCTGGACGAATTGGGAACGATCCCGGAGGCACGGCGTGCGCGTGAGAAGCTGCAAGCTGCGATTCTGGATGCGGAAGCACAGTATCTGGACACAGCAGAAGAGGAAATACCCGCGGGAGACGCCTGAGCGCGTCCCTCGCGGGTATGTTTTTCTGTTACAGTGTCAATTCCTCCGCCTGCTGTGCGTCTGCTCCGATCAGTGTGCGGCAGGCGGCTGTCATGGCCGCGACCTGCTCGGGGCAGCGGCCGATATAGCGGCTGGGCTCAAGTTCTGCCCTGATTTCTTCTGCCGTCATACCGAATTCCGGCCGGGCGGCCAGCTGGGCAACCAGATCCCAGCTTTCGCCGTTTTTCATCTTTGCCGTCTCCTGCATGGATGCCTCGCGGATGATTTCGTGCAGCTGCTGGCGGTCGCCGCCGCGCTTGACCGCGGCCATCATCAGATTTTCCGTTGCAATGAACGGCAGATAGTCACGAACCAGCTTTTCCACGATCTTCTCATTCACATGCAGCCCCTTCGTGACGTTCTGCACAAGGCGCAGCACACCGTCCGTTGCAAGAAATGCCTCCGGCAGACTGATGCGGCGGTTTGCCGAGTCGTCCAGTGTCCGCTCGAGCCACTGCGTCATGGCCGTCATGGGCGCGTTCTGCGCATCAGCGATCACATAGCGGGCAAGCGAGCAGATACGTTCGCAGCGCATGGGGTTGCGCTTATACGGCATGGCGGACGAGCCGATCTGCTTGTCCTCGAACGGCTCCCCGACCTGCCGGTCGTGCTGCAAAAGCCGGATGTCCGTCGCCATGCGGCAAGCGCTCTGGCAGATGGACGACAACGCGTTCAAAATCCGGCTGTCGAGTTTCCTGGGATACGTCTGCCCGCAGACGGGATAGCAGCGCTTAAAGCCAAACTCTGCGGCGATCTGCCGGTTCATCTCGTCGATCTTCGCCGTATCGCCGTCAAACAGTTCAACGAAGCTGGCCTCCGTGCCGGTCGTACCCCGGCAGCCGAGGAAACGGAACGCGCGCAGCGTGTCCTGCACCTCCTCGAGATCCAGCGTCAGATCCTGCAGCCACAGCGACGCACGCTTGCCGACGGTCGTCAGCTGCGCGGGCTGATAGTGTGTGTAGGCAAGCGCGGGCATGGCGGCATAGCGGTCGGCAAACTCGCACAGGTTCCGCATGGCCGCCTTCAGTTCTCTTTCCAGATACCGCAGCGCCTCGCGGTAAAGGATCAGATCTGCATTGTCCGTTACATAGCAGCTTGTCGCGCCCAAGTGAATGATGCCCTTCGCGCCCGGCGCATCGAGGCCGTAAGCGTAAATGTGCGCCATCACATCATGCCGAACCTCTTTTTCCCGCGCTGCGACCACATCGTAATCGATGGGGCTTACATGCGCGGCCAACTCGTCCACCTGCGCCTGCGTGACGGGCAGGCCCAGATTGTGCTCCGCCCGCGCCAACGCAACCCAGAGCCTGCGCCACGTCTCGTAGCGCATATCCGGTGAGAACAGGTGCAGCATGGTTTTCGAGGCGTAGCGCGAAGCCAGCGGGCTTTCATACGTCGGTTTCATGGCGGCTCCTTTAGCGGTAGATAATCTCGTCGCGGCCTGCGCCGACGGAAACATAGCTGATATGCACGCCGATGGCCTTTTCGACATACTCGACGTAATCGCGTGCAGCCTGCGGCAGATCTTCATATTTGCGGACACCGGAGATATCGCAGCCCCAGCCGGGCACAGTCGTCAGGACAGGCTTCGCTTCGTCGATGACAGCAGTGAACGGGAAATCGTCAGTCTTTTCGCCGTTTACCTCATACTGCGTGCAGACGGGAATCTCCTTCATATAAGACAGCACATCCAGCTTCGTGAGCGCAACCTCGGTCGCGCCCTGAATACGGCAGCCATAGCGCGTGGCAACCAGATCGATGGGACCAACTCTGCGCGGACGGCCCGTGGACGCGCCGTATTCGCCGCCGGCTACGCGCAGCTGTTCGGCCTCATCACCGAACCATTCCGCCGTGAACGGGCCCTCGCCTACGCAGGTGGAATACGCCTTGACAATGCCGAGCGTGCGGTCAACATGACTGCCCGGAATACCGGCGCCGACGCAGGCATAGCCTGCATTGGAGGACGAAGAGGAGGTATACGGGAAAATGCCGAAGTCAATGTCGCGCAGCGCGCCCAGCTGGGCCTCAAACATGATGTTTTTACCGGCTTTTTCGGCCTCATAGAGATATTTGCTGGTGTCGCAGATGTAAGGCGCCAGCTTCGAGCCAAATTCGCGGCACCACGCGAGCATATCCTCAAGCTTGTAGGGTTCTGCCCCGTAGACATTCTGAATAGTCAGGTTCTTCCATTTGAGAATGCTGGCCAGCCGCTTTTCAAGATACGCCGGATACAGCAGTTCTCCCATCATGATGGTCTTCTTCTGATATTTGTCGGAATAGACCGGCGCGATGCCGCGCAGGGTAGAGCCGTATTTCTTATCCTTCAGACGGGCTTCCTCCAGACCGTCGAGCGCACGATGGTACGGGAAGACGATGGTGGCGCGCTCGGAAATTTTGAAGTTCTCCGGCGTGACAGGGACGCCCGCGTTCTGCAGTGCTTCAATTTCGCCGCACAGACTCTCCAGATCGATCACGACGCCGTTGCCCAGCACATTCACAACACCTGGCAGGCAGATACCAGAGGGAATGAGATGGAGGGCAAATTTACCGTATTCGTTCACGATGGTATGTCCTGCGTTATTGCCGCCCTGATACCGGCAGACGATGTCATAATCTCTTGCAATGAGGTCAACCATACGGCCCTTGCCTTCGTCGCCCCAGTTGATGCCTACGATCGCGCAGTTGCTCATAATTCAAAACTCCTTATCCGTTTTTTACCACAGTTTCTATTTTATCTTTTCATTCCTGGCCGATTATATGCGATTTTTCACGTTTTGTAAATGTCTGTTTTATAATGTTTATAATAAGCGGAAATTATATGCTCAATTAGGTTTATCTATTTTACTTATTGTATTCCTCTGTTTATAATGGAAAAGTTGACAACGCCGGTTTTCCGGCTTTTTTGGAGGAATTTATGCTCATCAGAACGCCTGAACAGGACATTGAACGCGTCCTTTTTACTGAAAAAGCCATCGCCGCCCGCGTCGAGCAGCTCGGCGCAGACTTAACCGCAAAGCTGGGAGACAAGCGTCCCGTGCTGGTCTGCGTGCTCAAGGGTGCGTCGTTTTTTTACATTGATTTGTGCCGCTGCATGAATTGCGCGATTGATATGGATTTCATCGCCGTCTCCAGCTACGGCGCGTCTGCACAGTCCACCGGCGTCGTCCGGCTCATCAAGGATCTGGACAACAACATCACCGGCCGCCATGTGGTCATTGTCGAGGATATCATCGATTCCGGCCTTACCATGCAGTATCTGCGTCAGCTTTTCGGCGCGCGGAACCCTGCGTCCATCACGACGATCTCGTTCCTCGACAAAGCATCGCGCCACCCGGAGAGTTATAAAACTGACATGTGCGGCTTTGAGATTCCGGACGAGTTTGTCGTCGGCTACGGCCTAGATTACGCAAATTATTACCGCAACCTCCCCTACATCGGCATTTTGAAGCCGGAGTGTTATAAATAAATACCTCAATCAAGAGAAGATTGTTTTACCTGTTTTGCTGCGCGGTTCTGTTTGTAGGGACCGATGCCCACATTGGCTTCTACAACTGGCGCTCCTGCAGCAGCACACCATAAATATAAAAACAGCGCCCGGCCTAAGCCGGGCGCTGCTGCTTTATGGGTTTTTGGCGAAATTACTCGTCGATCTCGATGACGACGCCGGAACCAACGGTACGGCCGCCTTCACGGATA
>ERZ780168.2593-NODE-2593-length-15704-cov-3.015336_pt1 | contig 15704 bp, 7 predicted proteins | sample MGYA00510981_ERZ780168 | MGnify/ENA primary metagenome ERZ780168 (study PRJEB29588, sample SAMEA2158769) | human gut metagenome | biome: human gut; feature: human-associated habitat; material: faeces | place: Denmark | collected 2008/2010 ...
CCATGTGAACCAAAATCTCATTATAGGCTGATGATGCTTTTATTTTGTCAAGCACCTCTCTAGTGAAACTTGCAAATTCATTAAGTTTTGCTTCTGTCTTTAAAAAATCATTGTTAGGATTAGTGCATGTAACTGTCCATATTGAAACATCTTGGCTAGAATATAATGTTCTAATTCTCTCCGTGATAGCTGTAGCACTCAGCGCAAACACAAGAACAGGCTGCTTGCTCTTTTCTGCTGGTTCGATAATTCTAAACTCAATGTTCTCATCACCACTCTCCTGCCATTCCCATTTCTTGGTGTCACGATGTGGCTGATATACTTTCAATTCGCGAATGTCATTAAATAACGTCCCAAGTCTTACTAACAATGGCATATCAGCAAACGGAAATAATGAAATGTGTTTTGTTTCTGAATACTGAATACGTTGTTTTACTTCGTAGGCAAATGCAGCCTGCAGGTTGTTATCCTCTATCTCCCAAAAATTCGGATCAGATTCCTTCATGACATTTCCCTTCATACTAATCTCTATTGCAGAACTTGCCTCTGGGTAGTATACTGGGAATAAGACCGAAGAGATAGTATTGAACGAGAAGTCGGGAAGATGTTTCCCGATTTTGCTATAGTATGTAACTACATGACTCTTTTTGTCGTTCGCTATACCAGTCACGAGACGAATTCTGTCCTCATGACGCTTCTTCATCCCTTCCACAATCTCTATAGTATATTTCTCAGGGTCTGAATCTATTATTTTATGACAAGCAGGACACAACAATATTATATTATTTATATCCTGTGCCAATGATTCTGATTTTTCACCACCACGAGGACCATTTGGCGAATCTCCAATGATATGGCATAGTTCTCCAAAGTTCCCATACTCCTTCGTTATATCTCCTTCATAAAGGATTTTATTGCATCCTTCAAACTCACATCGACCTGCAGCCCTGAGCCACAACAATCGCATTACTTTTTGGGGTATATTTGTTTTTGACATTTAATCTTCGCTTTTATTGTCATTATACATACGGCTCATTGCATCTGCTGAATCTTTCATCATTTTACGCAAAGATTCAGGTGCTATAACTTCAATCTGCTCTCCAAAAGAACGAAGCAGAGAACGAAGCTCATAATTATTCTGAACTTTGAGTGTGACTTGCCAGTAACCATCTTCCATTGGGGTTGAGACAGTTGATTGGGACTCATGCAACGGTTTTGTCACAATATATCCGTAAGCTCGATTACTGACTTTAAGAATAACCTCTTCAACAGGTGCATTACTTAGTGAGACACCAACAACATCGCTAAAATACTCTTTGAAATCTATATCCTCGGCAAGTGGCTCGTAGGATTTAGATGTTTCCTTAAAACCCTCAATTCTGTCTATTGCAAAATTGGATAGGTATTCCGAATCTTTATGCTTTCCTATGAGAAACCATCTGTTATTGTACTGCTTCAGAAAGTAAGGAGTTATAACAATAGTTCTGGCATCTTTACCAAATGGATGATACACTATTTCGATAACCCTTTTATTTACAATAGAGTCAAAAATTGGTTTATAATACGTGTCCATACCTTTGAGATACGGATTATACTGAAAACTTACAACCGAATCTAAAGTTTCACCTAGTTTGCTGGTGGTGTAGAGCCTTTTCTCCAAATCATCTAACCATTCGAACTGTGGTACACCTTCAAAGCGTTTTAGGAGAATCAAGGCGTTATGTATCAAGTCAAATTCTTCTTGATTTATAGGCTGTTTTTTGATAGAAGCACCTTTTTTGTGATAACGGTAATATTTACGGTGTCCATCCTGAATAGCATCAATCAACATTGCATAACCTTCTTCACTTTCAATGAACTTCAAATCTTCTTGAACTTGACGTTTCTTAACCCCACCTCCATCTTTAGTTTCGCCATTATACAGATAAAGAGCCTCATTACATGCGTCAACAAGGTCTTCAATGTAATAACGTCTTGACCAATTGCTCAAACATTTGTCAAGCACCTGATATCTTAATTGTGCATTTTTATTTGTTGGCATAAGCTCATTGTTTTAATTTATATGGCAAAATTATGCAGAAAGAGTGCAGTCTTTCTGCACTCTTTCAAATAAAATCAATTAGAACTCTTTTTTTTAGGAATATTCTTCACAACAACCTTGGAAAAAGCATCTGCACAACTCTTAATTTCTTCATATTCTGCTAGTTCTTTTGAGGATAGCCCTTCATTGGTCCAATCCTCAATATTAGTTGCATACAAACCTTTGACAGTTTTCTCTAAATATGCAGTTGTCAGAGGAACATTCAGTGTCTCAATCTCCATATTGTCAATAATTGACTTGAAATAAGCATAATCGCCATCAATAATAAATCCCATGTCAGCAGCAATACGATAAATTGCAATCCAGTGACGTTGCTTTGTGAACGGCGACTTTTTAGGGGTGTAACCTAAAAGTTGTATTATACTCTTTCTGAGAATATCTATCCGTGTTTCTTCTGGCAGATTTCTTATATCTTCTGGTTCTGCTGCAATTTGAGTCTCATCATTCATATGATAAGGAGTAAAATCTACAATTTTACTTGTTGCTTCTACAGGAGTATCAGAACCAGAAATATCGTGTCCATTAGCTTCTAGGGCAGTTATTGACGAACCCGTTACGTAGAAATACATGGTAAGGATTATGTTGAGTGCGGTATCTACCTCCTGCTCTGAAGCTGTTGGAGAAATATGAGACTCTTCGTTGCGCCAGCCCTTCACCAATAACAACCACTTATAGAGCTGTTGCTTGGCTTCGTCTGTGCTCCAGCGCAGGTTCCACAAGCACTTGTGAGCATAGAGCGCATCCTTCCATGAAGGAGTGTCACCTTCATTACGAGCAGAAAGTTCTTTACCATTGATAAGGTAGTAAAGCTTTTTAAGATACGCCTCAAACTTTGTCACTAACTGATTGAATGCGATATGCTTATCCACTAGTGTAGACTTCTTAGCATATAGATTCTCAAATGCTCTCTGAATGAAAATGTCCACACCGTCAAGAGAGTCAATCGACTTGGTATTGATTACATAGAATACACTATTTATAATTTCCTTCTTTGAACGCATGTGGGGCAACAATGAAGGGATGCATGAAGTCAATATCTCTTCTATCTTATCTCTTACAGTTTCCAAATTGAAACCAGTCTCTACTTCGGAGTTTTTCCCTGCTGTAACAGTCACAACTTCTTCTGGTAATGTTTCAGCTTCCGATTTAACATCAACGTTTACGCCAAGATAAGCCTTCAGGATGGCTTCTCGTTTTGCTCCGTCAAGGATGAAATCGCGAAGCATCTTGTCAGCCTTTGGCCGTACCATACGAGGTGGAATTGTTGTACCTTCTATCTTTTCGAGGAAAGCGCGAGTCTTCACGCCATCAAGAGTCAGTTTAAGGTTCTCAAACTGGTTATACTCATTGATATTCTGTTCTGTCACGTCACGTCCCATGATATGGGTAAGCTGACTGAAGTTTAAGCCTGTAGCCTCTGCAAGTATCATAATCTGCTTGTGGAGCTCACGAAGCTGGTACTCTGCAATGTAATCTTGAATGGTCTTTCCTGTCTCAAGGTGAAGATCACCACTCTCTATGTCATGCAAAACCACTATTGCCGTACGCTGGTCACGCTGTGAGAGTGAGGCAAACGTCTTGTGCAATTCCTTCAAAGCCTCTTTTGTCAGTTCACTACCTGGACCATTCATATAGAGGTTCTTGACAAACTTCACAAATTTTGAGTTGATATATTCGGCATCAATAGTTCCTGTACCTGTTTCTGTGATATAGGTATCGATTGGATAGTCAAACTCTGTAGGCTCAGAGTTACCTCCTGGCTTTGACTCAAACAATTCGCGATAACGCTGTAGTAGGGTAAGATATGTTGATTCATCAATCTCCATTTTTACCTTTGTGTAGGTATCACCATGCTCAAACTCATACTCAGTCTTCTCCCAAAGGAAGCCTTGCAATTTTGCAGCTTCAAGCAAACGAGTCATCTGCACAAAGTCCTTGGCAAACATATTGCGGTCTTCGCGAGTATCAGGCAACTTTGAGAAATTCTGAATGTTATGAGACTTAAAGATATCACTTATGTGCAGGAAATAACGATTGATGCTATCAAGGTTCTGCTCCAGTTTATCCACAAACACTCCAAGAGGTCTGTCCACATATACTTCAAGAGCATCTTCTATATTCTGCTCCATTGTGTATGGAAAAGTATAGTACTTGATGATACCAAACGGTTTGTCTGGTCCAAACAAACGATTGGTACGTGAAAACGACTGAATTATGTCCACATATTTCATCACCTTGTCCACATACAAAGTGTTCACCCATTTTGAGTCATAACCAGTCAGCATCTGTGTTACAACGATAAGTAGGTCAATCTGTTGTTGATGATCATGTTCTATACCCAAGTAAGGCTTCTTATGTGCCAAACGCTTAGCTACATCCTTCTTGTACTTGCCGTAAGTTGCCAATGCAAAGGTTGTTTGATAGCGAGCGTTATAGTCGGTAAGCATCTCCAGTATAGCATCTTCCTTAGCAATACCTTCATCACTGTTATCGATATTATTGTCAAATACAGTTACGGCATTTACCGATGGGTATAGTTCCTTGAATAGTTTATAATATGCGATAGCCTCTGGAATGTTTTGTGTGGCAAGGATAGCATGGAACTTGCCATTCTTGCTTGCCTGCTCACGATGTGCCACAATATCCTGTACTACAGCTAATTGATGCACTCGTTGCTGATAAATATCTTTTGGCAGATAGTGCTCGATACCATGTGTCAACTTTCCTGTCTTTGGATCATTATATGTATCTGGCATCTGTAGTTCAGAAATAAACTTGTTATACACCTTCTTCTTTTCTTCATCCTCATCTACCTCCTCGATGGAATGAACCCCGAGTTGTGCAAAAGCTGCCTTTTCACGCAGTTCATCATCTTCGTATGTGTTTACTCGATACACATCAAATCCCAGTACGTTGCCATCAGGAATACCACTTGCTATTGTGTATTTGTGCAACATGTCACCAAAGAGTGTTTCTGTAGTTATCTCGTTATGTGCATTTTCTTCAAAGACTGGTGTCCCTGTGAAACCAAAGAGCAACGCACGTGGAAAAGCATTCTTGATACCAATAAGCATACCTCCGAATACACTACGATGGCACTCATCAATGATAAAAACCAATCGTTTACGTCCGATTGCATCTATCTCGCTCTGAGCGATGCCGTTCTGCACATTGATGTTCGACATCTTTTGTATGGATGTTACAATCAGTCGGTCATCAGGATCGATACTCCTCAACTTGCTGACTAGTATAGCTGTATTCTGAGTATCCTGTATGCTATCATCATCGCCAGCAAAGCCACGGTATTCATCCAAAGACTGTATTGAGAGTTCGATGCGGTCAAGCAGGAATACCACCTTGTCTGCATCACCAGAATTTGCTATGAGCTGAGCACTCTTAAATGAAGTCATGGTTTTACCTGATCCTGTAGTGTGCCAGATATAACCACCACGATGCTGGTGAGTATCCCAGTTTGTGCGGTGAGTCACATCGCTTATCTTGCTAGCTGCATAATACTGATATGAGCGTAGCACCTTTAGCATCTTGTCCTTTTCGTCTGCTATAGTATAGTAACCCACAAGCTGATGTGCCATAGGGATTGACAATAATTGACTAGCAATAATACGCCAATCAGTTATTTCCATATTATTGAAGTCAGCCCAATGGAATTGGAACTCAGGTTTGAAGTTATCTTCTGCTCCTGGATTAGCAAAGTACAAAGTCTTTTCGGGTGTCATGGCCACGAAAATTTGTACTAATTTGAAGATACCACTAGAAAAAACACCTTCGTGAGTGTAACGCTTAATCTGGAAGACTGCTTGTGTCACATCCACTCCGCTACGTTTCAATTCCACATGGATTACAGGCATACCGTTGATAAGTAGCATTATATCGCCTCGACGTTCGCCTCCCAATGGATGAGAAGCCTTGAAACGAGGTTGACGTACAATCTGATAACGGCTCTGACCAGCACATATTTCCTGTGCATCAAAGATTTTCAAATATACCTCCTTGCCACAGTTATTTGCATCTGCTGGATTATCACGCTTTATTATAACCTGTCCACCATTGATAAGACGGTTCATCTCAAATGGTGAAGCACACATGTTCACTTGGTCAATCACTTGCTGCATCTCTGTCTTTGTCAAAGGTGCATTGCCCAATCGGTTAATGTCGCGGTTATTATCATAGAGGATATTCGCCCAGTTCTGTACAAGGTCTTCCTCTGTTGGATTCATCATGATTCCTCCATCCCATCCATGACTGGTGTGAAGAAGATTGGCAAGAGCCTGCTCAAATGCAAGTTCCTTGATGAAGAATTGAGTATTATCGTTAGCCATATTTAAATTCTGCTTATCATAAATGATTATAGTATTCTGTTTTATATCGCTCTATCGTTAGTTTCATTGTTGACACAAGTACATCAATGTCATTAACTATTGATGTTGTGTCATCTTCTGTAATGACATAGTCACCTATGCCATCACCCCAACGAATCTCGCAGTTGTGGTTAGGTATGCTTATAAGCAAACCATGAGAACCAAGAGATTTTGAGTCTTGCAATTCTACAGTTACATCTTTCATCAATTTTTTTTCTTCTTCATTATAAAATACATCAGTAGCAAGTGTCTTGATATATATAAGTATTGGGTCTAAACAATGGCTATCTGTTGACTGTAATTGAGCAAAAATTATATGTCCTTTATCTTCATAGAATCTCTTTCTTCGAGATTCCCAAATAATATGAGGACGTTGTTTGAAATACTTTACCCATCCTATGTTGCTGGTTGACTCAACTATGTGTTTGCAGAAGTCCTCAAATGTTGCTTGATCATTCCAATCTATCCATGTTTTTATGAACACACGAACAGATTCACCAAATTCTGGTTCCTCTCGCAAATAACGCTTCATACTGTTGTCTCGGTCTCTATTAAACTCATAGAGTCGATTCTTCGATTTCCAGCAATCCGGCTGTAAGCATAACATAGCGTTATAATACAGTTCTTGTTTTTCCCATTGTCTATCAAGATTTATCCACTTTGTCAAGCAATTAGAATAACCAATAAATGTTTCCAGGTTACCATTTGCCCAATGTAACAGACATCGTATTTGTCCCCATAAATATGGATTTCTTTCAGCATTTCTTATTGCATCTGTCCAGGAAACATTAATAATACCTTCGTTGTCGATAAGTCGCAATTTTGCCTTATCCTCTTCTTCCTCCAAAGACTTATTGTCAATACCCTTGTATGGGTGATTAAGTTGTTTGAGAAATAACAATACTGCAGCATTGTTTTCATAAAGGTCTATACCATTATCTTCATGATAGCGCTTCATATCCGAAACCATACTGAATACAGCTCCAAATGCATCCGAAGCATCCTTCCGTTTATTGATACGGTCAGTATTGTTATCGAACTTAAATACGTTTCGAGACATACGTGTCCATTCCTCAAAGTTCAAGCACCAAGCCTCCGAGTCGGACCTATATGGGTAGAGCTTCAGGAAGCATTGCAATGAATACAATGTGGCAAGGGTATCATTACTAATGTTATCGCCAACTAAATGAGAGAAATAGGTGTAGTCATTGTTATCGAAGAACGAATCCAGAGGCAATAATGTTGTTACATCCGTATATTGCCCTTCACCTTTATCAATAATCCATAAGTTAATATCATTTATGAGCTCTCTGAAATCAATGATTGTGCAATAACTAGGCAATATATTGCTGTCGCTACTTCTCCAGTCAACGAGATAATTCTGGTATGCGATTAACAAATCATCTAGATCTGATTCATTAACATTATATGAAGACTCAAACAGGGTTTCATGCAAATTATATATACGATTCTTTCTGATTTCATATAGACGCATTGCTTCCTCGTCATCATCATCTGGTTTCTCAAAGTCATTCGACAAATCTATGCTAGGTACTTTTGCAAACAACTGCATTGCAATCATACGCAACAGAAATATCTTCAATCTTTTTTCAGTTTCCTTTGCAGCGGCAAGTCTTTCTTTTTTATTATCATCAGAAGGAATCTGCGTCATAACTGCACTTGCATACTTCTGCCAAAACAAATCTATCCACTTTCCATCCATATTCTCACGCCAAGCATGTTCTATGTATGAATCAGCAAGTTTCTTACCATCACAATTTACTTCTCCTTGCTGCAATTGAATTTCTTCCTCAAGTGTAGATTTCAACTTGTCAAAATCAGAAAGAAGCTTCCCTCTTGCATTCATCTTAATGAACAACTCATCAGACATGCCCATCTCGCCCAAGTCAAGATGATTAAAGGTGATATTGTTTAATCTAGCCTGACAAGCATCCAAATCCAACGTCCAATCCATCTGCTCACAGATAGTGTCTATCATTACAAGCATAGAGTTGATGGTAGGATCAAAACGCCATCCCCATTGGAACCAATCTCTATTTTGGATAATTTCAGATGGTGTATAGATATGTGCCTTCAGTTTTGAGGCATCACGCTGCTCTTCTGGTTTACTTCTCTCTTCATCAGTTTTTTTCTTTGACTCTTTTGTCTTTTCAGCAGCTTCATTCACAAATTGCTTTGCATTATGGTGAACCAATTCTTTACAGAACGCTTCTGAGGTATTACGAGTCTCATATATCAATATAGATTCACCTTCGGCTGTCTGCAAATCGACGCCTAACACCCAATGCAGGATAAACAAGGTAGTCAAACGCTGCTGACCATCTAGAGGTTCAAAAGCGTTTTTTCTATCACTACCATACACAAAGTCAAGTTGTGTTTCAGCCTTCTTACCTGTTACTACAAGCAAAAGGCTACGTACAAAATGGTTGCGGATTTCCTTCACCTCTTTGTTCTTACGTCCCTGTGCATAGTCACGTTGTATCTGTGGTATGCGTATCTTACCTTTCTTAATAAGATCTGCGAAACACATTTTATCTATATTATCGCTCATAAGTTTCTGTAGAATTAGAGTTAAACACATTGAAGATAACATCAACCGTGTTGTGTATCTCCCTTAGATAGCCATCAAAGTCAGGCATACTCCATCGCATTGCATCTATGAAGGATGATTCTGTATTAGAGTTCGAATAGTATTTCAAGAATACATTTCGTGTACCTATTGGCATAAAGCGTTTTCCGGCCTTATCTTCGCGGATAATGCAGTGGCGCTTATATGGAAATGGTGCATCTTGATACTCTCTATTAGTCTTATAATCAAGCAATGTCAGATTGCCTATGCTATCCTTATTCTTTATTGCACCATCACCAGCAGAAAAGTATTCAAGTACCTCTTTACAGAAGTCGGTGTATTGTTTGTCAATGCCAGTTCCCCTAAGATTAGCTTCATACTTTGGAATAAAATCCATGCATTTATTGTAAAGTGGCTTTGCTGTTGCCTTTCTTTCATTCAGTTTTGATTCTATTCCAAGAATATAAGCCACATTATTCAACCAGCGCAAACGGTCTTCGTGTTCAACCAATGATGCGTTGTTCTGAGAGTCAATATGTTCAATGTCCCATTTTTCTTTCTTGAATGAGTCAAATGCAAAGCGCTGTCCCTTCTGGCGGCTTGTCTCTACATTGAACAAAAGCAATAGACGGAACACATACTTTGAGCCGTATTCAAAACCGTCAATGCTGGCTGCGTTGAGATAGTTACCTTTGTCTTTGAAACTATCCATAATTAGTTTATGGAACTCTTTCTCGGTATCATCATTTGTCCACTCTCTTCCAGAAAACTGTTGCTTGGCGTTTTCTAGCTTGTTATAGATATCAAGAGGTTGATTGCCAACACTTACCAGATAACCAACATAGTGTAAGTTGTTTTCGTACCAGGCAATCAACCTGTCATTAGTTTTTATGACATACTCCCAAGCAGCACGCATGTTGTCAATACCGTGTTTCTTCCATAGTTGTTTAAGTTCTACAGAATCATCTTTACGTTCTTGCGCTCTGCAATAGTCATATAGGTTCTGGAATAGACGATACGAATAATCTTTATCCGCGTGGTCAGTTGGTTTCTCTGTTACAAAGTCAAACAATACATCTATTCTCGTCTGATGACTATCATTGTTGTTGCTAATAAAGTACCAGAACTTATCATCCTGAAACTGACGCTCCATGATGTTCCAATCCAATGCCAGTTTGTCAGCTTCGACCCGATCGTTATTAGATAGGATATTTCTATCCATGATAAACAATGCCTTGATAAGTTCTGAACTTGTAAGACTGATTTTTCCTTTGTTAAGTCTGTTAAAAACCTGTATGCTTTCAATGGCTTGCTTCTCTTCTGAAACCACATACCAAATGAACTTTACTTGCTTGCTATTATTAGGAAGAAGTAAACAGTCTTTGATTGAATTCATTACCCCGTCATAGATGTGATTCGTAAACCATTTCTCAATCACATTCTTGGCAACAGCCAGATAGTAACTGTCTATGTTGTCTTGAGGTTTGGGGTTTTCAAAATCCAACTGAGGGCGATTAGTATAGGTCAGATTGTAAATCTTATCGGGTGTGAATATCTTCTTTTCCAAAGGCATCAAACCATATTCAAATATGAACATCAATATCAATCTAAGGGTGGTTAAACGTTGCTGCCCATCCAAAACTTCCCAGGCATCAATCTGTACGCCATCAGTATCTGTCCACTTGCAAGGTTTTACGACGAGTGGCTGCAGGGAATAACTATCTTCTTTATCCTGTTTAGCAAACTCACAAATGTCTTCCAATAGGTCAATAACCTGTTTTTCCTCCCAACGATAACCACGCTGGTAGGAAGGGATGACAAAGTGATACTTTGTCGTGATTAACTCTGCAACAGGTTTTGGGCAGAAGTTAGAGTTTGATGTGTATTGAGTGTTACTCATAGCTATTCTTTGTTTCTATAGAGTTGATTTAATGTTTTAGCTTTCTTCTTATCAATATTGCTTATCCAAGCTGACCAACCGTTCGAAGAACGACCGAGACAGAATACTGCAGCTCCACTTGGTGATGGAAATGACTTAGCACGCTTTACGATGTAGAAATCGTCTTCCAGTTCACAACGGCATTCTTTGAGCATTTTTGCTCTCTGTTCTGGGTGTCTGAACTTAGCACTTTCTTTCACACATATCTTGCTTCCTTCCAATACTGTCATGCCTCCATCATTATAGATACCCTTGGCAAGAATTCCATTCTCTACGATGTAGAACATAGGCGACTTGTCTGTTACTTCAGCCTTCTCGAAGATGTTATAACCCATGAACGACACGATGAAGCGGATGTCTTCAAAGTATTCGTCATCGGTACTTCTTTGCGACTCTGTCAAAGTAGGATTTTTGGGATTCTGCTTGTTCTCATCCAGCGTATACTGATTGACTTTCAGTGCAAGCTCCACAGATCTCTTTTCAAGATACTGCACGTCAGCCTTTGTCTTGTCATGGGCAAGCGAGACAAATACCAAAGCTCTTTGCCAGAAATCCTTCTTATTGATATGGTCACGGACTCTCTTATCAAAGTTTTCGGTCTCACCGATATAAGCTTTCGGATTTCCGCTCTCTTCTTCACCTATTAGTATATACAAAGCCGGCGTACGCAATTCTTTACGTTCATCTTCTCGCAAAATGTCTATGCGTGTACGGGGTATATTATAAGCAATCATTGTGCGGTTGCTTATCACGACGGTTTGCACTCCCTTTGGCGTTCCGTCAATCAAGTATGTTGTTATAGTCTTGCCCATGTTGAATATTTTGATTAAACAAACATCTTATCAAGACACGATGATTTGATGCGTTTTAGTGATTCTAGTTTCTGTTCTTCGAGAGATATTTGTTTGTCGATGGTACGGAAGAAAATAGAGATCTGTTTCTGCTCTTCATAAGAAGGGAAAACAAAGTCCATTTCCATAAACTCCTTAAAACTGATTGAACGACCATCTCGAATACCATAAGTAATCAGTTTCAAGCGATCAATGAAAGCTTTAGACATAAAGATGTACTTCCAATAATAGTCATCGTGTTTGTCATCTTCCTTGAAACCGAATACTGTATATGCCGGAGAACAAATACCTTCAACGGACGAGTGTGCAAAGCCACCTTGAAATGAACGAAGATGGATGACGAACTGACCTGGCAACACACGCTTGTATGTCACCTCGTTTGATTTATCATGGAAAATATCATATCCACTTTCACTTCGAGGAGCCATTCCTCTAATATCCTGACATGCTGATAGTACAGGAAGCTCTGGATGGTTCCTTTCGTCGAAGGTCTTGAACAATTCGTTGGCTGTCATTGAAGAATATTCATCTTCAAATCCTTTGAATCTAACTCTAGGCCTTGTCTCACCTTTTTGTGGGAACATTGCATGAAGAGAAGCAGTCTTCATTTGTCGGAGAGATGCTATTTTTTTTGATGATATTTGGATTTGCTTGTCTAGCAATTCAAAGCACTCAACAATTTTATGTTGTTCAGGAAAATTTGGCAAATACACCTTCAATTCTTTGAGGTCGGAATAAGCCAATGTCTGGCGCATACCATCACCCATTTTATAATAGACTTTGGTTATATCATCATAATAGTGAAGCAGTGTGTAGAGATAATGCGGATCTACAACTCTAGTATCACACTCCACACAGACATAAGCAGGTGTAATGATGCCTTCTTCTTCGGATATGCCAACTCGAAGACTTTTCTTGTCATTTTGAAGATCGGTCACTCGAAAAACGATAATATCTTTCTTTATTATCTGATAAGTATCGAATGAAGCAGGTAAAAGTCCTTTTTTAGATTCTATATCCTTGCGCACTATCTTGCCATAGCTCAATGACAAAAGATTCTGATGATGAACATTCTTGTTAGACTCCCTATATTGACGAGTTATTTCACCTAAGGTTGTTACCTTCCAAGAATACTTAAACTCATCGAATCTCATTGATGGTATTATGTTTGTCATTTCTTCCATATGTGATTATAACAAAGATTGTAATTCCTTCAAACCCTTAATGTCATATTCTGAACCCATTAATTGGTCAATCATCGAAGATATTATATTGCCATTGATAGAAATGTGGGAATTGATGTCTCTATAACTTGTTTCGTATCTGCCACAGAGATATACTAAAGATTTGCTCAAAGTATATATTTCGGATTCAAGAGTTTGCTTTATTGCATCATAAATAGGTGTAACCCACTTCAAATGCAAAAATTCGTCCACCTCTACATCTGTCAAATTCTGTATGGTATCAATTGTTTTAGACTCTAAATCAGCCTTTGCCACCTTGATAGCCTTGTTTGTCTTGCTTTGCTTGTCCCAAAGAGCAACAATCTCCTTGAGTTTTGCCTTTGTCTCAGGTTCAATAGAATCTCCCTTGGTTTTGGCATCACTTGTAATCTTCTTCTTGTTCAACTTTGGACTGTCGCCATCCTCAAGATATACCGTAGTTTCCTCTTCAGTGAAATTGTTAGGTGCATCCTCAAGATTTGAGACACATTCGTCCACTTCTGCTTGCATCTGAGCAATAGCATCAAGTTCTGACTGGAATTTCACACTCTGCACTAATTCGAATGGCAAAATACGCCCTTTAAGTCCGTCTGGAACCTCGACTTCGTCATCACCATCCTTCTTTATCTTATAAGCCTGCTCAACGGCACGAACCGCCTCCATACCATCGGTTTGGATTGTCTCAATGTCATTGACAATTGTCTGCCAGTTGTCTGCCAATGCTTGATATGCGGTATATTTATCAACAAGTGCGATTGATTGTAGGCGGCGGAAGATTTCTTCTGCAATGGCATCCTGCTCCTTCATTTCGTTTACAGACATGACATTGGTGATAAGGTGATCATGAAGCATATCCTCGAAGCCTGCAAAGGCATCAACAAACGACTGTTTCAATGCTTTTACGTCTGCATTTTCGTTGATAGCATCAGCTATGCTCTCCACCTTCACGCTTGCGTATGGACTGTCATCTTCATTTCTTTGGAATAGTTCGCCACGCAATGATGGTAATGCCTGCCAATAGTTTTCGAGCGAATCAATCTCACTCTCTGGAATGCCTCCAAACATAGTAGCGTAGATGTCATACTGCACAGCAGTTTCGCTTGAATCTACATAACGGGGGATGTTAAGGTTGTAACCATTCTGACGGATTTCGTCACGAGATACTGCACGAGAGAAACCGGGGATTGACTTTCTATCACGAACGGTATCGGCAATGCGCTTAATGTCGCAAGCACGCAGTTTGTTCTGCTTGCCATCCTTTACAAATCCCTTTGAAGCATCAACGATTAGTACATCATCATTATCACGATGCTGCTTCAGCACCATAATGAGTGTAGGAATACCAGTGCCAAAGAAGATATTGGCAGGCAAACCAATGATAGCGTCGATGTTGTTCTTCTCTATGAGGTTCTTACGAATCTTCCCCTCGCCATCAACATCTTTTTCTGGATCACCTCGAAAAAGTACGCCATGAGGCAGAACGATAGTGAGAATGCCGTCAGGCTTGATGTGGTGGAGTTCATGGAGCAGAAACGCATAATCAGCCTTGCTCTTTGGAGCCACACCGTAATCCTTGAAACGAGAGTCCATTTCTGCATCAGTAGGATTCCAATGCTGAGAATATGGAGGATTGCTGACCACAGCATCTACATAAAGAGGCTTGCTCATATCGCCTGCCTGTACAGGCCAATCTTCATCAAGCGAGTCTGCACAGCGAGCATTGATGTTGTTTGGCTTGATACCACGCATCACAAGATTCATTCGAGTGAGGTTATAGGTATTCTCTTTCAGCTCCTGTGCATAGTACTTAACTTTATTCTTGTCCTCGATATGCCTACCAACCGACTTGCCAATAGTGATAAGCAACGAACCAGAACCAGATGTTGGGTCGTAAATCTCGATAGTTTCCTTTGCCTTATGGTGTTCTGCCACAATCTCCGACATAAGTATAGCTACTTCGTGTGGTGTATAGAACTCACCAGCCTTTTTGCCTGCATTGGCGGCGAAGTTACCAATCAAATATTCATAAACATAGCCAAGCACGTCATAGTCTTGACTGCCATCGGTAGGAATATCCTTAATGAGTTTTATGAGGTCTTTTAGTGCGCGAGTTTGCGAAGCTGGATTCTCTCCAAGTTTACTAAGACCGGCTTGCAAAGTCAAAAAGATCTTTTCATAGACAGAGCGATAGTTCGCACTTACCAAACGGTCAAAATTGTTAAGTGCAGCACTCAGGTCTGCCACATTAAACATAGAATCAGGCTTCAACCATGTACTGAACAGATACTTATACTCGATAAAGTATCCGATATTGTTCTTACAGTACTCAATAGTATCCTTTGCATTAGCATCTTCATAGTCTTCAACAAGAAAAGGCATATCCTCGTCAGTCCATCCATCCTTACGAAGATATTGCTCCTCGTTGTCACAGAGAAACTTATAGAAAATAAGACCAAGGATATAATCCTTGTATTCGTTGGCATCGATCTTCGAACGCATCTTGTTCGCCGATGCCCATATTTTATTTGCAAGTTGCTGCTTATTCATATATTTACTTTTTACTTACTAATAAACAAACAGGCATATTAAAGATGAAAATAAAATCCAAATAAATACAACTA
>ERZ780168.2612-NODE-2612-length-15636-cov-6.858417_pt1 | contig 15636 bp, 14 predicted proteins | sample MGYA00510981_ERZ780168 | MGnify/ENA primary metagenome ERZ780168 (study PRJEB29588, sample SAMEA2158769) | human gut metagenome | biome: human gut; feature: human-associated habitat; material: faeces | place: Denmark | collected 2008/2010 ...
AGATTAATTGCTAAATTCCCAGCGAATAAGTAACTTTGCGCATTATTTTTAAATAGGATGAAGAAAAATATCATTATAACTTTGCTTGCGGCAGCCACTCTTACTTCATGTGGGGAGTATAATAAATTGCTGAAAAGCACCGATTACGAATACAAGTACGAAGCCGCCAAAAACTATTTTGCGAAAGGGCAGTATAACCGTTCGGCTACTCTGTTGAATGAGTTAATCACCATTCTTAAAGGAACCGACAAGGCAGAAGAGTCTTTGTATATGTTGGGGATGAGCTACTATAACCAGAAAGATTATCAGACGGCCGCCCAGACATTTATCACCTATTTCAACACATACCCCCGTGGTACTTTTACTGAACTGGCACGTTTCCATGCAGGTAAGGCGTTGTATCTGGATACACCGGAACCGCGTTTGGATCAGTCAAGCACTTATCAGGCTATCCAGCAGTTGCAGATGTTCATGGAATATTTTCCGAACAGCACAAAGAAGCAGGAAGCACAGGATATGATTTTTGCTTTGCAGGATAAGTTGGTGCTGAAGGAGCTTTATTCAGCCAGACTGTATTATAATTTGGGTAATTACATGGGCAATAACTATGAGTCTTGTGTTATCACAGCTCAGAATGCTCTGAAAGATTATCCTTATACCGATTATCGCGAAGAACTTTCCATCTTGATTCTGCGTGCAAGGCACGAAATGGCTATTTATAGTGTGGAAGATAAGAAAATGGACCGCTACCGTGAAACGGTTGATGAATATTATGCTTTTAAGAATGAATTTCCGGAAAGCAAATACCTGAAAGAGGCGGAAAAGATATTCAATGAATCACAGAAAGTAATTAAAGACTAAATTTAAATAGATTTATGGACTACAAAAAAACGAATGCTCCTACTACGACGGTAACCCGTGACATGATGGAACTCTGTTCTGACACAGGGAATGTTTATGAAACTGTTGCCATTATTGGTAAGCGTGCTAATCAGATCAGTGTGGAAATCAAAAACGATCTTTCTAAGAAATTGGCAGAGTTTGCTTCATATACTGACAATATGGAAGAGGTATTTGAGAATAGAGAGCAAATCGAAATTTCTCGCTACTATGAGAAATTGCCGAAACCGGATTTGATTGCTACGCAAGAATACATCGAAGGGAAAATATATTATAGAAATCCTGCTAAGGAAAAAGAAAAACTTCAGTAATTTATTTTCTGACGAAAGAATTGATAGTCAAGTAGTAAGTGGGATACTGATCCCTGCTCCTTATTGCTTGGCTATTATTGTTTAACTTAACTACTATTAGAAAACTTATGATTCAACGGATTCAAACAGTTTATTTACTGATTGTTGCAGGATTGCTGGTTGCGGCGATGTGCCTGCCGATGGGCTATTTTATTGATACGACGGGAGAGCATCCCTTCAAGGCTTTGGGGATGGGGGTAAATGGCACTTTCCAGTCTACATGGGGATTATTTGGTATTTTAATGCTTAGTACCTTGGTGGCTGCCGCTACAATTTTCTTGTTTAAGAACCGTATGTTGCAGATTCGTATGACAATCTTTAATAGCCTGTTACTGGTAGGTTATTACATCGCTTTCCTTGCTTTTTATTTTGCATTGAAAAATGACGCGAATTTGTTCCGTATTGGTTGGGCGCTATGCTTGCCGCTTGTTTCTATTATCCTGAATATATTGGCTGTTCGCGCTATCGGACGGGATGAGGTGATGGTAAAGGCAGCAGATAGGTTGAGGTAATTTGAGCATTCATATCTGATACGTAAAGCGCCGCTTTAGTCATCCTAAAGCGGCGCTTTTTGATCTCTAAAGCGATGCTCTATTTTTTCAAATCAAATAAATAAGTGAGCTTTATGGTAATTGTCCCATGTGCCGCACGTGCAAAATAGTCTTTCTTCGTTGTACTGTAAAAATCGGATAGGGCAAAGTAGTAACGTCCTTCTACAATGAAACTGCCGGCTTTTTTTGTTCTGAGTTCCACACCGCCGCCACCGGCAATACCGTAATCGAATTTATTTTGAATTTTGACACCGTATAGTGCTTTCTGGGTATCCAACAGACTGTTCATGTCTATTCCTTCTATTGTCTCTGATTCACTTATCAGAAAGCCGATTTGAGGACCTGCGTGGACGAAGAACTGCAATCCTCTGTCTCGTCCGAAAGCAAGGTGGGCGAGAAAGGGAATATCAATGTACGTCATCTTCCGGGTATAAGTTTTGGTGGGATCCTTGGAAGTCACTTCATACCCATTGGCATCTAGTGATACAGTTTCGAATAACTGATCCCATCCCCGTTGTGAGATATTCAATTCGACCTGTGCGCCACAAATCATGGCAAAATACTTTTCAGAAATATAACGTGCCGTCAATCCGCCGGTGATTCCCATCAGGCTGTTTTGCTTGACGGTCGGAGTGAAAGAGGTACTATTCAAGTTGACGCCGCCGTTGATACCCACAGATAAATTGTTTCGTGCTTCTCCGATTTGAGCAATAGCAGGAAGGGTAAAACCTGTGAGCAGGAGTGTGGCAATCAAAAATGGTTTTATCTTTATCATTTTCGTATTATTCGAAGTCTAGTTTTACTAATTCAAAATTCTTAGTGAAACGTATGAAGAACACTTTCTTATTAATAAATCCGCCCCAGTTGTTTACACGTTGGAATTTAAATCCGGTCTGGATGGGAGTCAGATTCATTTTAGCCAGGTTGTTTTCAAGTTCTGAGCCATAACGTGACAATCCTTTCAAAAAGAAGAAGCCGGTGTCAAATCCGAGCATTGCGTAATTAGGCCACTCGCTTGCTAAATCCTTGCTGTACCATCTGTGATAATTGTTGGTAAATCGCACGGCAGCCGGAAACAAGGTATTCGTGTAGAACGAGGAATAGAAATATGTATCCAGTTCAAAGAAACTTTCCAGATAATCCTTGGTGTAGATTTGCCATTCCGGGTAACCGAACAAATGAATGTTTTGTTCAGGGTTATCCCTGACTAACAAGGTCAACTGGGGAAGTGCCTTGATTAGTAATACATTCTTGCTTGTGGTTGGAATGAAAATATTGTCTTTTCCGCTACGAAGTGCCGCTTTTAATGTTTCTTTTGTTGCACTCTCGTTAACAGTTTGCATTGATACTCCTTTGTTTTTCAACTCTTGCTTCAGTCCACTGATAAATTCCGCTTTCTCTTTATCGGCACTTGCCGGTTCAATAAAGATAACGTGGGCATTAGGAAATTGACGGTTGAAGTGCTCGTAAACTTCCGAATACAAGTATGATTGTGGCGTGTTGATTTGATAAACAGCGGGATTATTGAATACTTCCTCACCCTTCTTGGAGAAAGGAATCACCAGGCGGATATCATTCTTTTCCGCAAAATCGGATAATGGTTTGATTTGGTTCTGGTGCATCGGGCCGAAGATTATATCCATTTTCTTCATCTCGTTTTTGGCAAGAATCGCATTTAATGTAGAAACTTCTTTGCCGCTATCATATACATATAAGTCGAGTGAAGTACCTGTACGTTTCAAACTGTCTACTGCCATAAGGAAGCCTTCGTAATATTCCACCATACGTTTGTCTTCCTGGAAAGGCAGTATTAATGCAGCTTTTATGGTAGACATTTCTTTGGGAGCCTCTTTACTCTTGCTGAAAAGTTCACTGTTGCTTGGGGGAATAGCGTAAGGATCTTCTTTTTGAGTAGGCTGTACAGTAGTTGTTGCCGGGTAGGGGATACAAAGGAATTGTCCCTTTTTCATTCCTTTTTTCAATTCGGGATTGGCGGCAATCAGTTCCTGTTCGCTGATTCCATATTCACGGCTCACGCTGAAAATAGTTTCTTTGCGTTTCACCTTATGCATATCCTTGCATCTGGGAACTACCGGACCTTGGATATTGCTGCTCGGTTCGGCCGGTGTCTGAGTAGTGACGGCCTTTTCCTCTTTTTTCTGCGGGATCAGGATAACCTGTCCGATGCGGAAGTTCTCGGCACTCAGACCGGGATTGGCTTCACAAATATCTTTTGCGGATACATTATACATGGTTGTCAGTTTGTATAAAGTCTCTCCGGCTTGAATTGTATGGAATGTCTCTCCTTTTTGACTCTCTTTTCCTTTGGGAATCTTAATCGTTTGTCCGGCGTAGATTTTCTCGTCGCAACCGGGGTTCAAACGGACAATATCCGATGTGGTGACATTGTACATCTTGGAAATAGAGTATAAACTTTGTCCTTTTTCGATGGTATGCAAGAAATAGGATTGGTTTTCCTGTGCATAACTGACCGCGTATGAAACGCTTATAAAAAGCAGAAATAAGAATATTCGGTTTATCGGTTTCATCAAATTATAACTATTGGTTCTTGAAATCAAGGAACAAAGGTACAAATAATGCCCTATATCTTCATAAGATTTGAGTTAAGAAAATAATATTCTGCTTTTTTAGGAGCATATTTCGGGTGGAAACATTAATTTTGCAGCATTTATGAAGGATATGAATATGCAGGAAACAGAATATATTAACGTGTACGGTGCGCGCGTGCACAATTTGAAGGATATTGATGCCGAAATACCCCGTAATAGTCTGACGGTCATTACCGGATTGAGCGGCAGTGGTAAATCTTCTTTGGCTTTCGATACCATTTTTGCTGAAGGACAACGCCGTTATATCGAAACCTTTTCAGCGTATGCCCGTAATTTCCTGGGCAACTTGGAACGTCCGGATGTCGATAAAATAACAGGCTTGAGTCCAGTTATTTCCATCGAACAGAAAACCACGAATAAGAATCCCCGTTCTACCGTAGGGACAACGACTGAGATATACGATTATCTCCGTCTGCTCTATGCCCGTGCGGGAGTGGCTTATTCGTACCTGTCCGGCGAGAAAATGGTGAAATATACTGAGGAACAGATTCTGGATTTGATCCTGAAAGATTATAAAGGAAAGAAAATATATCTGCTTTCCCCTTTGGTTCGCGCCCGCAAGGGGCATTACAGGGAACTGTTCGAGCAGGTACGCAAAAAAGGATATTTATATGTACGGGTGGATGGTGAAGTGCGTGAAATAACGCATGGCATGAAACTCGACCGCTACAAGAATCATGATGTAGAAGTCGTTATTGATAAATTGGTGGTCACAGAAAAGGACGACCGGCGTCTGAAACAGAGCGTGGCTACTGCCATGCGTCAGGGAGACGGTCTGATGATGATTCTGGATGCCCAATCCGAAAGTATCCGTCATTACAGTAAACGTCTTATGTGTCCGGTCACAGGATTGTCTTACCGTGAGCCGGCTCCGCATAATTTCTCGTTCAACTCTCCGCAAGGAGCGTGTCCGAGGTGTAAAGGGCTGGGTGTGGTTAATCAGATTGACGTGGATAAGGTAATTCCCGACCGTGACCTTTCTATATATGAAGGTGCCATAGCACCTTTGGGCAAATATAAGAATGCCATGATTTTCTGGCAGATAGGCGCGTTACTCGAAAAGTATGACGCGACTTTGAAAACGCCTGTGAAAGAATTGCCCGACGATGCGATTGACGAAGTCTTGTATGGTTCTGATGAACGGATTAAAATCAAGAGTTCACTGATTGGTACTTCTTCTGATTACTTCGTTACTTATGAGGGGGTTGTGAAGTATATTCAAATGTTGCAGGAGAAAGACGCTTCTGCTACAGCGCAGAAATGGGCGGAGCAATTTGCTAAAACCACTGTTTGCCCTGAATGTAAAGGGGCTCGTTTGAATAAGGAAGCATTGCATTTCCGGATTCACGATAAGAATATCAATGAACTGGCCAACATGGATATCAATGAGTTATATGACTGGTTGATGAAAGTTGACGAATTTCTTTCCGACAAACAGAAGAAAATCTCAGTAGAGATTCTGAAAGAGATTCGTACACGTTTGAAGTTCCTGTTGGATGTCGGTTTGGATTATCTGGCTTTGAACCGTAGCTCGGTCAGCCTTTCCGGCGGGGAGAGCCAACGTATCCGCCTGGCTACACAGATAGGTTCCCAGTTGGTGAATGTGCTTTATATTCTTGATGAGCCGAGTATCGGCCTGCATCAACGCGATAATTTACGTCTTATCAATTCATTGAAAGAGCTTCGTGATATGGGAAACTCCGTGATTGTAGTGGAACATGACAAAGATATGATGCTGGCTGCCGATTACGTAATTGATATGGGACCGAAAGCCGGACGTCTGGGGGGGGAAGTGGTCTTTGCCGGAACTCCGCAGGAGATGTTGACGACTGAAACAATGACTTCCCAGTATCTGAACGGGAAAATGAAGATAGAGGTTCCCGCCAAGCGTAGAAAAGGAAACGGAAAATCTATCTGGCTGAAAGGGGCGAAGGGGAATAACCTGAAAGATGTTACTGTCGAGTTTCCGCTAGGAAAACTGATTTGTGTAACGGGAGTGTCGGGAAGCGGGAAGTCTACCTTGATAAATGAGACATTGCAGCCTATTCTTTCGCAGAAGTTCTATCGTTCTTTGCAGGATCCTTTGGAATATGATTCTATCGAAGGATTGGAAAATATAGATAAGGTCGTGAATGTCGACCAGTCTCCGCTGGGGCGTACGCCGCGTTCCAATCCGGCTACTTATACCGGTGTGTTCTCGGATATTCGTAACTTGTTTGTGGGATTGCCGGAAGCGAAGATTCGCGGTTATAAACCGGGGCGCTTCTCCTTTAATGTTTCGGGCGGGCGTTGCGAAGCATGTACGGGAAACGGATATAAGACTATTGAAATGAATTTCCTTCCTGATGTCTACGTGCCCTGTGAAGTTTGCCATGGCAAACGTTATAACCGTGAAACGCTGGAAGTCCGTTTCAAAGGAAAATCCATTGCCGATGTACTTGACATGACCATCAACCGTGCCGTAGAATTTTTTGAAAACGTGCCGCAAATCTTGAATAAAATCAAAGTTCTGCAGGATGTCGGACTGGGATATATCAAGTTGGGACAGTCTTCCACTACGCTTTCCGGCGGCGAGAGCCAGCGTGTGAAACTGGCAACGGAGCTTTCAAAAAGGGATACGGGCAAAACCCTTTATATCCTTGACGAACCGACTACCGGTCTTCATTTTGAAGATATACGGGTACTGATGGGGGTACTGAACAAACTTGTAGACAAGGGCAACACGGTTATTGTAATCGAACATAATCTGGATGTGATAAAAATGGCGGATTATATCATCGATATGGGGCCTGAAGGTGGTAAGGGCGGGGGAGAGCTCCTCGGTTACGGAACACCTGAAGAAGTTGCGAAGAGCCATAAGGGATATACACCCAAGTTTCTTCGCGAAGAACTGGGACTTTAATCTGAGTTATAAAGTGCCGACTTGTCGAACAGTCTTCGACGGGTTGGCACTTATCATATCATATCTTTAAATACAACGAAAATGAAAATCAATAAAACGAATGCCGCACGGCTGTTGGATAAGGCGAAGATAGCCTACGAATTGATTCCCTACGAGGTTGATGAGAACGATTTGAGTGCCATCCATGTGGCGGCTAACTTAGGTGAGAACATAGAGCAGGTATTCAAAACACTTGTTCTGCATGGCGACAAAAGCGGATATTTTGTTTGTGTCATTCCGGGCGAACACGAAGTCGATTTGAAATTGGCAGCCAAGGCTTCCGGTAATAAAAAGTGCGATTTGATACCTGTGAAAGAACTTCTTCCACTTACCGGCTATATCCGGGGCGGTTGTTCTCCTATCGGTATGAAGAAGCATTTTCCTACCTATATTCATGAAACTTGTCAGCAATTTCCGTATATTTATGTAAGTGCCGGTGTGAGGGGACTTCAGATAAAATTAGCGCCGGAGGATTTGGTTCGCGAATCAAGAGCGGAAATTTGTCGTTTATTTGAGGACTAGTTGGATAGATAATTGTGCAAAATTCAAGAAAAAGTATATATTTGCAAAATATATGTGATTACCGACAAATAAATCATTAATTTAATAACTTATATTCTATGTTTAACAAACACCCTAAAGGACTGGTAGCAGCCGCTTTGGCCAATCTAGGCGAGCGCTTTGGCTTCTATACTATGATGGCAATCCTTGTGCTTTTCTTACAAGCCAAGTTTGGTATGAATGGAAAAGAAGCAGGATTTATTTACTCAACTTTTTATTTTTCTATTTACATTCTTGCTTTGCTCGGCGGTATTATTGCTGATAAAACGAGAAATTACAAAGGAACTATTTTTGCGGGAATCGTACTGATGGCGGTCGGCTATTTATTGTTGGCTATTCCATCAAAGACTCCGGTGGATAACCGGATGCTTTTTTTAGTTATCACATGCGTTAGTTTGTTTGTTATTGCATTTGGTAATGGGTTATTCAAAGGGAATTTGCAGGCATTGGTAGGACAGATGTATGATAATCCTCAGTACGCCAGTATGCGTGATTCCGGTTTTTCATTGTTTTATATGTTTATTAATATCGGTGCTATATTTGCTCCGTTTGCTGCTGTTGGGGTACGTAACTGGTGGTTGTCTACTTTCGGATATAATTATGACGCTGACCTTCCTGCTTTGTGCCATGGTCATTTGGCAGGTACTCTGTCGCCTGAAGCAATTGAAACATACCATACATTAGTGGCAAAGGCATCTACAGCTCCGGTACAGGATTATACAGCCTTTGCTTCTGATTATCTGAATGTCTTTACAACAGGATTCCATTATGCGTTTGGAGTAGCTATCATTGCTATGGTTATTTCTCTGACCATTTATTTATTGAATAAGAAAAATTTCCCGGATCCGAGTAAGAAAGCTGCCGCTGCTACGTCTTCTGCTACTGTAGAAATGAGTGCCCAGGAAGTGAAGCAGCGTATGTATGCTTTGTTTGCTGTGTTTGGAGTGGTTATTTTCTTCTGGTTCTCATTCCATCAGAATGGCTTGACATTGACTTATTTTGCAAAGGAATATACAGACTTGAATCTGCTCGGTATGCCGATTTCAGCAGAGCTTTTCCAGTCGTTGAATCCATTCTTCGTAGTCTTCCTGACTCCGGTGATTATGGCTGTTTTTGCCAGTCAGCGCAGACGTGGTAAAGAACCTTCAACTCCTAAAAAGATTGCTATCGGTATGGGAATAGCTGCATTAGCATTTATAGTAATGGCTGTCGGCTCTTATTTTGCTAATCTGCCCTTGCACAAAGACATTATTGCGATTGGAACTTCACCGGTAAAAGTAACTCCGTTCCTGTTGATGTTTACTTACTTGATTTTGACAGTTGCCGAGTTGTATATCTCTCCGTTGGGTATCTCATTCGTGTCTAAGGTTGCTCCGCCCAAATATCAGGGTATCATGCAAGGAGGATGGCTAGGTGCGACTGCCCTGGGCAATCAATTGCTTGTAATTGGTGCGATTTTATATGAATCAATTCCTATCTGGATGACGTGGACAGTGTTTGTTGTAGCTTGTATGATTTCGATGTTTACAATGATCTTCATGTTGAAATGGCTGGAACGTGTAGCGAAATAATAAATTAATTATCCTAATGAAAAAAGGCTTGCAAATTACTCTGCAAGCCTTTTTTATCAAATATCCAGTCCCATGATATAATCATTCATATAATATCCGTTTCCAATTGGAAAATCACCTTCCCTCAGTTTCCTCATCCCCATGTGTTCGTAAAACTGTAACGCCTTGTTATTGCGATTTACATTTAGTTCCATCAGGCAAGGTGCCGGATGCACTTCCTTGATATACTTGACCGCTTCCTTGAACAAGAAACTACCGCAGTGCGTTCCTTGAAAATGGGGGAGTACATAAATTTTCTGAAGATGGAAAATATCCTTTTCCTGTTGTTGCACAGAAACGTATCCGCATAATTCATCATCCTTGTAAGCGATAAAATAGATATGCCCTTCTTCCATTTGCTTGAGAATATTCTGAGGGGCATACATCCAGTCCATCATATAATCCAGTTGGTCGGGAGATAAGATTTCCTTGTAAGTGGCGGGAAAAACTTCCTTTGCCATCCTATTGATAAGTTCGCAATCGGCGACCGTTGCTTTTCGAATAGTAAACATACGTATTTTCTTTTTGTGGTTTAACGGGCGCAAATATAACCATTATTTCTTTTTATAATAAGGTGTAGCCTCTTTAATGTTTTAATTATTATTAATTTATAGTACTTTGCAATGCAAGGTACTGAAGTAATGCATATATTTGTGCCATACAAAAGAAGAGAATAATGAAAGTAGACAATGTAAAATCCCAAATGAGAAAGGGCATGCTCGAATATTGCATCATGCTTTTGCTGCATAAGGAGCCTGCTTATGCCTCAGATATTATTCAGAAGCTGAAAGAAGCTCAACTGATTGTAGTAGAGGGTACCTTGTATCCCTTGCTGACACGTCTGAAGAATGACGACCTGTTAAGTTATGAATGGGTGGAATCTACACAAGGACCGCCACGCAAATATTATAAACTTACAGAAAGTGGAGAGGCCTTTTTGGGAGAACTTGAGATATCCTGGAAAGAGTTGAACGAAACAGTGAACCATATTGCCAATAGATAATCCGAAAAGAAGAAATTAAAATGAAAAAGACATTGACCATCAATTTAGGAGGAACTGTCTATCATATAGATGATGATGCCTACCGTCTGCTAGACAATTATCTGTCTAATCTGAAACATTACTTTCGTAAACAGGAAGGTGCGGAAGAAATCGTAAACGATATTGAAATGCGTATTGCCGAACTGTTTGCTGAGAAGATAGCCGAAGGAAAACAGGTCATAACTGTTTCGGATGTAGAAGAAATCATAGCCCGTGTAGGGAAGCCGGAAGATTTCGGGATTGTTGAGGATGATGCGGATTCGCAGAAAAAAACGGAACAGTCCGCCTCTGCCGGCCAAAGCTATACACGTACCGCTGCTCCGCGCCGTTTGTTTCGTGACCCGGACAATAAATTGCTGGGTGGGGTAGCGTCAGGGCTGGCCGCCTATTTTGGCTGGGATATCACATTGGTACGTATCTTGATGATAATTCTGGTATTTGTTCCTTATTGCCCGATGATTATCCTCTATATTATCGGATGGATTGTTATTCCGGAAGCTCATACGGCAGCAGAAAAGCTGAGTATGCGCGGAGAGGCAGTGACTATTGAGAATATAGGTAAAACGGTGACGGATGGTTTTGAACGGGTAGCAGACGGGGTCAACAACTATATGAACTCCGGCAAGCCCCGTACGTTTCTTCAGAAAGTGGGAGATGTATTTGTTTCCATCGCAGCCGTTCTCTTTAAGATATTCCTGGTAGCCCTTGTGATTATCTGTTGTCCTGTGTTGTTTGTGCTTGCTGTTGTATTGGTAGCTTTGGTGTTTGCGGCTGTTGCAATAGCGGTCAGTGGTGGTGCTTTACTTTACGAGATGCTGCCTGCTGTCAACTGGATACCGGTTACTTCCATATCTCCAATGATGACGTTGCTTGGCACGATTGCCGGAGTTGCCTTGATCGGTATTCCATTGGGAGCTTTCCTTTATACCATTCTTCGCCAGTTGTTCCACTGGTCACCGATGGGGGCAGGCTTGAAATGGTCACTGCTAATCCTATGGATATTGGGTGCCGTCATTATGATTATTAATCTTTCAGCCCTTGGTTGGCATCTGCCTTTATACAGTTTACACTGCTCTTAACTAATGCTCATTCTATTAAAAAAGGATAATATTTATTCTTTTATAACTAAATGTACCCCGATAGTGTGTCCGGGGTACATTTTTTGTTTGTTTTTATTTATCGTAAGTCGAGAATTTTTATTAAGTTTGTAAGGACGTATTCAAGAGATAAAAATGGGTGAACATATATGTTTTAGGAGAAACGAACGTTTGACTACCGTCAATCCATATTGGCGGGGAAATCCGATGGTACGCGGACGCTTTTTTAACAGGCAGCACCGTTTCCGTCCGGGGATGGGAAGCGTGTTGAAATGGCGCCTCTCGCCCAATCCCCAGCGCAAAGAAAAGAAGACGGTAAAATGGAACCCGAAAATTTACTATCTCCGTTCATTGGATGCGGTGATAGGAGACTCTTTGATATGGCTGGGGCATAATTCTTTCTTCCTTCAGTTGGCAGGCAAAAGAATCATGTTCGATCCGGTGTTCGGTAATATTCCTTTTGTAAAGCGACAGAGCGAATTTCCCGCGAATCCTGACATCTTTACAGGGATTGACTACCTGCTTGTCAGTCACGACCATTTCGACCATCTGGATAAACAAAGTATCGCCCGCCTTTTGAAGAACAATCCGCAAATGAAACTTTTCTGCGGATTGGGGACAGGGGAACTTATCCAGAGTTGGTTTCCTGAGATGAAGATTATTGAAGCCGGCTGGTATCAGCAGATGGAAGATGAAGGGCTTAAGATTACTTTCCTTCCGGCACAACACTGGAGCAAACGTTCCGTGCGTGATGGCGGGCAACGGCTGTGGGGAGCTTTTATGTTGCAAGGTGATGGGCTTTCTCTATATTATAGCGGAGATACAGGCTATTCCAGCCACTTCCGTGAAATCCCTGACTTGTTCGGGCCGCCGGATTATGCCTTGTTGGGAATAGGCGCGTACAAACCCCGCTGGTTTATGCGTCCTAACCATATCTCGCCCTACGAATCATTGACTGCGGCGGAAGAAATGCATGCCGGACTTACTATCCCGATGCATTACGGTACATTCGACTTGTCTGACGAACCGTTGCATGATCCCCCGAAAGTCTTTTCGGCAGAAGCGAAGAAAAGAAAGATTCCGGTAGAAATCCCTTGTTTGGGAGAGATTGTAAAACTGAATAAAAAGAAATAACTATAAATGAATAAAGAGATGAAGAAGCTGGAAATTAAAGACTTGAAAGAAAACTTTTTCGAAGCTATCGGAAAAGAATGGATGCTGGTTACAGCCGGCACGAAAGAGAAGTTCAATACAATGACGGCAAGTTGGGGCGGTATCGGCTGGTTGTGGAATAAGCCCGTTGCTTTTGTTTTCGTTCGTCCCGAGCGCTATACATATGAATTTATAGAAAAGAATGATCACTTGACACTTTCTTTCTTGGGAGAAGAAAATAAGAAAATCCATGCAGTCTGTGGTTCCAAATCCGGACGGAATGTAGATAAAGTGAAAGAAACCGGATTGAGACCTATATTTACAGAGGAAGGAAATGTGCTGTTCGAGCAAGCCCGCTTGAGCCTGGAATGTAAGAAACTCTATGCGGACGGTATCAAACCGGAATGTTTCCTGGATAAAGAATCACTGGAAAAGTGGTATGGTGGTGCACATGGCGGTTTTCATAAGATGTATATTGTAGAAATTGAAAATATATATTCGGAATAAATTTAGCGGATTTTTTTATGAATGCAATGGGGAAGCCCCTGAACTCAAGAGATTGAGAACAGGGGCTTCTTTTTGTTTCCTATCTTCCAAGGTTTATCTTGTCCGGTCGGATTTTTATTTTGATGGAGCCTCTTTTACCCATTTATCCAGCCATTCAAAGAAAGTACGTTGCCACAACACCCCGTTTTGTGGTTTCAGAACCCAGTGGTTCTCATCAGGATAAATCAGTAACTCGGCAGGAACACCACGCATTATGGCAGCGTCGAAAGCAGCCATCGCTTGATTAGCCAGGATACGATAATCTTTTTCTCCATGGATGCAGAGAATCGGAGTGTCCCATTTGTCTACGAAGAGGTGAGGGGAGTTGGCGAAAGTACGCTGTGCCACCGGATTCTGTTTTTCCCAGTATGCGCCGCCCATATCCCAGTTGGCAAACCATTTCTCTTCAGTTTCCAGATATTGCATTTCCATGTTGAAGATACCGTCATGGGCAATAAATGCCTTGAAGCGTTTGTCATGGTGTCCGGCCAACCAATATACGGAGAATCCTCCGAAGCTGGCACCCACGCATCCCAAACGTTCTTTGTCCACATACGGCTCTTTTGCCATCTCGTCAATAGCCGTGAAGTAGTCCTTCATGCATTGACCGCCGTAATCACCACTGATCTGTTCGTTCCATTCCACACCGAATCCCGGCAAACCGCGGCGGTTCGGAGCGACAATGATATAATCATTGGCCGCCATAATCTGGAAATTCCAGCGATAAGACCAGAACTGGCTGACCGGACTTTGAGGCCCACCCTCACAGAACAACAAAGTAGGATATTTCTTGTTCGGATCAAACTGTGGCGGATAGATTACCCACGTCAACATCTGTTTGCCATCTGTCGTCTTCATCCAACGGCCTTCCACTTTACCCATTTCCAACTGGTCATAAATCTGTTTATTCTCCTGTGTCAATTGAGTGGTTGTACCGTCCAATGCCACTGCATAAATCTCGTCACCCATACTCATAGAATGACGCTTGGCAATCAGCTTGTCACCGAAAAGAGCCACACCTTCGTAATCATACATTCCCGAAGTTATCGCTTTTACGGAATCATTCGCCAAGTCCAGCACATAAATCTGAGACTCTCCATGCCATACACCTGTGAAATAGATAGTCTTGGCGTCTGCGCCCCAGACAAAAGCATCCACATTCGATTCGAAAGCCTTGCTGATAAAACGCTTCTCACCGGTTTCCAGATTCATGATGAACAGACGGTTCAGATCAGCTTCGTAACCGTCACGTTCCATACTCTGCCAAGCGATATACTTGCCGTCCGGTGAATATTGCGGATTGGTATCATATCCCTTATTCTCTTCGGTGACATTTTCAGTCTTCTTTGTATTCAGGTCATAGACGTAAATATCCGAATTGGTAGAAACCGCATACGCCAGTCCTGTCTTCTTACGGCAGGTATAAGCAACTTTGTCCGAGGTTGTATTCCAGGCAAGTTGCTCTATGCCACCCCAAGGCTTCATCGGACTTTCATACGGCTCACCGTCCAGAATATCCACGATATTGGAGATGCCGTTGCCGTCAAAATCCGCAACGAAGGGATGCGGAGCCGTTGTCACCCATTCATCCCAATGTTTGTACATCAGGTCAGTGACAATAATGCCGGTAGCTTTAGGCAGATCCGGATATTTGTCGGCTGTACTTTCTTTCGTCTTTACTTGTGAGATAAACAAGAGCTTCTTGCCGTCCGGTGAGATAGAATATCCTTCGATGTCACCGTCGTAGTCGGTCAGTTGCTTGCGACCGCTGCCGTCGGGATTCATCTCGTAGAGCTGGCTGCTTCCGTTGTCGTTACTTAGGAAAGCGAGCTTGGTGCCCCCTTTGATCCATGTCACCTCATTCTCCTGATAGGGGGTACGGGTGATTTGCCGATTGTCGCTACCGTCTGCGTTCATCACGAAGATTTCGCGGTTACTCTTGTTTTCCGGTACGCTGTAATAAGCCACCGTATACGCAATTTTCTTTCCGTCGGGCGATACTGCGAATCCGCCGATACGTCCCATGGCCCAAAGTGCTTCGGGAGTCATGCGCTTCCCTTCAATCTTAATATCCGATTTCTCGATAAGCACCTGGTCTGTCTTGCCTGCGTCTTTGGTTCCACCGCAGGCAGCTAACAACATTGCTGCCGACATCATAAATAAATTAGCTTGTCTCATATATTTTATAAAATGTTTATTTTCTTGCGAAGATAGTGAAAAAAGGATTTAAATCTTCTTTTTCTGCCAGTTTCCTTT
>ERZ780168.2620-NODE-2620-length-15609-cov-61.590652_pt1 | contig 15609 bp, 14 predicted proteins | sample MGYA00510981_ERZ780168 | MGnify/ENA primary metagenome ERZ780168 (study PRJEB29588, sample SAMEA2158769) | human gut metagenome | biome: human gut; feature: human-associated habitat; material: faeces | place: Denmark | collected 2008/2010 ...
AACCAAATTTTCTCATCAAAATATTTGCTCAGGTCAGAGTAAACTCCACTCAAGTTGCAAACCAACTATTTATATTACAGATGAAACTAATAACAAATCAGGAATTCGGGGGAGAACGACCTCTTTACGCGCTGCATGGCGCCCGGCTTGAGAATGTCACTATACACCCCGGGGAGTCAAGTATAAAGGAGGGCTCTGACATAGAGGCCGAGAACTGTGTGTTTGAAGGGAAATATGTCTTCTGGGAGGTAGACCGTTTTACGGTTAAGAACTGCTATTTTGCCGAGAGCGCACGTTCGAGCCTGTGGTACTCGCGCAACTGCCGCATGATTGACTGCAAGGTCGACGCGCCCAAACTGTTCCGCCGCATGCAAGGGATTTACGTGGAGAATACCGATTTCCCCAACGGCGAGCAATATCTTTGGGATTGCTCGGACATCGAGCTTAGGAATGTCGGCATAGCCAATTGCGACTATGCTTTCATGCACTGCGAAAATGTCAAAATCGACAAATACCGCCAAGACGGCAACTACAGCTTCCAGTATGCCAGAAACGTCGAGATACGCAATGCTGTAATCAATTCTAAGGATGCGTTCTGGGAAGCGGAAAACGTGACAGTATACGATTCGGAAATCAACGGGGAATATCTCGGCTGGTACGGGAAGAACCTCCGCTTCGTGCGCTGCCGCCTGACGGGCGAACAGCTGCTGTGCTACGTCGACGGCCTCGTGCTCGAGGACTGTACATTCGGCGAGGACGCCAACCTGCTCTTCGAGTACAGCACCGTGCAGGCGACAGTGAAAGGCGCACTCACCAGTGTCAAGAATCCCACAAGCGGCCACATTCATGCGGGCTCAATCGGCGAAATAATCATCGACGGGAACATAAAGCAGCCTGCCGACTGCGTGATAACGGTAACCGACAAATAATACATATCCCGGACTTCTTACAGGAACATATCCATAATAAAAAATCGCGGCTACCGAAGCAGTCGCGATTTTTTATTTTATGGATTGAGCTGGTGATTGCTCTTAGTTGACGCGGATTTTGCGTACTTTGTTACCCTGACGCTGGATGTAGATGCCGGGGGTAGGATTGATGACGCGTACACCCTGGAGGTTGTAGTATTCAACGGGTTCCTGCTCGGGAGCTGCCTCGATTGAGTCAACGGCTGACATGTATATGCCGCCGTCCTCAAACTGCTGGTTGCCGAGACCTTTGTAGATATGTCCGTGTTCGGGAGTGACATCTTTGGTCTGGTCGCCGCCGCCGTTGTTGAATACAACGCCGGTAGTACCGGTAGGACAAGTATACATATATACTGTCGAACTTACCAGCTTCATGTCGACACCGGGCCATGAAGTAGGCTCAACCGGCCAATGGTGAATCTTGACCGAGCTCCAGTTGGTGACAGAATTGTCGTAGTATACGGTGATTCCTTCGGGTTCGACAGGTTTTTCAATCTTGGTGTAAGTAGCCGAACCTGTCTTGGTCTCGGTACCCGAAGAAGCGCTCCAGGTTACGGTCACGCTTTCACCGATGGCCATATCGTCGCCGATGGTGAATGTAGCCGAACTTCCGTTGATGGCAGTCTGGCTTCCGTTACCGATCTTATACCATGCCGAAGTAGCATTGGATACTGTTGCGGTTACAGTCACATTGTCAACGAAAGTACCGCCGTTGGGCGAGAATTTCACTGAAGGAGTCTTGACTACGCTGACTTCGATTTTAGAAGCATTTGATCCTCCGTCATATTCGAAGAAAGTATCCTCGGAGATGCCTGTTATATCAGAAGTCTGAGCGCCGTTGCGGTTGAAAATCAGGCTGACGGGTTCAGAGTCGTCGATAGTGGCATAATAAAATTCGCGACCGTCGATTGTTGTGGTTTCAGTCAGGGTTTTGCCGGGCCATTCGCCAAACACTTTGCCTCCGTCGTTCCATGCATAGATGTTAGTACCGGAGATGTTGGCATTGTTCTTGCCGGTGACATAGATGGTTATAGTCGCGTTGGGATCAACTTTCTTATATACGGCATTGCCGTCAAAAGTTTCGCCTGAAGCTGAGGTAGCGCCCCATGAAACGGTCACTGATTCACCGTAACCCATGCCTTCGCCGATAGTGAGAGTCTGAGCCACGCCGGGGGTAAGGGTCTGCTGGGCATTGTTGCCGACTTTCACCCAGCCTGATACGGCGCTTTCGTTGAGAGCGGCAGTGACAGTGATGGTCTCGGTCTTGAACGAGCAGCCTGCAGGCGAGAGAGTCACGGCTGCAGAACCTACAGCATCGTCATAAGTATAATATTCGGTTGTGCCGGGGTCGGTGAACGAAGGATTGCCGCCGTGAGCCACGGGTGATGAGGTGTAGATGAACTTGCCGTCGACACCTACCTTACCGCCTTTCCAGTCTTTGACAAGCACGCGGAGCTGGCCCTGCGTACCGGGAGCGTCGACAGTGATTGAACCGCCGGCGGGAGTGTAGGACTGGCCTGTTACAAGGTCGACATAAGTGCCTGCGGGTACGTCGGAGAATGTTGCGCCGCCATTGAGAGCGACGAGAGCGTAAGAGTCCTTGTAGGCACGTTTGAAGGCATGGCCGCCGTTGGCCGAGCAGCCGTCCCATGAATACTGGCCCTTGCGGAGAGCGGGTACAGCGGCACGTATCTGGTTAAGACGTATGATATGCTGGGCGAGATCGCCGTCGAGAGTCTTGGCCACATTGCCCGATGCGGTGAATGTGCCGAAATCAGAAGCTGTGACATCACCTTCGAGGTATGCGCCGAAGTAAGCGCGGCCTGAGTTGGCGAGAGCCATTTGCGGGCCTTTGTCAATGGTTTTGCCTTTCTGGAATTCGACTTCCGAACCGTAATATATACAGGGGATACCGCGGAATGTGAACATCAGCGAAAGGTTTTCAGCCCATTGTGCCGTTCCGCCGTTGAAACGTACGCCGTCGTTGGGACCAGGGCAGTAGTCGTGAGAGTCGACATATACAACGTTCCACGAAGCGTCATTGTAATAGTGGTCGCCTTCCTGTGCAATGCGCACTGCCTGGTCGGCGCTGTTGAAGTTATAGTGCATCGGGAAGTCGATAACGTTGAAGCCCGAAGCCTGAGTGTAGTCTGGTTCATGCCAAGCGCCGTTTTTCATGAACACGTTGTCTGAATCGTGTACGGTGGCGGGGTCTTTCTCACAGGTAAGCATATTGCCCAGAGGCGAAGCACCTTCAGGTACTACCTGGTTGGCCCACCAGTCGGCGGTAAAAGTTTTCCACTCGGCTACCAGCGTTGGGTCTGATTTCCATGTGTAGTAGTGGCTTGAAAGCACATGCTGGCCGCGGTATATCACACCACCGTAGCGGGCGCAGCACTCGCCGAACATATAGAAAGGAGCCTGGTTGAGGCGCTTGCTCTTGTAGCGCTCACCCAACTCGATAAAGCGGGGAATGAATGCTGAGTTGAATGTAAGGGGAGCGATATGTCCGGTGGTATCGATACGGAAGCCGTCGACACCCATCTCTATGAATTTGCCGTAGCAGTCAACGATGTAGTCGACAACGGCGGGGTTTTCGGTGTTGAGGTCGACACAGTCGCCGGCTATCTGGCCCCACCAGCGGCTGGGGTCGTCCCAGTTCCATGCGGTAGACAAATGATGCCAGTAGTTTTTTGAGTCATGGTTTTGGCCGTCAGTATTTTTAAGATATTTGAAACGCTCTGAATATTGAGTCTTCTGGCCACTGTTGGGAAGATCCCAGTAGGCATCGCCACCGAGTTTCTCGGAATCCGGGATAAGACATGCCTCGATATTGGCCTGATTGCGGATTTCCTGCGAACGGTCGAAGAGATGGCAGAAATAGTTTTCGCCAAAGTTACCGGTGTGCTGGAGCACAATGTCAAGCACAATCTTTATGCCTTTGGCATGGGCGGCATCGATAAGGTCCTGGAAATCGACATCTTCAGCCGAGCCCCATTCGGTGCGGCTCTCATAGCGGAGATCCACTTTGGAGAAATCCATCGCGTGGTAACCGTGGTAGTCGAAGCCCGATGCGTTCTGCACCACGGGAGTAATCCAGATGGCGGTGAAACCGAGCGCCTTGATATAGTCAAGTTTCTCGATAAGGCCTTTGAAGTCGCCACGCCAGGCGGGGTCATTGTTTGCTTTCTGATGTTCTACACCGTCCCAGCACAATACATTGTTCTTTGGATCGCCGTCATAGAAACGCGTAGTCATGGCAAAATAGATTGTCTCATCGCGGAAGTCGGTTCGCTCGTCCATGAACGAGGCCGCATTCGACTGCATGACTGTCAGCAAAGCGACAGGCAAAAGCAGCCATTTCTTTAACTTTCTCATTGTCAATAGTTAAGTGAAATAATTAATTAAAAAAAATGTAAGTCGATATAATAAATATACTTAAAACTTCATGATATTTCAGGCATTGTAACGAAAGTTTGCAACAAAGATACATTTTTTATCTGAATTTATCAATAATTAAATTAATTAAATAATTTTTTTTCGTGAGTTCATGTCCGGCAATCAGGTTGACCTCGTGTTTCTCGACATACAGATGCCGGGTACTGACGGTCTGGAATTCGCACGCCGCATACCGGAAAAGACACTCGTGATATTCACTACCGCCTATCCGGAATATGCCGTCGACAGTTATTCGGTCGATGCCGTCGGCTACCTGGTCAAGCCCATCGACACCGTACTCTTTGACAAGGCCGTAGCCAAGGCTCTCGATTATAAGGCGCTTATGGCAAAAGCGACAGGCGAACAGGCCGATGCGCGTTCTGGCCGCGACTACATGATAGAGAAGGCCGACCGGCGTTTCCACCGTATACCTTACCGCGAGATTCTTTTTATAGAGGGACTGAAAGATTATGTCATTTTCCGCCTGACTGATGGTCGGCGACTCGTCACCCGGACAACGGTAAAAAGTCTTGAGGAAATGTTGCCCGGGGAGATGTTCGCACGGGTCAACAAATCAAATATTGTAAATCTTGATGCTGTGGAATCGTTTGACAGCAACGACGTAGTCATCGGCGATACCGAAATAGCCATAGGCGCGGCTACCGTGACGCGGTTATCAAACGGCTACTCGGGTAGACCGGCGGATGTATTCCTGTTGCGTAGAACCGAAGTTATTATTAAATTTGCAATAGAGTTTTTTCATGCGGTTAAAAACCGCGGCTACTATATATAAACATGGATATACGACAATATGCAATCTCGGTCGCACAACGCACCGATGCGGCGATAAATTCGGGCAATATAGAGGAAGCCGTGCGGCTTTCGGGCGAGGCTACAGCCACGCTTGACGCGGAGTGGACACAGCTCTACAACGCACACGACAACGGAAGCGACATGGCGCTCATCGCCGGTAATTTCGTCGCGGGCCGACATCTCAGCGCACTCATACAGGCCGGAGCTGCCGACGAGGCTTTTTCCACCGCGATGCTCCTGCTCTACCGCAGTACACTCGCCCGCAGCAAATCGGCCGAACTGGCACAATCGCAGCTCGACATACTGTATCTGTCGCTGTCGGCCGCGCTTGAATCGGGCAACATGCGCGGATACACCTCGGAGGAAGCAGACCCGGCCGACGTGGAGCACTTCGCACATATCGTGTCATACATCGCCTCCATGCTGTTTGCATTCTACAATGAGGTAGGCAACAGCCGTCCGGACTCTCCGATGCTTGAGGAAGCGTATGCATTGCTCGAACAGATGCAGGCAATCGGAGCGATACAACAGCCCTGCATACGCATAAAGGAATGCGATGTTGCAGCCGACGACATCGCGGGAGTACTCCCCGACCTGCTCGGCCGCAGCAAAGCACTCGGGATGCTTAAATCAGAATAAAACAACCTGTATTTGCCGAGATTCGACACAACTTGCTGATAATTGCGCAATCAGCCTATTATCGCTGCGACTGTCTTTATGGCTGATATATTTGTCTGGTCGGGAGTGACGGGGACTGCCGTTGCGTAATTGCGGCCGAGCCAGTAGAGGTCGGTGTCGGTGGCATCGGGTTCGTCGTTGATCTGCTTTCCTGTAAGCCAGTAGAAAGGACGCCCTGTAGGATCGGTGTATTCGCGGTATTCTTCGGTCCAGTGGCTCTCGGCTGAACGCACAACCTTTAGCCCTTCGATGGCCACTTTGGCCGGGAAATTGACATTGAGGCACACTCCTTCTGGAAGGCCGCCGGCCAGTACGGCTTTTGATATTTTTTCGATATACGGCAGTGTCTGCGAGAAGTCGGCCGCCATCGAATGGTGCATCAGTGAATATCCTATGGCGGGAATACCTATCATGCATGCTTCCATCACGGCACCCATCGTACCGGAATATATGAGATTGTTGCCGGCGTTTGAACCGTGGTTTATTCCGCACAGCATCATGTCAGGCTTACGCGGAAGGATATGATGCATGGCGAGTTTTATACAGTCGACGGGGGTGCCGGTTACACTGAATATCCTTACATTGTCGCTGTAGTCGGTATTGTCGTGCTGCTTTATGCGCAACGGCACATTGACCGACATTGCCGAAGACATGCCCGACTGCGGAGTGGCTGGCGCGACTATATAAACGTCGCCGAGATGCCGGGCAATACCGGTCAGCACATGTATTCCGGGCGCGGCGATGCCGTCGTCATTACTTATAAGTATAAGAGGTCTGTCCATAAGTGAAATTTGTTTTTATATTTTTCCTTTCCGTAACAAAGATACTCAATTGCGGCGAGAAAGTCAAATTGGCGAATGTTCCACGGGGACTTATCTACAATCATCAACAGTTATCAACATATTTGGTTCTTTGAGGATTATTAACTTTGTTTTGACGGTAAAATATTGTTTATTTGCACCGTGAAACATTTTTCAATCTTATTTGCATTATGGGAAAAATTATCGCAATTGCCAACCAGAAAGGAGGCGTCGGCAAGACGACTACAACTATCAATCTCGGGGCATCACTGGCATCGGCAGGGAAACGCACACTTATCATCGACGCCGATCCGCAGGCCAACGCAACCTCAGGCTACGGCATAGAGCCGCGTTCAATGACATCGTCAATATATGAATGTCTCGTCGACGGCTATCCCATAGACGGCTCCCAGGTGAAGACATGCGTCGACAATCTCGATCTTGTCGGCTCGCGCATCGACCTTGCCGGAGCGGAGATAGAACTCATCAACAAGCCGAACCGCGAACGAGTGCTCGCCAATCTGCTTGAGCCTCTTAAATCGGTCTACGATTACATACTCATCGACTGCTCCCCGTCGCTCGGTCTCATCACCGTCAACGCGCTCACCGCAGCCAATTCAGTAATAATCCCCATGCAGGCCGAATACTTCGCTCTCGAAGGCATATCGAAACTGCTCAATACCATACGCATAATAAAGTCGAAGCTCAATCCCGCGCTTGAAATCGAAGGCTTCCTGCTCACGATGTATGACGCGCGCCTGCGCCTGGCCAACCAGATTTACGAAGAGCTCAAGGGGCATTTCGCCGATATGGTATTCGACACCGTAATACCGCGCAACATACGTCTGAGCGAGGCTCCCTCCCACGGACTGCCCGCCATACTCTACGACCCCGAAAGCCGCGGAGCCACCTCCCACATCATGCTCGCACGGGAGATTATAAGCAAGAACCGGATGGCATGACCATATCAGGCCGCCATGACAACAATGCGCCAATCATTCCACATATAACACATTAATAAATAAAATGTCATTACCCAAACGCAATGCATTAGGCCGCGGACTCGACTCTCTCATAGCCATGGACGATGTTCCCGCACGCGGCTCATCAGTAATCAACGAGATAGCCCTCGATGCCATAACCCCCAACCCGAGCCAGCCACGTACGACATTCGACGAGGAAGCGCTCAACGACCTCGCCGTATCAATACGTGAAATCGGTATAATCCAGCCGCTTTCGCTGCGCAAGATAGGCCCTGACCAGTACCAGATTATAGCCGGTGAACGCCGCTACCGCGCCGCAATCAAGGCCGGACTTGCCACCGTGCCGGCATATATCCGTTCGGCCAACGATACGGAGCTTACCGAGATGGCCCTCATCGAGAATATACAGCGCGAGGACCTCAATGCGATAGAAATCGCGCTCACGTTCAAGAAACTTATCGACCAGTACAGCCTCACACAGGAACGTCTGAGCGAACGTATCGGAAAAAAGCGCGCTACCATCGCCAATTTCCTGCGTCTGCTCCGTCTGCCTGCCGAAGTACAGCTCGGACTGCGCGACAAGCGTCTCGACATGGGGCATGCACGCGCGTTGCTTTCTATCGACAATCCGGCTCTCCAGCTGAAACTATACAACGAGATTATACGTCAGGGGCTGTCTGTACGCCGCGTGGAAGAACTCGCCAAAGCCTATCAGCTGGCCGACAGCGCCCCAAAAAAGGATAAGGCCAAACCCGCGTCCAACCGCGATTTCGAGATGCTACGGCGTCAGCTCTCATCGACATTCAATACCCCCGTACAGTTTGCTTGCGACAACTCGGGCAAAGGCAAAATAACATTCCCGTTCAAAAATCAGGATGAACTTGCCAAATTAATTACTATCTTTGATAGTCTGAAATCAAAAGAACAATAGGCCTGAGTTGTCCGGAATGCCGTTTTTTCGCTGCATTCCATCTATCCCTCAGCCGTTTACGCAATGAGAAAAGATAAAGCCACAACAAAAGAATTGACAGTTACCGGCTGCCGGAAAGCGCTATTGTCGCTTCTGGCGGCCTTGATGCTGTTCCCGTTTAACCTTTTTTCAAATTCTTTTGCATTTGCTTCGGCCGACGATGACGATACCCCGCTGCCGCAGGATATTCCCGTCGGCGAGACTCCGCTGCCGGCCGGCTCGGAAATAGAGGGTGAACGTATAATCACGACTAACGACCGCGTAAAGTTTGTCCCGGTCGATACCGTAGAAGTGGTAAACGCGGCGCTCCCCGATTCACTTACCGAAATGACCGACGAATGGGTGCCGAGGCAGATTGAGTTCAACCCAAACCCGACCAAGGCAGTCTGGCTTGCGGCTCTTTTCCCCGGACTCGGGCAAGTGTACAACCGTCGCTACTGGAAACTTCCGCTCATAGTCGGCGGATACCTCGGCCTCGGCTACGCCACAAGTTGGAACAACGGCATGCTAACCGACTATACGAAAGCATACGCCGATATTATGGACAACGACCCCACCACACGCAGTTACATGGATTTCTTTCCATCGACCGTAAAGGAGGAGGACCTTGACAAGACATGGCTCACAAATATATTGCGCTCGCGCAAAAACTACTTCCGCCGCAACCGCGATCTTTGTATCATAGGCATGGTGGCGGTGTATCTGGTTGCAATCGTCGACGCATACGTCGATGCTTCACTGGCCCATTTCGACATATCGCCCGACCTGTCGATGGAGGTATATCCATCACTGATACAGGACGGACGCACACGGTTGCCGTCAATGGGACTGCAATGGGCGATAACTTTCTGATATGCCTTGAACCATACGCATAAACAATACTACCACTCATGATAAACAAGATATTACGGAACATAACCTCGGCAATGCTTGTAGCATTCACCGCCGCAGCAGCTACAGGAGCCGACATCCTGTCGGTGAGAGACACCATCACCGACCCGCATATTGTCTACCCCCACAGTTTCGAGGCAGACACACACCTGATGATGCAGAACTGGTACATGCAGAACTATACCGAACTGGCAAAAAACGATTACGGCACTGACTCGCCGGTGACGCCTACCGACGAAGAGTTCGTGCAGCGACTGATGGCAATGCCCACGGTGATAGAGATGCCGTTCAATTCCGTAGTAAAATCATACATCAAAATGTATGTGGACCGGCGGCGTTCGCTGGTTGAAAGCATGCTCGGCATGTCGACATATTATATGCCCATATTCGAGCAGGCGCTTGAACAGGAAGGTGTGCCTCTGGAGCTGAAATATCTGCCAATAGTGGAATCGGCGCTCAACCCTAATGCCGTATCTCCCGTAGGAGCGACCGGTCTGTGGCAGTTCATGCTGCCGACAGCCCGCGGACTGGGTATGGAAATAAATTCGCTTGTCGACGAGCGCCGCGACCCGATATGCTCGTCGCGCATGGCCGCCCGCTATCTCAAACAACTTCACGACATCTACAACGACTGGTCGCTCGCCATAGCTGCATACAACTGCGGTCCGGGCAATGTAAATAAGGCACTCCGAAGAGCCGGTGAAGGCACAAAAAAAGATTTTTGGGAAATCTACCCATTCCTGCCACCTGAAACCCGCGGCTATGTCCCTTGTTTCATCGCCGCAAATTATGCGATGAATTACTACGACAAGCACAATATTTCACCAATGCTTGCACGTCGTCCGATACTTACCGACTCGGTATATGTCAAAAAGCGAGTATATTTCCAGCAGATTGCCGATGTGCTCAATATTCCTATCGAGGAAATACGCACTCTCAACCCGCAGTACCGGCAGGATGTGATTCCGGGCGACATCAAGGCTTATCCCCTCGTGCTTCCATCACATCAGGCACTGTGCTACATAATTTCGGAAGACAGCATTGTGGCCCATGACGCTGAAAAATATACACGGCGCGGCGTTGTCGAGCCATCGACCGGGGCATCGAAAGTAAGCGATGACGGGAAATACATAATAACAGAAGAAATCAAATTCCATAAAGTAAAGAAAGGCGATACATTCATCAAGCTCGCAAAACGATATGGCGTGACCGTTTCGTCAATCAAAAAAGCCAACGGCATCAAGACTCTGCGCCGTGGACGCACCATAAAAATCGTCACGACCAAAAAGACTTTGCGACCGGAGGAACCGAAAGAAACCGACACTACGACCGAAGTCGCAGACACAAAAGAAAACACCGTAAACGAAACGACAGCCTCCGCACCTGCGCTCCCCGCTGCCGATACTGATGAAAACGGACTTTCCGCAGATGATGACCCGACTGCATCCGACGACAGGCAGGAAAACAATGCAGACTCGCCCGACGAAGATGTAGATGTAGACTTAGAGGATGAGGCTGTGGAAATATCTGCTGCAGCGACTGAAGTCAACGATGACACTACCGTATCTCCCGACACGGTGAGAGCTACCGACGACAGCCCTGAGGCTCTTGAAGTACGCCATCGCATACAATCCACTTTCAATTCACGCAAACCGACAGCCACACAGCCTGCCAAAGTTGAGGAAAAGAAAGAGGAGCCGGCGGTAAAACCCGCCGGGAAAACTCCGGAGCAAAAAACCGGCCGCAACACCGGCAGCACCACCAAACCGGTATACCATAAAGTAAAGAAAGGCGAGACTTTGTCAAAAATAGCCCGACGCTACAGAACGACAGTAAAGAAGCTGCAACAGCTCAACGGCATTGACGGTTCGAAGCTCAAAATCGGACAACGTATCAAAGTAAAATAACAAAGACCGCCTCAACAGGACAATGATGGACAACAAGGTAAAAGAGATAAATATCGAGGAATACGACTATCCGCTCCCCGACGAGCGGATAGCCCGCCACCCGCTGGAACAGCGCGATGCGTGCAAGCTGCTTGTACGCCGTGGCGACGGCTCCGTCTCCGACCATATATTCTCGGAGCTCGACAGCCTGCTTCCGGCTGACTCGATGCTGATATACAACAACACCCGCGTAATCAACGCCCGCCTGCGCTTCCATAAAGGCGCCGACAGCACCGGGGCGCTTATCGAGATATTCTGCCTCGAACCGCACACGCCCGCCGACTACGCATGCAATTTCGCCTCTACAGCCGAATGTTCATGGATATGCTTCGTAGGCAATTCCAAGAGATGGAAAGCCGGAACGCTCTCGGCTCGTATAATCATAGACGGAGCTGCTGTCACCCTAACTGCCGAACGGATGTCGCGCCACGACAATACGTCGGTGGTAAAATTCAGCTGGGACAACAGCGACGTCACATTCTCGCAAATCATCTCCTCGGCCGGCGAGATACCTATCCCGCCCTATCTCAACCGCTCAACCGAAGCAACCGACAGCACCGACTATCAGACCGTATACAGCCATATCGAAGGCTCCGTGGCCGCTCCCACCGCCGGACTGCATTTCACCGACGAACTGCTCGACCGTATATCGCGACGCGGCATACCACGGCGCGAACTGACGCTGCACGTCGGCGCCGGCACGTTCCAGCCGGTCAAAAGCGATACCATCGGCGAGCACGTGATGCACAGCGAATGGATTGCCGTGGACCGTTCCCTCATAGCCGAACTCGCCGCCACCGACCGTAAAATCATTGCCGTAGGCACGACTTCGGTGCGTACGCTCGAAAGCCTCTACCATATAGGCTGCCTTATAAGCGAGGGCAAGACTCCCGGAGAGGTGCCGCAATGGTATCCGTATTCCGACACCCACCCCGCTCTGTCGCGCAGTGAAGCGTTCAGGCAGATATTGAAGTGGCTCGACGACAACGGGCTTGACGTGCTCATTTCGGCCACACGCATCATCATCGCTCCGGGCTACACCTATCGCGTGGTCGACGGCATGGTCACGAATTTCCATCAGCCACGCTCCACGTTGCTGCTTCTCGTATCGGCATTCACAGGCGGCGACTGGCGCCCGATGTATGATTTCGCTTTGGGTCACGGCTACCGGTTCCTGAGCTACGGTGACGGCTCCCTGCTTCTGAAATAACAGTTAAACAACATTTATCATGCATCTGATAAACACCTCCTTTCATGCCGCCAAGCCGATTGCCAACGCTATAATCGGCGATGTGCGCACTATCCTTATGCCATTGATGACCGGATCATCGCTTTTCACCGACATCGTGATGGCGGAAATACTTGTGGAAGTCGACCCTGACTGCATGAGCTTCACGCTGCAGGGCAAAGCCGACGACCTCGACAAGGCAATGGAATGGTTTCAGCATGAGGGTCAGGAATTTTTCAACGGACTTCACAGGCGCTACGGGCACAATGTGGTGTACTTCACCACTCCGATGCGCATAATTCAATAACGCATAAGCAAACACGCGACACACGGCTATGGACATCAGCCTCAAGGAATGGGACAGGATAATAATCGGCATCGACCCGGGCACCAACGTGATGGGTTATGCCATACTCGGTATCAAGGGGAAGAAACCGGCCCTGATAGCGATGGGTGTCATCGAGCTGAACAAGTTCGAAAGCCACTACCTGCGCCTGCGCCGCATATACGACCGCGTGCTCGGTCTCGTTGAGCAGTACCTCCCCGACGAGATGGCCATCGAGGCCCCGTTCTTCGGCAAGAACGTACAGTCCATGCTCAAGCTCGGACGCGCGCAGGGGGTGGCTATGGCAGCGGCCCTGTCGCGCGACGTGCCCATAACCGAATACGAGCCGCGCAAAATCAAGATGGCCATAACGGGCAACGGCGCAGCGTCAAAGGAGCAGGTCAGGGAGATGCTCCGGCGCATACTCGACATACCCGACGCAAGCCTCCTCCCGCAGCTCGACGCTACCGACGCTCTCGGCGCCGCGCTATGCCATTTCTACGAATCGGCAAAACCTGCTGTAGCACGCGGAGCTTCGTCGTGGAAATCGTTCATAGCATCGCACCCCGACAGGGTCAAGATGTAGGTATAAACACATTGAGATTAAAGAAATTTGTAATAAAATGGCAAAAGTAGGCGATACAGTAAGATTTCTCAACAGCACCGGCGGAGGCCGAATTGTGCGTATCGAAAACGGCATAGCCCATGTGGAGGACCAGGACGGATTTGAGGTGCCGGCATTGCTCCGCGAGTGCGTCGTGGTGATGGAGGCATCGGCCGCACCAAAAGGAAATGCCGCGCAGGCAACCAAAAGCGCGCCGCAGTCAACCCCTGCAGTCAAGGAAACCCCCGAACCGGAATTGCCGAGGATAGAGACTCCCGACGGCGACAGAATAAATCTCGTCATGGCTTTCGAGGCAACGAATCCCAAATCGTTGTCCAACTCGGAGTTTGACGCCGTGCTCGTCAACGACTCCAACTATTTCATCAGCTTCACGTTCGCCACACGCGCCGAGAATGAAAGCGGTTGGACTCTACGCCGTGCCGGCATCGTGGAACCTAACATCGTACTGACGATGTGCACCTTCGCATCATCACAGCTCAACACCATAGACCGTGCGCTTATCCAGTTCATCGCCTACAAGGACAACAAGGCATACGAGTGCAAGGCTCCGGTATCGTTAGAAACCAAGATTGACAATACTAAATTCTTCAAGCTGCACTGCTTCAAGAGCAATCCATATTTTGACGAGCCGGTGATTGCGGTCGACATAATGAAAGATGACCGCACTCCGTCGGTGATAACAGTTGACCCCAAGGAGCTGCAAAGTGCCATGCGCGAGAAAAACAATAATGCCGACAACTCACGGCGCAACATTTCAAAATCGTCACGGCCACCCAAAAACGACATACTAGAAGTCGACCTCCACATCACCGAACTGCTTGACAACACCAACGGACTGAGCCGCGCCGACATGCTCAACCGCCAGATTGACGAATTCCGCAAGGTGATGGACGCCAATCTGCGCAACCACGGACGAAAAATAGTATTTATCCACGGCAAAGGCGAGGGCGTATTGCGTCAGGCATTGCTCAAGGAACTGACACACAGATACAAGGGGCACGACGTCAGCGACGCCTCGTTCCGTGAATACGGCTTCGGCGCCACGCAGGTCGTCATACGATAATTTTATTCTATACACCGGGAAAATGATAATATATTTTACGGGTACGGGCAACAGCCGCGATGTTGCCGTGCGACTGTCATCGCTGCTTGGCGACGAAGATGTCGTGGAGATGTGCGGCGAAGTGCTTAAAAAGAAAGAAATCAAGGCAAAACAGCCATGCAAGGCCGTAGTATGGGTATTTCCCGTATACAGCTGGGGAATACCTCCCGTAGTTACGAAGTTCATCAGGGAAGCCAAATTGAACGGCATACTGGCGGCGAAACATCACATGGTTGCCACATGCGGTGACGATGCCGGGCTGACAGCACGACAATGGCGGAAGCTGACAGGCCGTCGGGGTTGGACTGCGGCATCGGCCTCGACAGTCATAATGCCTAACACCTACACGCTGATGAAAGGATTTGACGTCGACCCCGAAGCATTGGCGCGGGAAAAACTCGAAGCGTCGAAGCAACGTGTCGAGGAAATTGCACGGCGTATCAAGAACGGCGATACCGACGACGATGTCATCAAAGGGCGCTTCGCATGGTTCAAAAGCAATGTGATATATCCGTGGTTCACACGTTTTGCAATGAGCGCCAAGCCATTCCACACCACTGCCGACTGTACAGGCTGCGGACTATGCTCACGGCGCTGTCCGCTCGGCAACATCAACATGGACGACAGCCGGCGCCCCTGCTGGAGCAATGACTGCGCTCTGTGCCTGCGCTGCTACCACGTATGCCCCGTCGCCGCCGTGCAATACGGCAAAGCCACCCGCGGCAAGGGACGATACCTGAATAAGAATTAAGAGCTTGTCTCATACCCAAAATGCAAAGTAATATGCCACGGCTCTTTCATTTAAGACAAAAATAGAGACATAGCCCCCCCTTACCCGGTTC
>ERZ780168.2624-NODE-2624-length-15605-cov-16.328810_pt1 | contig 15605 bp, 8 predicted proteins | sample MGYA00510981_ERZ780168 | MGnify/ENA primary metagenome ERZ780168 (study PRJEB29588, sample SAMEA2158769) | human gut metagenome | biome: human gut; feature: human-associated habitat; material: faeces | place: Denmark | collected 2008/2010 ...
TCTACGCCACGATCCGCCCGTACAAGGGCGTGAGCGTCGAGGCCACGGTGAACTACTCCCCGACCTTCGGCGAACGGCACTCCTACGGCCGCGAAAACGGCTACTGGGACTACACCACCGACACGCGCTATTCCAGTTCCGACCTCTCGAACGCCGGGGTTTCGAACACCACCTCGCGGAACTACTACCTCTCCTCGGAGATCCTCGCCCGCTACACGGCCGCCATCGGCGACCACGACTTCGGCGTGCTGTTCGGCTATTCGGCCATGGAATACCGGACCTGGGGCTGGGGCGTGAGCAAGCAGGGAGCCACGGACTGGACGCTGAACGACCTGGGGACCTACGAAACGCTTTCGGGATCGTCGAGCACGGCCAAAAACGGCTGGGGCCTGCGCTCCTACTTCGGACGTGTCAACTACGCCTACAAAAACCGCTACCTGTTCGAGGCGAATCTCCGCGCCGACGGCTCCTCGCGCTTCGGCAGCAACAACCGCTACGGCATCTTCCCCTCGTTCTCGGCCGGATGGAAAATCCACGAGGAACGTTTCATGGAGGGGACCGAAGACTGGCTCTCGAACCTCAAGCTGCGCGCATCGTGGGGCAAGGCCGGCAACAACCAGGGCATCGGCAACTATGCCTGGCAGGCGGTCTACGCCACGCAGAACGTCGTGGTGGACGGGTCCGGCTCGAAAGGGCTTTACATCTCCTCGCTGAGCAACGCCGACCTCAAGTGGGAAACCACCGCCACGACCGACATCGGCCTCGACATGGGCTTCTTCGACAACCGGCTCACGGCGGAGATCGACTACTACCGCAAGAACACCACGGACATCCTCTACACCCCGACGATCTACATGACGATGGGCGAGGTGTCGGGTGTGCCCTCGAACCTGGGCAGCGTGGTGAACAAGGGCGTCGAGCTGGCGCTGAACTGGAAAAGCCGCATCGGCAAGGATTTCAGCTACTATGCCGGGGTGAATTTCTCGTACAACAAAAACCGGGTCACCAGGTTCAAGGGCGATCTGGTCAAAACGTGGACCGACGGGGTCTACACCAACAACCTCTCCGACGTCACGGCCGGCTACGGCAGCGGCAAGCTGTGCGAGGGGCACGCTCTGGGCGAGCACTACCTCCGGAGGCTCTACAAGGGCAACGGACGCGGTTACAGGGGCGGCGCCGTCGACGTCAACGCCGGACCGAAGGACGGCATGATCCGCACGCAGCAGGATTTCGAATGGGTGCAGGCCATGCTCGAAACGGGCTACACGTTCAACGGCGTGACGGCCCTCAGCAAGGACCAGCTCTGGTACGGCGACCTGATCTACGCCGACCGGAACGGCGACGGCAACTACGGCGATGACAACGACATGGACTTCAACGGCCGCACGAGCACGCCCTCGCACAACCTCGGCGTCAACCTCGGATTCGCCTGGAAAGGGCTCGATTTCAACATGACATGGTCGGGCGCGTTCGACTACTACATCATCTGGAACGCCCTCTACTACAACGGGACCCAGACCACGAACGGACACGGCATCAGCGAACGGGTGGCCGACAACCACTACTTCTTCGATCCGGAGAATCCCGCAGACGCGAGGACCAACCTCAAGGGAGCCTATCCGCGGCTGACCTTCGGCACTCCCGGCGACAACCGTCAGGCCAGCGAGTTCTACGAATACAAGGGCGACTACCTGAAGCTGAAGAACGTCCAGATCGGCTACACGCTCCCCTCCCGGATCACGAAGAAATTCTACGTCCAGCAGCTGCGGTTCTTCGTATCGGGAGAGAACCTGCTCACCATCACCGACTACCCGGGCCTCGACCCGGAGAAAGGCTCCGCCATCGGCTATCCCCTCATGCGTTCGGTCACATTCGGAGCACAGATAACATTCTAACGACTATGAAAAAGCTATATTATACGATCCTTGCCACCGCAGCGGCCCTGACGACCGCTTCATGCGTGGACCTGCTCAACACGGCCCCTGAAAACCAGATCGCCAGCGAGAACATGTGGACCACGCCCGAACTCGCCCTGAAGGGCATGAACGGACTCTACGAGACGTTCTACAACCGCAAACAGAGCAACGGCACGCAGGTCCGCTCGGAGAACCTCGACGGACTCAACTTCCTGACAGGCAAGCGCCTTTCGGAAATCAACCATACGGCCGAACTGGGCGTGAGCCTGGCCCATGCAGACGGGGGCGTCCCCAACCTGCGGATCGAAATTCCCCGCATCGACGCCCGCAGCCTCGGCACCCTGATCTATTTCTTCGAAAAAGCATGCGGCATCAGCGGTTACCTGCTGGGAGTGAACCCCTTCGACCAACCGGGAGTCGAGGCTTATAAAAAGAATATGTTCGCCCTGCTGGGCAAGCCCGGCTACGAAGAGGAGGCCGAAAAACTACGCCGGAAACTGTAATCCCCTCGGCTGCTGCGACCGGCGAACACAAGAGGATCCGACATTCAGACCGAATAAAACAGGAGTAAAAATCTTTGTGATTTTTACTCCTGTTTTTTGTAAAACGACAACTATCCAATCAAAAGTCCATTGCCGGAAACCACCTCCTACTCAAGACATTTTTTTAGAATAATTCCAAATGCCGCAATCCAAAGACAAACACCGAAAAATATATACCAGTACGGATGCGGGGCACACAACTCTTGGGCCCAATCTCCCTGTTTTTTATAATATCCATATTGAGAATAGAACATCAAAAAAAACATGATTCCAAAAAGGTACAAGAAAAAATCATCGTGCTGATTTTCCGATTCAAATCGCTTGTTATAATAAAATAAAATAAAATAAGGACTGCATTGCACAGTCCTTATTTTGTCGAATATGAATCCCGTATGACTTACAGAATCCGTACGCCTTCGGCGCTGCGTACCATCACAGAGTTGATGACCTCATCCGGAATGATGCCGTAAACGAATGTCAGCTTGTAAGTGCTGTCGTCCGCAGCCGTCATTACCATCGTTTCGCCGACACCGCTCATCTCCCCGGTTTCTTGATTGAGCTGGCCGAAAAGCCAGTCCACACCGGATACGGTATAGTCGTATGCCCAATTCTCGCCGTCGGAATATTTACCGGTAAGTTTCTTGGAAGTTTCGTCGAAAGTATAGGTACCCGTCATCTTCACGAACCCGTTCGAGCTGACGTCCTGATACATTTCGAAATTCTTCTCCTCGTCGAAAACGATATAAACCTCCTTCGGGAAATTCGTATCGTCGCCGCCTACCTCCCATTTGGTCATATGCCAGCCGTAAACATCGACAGGCTTGGGATCAGGAGGGGTAGGAGGAGTAGTTTCCTCGTTGTCACTGCAACCGACCAGCGCCACTCCGAAAAGCGCCACTGCCAATAAACTAATCAATCTTTTCATATTTCAATTATCAGGTTATACCCGTCTGAAACCGGACAGAATCAATTTCACAACACGCAAATATAATCAATCGAACGCTATTTCCAAAATTTTCACGTCGGAAATCCGAAAAAAGCCGGAAAGGAGGCCCGTTTTCATCGAAATTATCGCAGCGCTCCGCCCGACATCGGACTTACAGCACATCCACCAGGCCGTGTCTGACGGCATAAACCACCAGGCTCGCCGTATTTTTACATCCGGTCTTCTCCAGAATATTGGCCCGGTGCTTGTCCACCGTGCGCTTCGAAATGAACAGTTCGTCGGCGATCTCCTGGTTCGACAGCCCGCGGCACACGCAGACCAGAATCTCGATCTCCCGGGTCGAAAGGCGCTCGTCGGATCCTTCGTACCCGGACACTGCGGTCTGCATCCGGCTGGCGAGCGACCGCAGCACCTCCTCGCAGAAATAGGTGCCTCCGGCCGCCACCGTTTCGATCGCCCGCAACACTTCGTCCATCGGGGAATCCTTCATCAGAAACCCCTTGGCCCCGGCCTGAACCATCCGCGAGTAGTAATTCTCATCCCCGAACATCGAAAGGGTAATGACCTTGAGTCCGGGCTCCAGAGCCAACGCTTTCTCCGTCGTTTCCGCCCCGTTCATACCGGGCATGGCGAAGTCCATGAAGACCACGTCGGCCTCCGTCGCGGGCAGCATCGCCAGAAATTCCTCTCCGGTCGAAGCCTCTCCCACGACCCGAATTCCGTCGTACCGGTCGAGCAGTCCCCGCATCCCGCTGCGGAACAGCGAGTGATCGTCCACCAATATAATTCTGCAAAGTTCCATCGTTACAGTTTTTCCGCCGACTCAGCCTGGGTGCTGACCCGGATTTTCGCCTGCATACCGACGCCTTTGGCACTCGTGATGTCGAACCGCCCGTTCAGGGAGTTGATACGCGAAGCGATGTTCGACAACCCCATGCCGCAATCGGTCACGGCGGCAGGGTTGAACCCGCGTCCGTTGTCCGTATAGTCGAGCGCGAGCGTATCGCCGCTCTTGGAGAGCGAAAGGTTGATCTCCGTACACCCCGAATGTTTGAGCGAATTATTCACCAGTTCGCAAACGACACGATAGAGAATCACCTCGACGTCGGTATCATAGCGCTCCGAGCGAAGGTTGGTCGTGAAACGGATCTTCACGTCGTGCATCGCCGAACTCTTTCCCACGAAGTTCTGGATGCCCCGCGCCAGGCCGAAATCGTTGAGCACATGCGGCGAAAGGTTGTTCGAAATTTCCCGCAGCGAGCGGATCGCCTCGTCGATCACATAAGTCGTATTACCGATGATCTCCTGCTGATCGGCCGGCAGCGACTCCCGTTGCAGGGCCGACAGCGACATACGGGCCGACGAGAGCAACGGCCCCAGCCCGTCGTGCAAATCCTTCGCGAAACGCGACCGCGATTTCTCCTCGGTGCGCAGCACGGCCGTCAGGATGCGCTTGTTGAGCAACTGCCGCTGGCGGTTGAGCCGGGCGATGTACTTGAAAAGCTTATGGGCATACATCACGCCGATCGACATACTGATCGAAATGACCAGTCCCAACCAGACGAACACCTCATAAGGCAGCGTCTGACCGTTGGCACGCAGGAATTGCACGACCCGTTCGACGGAAAGGAGCGTAAATCCGATGGTGAACAGAATCCAGATCGAATTGTACTTGGTCGTACGGATCAAACGGATGGCGAACAGAGTCGCGATCGTCTGGATGACGATGGCCACGATGAGTAAAATTTTGATCAGCATATTGAATATTCCGCTAAAATTCGAATTCTTCCGCTCCGACGCACCGGCCCGAACCGCTTCCCGTCTTCACGAATACAAATATAGGAAAAGACGGGAGTAATTGAAAATTTATTTTCGGACAGCCGGTTCAAACACCCTCTATTCACCTCGAAACGAACGAAAATCGCCTCGGCACATTCCTGCGACTCCGGCAATTCCGACTTCGGACCGAAATCCGGAATTACGCCCCGGGCAGCTTCCGCCGCAAAACAGGATCGCCCAATCTCCGGCACCAGCCTCCGGTCCGATAAATCCTATCCGAGTATCCGCTCCAGCGGAGCCATCTGCGCATAGTCGGTCATATCCGTCTGCACGGGAACCACCGAAACATAGCCGTTCGCCAATGCCCACTCGTCCGTATCGGTCGATTCGGGTTCGCTATTGACGAACGCACCCGTCAGCCAGAAATACTCCCGGCCCCGAGGATCGTGGCGACGGAAAAACTCCTCGCGCCAATACCCTTTGTTCTGGCGGCACACCCGAATACCCTTCACCGCTTCGGGCCGTCCCTTGGGTATATTGACATTCAAACAGAACGGCGTGGGGGGATTGGCCTCGACCACCGCACGCACGATGCGCTCGCTGTAAATCTTCGCGGCTTCGAAATCCGCCTCCAGACTGTGATCGTCCAGCGAAAGCCCGATGGCAGGACAACCGTAGAAACTGCTCTCGATCGCACCGCCCATCGTACCCGAATAGAGGATATTGGCCGCCGAATTCGAGCCGTGATTGATCCCCGAAAGCGCCAGATCGACCTTGCGGCCCTTGAGAAAGTAGTCGAAAGCGATCTTCACGCAATCGACCGGGGTTCCCGAAAAAGCATAAACCTCCACACCGTCGCCTTTCGACACTTCGCGCAGGAAAAGCGGATTATTGATCGTTATCGCCTGACTCATACCGCTCTGCGGCGTTTCGGGGGCAATGGCGACCACCCGGCCGAACTTGCGTGCGACCTCAAGGAGCGCCTGAATACCTCTTGAATTGTAACCGTCGTCGTTGGTGACGAATACCAACTTCTCTTTCATCATATTTTTCTCCGATTTTAGTGACAAATATACGAAAAGGCGGGCGACATTCGTCGAACTCGTTCGAAAAGAATGTCCGAACCGCCTCCCATATTCCATACAACATACATACTTCCTTCCCTGCACCCGGGAAATTCCCCGCATGCCGATCCCGTCGGAAAATTCCATTGTAAACAAAAAGGATCGGGGCAGGGAGTTGCAGACTAACCGCAAACCATGTGCCTCAAAGTTCGAGAGCCATCCATACGCACCGCCCGTCGAAGCAATCCGCACCTCCCGACACGATTCAAGATGAAACCCGTTCACCTCCCACACCCGCCGCAGCCGGCATCGCCGCACAATCGGTCCGGCTGCGGAGTCATCTATTTTTTAGACAGCCGATTGCCCGTTTGGGAAAAAGTTTCTATATTTGCGGACCGTATCAACCTCTTATATTGGGTGCGAAGCCACGACCGGGAACATCAATCCGTTGATTTTCGGAGGATTGCAGAGTAAGATCCCTGCATGGTAGGCAAACACAGCGATAATGTTGAACGCAGAAATCATCAAAAAAATTGTTGCAACAATGAACAAGGATGCAGTAATCCGGCTCGTCAACGAGCAGATGTGGACCAAGACGGATGTTCCGTCGTTCCAGGCCGGTGATACGATCACCGTTACGTACAAGATCGTCGAGGGTAACAAGGAGCGCCTGCAGAGCTTCCGCGGCGTAGTTATCCAGATCAAGGGTACGGGCAAGACCAAGATGTTCACGATCCGCAAGATCTCCAACGGCATCGGCGTCGAGCGTATCTTCCCCCTCTATTCGCCCCACATCGAGAGCATCGAGGTAAACAAGCAGGGCGTGGTTCGTCGCGCACGCATCTACTACCTGCGCAACCTGACGGGTAAGAAAGCCCGTATCAAGGAGAAGAGAGCCGCTTCTACGAAGTAGATCCTTCCGCCTGCAAGAAAAAAGCCTCCGTTCGAACGGAGGCTTTTTTCTTTAACACGAATCTTCACAACGCCGATACCCGCACCAGCTAAAAAAACGCTATTCCGGCCGGGCAAACATCTCGTCCGTCACCGGGTAGTCGATTTCGAAACCCCGGATAATAACTTTTCCCAACTTCCGACAGACAAGACAAAGATCGAGTTGCGGCCCGCCTTCCCGCGACCGACCGAAGAGCCACATATCCCTGCCAATACCCGGCCGTCGGCCGTCCGCACTACGGACGATCCCGAAACGCTCCGAATAAATTCGTTGCCTCCGAAAAACAAAAAGGTTGCAAACGAATATCGTTTGCAACCCAGCCGACCTCCCGGTCGTTTGCGGAGAGAGAGGGATTCGAACCCCCGGAGCCTCGCAGCTCAACGGTTTTCAAGACCGCCGCAATCGACCACTCTGCCATCTCTCCGAGTGCAAAAGTATAACGGATTTTCGATTCTGCCAAATCTTTCCTCCGGGTAATTCCAAGTCCCCCGATCAAAAAAACGTCCTGAAACAATGAAATCTGATCTCGAACAACGGTATTTTACTTTCCTGTTATTTTCGAATCGAATCCAATTCTGACCAATTATATCCATTTTAGTCCACTTTTTAAGAAATTACGAACAAAATATTTTCCTACTCGACTTTGTTTTCGTACTTTTGCTCCGTTTTAAGACAAGCATTTTTGAAAGCATGGATGAGAATCGCTCCGAAACTCGTCCGAGCGCATAAACTTACCACAGAAATCAATATATTTTTCAAATTATCAACTAAAACTTTGATTATGAAGCAACTGCTACTAACGATCTCGGCCCTGCTGTTCGCAACGGCGGTCTGCGCCGAAGGCTACCAAGTCAATACCTTGAGTGCAAAACAGTTGGGAATGGGACACGTGGGAACAGGTATGAAACTCAATTCCGAGTCGATCTACTTCAACCCGGCGGGAACCGCCTTCCAAACCTCCCGATTCTCCTTCTCGGTCGGCATCACGGGCATCAAATCCAATGCAACGTACCTGTCGAACAACGACTACCGGGGCAATCCGCAGATCCAAGCCCACTCGGACAACAAGATTTCGACGCCGCTCTACGCCTATTTCAACTACAAAGCCACCAAAAATCTGGCCGTCGGCCTGGGATTTTATACCCCTTACGGCTCGTCTATGAACTGGGGCGACAACTGGGTCGGAGCACATCTGATCCAAAGCATCGACCTGCAAGCCTATACATTGCAGCCGACGATCTCCTACAAATTCTGGGATAAACTCTCGGTAGGTGTCGGCATGACGATCACCTGGGGTACGTTCGACCTGTCGCGCTCCATGTTCCCCGTCGGCGAAGCGACGAACAATACGATCGCCGGATTGCTGACCGCCGCAGGGCAGGGACAATACGCCGAACTGTTCACCCAGGCAGGAGATCGCTCCCTGGTATCCGCCCGGATCAAAGGCGACGCCAAAACTGCGATCGGCGTAAACGTAGGTATCCTGTGGGACATCACCCCGGAATGGACCCTTGGTTTCTCCTATCGTTCGAAAGTGAAGATGAAAGTGGCAAGCGGCACGGCCAACCTCCTGTATGCCTCTCCCGAAATCGGGCAGGTCCTCCAGGCAACGGGAATGATTCCCGACTTGAGCAGCGCTTGCGTCGAAACGGAACTCCCGCTGCCGGCCAACCTCGCTTGGGGCGTGGGCTTCCGACCGACCCCGAAGTGGGAAATGGCTTTCGACATCCAATACGTCCTGTGGAGCGCCTATAAATCGCTCCACGTAGATATTACCGACCCGACGACCGGGGCATCGGTTTACGATCTGCCGACGAGCATCAAGAACTATAAGAACACGGTGGCCACCCGTATCGGCGTCCAATACCACGCCTGCAAATTCGTCACGGCACGCCTGGGTATGTACGTAGATGAAAGCCCCGTACGGAGCGATTTCCTCAACCCCGAAACCCCTTCGATGACCAAAGTATCCTACACGGCCGGCGTGACGATCAACCCCTGCAAAAACGTATCGATCGATCTGGCATACGGATATATCACCTCGGCAGACCCGGAGCGGACGGGATCGTGCGACTACTACAATTCACTCACTTACAAAGCGGTCTATGCACAGACATACGGGCAGCTCATCGCAGGCGGAATGGCCCCGGAGCAAGCGAAAATCCAGGCTCATACCACGGCAAACGACAAGGCGATCCAGCCTTTTTCGGGCAACTATTCCCTGTCGGCGCACACTTTCGCTATCGGAGTGAACCTGAAATTCTAAAACCGCCCCGATTTCCCGTAAAAATCACTATATTTGCAGTGCGTACTTTCCCGGTACGCACTGTTTCTGTTTATCGGGATCTCCGGCACGACACACGCTTCCCGATCGAAAGCCAACGATTCCTCCCGGCCGAAACGACTTCGGGAAGAAGCCGGACAGCTTTACAAGGCTCCATAGTTCAAGGGATAGAACGGAAGTTTCCTAAACTTCAAATTCGCGTTCGAGTCGCGGTGGAGCTACTATCTTCTCTTCAGGACGACCTACCCGGTCGTCCTGTTTGCATATTGCTCCCCATATAATCCGATCGAAAGCCAGCTTTCAACGGCATACCACCGATCATATCGACATCCGAAATAGTTTCGTTCGATCCGGTTTCTTCCATTGCAGCCACAAAAACGAGCCAGAACAATTCGGTGTCCCGGTTATTCGCCCGACATGGCTTGAACTGCGAAGCGACCAAAAAACTCCGCAACGAAGTCCGCCATCTTCCGGAAGCAGGTGACAAAACCCCATAAAAAACGGGAGCAGACTTTCCGTCCGCTCCCGTTCGATTATGATAAAAATTATCTATTACTTGGCAGCCTGAATCGCCTCCAGATCCTCCTTCAATCCTACGACCAGATTGTCGTACTCCCGCATACCGGTACCACCGGGAATCAGGTGGCCGCAAATCACGTTCTCCTTCAGGTTCTCCAACGGATCGACCTTGCCCTGGATCGCAGCTTCGTTCAGCACCTTGGTCGTCTCCTGGAAGGAAGCGGCCGAAATGAAGCTCGAAGTCTGCAATGCGGCACGGGTAATACCCTGCAGAATCTGCGTGGAAGTCGCAGGAACGATATCACGCTCCTTGACGAGATTCAGGTCACGACGCTTGAGGCTCGAATTCTCATCACGCAACTTGCGCATCGAGATAATCTGCCCCGGCTGTACGGCCGTAGAGTCGCCGGCATCCGTTACGACCACCTTGTCATAAAGCTCGTCGTTCACGTCCATAAACTCCCATTTATCGACGATCTGATCCTCGAAGAAGCGGGTATCACCCGGATCTTCGATCTTGACTTTCGACATCATCTGGCGTACGATCACCTCGAAATGCTTGTCGTTGATCTTCACGCCCTGCATACGGTACACCTCCTGCACCTCATTGACGATGTACTCCTGCACCTTCGTCAGACCCAGGATATTGAGAATATCGCTCGGGGTAATGGCACCGTCCGAAAGCGCACCGCCGGCCTTCACGTAGTCGTTCTCCTGAACGATGATCTGACGCGACAGCGGCACCAGGTAACGGCGTACGTCACCTTCTTTTGACGTGATGATGATCTCACGGTTACCGCGCTTGATCTTGCCGAAGGTCACCTCGCCGTCGATCTCCGAAACGATGGCCGGATTGGACGGGTTGCGGGCCTCGAACAACTCCGTAACACGCGGCAGACCACCGGTGATATCGCCGCCCGACTTGCCGACGGCACGCGGGATCTTGATCAGGATATCGCCGGCCTTGATCTTCGCATTGTCCTTGACAACCACGTGGGCCGACACCGGCAAGTTGTAGGATTTGACCTCTTCGCCCTCCTTGTTGATCACCTTGATCACGGGGTTCTTGGTCTTATCCTTGGATTCGATGATTACCTTCTCCGAAAGACCGGTCTGCTCATCGCGCTCGTCACGGTAAGTAACACCCTCGATAACACTGTCATAAACAGCTTTACCCTCATGCTCGGAGATGATTACCGCGTTGTACGGATCCCACTCGCAGATCATGTCGCCCTTCTTGACTTCGGCACCGTCGCTCATATAGAGCATCGAACCGTAAGGCAGGTTGTGCGTATAAAGCACGATTTCGGTCTTGGGATCCACGATGCGGAACTCCGACTGACGCGAAATGACGATGTCCACGGCTTCGCCCTGCGGGTTCTTGCCCTTCACGGTGCGAAGCTCGTCGATCTCCAGACGACCTTCGTATTTCGAAACCACATTGGTCTCGACAGCCGTACCGGCCGCCACACCGCCGACGTGGAACGTACGGAGGGTCAGCTGCGTACCCGGCTCACCGATGGACTGTGCCGCGATGACGCCAACCACTTCGCCACGCTGTACCATGCGGGCCGTAGCCAGGTTGCGTCCGTAGCACTTCGCACAAACGCCGCGACGCGATTCACAGGTAAGCACCGAACGGATTTCGACGGACTCCAGCGGCGATTTCTCGATGGCCTCGGCAATCGACTCCGTGATCTCCTCACCGGCCTTGCAGAGCACCTCGCCCGTGAGCGGGTGAATCACATCGTTCAGAGCCGTGCGGCCCAGGATGCGATCGTAGAGCGTCTGCACCACGTCGTCGTTGCGCTTGATGGCCGTAGCCGTCAAACCGCGCAGCGTACCGCAATCCTCCTCGTTGATGATTACATCCTGCGCAACGTCCACCAGACGGCGCGTCAGGTAACCGGCATCGGCCGTTTTCAGCGCCGTATCGGCCAAACCCTTACGGGCACCGTGCGTAGAGATGAAGTATTCGAGCACCGAAAGACCCTCCTTGAAGTTCGAGAGAATCGGGTTTTCGATAACTTGCTGACCGCCCTCGACACCAGACTTCTGCGGCTTGGCCATCAGACCGCGCATACCCGAAAGCTGACGGATCTGCTCCTTCGAACCGCGGGCTCCGGAGTCCAGCATCATATAGACCGGGTTGAAACCGTCGTCATCCTTGATCAGGGTGTCGATCACCGTCTTGGTGAGTTTCGTATTGATATTGGTCCAGATGTCGATGATCTGGTTGTAGCGTTCGTTGTTGGTGATAAGACCCATGTTGTAGGATTCGATCACCTCGTCGGCACGCTCGTATCCCTCCTGGACCAGTTTCTCCTTCTCCTCGGGAATAATAACGGCATCGAGGTTGAACGACAGACCGCCCTGGAAGGCCATCTGGTACCCCATCGCCTTGATATCGTCGAGGAATGCAGCCACCTTGTCGGCACCCGCCTTCTTCATCACCACGGCGATAATGTCGCGCAGCGAACGCTTGGTAAGCACCTCATTGATATAACCGACCTCTTCGGGCACCACCTGGTTGAACAGGATGCGGCCGATAGTCGTTTCCTTCAGTACCCGCACCTTGTTGCCGTTCTCGTCCACGTCGCTGACCATACATTTCACCTGCGCATGCAGATCGGCCCGCTTCTCGTTGTAAGCGATGATCGCCTCCTCGGGACCATAGAAAGTAAGGCCTTCGCCTTTGACGCCCTTGCGGGGCTTGGTGATATAGTACAGACCGAGAACCATGTCCTGCGAAGGCACGGTGATAGGAGCGCCGTTCGCGGGGTTCAGGACGTTGTGCGAACCGAGCATGAGCAGCTGGGCCTCCAGAATGGCGGCATTGCCCAGCGGCAGATGCACGGCCATCTGGTCACCGTCGAAGTCGGCGTTGAACGCCGTACAAGCCAACGGGTGCAGCTGCATGGCCTTGCCCTCGATCAATTTGGGCTGAAAGGCCTGGATACCCAGACGGTGCAACGTCGGGGCACGGTTCATCAGCACCGGATGCCCCTTGATGACGTTCTCCAGAATACCCCAGATAACGGGGTCTTTCCGGTCGATGATCTTCTTGGCCGATTTCACCGTCTTGACGATACCGCGCTCGATGAGTTTGCGGATTACGAACGGCTTGTAGAGTTCGGCCGCCATATCCTTCGGAATACCCATCTCGTGCATCTTCAGTTCAGGACCGACGACGATGACCGAACGGGCCGAATAATCGACACGCTTACCCAACAGGTTCTGACGGAAGCGACCCTGCTTGCCCTTGAGCGAGTCGGACAGCGACTTGAGGGCACGGTTGCTTTCGTTCTTCACGGCGTTGCTCTTGCGCGAGTTGTCGAACAGCGAATCGACCGCCTCCTGCAACATACGTTTCTCGTTGCGCAGAATCACCTCCGGAGCCTTGATCTCGATCAGACGCTTCAGACGGTTGTTACGGATGATGACGCGACGGTAGAGGTCGTTCAGATCCGACGTAGCGAAACGTCCGCCGTCCAGCGGCACCAGCGGGCGCAGCTCGGGAGGAATCACCGGCAGCACCTTCAGCACCATCCACTCGGGTTTGTTCCGGCCTTCCGAAGCACGGAACATCTCGATCACATTCAGGCATTTGAGCGCCTCGCTCTTGCGCTGCTGCGAGGTTTCCGTCGAAGCCTTGTGACGCAGGGCATAGGACATGGAATCCAGATCGACCTGCTGAAGCAACGTATAGATCGCCTCGGCACCCATCTGGGCCACGAACTTGTTGGGATCGCTGTCATCGAGCGACTGGTTGCCCTTCGGCAGCGCGCCCACGATGTCCAGATACTCTTTCTCCGAAAGGGTCTGCAACCGTTCCACACCCTGCTCGGCGGCAGCACCGGCGTTGATTACCACATAGCGCTCGTAATAGATGATCGCCTCCAGCTTCTTGGAAGGGATACCCAGCAGATAGCCGATCTTCGAGGGCAGGGAGCGGAAATACCAGATATGCACCACCGGCACCACCAGCGAAATGTGGCCCATGCGCTCGCGGCGCACCTTTTTCTCGGTCACCTCCACGCCGCAACGGTCGCAGACGATGCCCTTGTAACGGATACGCTTGTACTTGCCGCAATGGCACTCGTAGTCTTTCACGGGACCGAAGATACGCTCGCAGAAAAGACCGTCGCGTTCAGGCTTGTAGGTACGATAGTTAATGGTTTCGGGCTTCAGCACCTCGCCGCTCGACTGCGCCAGAATCTCTTCCGGCGAAGCCAGTCCGATCGAAATGGAGCTGTAACCGTTATTCACTTTATTGTCTTTATTGAATGACATAATGCAATGCTTTTTTCTTATCCTCTATATACTACTACCTACCTTCCCTTACTCCAGCTTGACCGAAAGGGCCAGACCGCGCAACTCGTGCAGCAACACGTTCATTGCCTCGGGAATACCCGGCTTGGGCAGGTTGTCGCCTTTGACGATGGCCTCGTAAGCCTTGGCACGACCCATCACGTCATCCGACTTGATGGTCAGGATCTCCTGCAGGATATTGGCGGCGCCGAATCCTTCGAGCGCCCAAACCTCCATCTCACCGAAACGCTGACCGCCGAACTGCGCCTTACCGCCGAGCGGCTGTTGCGTGATAAGCGAATAGGGACCGATCGAACGGGCGTGCATCTTGTCGTCGATCATGTGGCCGAGCTTGAGCATGTAGATCACACCCACCGTAGCCGGCTGGTCGAACTTCTCGCCCGTACCGCCGTCGTACAGGTAAGTACGTCCGCTGCGCGGAATACCCGCCTTCGCCGTATATTCATTGATCTGGTCGAGCGAAGCACCGTCGAAAATAGGCGTCGCGAACTTCAGTCCCAGCTCCTTGCCGGCCCAGCCGAGCACGGTTTCGTAAATCTGACCGAGGTTCATACGCGAAGGCACACCCAGCGGGTTCAGGCAGATATCGACGATCGTACCGTCCTCGAGGAACGGCATATCCTCGTCGCGCACGACACGGGCCACGATACCCTTGTTGCCGTGGCGTCCCGCCATCTTGTCGCCCACCTTCAGCTTGCGCTTCTTGGCGATATAGACCTTGGCCATCTGGATCACGCCCGTCTGGGGAAGTTCGTCGCCGTTGGTGAGGTTGTATTTCTCACGCTTGATCGCGGCATCGGCCTTCTTCCATTCGATCGTATAGTTGTTGATCGTCTTCTCTACCAGCGCATCGAGGTGGCTGTCGCCCGTCCACTTGCAGGTCCCCAGGTTCAGGTACCCCATTGCAACGCCCGACTTCTCGTCGGTGACTTTGCGGGAGAGCTCATCGAGCAGCTTCTGGGTGAATTTCGTTCCGGCAGGATAGAGTTCCACACCGAAGTAATCGGTGATACCCGTAGTCGTCTTGCCCTGAAGCAGCGTATAAAGTTTGTTTACGAGCTGCTTGGTCAGGTCGGCGACCTGGGCTGCGAACTTCTCGTCGAGCTTCTCAATCTGCAGCTTCTCCGAGCTCTTTCCCGCACGCTTGTTCTCCTTGCCGGCACGGCTGTAAAGCTTCGTGTCGATCACCACACCGTGCAACGACGGCTGCGCCTTGAGCGAAGCGTCCTTCACGTCGCCGGCCTTGTCGCCGAAGATCGCACGGAGCAGCT
>ERZ780168.2630-NODE-2630-length-15582-cov-9.989116_pt1 | contig 15582 bp, 10 predicted proteins | sample MGYA00510981_ERZ780168 | MGnify/ENA primary metagenome ERZ780168 (study PRJEB29588, sample SAMEA2158769) | human gut metagenome | biome: human gut; feature: human-associated habitat; material: faeces | place: Denmark | collected 2008/2010 ...
GAAGAATTTATGTTAAAAGAGATAGAAGAAATGGGAATGTAAAGTTAAGCACTTTGTAATTATGGGTATGAAGTATTTTCTGTTAAATGTGGATAGTTTGGAATTTTAATATGGAAAATGAGATAAATTATTCTGATATTTGAAAGTGATCAGTCAGATGGGAAGTTATTTGACGCTGTCCGTTCGTTAAGATTTAAACAAATCTTCATCTGTTCTTAATACATCACATTATTACCTTTAAAACCACAGATATAAACGATATTATTACAAATACGGTTGGGACTATAATCAGATATTTTATTGCACGCTGGATAACAGGTAGTTAAAAAAAAGAGTATTGCTAAATTCAAAAATGAGTGACTTTTATGTAATATGCAGTTCTGTCGTAGTTATTATGTTCTTGTTTCAACCTTTTGTTTCATCATTATTATGGGAAATGGCAGTGTAACTTCAAGTTTGGTTAAATATAGAGAGAAATGTTATACCTCGGCTAAAAAGATACAATATTAGATGTTTCATGAGCAGTATTTGAGTTTATTTTAAATTCAGGTATTGCTTTTTTATTTATGCAAAGTTTCACGGGGCCGCTGGTATTTTTTCTCATGTTCATTTATAATTGCTGATAGAGAAAACTGGAAAGAACACCCAATGAATCAGAAAGTAGAGAGTATAAACACATGAAAAAAAGAATTTACAGCATGATATTAATATTAATGACCGGACTTTGTGCCGGATGTGGCAAAGAAGGAGTAAAAAATAATAATACAGGAATAGAAAGCGAATCTTCCCAGGTGGAAGATTCGGTCAGTTTTGAAAACACAGAAGACACAGAAAGCACAGAAGACACAGAAAGCACAGAAGACACAGAAAGCACAGAAAATACAGAAAGTACAGAAAGTACAGAATACAATGACGTCGTATTAAATGAAGAAACGGATTTTACTTATGACTATTCGGAGGACATCAAAGCGGATGTTGACAATGTGGTATCAGGTTCCGCATCACTGCAGGACGAATTGAAGAATATTGAGAACATCGTAAAGAAATATACGCCGCTGGCGCAGGCAGCCCAGACACAGACAGAAATGAATCTGTCATCCAGATGGTTTTTCGACATATGGGATACGGAATTAAATAACCTTTGGAGCAGATTCAGTGATCTGGCAGATCCGCAGACAAAGGAGAAGATCCTTACAGAACAGAGAAACTGGATCGACATGAAGGAAGAAGTGACCTTGCTTGACATTGGATCTTACGAAGAAAACGGCAGTATGTATCCGCTTCTTCAGAATTCTTATCTGGAGGAGATCACGAAGAACAGGGCTTATGTTATTGCAAATGAGCTGGCAAAGATAAAGGGGGAATCCTTTGTTATGCCGGAAAAATCAGCAAAGTACGGTCTGTTTGTGGACAATCAGGGGACTGGCAGCGTATACAGTTCCCTGATCACCAGACAGGGGCTGGAAGGAGAGGATGAAGCGCTTATCTCCATTTACAGAGAGGGAGAAACAAAAGGAACATTTGTTGACAATGGAAACGGGGAGCTGGCTTTCACATCAGATGACGGAAGTGTAAAAGGAACCATCAAAATCAACGGATGGGATGGCGCAAGTTTCAAGGTTACAGAGACATCAGGAGAGGCTGTTTTTTCTGCAGGAGAGGAGGTCAATTTTCCGTTTGCATTTTGACAGCATTGTTTGATATGTTGTTTGTAATGATTCAGCGATATAACAGACAAAGAATCATGAAACTCGTAAATCGGCAGTTGCGGAGGTGAATAAAATATATGCTGAATGTGAAAAATGCTGATATGGCAGATTTTGAACAGATTATGAAAATTTATAAATATGCACAGGATTATATGATAAAGTCCGGAAATCCTGCACAATGGGGGCATTTTTATCCGGATGCAGAGCTAATAAAATCTGATATTTGTCAGAATGTATGCAGGGTAATATATGACAAAGATGGGAGACATGGGGTATTTGCATTGTTTAAAGGTGCAGAACCTGCTTATAAGCATATTGAGAATGGGAATTGGCTGAATGAAGAGCCTTATCTTACTATTCACAGACTTGCTGGGGATGGTCAGGTGCATGGTTTGTTTCAGTGTGTTTTAAATTATTGTAAAAATATTTCTCAAAATATCAGGGCAGATACCCATGCGGATAATCAAATCATGCAAAAGCTGATGGAAAAGAATGGTTTTATGAAATGCGGTATTATATATGTTAAAAATGGAACACCAAGAATTGCATATCATTGGACTGCTTCATAACTTTCAGTTGTGCGTCCGGCAAAGGGCAATTAACCTGGCAGGTGCAAATTCTCTCTGATACATGATATGACAGTGGAAATTTCCTGAATTGACAAAAAAGTTAGAATAGACTAACATGCAAAATAGAATGACAGAGCAGAAAGGGGCAGGAAATGGAAAGAGAGAAGAAAAAGAGGGCAATGATTGCGGGAATGGTCTCAATGACATACTGGTGCCGTTTATGGTATATTATCTGGTCGCAGATATCGGAATGCCTGTGGTAATTGCTGATGTTTTTGACGGCATTTCTTTTATTACAGGATTCGGGTGTGAAAAATTTGTCAATCAAGAAGTTTAAATGCACTATTTGACTCCAACCCGCAGGATAACATTTTTCAAAAGAAATAATGTGTGATACAATATTTTAAGATTGAATTTTCAGGAGAAAACAGATGTCCCTACAATTTATATTTGGCAATTCGGGCAGCGGAAAATCGGATTTTCTGTATGATTCCGTGCTGAAACAGGCGAAAGAAAATAAAGAGCAGCAGTTTTTAATCATTGTGCCGGAGCAGTTTACCATGCAGACACAGCGGGAACTGGTCGAGAGGCAAAAACAGCATGCAATCATGAACGTGGATGTGCTCAGTTTTGCAAGACTCGCATACCGCGTCTTTGATGATCTTGGAAAACAAAATGTGGTTGTGCTGGAAGAGACCGGAAAAAATCTTGTACTGCGCAAGGTGGCAGAACAGAAAAAAGCAGAACTGAAAGTGCTTGGTGCGAATATGAATAAGATGGGATATGTCGGCGAGGTAAAATCCCTGATCTCAGAGCTGATGCAGTATAATGTCCGTCCGGATGCGCTGGCAGAGTTTTTGGAGAAAGAACCGCTTGGGGAGGGACTGCGCTTAAAAATGCAGGATGTCCTCACGATGTATCAGGGATTTACGGAGTATTTAAAGGGCAGATATATCACGGCAGAGGAAGTGTTAGAGCTTCTTTATGATGTGGCAGAAGAGTCCGAACTGCTTCGTAATAGTGTGATCGTGTTGGACGAGTTTACCGGATTTACACCGATCCAGAACCGTCTGATGGAAAAACTGCTCGTGCTGGCAAAGAAGGTCAGCGTGTCTGTCACGATGGATGTCAGGGAAGATTTTTACCAGTGCAGGGGTGTACATGAACTTTTTGCCATGAGTAAAAAAACGGTGGCGTCGCTACTGAAAGTGGCAGAACTGTGCAAAGTTCCGGTGGAGGAGCCGTTGGTACTGCCGACCGGAAAACAGAGGCGCTATGCCAATGCTGCCGACCTTTATTTTATGGAGCAGAATCTCTTTCGTCCGGGAGCGGGAAGCTACAGATACAAAGCACCGGAACGATCTATGCAGCATATCCGCATCACGTCCCTGAAAAATCCGAGGGAAGAATTAAAATTTACTGCCCGCGAGATCGTGCGTCTGACGAGGGAGAATGGTTACCGTTACCGGGATATCGCAGTCGTGACAGGGGATGTGCAGCAGTATGGCAATTATGTGCCGGAGATCTTTGAGCAGTACCATATCCCGTACTTTATTGATCAGACGAAAAATATTTTGTTCCACCCGTTTATCGAGTGTATCCGGGCGATCTTAGAGATGATCGAATATGATTTTTCTTATGAAAGTGTGTTCCGGTTTTTGCGGTGCGGGCTTGCAGCGAGAGTCGTGACCGAGGCAAAAAATTCCGACAAGGAGTCAGATCCGGCTGCAACGGAAGATTTGACGCAGCAGCCGGAAACAGGATCCCATGGACTTACAGAACAGGAGATCGACCGCCTGGAAAATTATGTCCTCGCACGGGGCATCCGCGGTGCATCCCGCTGGAGCAGACCGTGGACGTTTGTGATGCCGGATGGAACGTTAGAGGATATGGAGCAGTTAAATAAGATCCGTGAGGCGGTTTATGAGAATTTCAAGCCGCTGCTTGAGGCATTCCGTGGAAAAGACAATACGGTCAGCACACAGACCTATGAGTTATACAGTCTGATCAGACGGCTTGACATGGAGCAGTTATTAAAGGAGCGTGGAAACTTTTTCGAGGCGCATGGCAATCAGGCGCGGGCAAAGGAATATGACCAGATCTATAAAATCGTGATGGATCTGCTCGACAAAGTGACGTCTCTGCTTGGCGATGAGACGATGACGGTCCGGGAATACAGTGATATCTTAGATGCCGGATTTGAGGCGGCAAAAGTCGGTATTATCCCGCCGGGCAACGACACGGTGACAGTCGGGGATATCGAGAGAACCCGTCTGAACCATGTAAAAATCTTATTTTTTGTCGGTGTCAACGACGGAGTTGTGCCGAAAGCAGGGAATCAGGGTGGCATTATTTCCCAGTTTGAGCGTGAAAAGATGGCAGAATATCACCTGGAACTGGCGCCGGGCGCAAGGGAAAAAGTATTTATCCAGAAGTTTTACCTGTATTTAAATATGACAAAACCGTCCGAGCGGCTGTATGTGACATTCTGCCGCGTCAACTCCGATGGAAAAGCACTGCGGCGTTCGTATCTGATCGGGACACTCTTAAAACTGTTCCCACAGCTTGCGGTGGAAGAACCGTCCGAGGAGGAGACATTAGAAGGTGCACTGACTGCGGAAAGTGCCCTGCCGTTTCTGATGGAAGGACTGACAAAACCGGTGGAGGATGAAGAGGCATGGACTGCACTTTTGGCATGGTACCTGTCGGATGAGGGTGAACGGGAAAAAGTAATGCAGCTTTTTGATGCGGCGTTTGGCGCCCATAAAGATGATGCGATCAGCAAGGCAGTCACGAAAGCTTTATATGGGAATACCTTAGAAAACAGCGTGACAAGGCTCGAACAGTTTGCTGCCTGTGCGTTTGCTCATTATTTAAGTTATGGACTGCGGCTTAAAGAACGGGAACTGCAGCAGTTTGCGAGTGTGGATATGGGAAATATTTATCATGATGTGTTAGAGCGTTTTGCAAAGGGCATAGAGCTGTCGGATTATACCTGGTTTGATATCCCGGAGAAAGCGCAGGAAGCCCTGCTTTCCCAGAGCATGGAAGATGCGATCGCAGGCAGCGGGATCGGGGACGTATTCGAGGACGCAAGAAACAGTTACTTGTTAAAGCGGATGGAGGCAACGGCAAAACGGACGATCTGGGCACTGATGTTACAGGTGCGGAAAGGAAAGTTTGTGCCGAGCGGTTTTGAGGTGTCATTTTCGCGCGCCGAGCGGCTGGATGCGGTGCAGTTTCAACTGGGTGAAGATGAAAAAATGCGTCTGCGCGGCAGGATCGACCGCGTTGATACTTACGAGACAGACGATAAGGTCTATGTGAAAATCATTGATTATAAATCGGGCAACACCACTTTTTCACTTTTAAATTTTTATTATGGACTGCAGCTCCAGCTTGTCGTCTACATGAATGCGGCACTGGAACTCACAAAGAAAAAATATAAGGGAAAAGATACGGAACCTGCAGGTATTTTTTATTATCACATCACAGATCCGATGGTGGATGCGGATGGTCAGGAGTCCGAGGAGGAGATCAGACGGAGTATTCTAGAACAGCTTAAAGTGGGAGGTCTGGTCAATGAAGATCCGGAAATCTATGGTGCGATGGATACTGATTTTTCAGGCACATCGACAGTGATCCCGGTAGCCTTAAAAGCGGACGGCTCCTTAAAGGCGACATCTAAGACGGCGAGCACCTATGAGTTTGGACTGATGTCCGATTATGTGCGAAAGAAGATTGAGCATGTGGGAAAAGAGATCTTTGCCGGAAATGTGGCGGTAAAACCTTACCTGTTAGGAGACAGGAGCGGCTGCGATTACTGTCCATATCACACGATCTGCGGATTTGATGTACGCATGCCGGGATTTTCCTATCAGCAGTTTGAAAAATTTGACAGCAGTGAGGAGATCCTTGCACATATCCGGGAAGAGATTGGAGAGCCGGGAAAAAATCCGGACGGTGAATAAATGTGATGTGACAGGTGCAAAAATAAAAAGTCAGAAACGGAGCAAAACATGGGAATGACATGGACAGATGACCAGCGAAAGGTCATCGAACTCAGAGACAGAAATATATTAGTTTCCGCGGCAGCAGGTTCCGGTAAGACTGCGGTGCTCGTGGAACGTATCATAAAGATCATTACGGACAAAGAGCACCCGGTGGACATTGACCGTCTTTTGATCGTGACATTTACCAATGCGGCTGCGGCAGAGATGCGTGAACGAATCGGAAATGCACTGGAGAATGCCTTAAAAGAACAGCCGGACGACGAACATTTACAGCGTCAGCTTTCTCTTTTACACAATGCCCAGATCACGACGATCGACAGTTTTTGTCTGTATGTGATCCGTAATCATTTTCATGAGATCGATCTCGAACCGAATTTCAGAATCGGGGATGAGGGCGAGTTGAAACTGTTAAAAGAGGACGTGCTCGCAAAGGTGCTGTTGAAAAATTATGAGGAGAGTGCGCCGGAATTTTTAGCATTTGTGGACGGATATGCATCCGGCAGAAATGATGCGGCGCTCTCCGGCATGATCTTACAGCTCTATGAGTTTTCAAGGAGTTATCCATGGCCAAAGAAATGGCTGCCTGCGGCAGCAGAAAGCTATGGCATAGAGGACGAGGCATCTTTGGAAAGCGCAGCTTTCATGCAGTCGCTTCTTCAGAACTTAAAACGGGTGTCAGAGGATCTTGTGGTACTTTCCGGGCGGGCATACAAACTGACGCAGGACGATGACGGGCCGGATATGTATGCGAAAGCATTAGAGGGCGACCTGGAAAAATATAAGGAGATCGCTGCGAGTGAAAGTTTTGCGGATTTTTATCAGAATTACCGCAATTTATCCTATGACAGGCTTGCTTCCTCTCGTGGATTTGACGGAAACGAAGAAAAATTAGAGCTGGTCAAAAAACTGCGAGAGATGGGAAAGGATGCGGTCAAAAAAATAAACCGCCAGTATTTTTTCACATCACCGGAGATCATGGCAGAGCAGATGAAAAAGACGGCGCCGATGGCGGCAGAGTTAGTGCGTCTGACATTGGAATTTGACGAGGCGTTTACGGCGGAAAAACGGCGGAAAAATCTGGTGGATTTCCATGACCTTGAGCACTTTGCGTTAAATATCTTTGTCGATGAGGAGACCGGCAAAGTCAAAAAGACCGCCGAGGAGTTCCGGGATAATTTCAAAGAGATCATGATCGACGAGTACCAGGACAGCAATGAGGTGCAGGAGACAATCTTACGTGCAATTTCACGGGAGGAGCGCGGTGAATACAACCTTTTTATGGTCGGGGATGTCAAACAGAGTATCTACCGTTTCCGTCTGGCAAGACCGGAACTTTTCATGGAAAAATACGATACTTACAGCCTGACGGATGCAAAAATGCAGCGCATTGACCTGCATAAAAATTTCCGAAGCAGAAATGAAGTGCTCGATTTTTCCAACGATATTTTTTACCGCATCATGAAGCGCAATCTTGGAAATGTGGAATATGATGCGGATGCAGCACTTTATCCGGGAGCTTCTTATCAGGAAGAAACGGACATGTTCACACCGGAAATTTTACTGGTGGACGGGGATGATGAACTGTTGGATGATGCTGCAGTGGATGATAAGAAACTGTTAGAAGCACGGATGATTGCAAAAAGGATCAAAGAGCTTATGGGAACGCAGAAGGTGACCGACAAGGCAACCGGGGAACTGCGCCCGGTGCAGTATTCGGATATGGTCATTCTGCTGCGAAGCCTGAGCGGATATGCAGACCGTTTTGCTGCTGTGTTAAATGATGCAGGAATTTCGGCACATACTGTTTCGGCGACAGGATATTTCAGTACGGTGGAGGTGCAGACCGTGCTCTCCATGCTTCGTATTTTGGATAATCCGAGACAGGATATCCCGCTGACAGCGGTGCTTCGTTCACCAATCGCAGGACTTTCGGATGAGGAACTTGCAAAATTGCGTTTAAAAGACAAGGATGTCAGATTTTACGAGTGTGTTTTGGAGGAATGTGAGCGTCTGAAACAGGAAGCGGAGGAAAATCCGGGACAGGGCAGGGATGATTCCGAAGAAAAGTTATACCAGTTTTATGTTACCTACGAAAAACTGCGGCAGCTTGTGCCGGATACACCGATCCATGAGCTGATCGAACTGCTGTTAAAGGAGACCGGTTACGGCGATTATGCCGCAGCAATGCCAGCCGGAGACAGGCGTCATGCGAACCTTTTAATGCTGGTGGAGAAGGCGATCGCCTATGAAAATACCAGTTACAAGGGACTGTTTCATTTTGTGCGCTATATTGATGAACTGCAGAAATACGATGTGGATTTCGGCGAGGCAGATCTGATCGGGGAAAACGAAAATGTCGTGCGCATTATGAGTATCCATAAGAGTAAAGGACTGGAATTTCCGGTCGTATTTGCCGCCGGGATGGGAAAAAACTTTAACCGCCAGGATACAAGAAGCCGTCTGGTATTGCACCCGGAACTTGGCATCGGTCTTGACTATATGGACGGAAAACAGCGTGTAAAATCCGTGACGATCGCAAAACGTGCTATCGCAAAGCAGATCGATATGGAAAATCTTGGCGAGGAACTGCGTGTCCTTTATGTGGCATTAACGAGAGCGAAAGAAAAGCTGATCTTAACCGGAAGTCTGAAAAAGGCAGAGGAGACACTTTCCTATATAAAAGCATTTCCAGAGGAACTGTTATCTTATCTGGGACGCGAGAGTGCAGCCGGTTATTTGGACTGGATTCTGCCTGCGGCTGCATCCTATCAGGATAAATATCAGATACGTCTGATGCGGGCGGCAGAACTGGTGCAGGAAGAACTGGAAACACAGATCAAAGATGACTGGAACCGTTCAGCCTGCATGGAAAAAGCTGCGCAGGCAGATGAAAAAAAAGTGCAGCAGTTCTCGGAGCGTTTTCACAGACGGTATGCATATGAAAATGATGTGCAGAGAAAAAATAAGTATTCCGTGTCGGAGTTAAAACATCGTGCCATGCGGGAGGCGTTTGAAAAAGAGGAGGAGGCAGTTCCTGTTTTTCAATACGAGGAGGTTGTGCCGTATGTGCCTGCATTTGCAAGAGAAATAGAGCAGCAAAGTGAGGATGCCAGCCCTGGAGCACTTCGTGGAACGGCAATGCACCGCATCATGGAGTGCTACCAGTTTTCTTCCGGTGTGTCCGCAAAAGAGCAGGTCGCCGGGATGCTGGAGAAAGAACAGATCACACCGGAGATGCATGGACTGATTCGCATACCGCAGGTTGAATATTTTGTAAATGCAGATATTGGAAAACGGATGGGAGCAGCTGAAAAAGACGGAAAATTGTACCGTGAGAAACCATTTGTTATGGGATTTACGGATGAACAGTTAGACGAGTTTGGTTTTGCTGAAAACACGGAACAGGCGGAAAAGGTAAAAAGCATGGGGCGTGTAGGAAATATAGGAGAAACGGAATATACAGGGAAAGAGCTGACACTGATCCAGGGAATCATCGATGTATTCTGGATTGAAAAGGACGGTATTGTCCTTCTTGATTATAAAACAGACCGTGTGGATACGGAAAAGGAATTGTCCGAGCGTTATGCGGCACAGTTAAAACTTTACGAGGAAGCGCTAAACCGAGTCTATGAAAATGAGAAAGATGCAGCCGGAAATCCGCTGAAAGTAAAGGAAAAACTGTTGTATTCCTTCCGGCTTGGGAAAGTGATCCCGGTATAGAAAATTTAAAAACATTGTACAAAAGCCAGTCTGATTGGAGTTTTGTGCAAAGTTAAGAAGCAGATAAGCATGCAGCAGAAAGGAAATTTGACCATGTCACAGATTATTTTAGCATCCGCGTCCCCAAGACGCCGTGAACTTTTAGAGCAGATCGGTCTTAACTTTGAGGTCTGTCCGGCAAAGGGGGAGGAGATCATCATAAAAAAAGAGCCAAAAGAGGTTGTCATGGAACTTGCAGCACAGAAGGCGAGAGAAGTCGCATCCATGTTAAAAACATATGGAGATGAGCATCGGACGCTGATGACACCGCAGGATACTTTAGTCATCGGTGCAGACACCATTGTTGCCGCAGGCAGCGAAATCTTAGGAAAACCAAAGGATGAGGAAGATGCCTTCCGCATGCTCTCTTTATTGTCAGGGAAAAGCCATTCGGTGTACACGGGGGTTGCTTTTGTGTTTATCGACCGGACCGGCAGGGCAGGGGAACATATCTTTTATGAAAAGACTGACGTTTTTGTCAGACAGTTAAAGAAAAGTGAAATTTTGCGTTATATTGCGACAGGAGAACCGTCGGACAAAGCCGGTGCATACGGAATCCAGGGAAAATTTGCAATTTATATTGACAAAATCGACGGTGACTATAATAATGTGGTAGGACTTCCGGTTGCAGCGATTTACAGAGAGCTTGACCGGCTTGGAATTGACCCATATACATGGTAGATAAGCGGGAAAATACAGTGTGAAAAATGAGATTTTTACACTGCACAGAATGGAGGATTATTATGTACGATGAAGCGGTAGTACAGTATTTTTTGGAACATCAGATGCAGCTTTTTAAAGAAAATGTTGCAGAATCGCCGGAGGAGGCCGAAGAATTTTTAGAGGACTGCATGGCAGTTGTCTGCAAAAATATCAAAGAAGTCCGTGCTTATTTTGAAGATGAGGGCGCAGATATTGCCGGAATGAGCAATGCGGATTTAGCAGAGGCAGAGGAAGTTTTTGCAATCCCGGACGGCAGATATCTGATCGTGGAAGCGTAGGAATGACGTTTTTATGGAATACGCTATGCCAAAATACAGATGCGTGTGAGAAATCGGTAAACAGGACAAATAGACAGGTAAGAGGAAAAAAGAATGAAACAATATGATGTGATTATTATTGGAGCCGGTCCATCTGGTATCTTTTGTGCATATGAACTGATCCATGCAAAGAAGAATCTGAAAATTTTAATGATCGAGAAGGGCAGACGAATCGAAAAGAGAGAATGTCCGAAACGTAAGACAAAAGTCTGCGTTGGATGTAAACCTTGTTCCATCACGACCGGATTTGCCGGAGCGGGAGCTTTTTCTGACGGTAAACTGTCACTTTCCCCGGATGTCGGAGGAAATCTGCCGGAAATTTTAGGCTATGATAAAACCGTGGAATTATTAAAAGAATCCGATGATATTTATTTAAAATTCGGTGCAGATACAAAAGTTTACGGAGTGGATAAAGAAAAAGAGATCCGTGAGATCCGCAGAAAAGCGATCAATGCAAACTTAAAACTGATCGAATGTCCGATCCGCCACCTTGGAACAGAGGAAGGCTACAAAATCTATTCCAGACTGCAGGAGCATCTGTTAGAGCAGGGCGTTGAGATGGAATTTAACACCATGGTCAAAGATATCATCATTGAGGATAACAAGGTCAAAGGGATCATTACCGAAAAAGATGAGGAATATCTTGCAGCAGAGGTTGTTTCTGCAGTTGGACGAGAGGGTGCTGACTGGTTTTCACATATCTGCGGACAGCATGATATTGAAACAAAGGTAGGTACCGTAGACATTGGTGTACGTGTGGAGGTGCGTGATGAGGTCATGGAATTTTTAAATCAGAACCTCTATGAGGCAAAACTGGTTTACCATACACCGACATTTGATGATAAGGTGCGTACCTTCTGTACCAACCCGTCCGGTGAGGTCGCAACAGAATACTACGATAACGGACTTGCGGTGGTAAACGGTCACGCATACAAGTCGAAAGATTTAAAGACCAACAATACCAACTTTGCAATTTTGGTTTCCAAAAACTTTACCAAACCATTTAAGACACCGATCGAGTACGGTAAACAGATCGCACAGCTTTCCAACATGCTCTGCGACGGAAAAATCTTAGTACAGACATTTGGTGATTTCAAGAGAGGAAGAAGAACAACGGAGGAACGCCTCTGCAGGAATAACCTGATCCCAACTTTAAAGGATGCTGTGCCGGGTGATCTTTCCTTAGTATTCCCGCACCGTATCATGGTCGATATTGAGGAAATGATTATGGCACTCGATAAGGTAACACCGGGTATTGCCAGCGACGAGACACTGCTTTACGGTGTGGAAGTAAAATTCTATTCCAACAAGGTAGTGGTCAACTCTGATTTTGAAACCAGCGTAAAAGGACTGCGTGCGATCGGAGACGGAGCATCTGTGACGAGAGGATTGCAGCAGGCATCTGCAAACGGAATTTCCGTTGCAAGAAGTATCTTAAAATCAATGGAACAATAGGACTTTCTATCAGATTGGGTAAATTAGGATGAAGAGAAAATTTACAAGGGTAGCAGCTGTGCTGTGTGGCATGTCGCTGTTATTGACCGGATGCCGGATCGGAAATAAAAATATTGTGGTTTCGAATATATTAAATGACCGTCAGGTATTCAAGATCGAGGGAACCGTCTGCAGTTTGAAAGAGGCGCGGGTTTATCTGACGAATTATCAGAATATCTACGGGACGGCATATGGTGTGGATCTCTGGAAACATGATTTCGGGGATGATTCATTGGTAAAATATATCAAAGCGGTCACAATGGAAGAATTAACCCAGGTGGTCAGCATGGATCTGCTTGCACAGTCAAGGGAAGTTGCACTTTCAGAGGATGAGCTTTCTGCAATATCAGAGGCGGCGGCAGAGTATTATGCATCACTTTCAAAAGAAGAAAATACTTATCTTGAAGTGACGGAGAGCGATATCAGCGAATATTATCAGCATTACGCATTAGCACAGAAACTTTATAATTCGCTGACAAACAGTGTAAATGAGGAAGTCAGTGACGATGAGGCGCGTGTGATCGAGATCATGCAGATATTTGTCGCAGACAGTACAAAGGCAAGTGATGTGGCAGCAAAGTTAGAGCGTGGAGATGATTTTGCATCTGTGGCAAATAACTATAATGAACTTTCTTCCATACAGACTACGGTGGCCAGGGATGAACTGCCCAAAGAGGTCGAGGAGGTTGCGTTTAATCTTGATAATGGACAGACGTCGTCTATGATCCAGGCAGGCAAAGGGTTTTATTTTATTAAATGCCTGAATAAATATAATGAGGAACTGACAGAGGCAAACAAGTCCAATATCGTGGAAAAAAGAGAAAAAGAGGCATTTGATGATGTCTATAACCAGTTTGTGGCGGGACTGAATTCCAGTATCAACAAAGATATGTGGGATGAACTCACATTAGATACCACAGATGGTATACAGACGGACAGTTTTTTTGAGATTTTTGAAAAACATTGTGGGGAAATATAAGGGAAAAGAGGATGAAATATGACAAAAGATATGACGAATGGTTCTCCGATGAAGCTGATTTTAGGTTTCTCCATTCCACTTTTGTTTGGATATCTGTTTCAGCAGTTTTATAATCTGGTGGATACACTCATTGTCGGAAGATTTCTCGGTGTGGATGCACTTGCAGCGGTAGGTTCCACCGGATCTTTAAACTTTTTGATCATCGGATTCTGTATGGGTGTCTGCAACGGTTTTGCAATTCCACTGGCACATAAATTTGGTGCCGGGGATTACCGTGGACTGCGTGCATTTATGGTAAATGCCATTTATTTATCTGCAATTTTTGCAGTGGTAATGACGGCAGTCACAGTAGTATTCTGCCGCCCGATCTTAGAACTGATGCGCACGCCGGACAACATTATCGACGGGGCGTATCTGTATATCGTGATCATTTTTGCAGGAATACCGGCAACATATTTGTATAATCTTATTTCGGCCATCATCCGTTCGATGGGAGACAGCAAGACCCCCGTCGTGTTTTTGGTAATCTCATCTGTGATGAATATTGCGTTAGACCTTGTATTTATCATAAATATTCATCTGGGTGTAGCTGGCGCATCACTTGCAACGGTGATCTCTCAGGCAGTGTCCGGAATCGGATGCCTGATCTACAGCTGGAAAAAATTTGAAATCCTGCATATGCACCATGAGGAAACGCGCATCAGCGGCAGACACATTTACATTCTCTGCAAAATGGGTGTGCCGATGGGACTCCAGTATTCGATTACCGCGATCGGCTCGGTTGTCATCCAGACTGCCATCAACTCCTTAGGTTCCATCGCGGTTGCCTCCGTCACCGCAGGTCAGAAGATCGGCATGTTCTTCTGCTGCCCGTTTGACGCACTGGGCGGCACGATGGCAACCTACGCCGGACAGAACGCCGGTGCCGGAAAGGTAGACCGCATCCGCCAGGGCGTCCGGTCCGCGACTCTCATCGGCGGCATCTACTCCATTGCGGCGTGCATCGTGCTGACCGTGTTTGGCGGCGTGATTCCGCTTCTCTTCGTCGATGCCTCGGAAACAGTTGTAATCCATCAGGCGCACCAGTTCCTGACCTTCAACTCCCTGTTCTACATACCTCTGACAATCGTCAATGTATGGCGTTTCACGATTCAGGGAATGGGCTACAGCCTGCTCGCCATCCTGGCAGGTGTCTGCGAAATGATCGCCCGCGCCATGGTCGGCTTCCTGCTGGTACCGATCTTTGGCTACATCATCATCTGTTTTGCCTCTCCGCTTGCATGGCTGCTCGCCGATGCCTTTCTGATTCCGGCATTCTTCTATTGCCAGAAACATTTGCTGTCTGAGAAAGCACGGATGGACTAAAACAAAATAAATAATACAACTCAAAAAAACTCCTCAGAAAGCTTTCATTTTGACCACTTTCTGAGGAAATTTTTGATTGCAGATTCTTATTTGGGGCTTTCGCCAATTTGATTTTCAAAGATTTTTATTGTTCCGTCTATCCTTACACAAGCACAGTTCTATGCAAATGATTTCATTTTTGTACAGACAGAGTTCACGCATTTTCACTTTCCTCCGGCTCATTCTCACTCCACTTATCCCGCATCTCTATCTCTTCTATTTCCCTCTTCTCATCCCGCACGTCCCTATAAAATGCCGCAAATGCCGCCTCCTCATATGGGCGCAGAAACAGATAGCCAATATTGAGCGGTCCCATCAGCCCTACCAGAAACAGCACGGTCACACCGCTGAGCCTTCCCTGTGTATACAAAAGAACCGCTGGTATTATATATTGAATGCTGCAGATCAGCCGCCAGCCGATAAAGCTAAAGGTCAGGCAGAATAAATTCCATTTTCTCCCATCCATCAGGCGGCGCGACTCGGTGATCGCCTCGTTGGCGGAATATTCTGGATGTTCCATCAGCACATATGGTGTCATCGCATAGCTGTACGTCTTTATGAAACCCGGAACGAAAAACAGGCAGGTCCAGCAAAATATATAAAAGCCGCGCACAA
>ERZ780168.2637-NODE-2637-length-15546-cov-7.428959_pt1 | contig 15546 bp, 14 predicted proteins | sample MGYA00510981_ERZ780168 | MGnify/ENA primary metagenome ERZ780168 (study PRJEB29588, sample SAMEA2158769) | human gut metagenome | biome: human gut; feature: human-associated habitat; material: faeces | place: Denmark | collected 2008/2010 ...
CGGCCAGTGGCTCGCCGTGGCTGCCCGCGCGGAGATCCAGATCCGTCTCGCGCCAGCGCATGTTGTGGTCAAAGGTTATGCGCAGATCGGGATCGTCCGACGCGACATAGGCCTGCCGGTCGCACGCGATGAACACCTTCGGCTTGGGCTTGTTCTGGCGAAGGAACCAGTCTATCTCGCGCGACATTTGGCTGGGCTTCGGCGCGGGGATGCTCCCGTTGAGATAGTCCGGCGCTTCGTCCGCGCGCATACGGATGCGGCGCTTGTACACGACACCCTTGTATTTCTTCTTCAGCTCCACGAACACGGAGTCGCCGTCGGCGGGAACATTGTAGCTTCGCAGGCGGAGCTTTTCCTTGTAGACGGGGCGCTCTATGGAATAGCGGATCAGGTGGTAGTCGTCGCTGTCGTAGTATATGCTGCATACCGGGCTCTCAAAGTACTCGTCCGGTACGATGTGCGGATCGAGGAGCTGCCGCAGCGACTCGTATTTCTCGCGGGACAGCAGATATTTTTTTTCGTATCTTTTGAATGTAAATTTCGCGCTGCCCATGTCAGACTCCCGTTCCATTACTAGCTGAGGGTATTATACCTTGGTTTTCTTAATAATTCAACGATAATAATTGTACAGACCTTGAACTTGCGGCGCAGCGCACGAATTTATTGCATATGCCCCGCGCGCTTGATATAATAAAAGGTATAGAAACGGACGCTTTTGCGGAGGTGCGTATGAAAAATATTCTTATGATAGGCACTGGGGGAACGATTGCCTCCGAGATGACTGACGACGGGTTGACACCGGAGCTGACTCCGGAGCAGCTGCTGCGGTATGTTCCGGCGATATCCGGCCTGTGCCGCGTGGACTGCCTGTCCCTGTTCAGCATCGACAGCACGAACGTCACCCCGGCGCACTGGACGCGGATCGCGGCGGCACTGCGGGAGAATTATGCACGGTATGACGGCTTCGTCATCAGCCACGGCACGGACACCATGGCCTATACCGCGGCGGCCCTGAGCTATCTGATCCAGGACGCGGCCAAGCCGATCATCCTGACGGGTGCGCAGAAGCCCATCAGCTTCGACTCGACCGATTCCAAGGTCAACCTGACCGACGCGTTCCTCTGCGCGTGCAGCGACACGCTGCACGGCGTTATGATCGTCTTCAACGGCAAGGTCATTCAGGGCACGCGCGCCTGCAAAACGCGCTCAAAAAGCTACGAGGCCTTTTCCAGCATCAATTATCCGTATCTGGCCGTTTTGCAGGACGGCTGCATTTTACAGTACATCGAAAACGCCTGCCTGCCCGAGCCGGTCTTCTATGACACGCTCGACGAGCGCGTTGCGCTTCTGAAACTCATTCCCGGCGCGCGGGCAGAACTTGCGAGTTGGATGCTCCGGCACAACGACGCGCTGATTCTGGAAAGCTTCGGCGTGGGCGGCATCCCGTCCTACGACGGAAACGACTTTCTTTCCGTGCTGGAAGAGGGCATTCAGGCCGGGAAAACCGTCGTTCTGACCACGCAGGTGCAGAACGAGGGCAGCAATGTCGGCGTCTATCAGGTCGGGCATAAGATCCGCGAATGCCCGCAGGTGCTCGAAGCGTTCGACATGACGACCGAGGCCATCACGGGCAAGCTGATGTGGATTCTCGGCCAGACCAAAGACCCCGCCCGCATCCACCGCCTGTTCTACACCCCGGTTGCAAACGACATTCTGAACTATCACGCATAAAAATCCCGGCGCCGCACAGCTTTTGTGCAGCGCCGGATAATTTTTATGCTGTGAATTTGCGCGGAAGGCGTCATTCCCGCTCCAGCTTTGTGCGCAGGGAAATCAGGCGCGGGGTGGGCATGGAATCGAACTGCACCAGCTGCGCATTCTGCGCCGGATCGCGTTCCAGCACGGTTCCCAGCCCAAAGACGGCGTGGCGGACTCTCGTGCCGGGGGCAAACCCCTGCGAAAGCCCGCTCTCGTCCAGAAGGCGGGTGGAAAAGCCGATATATTCCCGCGCCTGCCGGATGAGGTCTTCGCGCGGGGTGTGCGTAAAGGTCAAAAGCGAATCGTCGATATCCAGCAGGAAGCGCGACGGATAGCGCGGGCTGCCGTCGAGATTGCGGCCCTCGGCCTCGGACAGATAGAGGGCCTTTTGTGCGCGCGTCATAGCAACGAAGCACAGCCGCCGTTCCTCCTCCATGCCGGGCAGCGTCCGCGTCTTTTTTGACGGGAAAATGCCCTCGTTCATCGCGCATAAAAACACATGCGGGAATTCCAGTCCCTTCGCGCTGTGGACAGTCATAAGCCGCACCTGATCGCGCGGATCGTCGAGATCAGCGTTTGTGAACAGCGCGACGTGCGCCAGATAATGCTCGAGCGTGCATTCCTCGCCGCAGGTCGTCTCGTAGGTATAGACCGACTGCTTGAGTTCGGCCAGATTGTCCAGCCGCATCTGGCTGCCCTCCGTGCGGAGCATGGCCTCATAGCCGCTTTCGTTCAGAACGGCGGCCAGCAGTTCGGAAACAGGCATTTGATCATAAATGCCAGTGAACGATTCGATCAGCGAGACAAATTTCCCGCCCTTCGTCCCGCGCAGCAGTTCACTGTCCAGATTCCGGCGCAGTGCGTCGTAAAGCGAGCAGCCGTTCTGCGCGGCATAGTCCTTCAAAAACGCCATGCGGCGCTCGCCAAGGTTCCGCTTGGGTACGTTCGCAATGCGCAGGAACGACAGGTCGTCCCGGCAGGCGATCATGCGCAGATAACTCAGCGCGTCCTTGATTTCAGCACGGGCGAAGAACTGCACGCCGCTGTAGATCGTGTACGGGATTTTTTCCTTCAGGAGAAGTTCCTCCACGCCGCGCGTGATATAGTGCGCGCGGTATAAAACCGCCATATCGCGGTAGGGCGTCCCGGCCTCGTGGAGCGTTTTGATCTGCGCGGCGATCCAGCGGGCTTCCTGTTCGCTGTTGGCCGCGTGGTGGCACAGAACCGGCGCGCCGCCCGGCAGCATGGGCAGAAGGTCTTTTTTGATGCGGTTCGCGTTTTTCGCAATCAGACTGTTGCAGGCCGCAAGGATTTCCGGCGTGGAGCGGTAATTTTCCATCATCATGATGGTCTTCGCCGTGGGGTAGACCTTGTCAAAGTCCAGAAGATACCGCACGTCGGCCCCGCGCCATGTGTAGATGGTCTGGTCGGGGTCGCCGACAATGAACAGATTTTTATGATAGTCGCACAGCACCTGCATCAAGGCGTACTGCGGCGGGTCAATGTCCTGAAATTCGTCGATCATGATGTATTCCAGCCGCTTTTGCCACTTGAGGCGGATATCCTCGTGCGTGCGGAAAATGTGGAGCGTGAAGACGATCAGGTCGTTATAATCCAGCGCAAAGCACTTCTTTTCCTGATAGAGATAACCGTAGAAGATACTATCTTTTGCGTTCTCGGCCTTCCAGTATTTTTCTTTTAATGTATCGAGCGGCAGCGTGAGCATATCCTCGTAATATTCGGGCCGCTCCTTCAGCTTCAGCATCTCGATCATGTCCCGCGCATGGGAGAACGTCATGTCGCGCAGCGTCAGCCCACGCTCTTCATAGATGATCTGGAGCATGGCGTCAATATCGCTGTTGTCGAGCACGAGAAAGCTTTTGGGATAGCCGACGGCGTGGCTGTCCTCCTGCAGAATGGAGACGCAGAAGCCGTGGAAGGTGTTGATGTAGCCGGTATCCTCGTCGCCGGTCAGGTTGTGGATGCGCTGGCGCATTTCGTTTGCGGCCTTGTTCGTGAACGTCACGCACAGAAGATTCCCCGGCAGAATGCCGAGTTCCGTCACCAGATACGCAAACCGCCGCGTCAGCGCCCGCGTCTTGCCGGAGCCCGCGCCCGCGATCACGCGCACAAAGCCCTCAGTCGATAAAACAGCCTCCCGCTGCGCCGCGTTCAGCCCCTCCAGCAACTCCATGATCGTGCCTCCCTTCAATGCGAACAAAATTTCTAGAATATCGTATCACATCGGAGACGCGCTGTCAATGCAAACAAACAGCGCGCTTCGGATGATCGAACCATCCAAAGCGCGCCGGGGTTTTTTAATTTACCATCGACAGCAGCGCGTCATACAGCGCCGAAGAGCCTGTATTCCAGTAAGACGCGGTTTCGCTGCCCTCGGAATGCGCGGTCAGGACAACGCGTCCGTTTGCTCCGACAGCAAGTGTGCAGAGCGTTCCGTCCGCACAGGACAGGAAGAGCTGGATGCACGGCACGGGAAGCTGTGCGGACGCATAGGCGGGCTTTGCGTATGCTTCGTGCAGCAGCGTCCGAAGCGCCTCCGGACTGACCGCATCCGTGGAACGTGACGTTGCTTCCTCTCCGGCCCGGTCGTATCGCTCAACCAGCTGGACGGACGACCAGTTCTCCGCCCCGCATACCTGCCCCAGCTGCCGCGAAGCTGCGCAGCCCATCAGAAGCACCAGCCACGCAGCCAGAAAAAGCGCTGTAAAGCGTTTCATTGGTTCGTTCTCCTTTCTTTCTGCCGCTTCCTGTTTTGCTTTCGCTGATCAAGCGTTGTACAGATCGTGATCCACCTGTAGGTTCCGCTGATCGTGAAGGCGACGATCGAAAGGCAGAGCGTCAGCACCTGATGCCGCTCCCATGGCCGCGCAGACAGCGCGCAAAGCGCAAAAACGTCAGCGGCAACCACCAGGGCGCTCAGAATAAAAAGAATCACCGGACCAACCAAGGATTTTTCCTTCTCTGTCGTGCGCATAAGCTTCCTCCCAATCTGTCGTCCATGCGGCGTTTCCCTGCATACATTTTGAGTATCCAGCAGCGATTATCGCTATTTATAGTATATCCTCCCCTCTATACTTGTCAATGCTTTATATTGACTTTTATAAAATACCGTGCTATAAAACTATTGTCAACGCCCTCATCCGGAAGGAGGGAGGCCTATGGCGAAGCAGGAGGATTCCGGGCATTCGTTTTTGGCGTATTTCAAGCGAGCAACCAGCCCGTTGGCCGTTTTGCGGATCTTATCCGACAGGCCGATGTATGGGTATGAACTGATTCAGGAATTAAAACAGCGTTCGGGCGGAAAATACCAGCTTTCCCTGCTGTATCCCGTCCTGTACCGGCTGGAGGAGCAGGGCTATCTCGAAATCAGTTCCAGTGAGATCGTAGGCGGCCGTGCGCGGAATTACTATGCCGTTACACCTGCCGGACGGGACTATCTGCGGCAGATGCTGGCCGAGTATGCCGAGATTTCCGGTGTGTTTCAGCAGCTGATGGAGGATTGGGACGGACATGAAGCATAATGACGCCGTGATCCGGCAATACTGCCGGGCGGTTGGAAAACGGCTGCCGCTCCCGGCGGCGCAGCGCAGACAGCTGCTGACCGGGCTGCGGGAGGAGTTGACCGAATCCGCGCCGGACTGCACCACGCTGGACGCGCTGATTGCCCATGTCGGCACACCGGACGAGGCCGCGCAGGAACTTTTAAGCGGAATCGCGCCGGAACGCGTGCAGGCCTTTCAGAAAAAGCTGCACCGGCGGTATCTTTTGGCCGCTGTGCTGATCGTCGTGATCGTCTGCTGTGCAGCGCTGATTTATGCGCAGGTGATGATGGACAGTTCTGTTGCATATGCGGAAGAGCATATTACCATCCTGCCCACAACTGATCTGTCCGCAGCCGGACAATAGCACCAGGCGGTCATGCCACAAAACCGGCGCTTGTGTGTATTCTTTTTATCTGCGCCTTTGTGACCCTTCACCCGCAGACGACAAGTTCTCGCAATCCCCTTTTCCCTCAATATACGAACCCGCGCGCATCCTGACGATGCGCGCGGGTTCCCTTTTTACCGGAATACGCAGAATTCCAAGTACCTGCCTATAGGAATTGACAGTTAGAAAGTCAGACCGCTGTGCCCCTGCAGAACAATACGAACAGGTTCCTCACACATATCCATACATCCCTCGGACGGAGACTTCGCCGGAGGCGATGACAGCTTTGGCGCCGTCGGGGTAGGTGACGAGGAGGGCAGCTTCGGCGTCGATGCCGTCGGCGTGGGCGTAGGCCACGTCGTCGCCCCGGACAAGCTTGACATCCTGCCCGATGGTGATGCAGTGCGCAGAAAATTCTTGCAGCCAAGCGTCTTTTTCAGTAAACAGCGCCTGTTCCATCTCAGAAAGCGACCGGACAAGGGCGGCGGCAAGGCGCGCGCGGTCGGGCCTTTGGCCGGTAAACGCTTCCAGACTGATTGACATGGCGCTGACCTCAGGCGGGAGTTCGACCTGCTCACAGTTGATGCCGATGCCGACGACGGCGTAATCGACCTCGCGCGATTCGGCCTCGATGCCGATCTCGGTGAGGATGCCGCAGAGTTTTTTTCCGCCAAGCACAAGGTCGTTCGTCCATTTGATATCGGGATACACACCGCTGACCGCGAACACCGCCCGTGCGGCGGCAACCGCGGCCATGGCCGTGAGGTGCATGAGCGCCTCCGGCTTTGCGTGCGGGCGCAGGATCACGCTGAAATACAGGCCGCCCGGCGGGGAGACGAAGGTACGGCCCCGGCGGCCCCGTCCGGCGGTCTGGCAGCCGGTCAGGATGGCCGTGCCGTCCGGCGCTCCCTCGGCGGCGAGGCGCTTGCAGGCGTTGTTCGTAGAATCCACGCTGGGCACGGCAGTCGTCAGTGCCTGCCACGGGTGTCCAGACAGATGTGCACGCACGAGCGCCGTATCGAGCCGTTCGGGCACGAACGCGAGCGTATAGCCGCGCTTCGGTGCGGCGTCAATTCCATAGCCCTCCTGCCGCAGCTGGTCGATGGTCTTCCAGACGGCGGCCCGGGTCACGCCGAAGGTCTTGCAGATGCCCTCGCCGGAGACGGGTTCCCGCGCATTTAACAGCAGGGAGAGAACTTCTTCTTTCAACATGATAATTATCCCCTTGATTTTTCGTTCAGTTTCGTGTATTGTAAACCTGTTTCTAAATTTGGTTTACAAAAGGAGAACTTCTTATGCAGCACAGAAAGACATTGATGCTGGTTCTGACGGCACTGTTCGCCGCGCTGACGGCAATCGGCGCATTTTTCAAGATTCCCTTCGCGCTGGCGGCGATTTCGCTGCAATTCCTGTTCACGGCCATGGCGGGCATTCTGCTCGGCGCGGGATACGGCGCGCTGTCGCAGGGCGTGTATGTGCTGATTGGGCTGGTCGGCGTGCCGATTTTCGCGCTGGGCGGCGGATTTTCCTATGTCCTGCAGCCGACGTTCGGCTTTTTGCTGGGTCTGATCCCGTCGGCGTTTGTGATTGGGAAGCTGGCGAAGCGGCCCCTGACCTTCTGGGGGACGGCGCTTGCCATGCTGGCAGGGCTGGCCGTTCTGTACGCAATCGGCGTGCCGTATATGGCGCTGATTGCAAACGCATATCTGGGCAAAGGGCTGACGTTCTGGCAAGTCATCAAAAACGGCATGCTGATCTATCTGCCGGGCGATCTGCTGAAAATTGCGCTGGGAAGCTTTCTATGCGTCGCCATCACGCGGCGGCTGCCGCAGGTGTTCGCGGCGGCCTGATCTCCGCTTTTCCTTTATAGAATCACACTTTTTGCCGCTTGTCAACTGTGTGCGTCATCGGTTACTTGGGCGGTTCTTGCCAAAAGCGCCCAAACAGGCGTATCCCGTTTCGTGCATTTTTCCGAATTGCGCCTTGACAGACACGCGGCAAACCGGTACAATGTAGGGTAGGATTTGTATGGCTGTAATGGGACTTGGGGAAGCTCATTGCGCTTTATGATTCAAGTCGCCGGAGTGCCGGCGTACCCAATACTGAAAACAGGAGGTGTGATTCGCAGTTTATGGAATTTAATACGCTATGCCTCATCATTAGCATCGCGGCAATCGTGCTCTGCGCGGTTTTCTTCGCGGCCGGCGTTCTGTACCGCAAAAAGGTTGCGGAAAAGCAGATCGGTTCCGCCGAAGAGGAAGCCCGGCGCATCATCAACGAAGCCATCAAGGGCGGAGAAAGCAAAAAGCGCGAAATGCTGCTCGAGGCTAAGGAAGAGATCCATAAATCACGCAGCGAATATGAGCAGGAGGTCAAGGAGCGCCGCGCGGAAGTCTCCAAGCAGGAGCGCCGTCTGCAGCAGAAGGAAGAAGCCCTTGACAAGAAGATCAATCTTCACGAGAAGAAAGAGGACGAGTTGGCCAAGAAGATCGCGGCCATCGACAAGAAGCAGGAAGAGGTCGATTCTCTCAAGCGCAGCCAGATGGAGGTTCTGGAAAAGATCTCCGGCCTGACGCAGGACGAAGCCAAGGCCTATATCCTCAAGGGCGTCGAAGACGACGTGCGCCACGAAACTGCGATGAAGATCAAGGAAATCGAAACGCAGATGAAGGAAGAGGCCGACCAGACCGCCCGCGAGATCATCGCCACCGCCATCCAGCGCTGCGCGGCAGACCATGCCGCCGAAACGACCGTCTCCGTCGTCCCGCTGCCCAACGATGAAATGAAGGGCCGCATCATCGGCCGCGAGGGCCGCAACATCCGCACCCTTGAAACCATCACCGGCGTTGACCTCATCATCGACGACACCCCGGAGGCCATCACGGTTTCCTCGTTCGATCCCGTCCGCCGTGAGGTCGCACGGCTTGCGCTCGAAAAGCTGATTGCCGACGGCCGCATCCATCCGACCCGCATTGAAGACATGGTTGAAAAGGCTCGCCGCGAGGTTGACCACACCATCAAGGTTGAAGGCGAACGCGCGACGTTTGAAACCGGTGTCCACAATCTGCACCCCGAACTCATTAAGCTTCTGGGCCGCCAGAAATACCGCACGTCCTATGGCCAGAACGTGCTGAATCACTCCATTGAGGTTGCGCATATTGCGGGTCTGATGGCGTCCGAACTTGGCGTCGATGTGACGCTGGCAAAGCGTGCCGGTCTGCTGCACGACCTCGGCAAGTCCGTTGACCATGAGATGGAAGGCAGCCACGTCCAGTTGGGCGTCGAACTCGCCAGAAAGTACAAGGAGAACCCCGTCGTCATCAACGCCATCGAGGCGCACCATGGCGATGTTGAGCCGCAGACCGTTATTGCCTGCCTCGTACAGGCCGCCGACGCAATCTCCGCTGCACGCCCCGGTGCACGCCGTGAGAACGTCGAGAACTATATCCGCAGGCTCGAAAAGCTGGAAGAACTGACGAACTCCTTCCCCGGCGTCGAAAAGGCCTACGCCATTCAGGCCGGCCGCGAGGTCCGCGTAATGGTCAAGCCCGAAGAGGTTACAGAGGACAATATGATCCTTTTGGCCCACGATCTTGCCAAGAAGATCGAGTCCGAACTCGAGTACCCCGGCCAGATCAAGGTCAACGTCATCCGCGAAACGAAAGCAGTCGAATACGCGAAATAAAACCAACGGCGCCCGGGCAGATGCCCGGGCGCCGATTTTTTCTGCAAACTTCAGATTTTCATGGCTGCTTCGTAGGCACGCCAGACGACGGAACGGAGATTTCCGACGCGCAGGCAGTCGCCGACCAGCTGCACATTCTTGTGGCCCTTTTCCTCCACAAGCGGTGTGGAGATATAGCCGGCGGAGGAAATAACCGTGTCGCACGGGATCTCGACGGCGGAGCCGTCCTTCGCCGCGCAGACGATGGAGCCGTCTTTGACCTCGCGGAGCGTCGTTTCCAGATAGACAGGAACCTGCTTCCACGCAAACCACTCACGCAGATACGAACTGTTTGCAAGACAGACGCCCTTCTGGGACACCAGATCGTCCTTCATTTCGACAATCGTAACGTCCTTGCCCTGCAATGCGAGTTCATATGCTATCTCGCAGCCGGTCAGACCGCCGCCCACGACGGCGATTTTTTCACCCACTGGCGCGCCGAGCAGATACTCGCAGGCTTCGAGCATCTTCTCATGGCCGGGAACCTTTTTAAGCACGCGCGGGGTCGAGCCGGTGGCGATGATCACGGGATCGGAGCCAAAGGATTCGATCTCCTTGACCTCCGTATTCAGCCGGACCTCAACGCCAAGCTTTTCCATCTCGCGGCGGTACCATGTCAGAAGGTCACGGAGCTTGCCCTTATAGCTTTCGGACGAGGCCGCAATGAACGTGCCGCCAAGCACACCGGACTTTTCATAGATAATCGGCTTATGGCCGCGCAGCGTCAGCACGCGGGCAGCCTCCATGCCGCCGATGCCGCCGCCGACGATATGAACAGTCTTCGGCTCATTCGTCTTTTTGATATAGTGCTTGTCCCACTGCATCATCTCCGCGTTGACCGCGCAGCGCGCCAGATGCAGAGAGTCGCTCAAAGCCTGATCGTTCGGCACGCCCTTATAGTGGCACATGTTGAAGCAGCCATTGTGGCAGAGAATGCACGGGCGGATATCGGCCTCGCGGTCTTCGAGCACCTTGGTAAACCATTCCGGGTCAGCCAGGAAGTTGCGAGCAAAGCCCGCGCCGTCAAGTTTTCCTGCAGCGACGGCCTCGGCTGCGGCATCCAGCGTCATGCGCCCCGCGCAGACGACGGGGATATCGACGAAGTTTTTGATATGCTCGACCTCGGCCAGATTGCAGTTTTCAGGCATATACACCGGCGGATGCGCCCAGTACCACGCGTCATAGGTTCCGTTGTCGCAGTTGAGCATGTCATAGCCTGCGTCCTGCAGGAATTTTGCAGCGATCTCGGACTCGGCCATGTCGCGGCCTGCTTCGACGTAGTCCTCGCCGGGCAGCGCGCCCTGCCGGAAGCCCTTGGTCTTCGAGACGACGGAATAGCGCAGCGACACCGGGAAATCCGGGCCGCAGGCGGCCTTGATGGCCTTGACGATCTCAGCGGCGAAGCGGTAGCGGTTTTCCAGACTGCCGCCGTACTCATCCGTGCGCTTGTTGACGTAATGGAGCGTGAACTGGTCGAGCAGATAGCCCTCATGGACAGCGTGAACCTCCACGCCGTCAACGCCCGCGTCCTTGAGCAGTTTGGAGCTCTTGGCGAACGAGTCAATGAACTCCTGAATTTCCTCCTTCGTCATCTCGCGTGACGGCAGCTTGTCCGACCACCGGTTGGGTGACGGACTGGCCGTGGCCGTGATCTTGTCGAGATCCATGACCGGCTTCGACAGCACACGCAGCACGGGATTGTTATAAAGCTTTTCCATCATCTCGGACACGGTAAAGCTGCGGCCGAAGCCCGCCGTCAGCTGCACGAACAACTTCGCGCCCGTCTTGTGGAATTCCGGCATCCACTTTGCCAGATCGTCGTACATTTTCTTGTTCTTGTGCAGCCACTGGCCGTACATTGGGTTATACACCGGCTGACAACCGGGCAGGACAAGACCGGCGTTGTTTTTCGCAACCTCCAGAATGAAGCGCGCGCCGTCCTTGTCAAAATGGTTCCATTCCATCCAGCCGAACAGGTCTGTGCCGCCCATGCTGGTGAGCACGATGCGGTTCTTGATCTCGACCTTGCCAATCTTCCACGGCGTCAGCAAAGGCTTATAGCGTTCCTTCAAAACGATTCTCCCCTTTTTGTTTGTGATGCGCGGACGCTTCCGCGTACCTGCTTACTTTCAGTTTAAACGAAAGCGCGCCAAATGTCACGGTTTATTTTCACAAATCTGCCCAAAAGCGCTGCAAATCCCTTGACAGTGTGTAGTCCTGTCTTTATGATAAGCCTATAACTTCTATATGTAATCGAGGGACTTATGCTCAATCAATTTTCGAGAACGCAGCTTCTGCTCGGCGCGGAGGCCATGGAAAAGCTGAAGGGTGCGCATGTGGCCGTGTTCGGCATCGGCGGCGTGGGCGGCTATGTCTGTGAAGCGCTTGTGCGCAGCGGTGTCGGCGCGTTTGATCTTGTCGATGACGACAAGGTCTGCCTGACGAACCTCAACCGGCAGATCATTGCCACACGCAAGACCGTCGGCAAATACAAGGTTGAGGTCATGCGCGACCGCATTCTGGAGATCAACCCGGACTGCGATGTGCGCGTGCACCAGTGCTTCTATTTGCCGGAGACGGCGGATCAGTTTGATTTTTCGACGTACGACTATGTGGTCGATGCCGTTGATACCGTAACAGCCAAGGTCACGCTGGTTCTGGAAGCGCAGAAGGCGGGCGTCCCCATCATCAGCTGCATGGGCGCGGGCAACAAACTCGACCCGACCCGCTTTCGCGTAGCCGATATCTACAAGACCAGCGGCTGCCCGCTGGCGCGCGTGATGCGCACGGCGCTCAGAAAGCGCGGCGTGAAGCATCTGAAGGTCGTCTATTCTGACGAAATTCCGACCAGGCCCATTGAAGACATGTCCATCAGCTGCCGCAGCCACTGCATCTGCCCGCCGGGCGCCAAGCACAAGTGTACCGAACGCCGCGATATCCCAGGCAGCACGGCTTTCGTACCGTCTGTGGCAGGGCTGATCATTGCGGGTGAGGTCGTAAAGGATCTCGCAAAACGCTGAGGAGGGACTGTTTATGAAACTCATGATCGCATCGGATATCCACGGCGCGGCAGGCTATTGCCGTGACCTGCTTTCCGCGTTTGACCGGGAAGGAGCAGCCCGACTCCTGCTTCTGGGTGACATTCTCTACCACGGCCCGCGCAACGATCTGCCGGACGAATATGCCCCCAAACAGGTGCTGGCCATGCTCAACGAACGGCGAGACCGGCTCTTCTGCGTCCGCGGCAACTGCGACACGGAGGTTGACCAGATGGTGCTGAACTTCCCGATTCTGGCCGATTACAGCATCTTCCCGGTTGGAAACCGGCTGATCTACGCCACGCACGGCCACGTCTACAACACCGCGCACCTGCCGCCGCTCTGCCCCGGCGATATTCTCCTGCACGGCCATACACATGTACCCGCGTGGGAGCCGTTCGGCGAGGAAAACTTCTATTTGAACCCCGGCTCTGTCTCCATTCCGAAAAACGGCTCCGCACGCGGCTATCTGACGCTGGAAGACGGCGTTTTTCAGTGGAAAACGCTTTCCGGCGACGTATACCATACGCTCACGCTGTAATATGGTGCTTATACACAGCAAAAACAGGCTTCCCATCGAACCCGTTCGATGGGAAGCCTGTTGTCTGTTTGCCGGTTCATTCGCCCTTGACTTTGTAGCCGCAGACGCGGATAGCAGCCTTCGCAAGTTCTGCCGTCGGGTCAACGAATGGCCCGGGCTGCGGCAAAGTATCGGCGATAATAGGCAATTCTGTGCAGCCGAGGATAAAATAGTCCGCGCCGCGCGCGCGAAGTCCGTCCAGAAGCGCCTGCCATGCACCCTGCTCCGGTTCAAGCGGCTTGGATGCCTTCACAACATCGTAGATCAGGTGCATCAGCACATCCTGCTCGCCTTCGTCCGGCACAAGACAGTGCACGCCCTGTGCATTCAGCGCCTTTTCATAAAGGCCGGTTGCAAGCGTGCCCTTCGTTGCGAGGATTGCAGCGGTCTGGCCGGGAAAATCCTTTGCGCATGTCTTCGCCGTAGCCTCGAGCATACTGAGAAACGGCAGGCTTGTCATGGCCTGCAGGCGGGGAAGGAAATAATGCGCGGTGTTGCACGGCATGATAACGCAGTCCGCGCCGCAGCGCTCCAACGAGCGCAGAGCCGAGGCCATTTCCGGCACAGGATCCGGCCCGCCGGACAAAATCGCTGCCGTGCGGTCCGGAATGCGAGCGTTGGAATCGATATAGACGCGGATGTGCTCGTTGTCGCAGGCTGCATCTGTCAGAAGCGTGATCTTGCGGAACAAATCCGCCGTTGCAAGCGGTCCCATGCCGCCTAAAATGCCGATGGTCTTACCCATGGCGATTCCTCCTTGATGGGAAATATCTGATATAGAAAGAGGGGACGGACTGTTGTCCGTCCCCCTTTTATTAGGACTTGATTGTCAGTTTGAACGAATTAGCCCTTGATTGCGCCCTGATCGTCAACCGTGATGACGGTAGCGAAGTCGGAAGCAGTCTTGCTGATGTCGTTGCTGACGGTGATGACGCCGTTGTACATATCAGCGACCATCGCCTTGTAGTCGTCCTGCGTGAAGCTGTCGGACCACTGCGTGCCCTCACCCATCGGGATCTGAACGTAGTTCGCTTCGGGATCGTCCGCGGAGACGAGGCCCAGCGTTGCGATCTTGCCAACATAGTTTGCCCAGTTGCCGTTGATGATGACGTCGTTCAGCGTGTCGTAAGTAGCGGGGTACAGGCCCTTCATAGCGGAGGTAACGGTCAGGCCGTCAACACCCGCATAGTTTGCAATCACGCCAGCCTGGTCAACGTCAACGCCGATGACCTTGCCGTTCGCCTTCTTGGCAGCGTCAACAGCGGAGGTGTAGATGCCGCCGCCGCAGGCGAAGACGACCTCAGTGCCGTTTGCATACCAGGTATCCATAACAGCAGTGATGTCAGCATCGCCGAAGAACTGACCGCCATAGACGTACTTCACAGTGACGTCGGACAGGCCCAGATCGGCAGCCGCAGCGTCAACGCCCTGCACGAAGCCGTAGCCATAACGGACAACAGCGGGAACAGCCATGCCGCCCAGGAAGCCCAGGTTCTTGTAGCCCAGCTTCACAGCAGCGTAACCGGCCATGTAGCCGCACAGCTCTTCCTGGTACACAGCGCAGTACACGTTGCTCATATCAACGTACTTGTTCAGATCCCAGTTGCTGGGGTTGAAGTCATAGGACTCACCAGCCTTGGCAACGGCGGTCTCGAGCAGGTCGCCGGCGGCGACGTCGAGCGCGATGAACTTCACATCGGGGAATTCGGGAGCGGCCTCAACGATGGCGCCGCCGAAGGCATAGCCGGGCATGACGATGACGTTGAAGCCTTCGTCAACGGCCTTTTCGATCATGGCGACACGGTCGGCGGTGTTATCGCCGGCGGGCTTGAAGTAGCTGAACTCGATGCTGTTGTCCTCGGCAAACGCCTTGCAGGCCTCATAGGTGGTCTGGTTGAAGGACTGGTCGGTGATGTCACCGTAGTCGGTGATCATGGCGACCTTGTACTCGACCTTAGTCTGGGGATCGTCGGGCGTATCGGGCGTGTCGGGGGTGGGGTCCTTCTGACCGCAGGCTACGAGCGCGAGGACCATAGCCAGGGAGAGAAGAAGAGCAAAGAACTTCTTCATAGTGCAAACCTTCCTTACAATTTTTTGAAATCATATCATGGACATGACTTCGAGCGTATTATAGCAAGGTTTTTTCAAAAGGGCAAGTCATATTTGCTGAAAAGTGTGAATTTTTGGCAAATCTTTCATGGTTAAGGCGCACAAAAAAGAAAGACCGCATTCGCGGTCTTTCTCGGCTCAGTATTGGAAAATGCTGCCGCCGACGAACTCGCGCACGATGGAGTCGCGCGGGACGTAATCGGTTTTGAGCGGCGGAACGGAGTTGACGACCTCGAAGAGGTCGGTCAGCCCGTGCTCGTCGATGAAGGCGTCGTCAAGCTGGGTGTAGAACTCGGGGATCTCCTTGAGATAGCGCGCGAGGATGCACGGCTCGTAGTCGTGGAAGGTGTCGATGTGGATGCCCGCGTTGGGCTTATTGGGCATGATAT
>ERZ780168.2640-NODE-2640-length-15539-cov-12.746835_pt1 | contig 15539 bp, 12 predicted proteins | sample MGYA00510981_ERZ780168 | MGnify/ENA primary metagenome ERZ780168 (study PRJEB29588, sample SAMEA2158769) | human gut metagenome | biome: human gut; feature: human-associated habitat; material: faeces | place: Denmark | collected 2008/2010 ...
AAATGGCGCTCCCTTCGTACCCTTCTGAGTTCAGATTTTCGTGCAAGCACGGAATTTGGACTCAGAAGGGTACGAGTGAACTGTAGCTTAAAACATTGACAGCGAACAAAAGTTAGTCTACTCTACTTCTGAAAAATGAATTTTTGAACCCGATAGATATGGCGTCAGGGAAAAAGGGCTCTCACCCACCTATGAGTAAGCTCATGTGGGCTTAGTCCTTTTGACCCCGACATCAGGAAGATTACGATATTGAGGAGGAGAAAGTGATGTTTCTGGAAATCAGAGGAATCCGAAAGTCCTTCGGCGAGGGAGACAGTCTGGTGGAAGTATTAAAAGGCATTGACCTTTCCGTGGAAAAAGGAGAATTTTGTGTGCTGCTTGGACCGTCCGGTTCCGATTATGGATCATTACCAGGAAGAAATCACAGGCAATATGATCGCAGAGTACCAGTATATGCTGAATATGCCGGTTTCGGAGATGGACAGCAGGTATAAGCTAAAGGGCATGCTTTCCCTGCTGAAATTTGCAAAAGAAGTGGAAACGGACAATCCTGACGCGGAAAAGTTCAGCGCTTATACCCTGCGGACGATGGACGAAAATTATATGCTGGAGGATATCCTCTTTTATGGAATCGAACCGGACAGCCGTTATGTTTCCCTGAAGCTTTCCGATGACGATGTGGTGATTTCCTCTGCCTATGCCTCGAAGTTTGGACTTTCCGTCGGGGACAGCATTACACTGAAAGAAAAATATGAGGATAAGACCTATATCTTTACTGTCACACAGATTTATCCATATGAAGCATCGCTGGTCGTATTCCTTTCAAGGGATCATGTGAACTACTCGGCAACTGGGTTACCAGAGCATCTGAAATCTGGCGGGATACCGCCTTTTTTCAGGGTGCGTCCATAACACCAATACTGCTTACCTTTCGGCTATACAGCTACTTTTATTATTTCTGGATTTTTCAGTCCGGTTACGGACAGTGTTTTCTCTTTTCCGGCTACGGAAAGATATTTCCGCAGGATGTTAAACGCGCCTACTCCATCTGCATTATATCTTACTCCGTTAGTTATATACTTGCCCCGCTCTTTTCGGTTTGATGCTTCCGCATATCTTTTTGATACTTCTGATGATAACGGGCTGCACTGGCTGGTATAGCTTTCTTCCTGTTTTATCAATTGTATTCCATACAGTTTCAGTTTATATTCCAGCATGATATACAGCTTGTTATAAGGCAGACCGTGAAACTTCTGATTGTTCTTATGCCCCATATCTTTTTCTTTGCGGATATTTCGAATGTCTCCTACAACCACGCAGTGGATATTTTCTTTTCTACAGTATTCTGCAATCCATCTGGTCACTTTGTGAAGATAATCCTTCACTGCATTCTGCTTTTTCCTGTAAAGTCTCTGGATATGTTTCGATGATTTTGGGTATTTTATTCCTCTTTTCGATTGCTGTGCATACCATACAGACTGCACTCTGGCGATTTCTTTATGAAAATATCTTTCCAGAGAAAGATATTTTCTTCCCAGGATAAAAGTCCTGCCATTTCCAGAATCATAGCAGGTCATCAGATTATGAAGTCCAAGATCAATCGATAAATAATGTCCATTCTGAGAAAGCTGCTCTGGTTCTTCAATCTCATAGATTACAATCATGTCACATTTCCCATTTTTCGGCGGGGAGATACGCAGCTGTTTTATGTGATCCATGTCCCTGAAAATCTTATTTTCAAGATATAGAAATTTTTCATGGATCCCGTATGTTTCTTCCATATAGCTTTTCAGTTCCTTTGGCAGAGACAGACGCAATTGGTCTGAACCTTTCTCATGCCGGATCCCCATCTGCATATATGTGACCGGTATATTCTCCTGCTTAAAACGAGGCGGATTTGGCTCTTTGATCCCGCCAGTCTTCTTCAGGACATAAAACGATTTCCAGGCTTTATCCAGCTGCTTGCAGGTCTCCTGTGCCGTCTGGGCAGGAAGCTGTCTGTACCACAGATCCCCTTTATGTGCTTTTTTCTGATCATACCAGTCAGGATACTTTTCCATTCCAAGTTCTTTATAATGGCGACGTTCATAGTTGCAGACATTCCAGAGTTTGGATGCTGCATAGCACATATGCCCTATGATATTGGAATATTCCGGACAGATTTTTACTGATGTTTTGTGTGACAGCAGCATTCCTCTTCCCCCTTCAGATAGTCATTCGGATGGATATCCACGCTCCATTTTGAATTAATACGACTTACTCTGATGTTCAATATAACGGCGGATATTTTCCTCAGATACAGATCCGATCGTTTCCACATAATAGGAATGGTTCCACAGCTCTCCCTTCCACAGCTGATTTCTTATTTCCGGAAAACGTTCGAATAATTTCCTGCCGGTGATTCCCTTCAGATACTTGACGATTGCTGTTATGGACAGCTTAGGTGGTGCTGATACAAAGCAATGGACATGATCACCTTCCCCACATTCAAATAAATGAACGGTAAAACCCTTATCCTCAGCAATCTGCTGCACCAGCTTCTGCAGGTATTCTTCAATTTCTGGGGTTAATATCTTCCGCCGATATTTCACCGGCCATACCATATGGTAGTTGATATTACATACGCAAGTTCTATAATGTATTAGATTTTCTTTCATACACATAGTATAACACAGCGAAAGAAAATACGCAACAATTAATCGAACATACTTTCGCTTTGCTTATATGGCGGATACGGCATTAATATCCTTGGGAGAAAAGAGATTATTATACTATTTACGCTGTGCAGATATGTACAATTCTACGCTTTCATCTCGGTAATTGAATTACCGAGGATTCCCGCTTATTCTCCTAAACGATGTCTTTGATCTTGGAAAGGACATGTACGGCGGATATTTTTCCAGTTCTGAAATTACGGATATCGATGACAAATACATCGGTTCTGTGATTGATCTGGAGACGCTGACCAAAATGACGCGTCAGATGAAGATTTCCATGGGCGGGATGATGTGGCTGGTCAGCTTTTTTGCAGTTCTGATATTTGCTGTTCTTGTTTATCTGCTGAGTAAAATTATCATTGAAAAAAATGCGCAGTCGATTTCCATGGCAAAAATTCTCGGTTACTCCAAAGGAGAGATTGCAAGGCTCTATGTTATGCCAACCTCAATCGTTGTCGTGCTCTGCGTGCTGATCAATATTCCGCTGAGCGTCAGGATTATCGGTATCATCTGGAAAGCAATGCTGTCACAAATGATGACGGGGTATCTGCCTTACTGGATTGACCCGAAGATTTATGTGGAAATGTTTGTGGCAGGAGTCATCTGTTATGGGGTTGTGGCTGCACTGGAGCTGAAACGAATCGGAAAAGTCCCGATGGATATGGCATTGAAAAATGTGGAGTGAGGAGGGAAAATTATGTTTGACTTTCAGGATAAAAAGAATCGGTATAAAATGACCGCAGCAGCGCTTTTTACCGCTGCTGCAATGTGTGTCGGCGGCAGCGGCGACCAGCGGCGCAGGATTTTGAACTGGATTTCACGGCGACCATGGTTTCCAACGGACTTCTGGAAGAAAAGGACTATGAAAAAAATAAGGCTAAAAGGGCGGCAGGGATAAAGGGAAATCCCTGCCGCTCTTTTTTTGACGCGGATTCTATGATATGATGAGCGAAAGTGAGTCAACATGCTCGCATGATTGACGAACGGCGAAATCATAGAGTGAGCTATGCTCACGCCGGGATGAGCGAAAGTGAGTCAACATGCTCGCATGATTGATGAACGGCGAAATCATAGAGTGAGCTATGCTCACGCCGGGATGAGCGAAAGTGAGCACAAACAGGCGAAGCCTGCTCAGAAAAGGGGGCAAATCAGATGTGGAAAAATCCGGACATTGACCCGTCGGCGTTTATTGCGCCCAGTGCAGACATATATGGGGACGTTTCGATCGCAGAAAACTGCAGTATCTGGTTCCACGCAACCGTGCGTGCCGGAGCAGGCAGCGTATCCATCGGTGCAGGTACGAATGTGCAGGATAACTGCGTCATTCATGTGGATAGGGGCTACAGCGTGACTGTGGGAAAAAATGTCACGATCGGGCATAGCGCGATTGTGCACGGCTGCAGCGTTGGAGACAATACACTGATTGGAATGGGTGCAATTGTCTTAAACGGCGCGTCCATCGGCAAAAATTGTATCGTTGGAGCAGGAGCGCTGGTGACGCAGAATATGCAGATTCCGGAGGGCTCACTGGTTTATGGAAGCCCTGCCAAAATCATCCGCAGTGTAACGGAAGCGGAAATCACCTCCAATCTGGAAAATGCAGCCCATTATGTCCGGGAAGGACAGGAATATGCAAAACATCTGGGGAAAGGAAATGAGAGCCATGAAGGATGACCGTTTTTTGAAATTTACCCTTTCTCTTTCCAGAATGAATAAAAAAGTACAGGCAGTCAAAACAGCTGGAATGGGGATGGTAGGATTAAAGGCTGCACACACGGCGGTGCTGTACGCGCTGAGCGGACATTCGGAGGGACTTCAGTTTGCAGAGGTGGCAGCGGCCTGTGACCTTGACCCGGCGCTGATTTCCCGGACATTTTCGGAGCTGATCGCAGCCGGAATGGTGGAAAAACAAGGAGAACCGGGACGTTACCGCGCCCGCTATGTTCTGACAGAGCAGGGCAGCCTGCAGACCGCCAAAATCCGTCAGGTCATCGGGCTGGTACAGGAAAATGCGGACAAAAATATCGCGCCGGAGGATTTGCAGACGTTTTACCGGGTGCTGGAACAGCTGCTGAATAACTTTGAAGAAATGTCGGAGCATTATGACACAGTGTTTGAATCGCTGCGGAGAGAAAGCTGAGACAGCAGTGCCGCCTGAATTGAATAAAAGAGATAAAAGCGCAGGAATCATGGCATGCTGCGGGCAGCTGGACCATATGTGGAAAATGCTGTAGAGCCACTGCCATGCGCTTACAGAATGGAGACGAAAAATGGATGTTATGCAGAAATTTCTGGAATATACGTCTGCCTATGACGACGGAAGTGATACCAGGATCAAACTAAAAATTATTCATACGCAAAGGGTGACGGAGGTGATGGAACAGCTTACAGCGGCGCTCCCACTTTCGGAAAGTGACAGAGAGCTGGCGTATCTGTGTGCGGTATATCACGATATCGGAAGATTTGAGCAGCTGAAGCGCTATCACACGTTTCTGGATTATAAAAGCATCGACCACGCGCAGTTAGGCTGCGAAATCCTGCGGCAGGGCGATTTTCTGGGTGAGCTTTCTGACAGGGAAAGAGAGCAGGTTTTGACGGCCATTGGAAACCATAACCGCCTTGCGATTGAGGATGGCCTGGATGAAAAGACGCTGCTTTTTGCGAAGTTAATCCGGGATGCGGATAAATGCGATATTTTCCGGGTGTTTGCCCAGGAGGATCCTGTAGATACCACCGGTTTTTCCGCAGAGCAGGTGGGACAGGAAGCAGTTTCAGATGTGGTATATGAGAGCATTTTGGGTCATTACTGCATCAAAAAACAGGAACGAAAAACCGGGCTGGATGTCTGGGTCAGCTTTCTTGGCTTTTTCTTTGATCTGAATTTTGCAGAAAGCCTGCGAATTGCGCTGAAACAGGGCTATTATAAAAAGCGTTTTTTAGAGCTGAATTTTGAAGATCCTGCGACAGAAGAAAGGGTGCGGCGCTGTATTGCAGAAACAGAGCAGTATGCTTATGCACGTCTTAGAATGGAGGAATTACAATGAAATTATACATGCCAACAAAGGTTTATAACGAGAAAGGCTGTGTCCGGCAGCACAGCCAGGAGCTGGCGGCGCTGGGAACAAAAGCACTGCTTGTAACGGGAAAGCATTCTTCCCGTGTAAACGGTTCCCTGCAGGACGTGAAGGATGCGCTGAACCGCGAGCAAGTGCCCTATGTGGTTTTTGACGGAATCGAGGAAAATCCTTCGGTGGAAACTGTGATGCGGGCGACTGCCCTGGGGCTTTCGGAAAAGGTCGATTTTGTGATCGGAATCGGCGGCGGTTCTCCCATGGACGCTTCTAAGGCAATTGCGCTGATGATCGCCAACCCGGAGAAAAAAGCAGACTTTTTATATGAAACAGATGCAGCGGTCAAACAGGCGGCAAATAAAGCCCTGACGGTCGCGGCAGTACCGACGACAGCAGGAACCGGCTCAGAGGTTACACCGTATGCGATTTTGACGAGAATCGTGATGCCGAAAATAGAACTGACTACGGCGGCAGCTTCGGAGACTTCCACAGAAGCCAAGGCGGGCGAGCTGGTAAAACAGAGCATCAGCCATCATATTTTCCCAGAGCTTGCATTGGTGGATTCCACGTATCTGCAGACTGCTTCCAAAACAGGCTGCATCAACACGGCGGTGGATACGTTAGCACATCTGGTGGAGAGCCATTTAAACACGAATGCTACGCCCTACAGCCGTGTCTACAGCGAGATGGGCCTGCGGACCTTTGCAAAGGTAAAAGACGCGCTCGCTTCCTATGAAATCGGCGAAGCGCAGAGGGAGCTTCTTATGCAGGCGTGCACCCTCGGAGGTATGGCGATTTCTCATACCGGTACGAGTCTGCCCCACGGATTGAGCTATCGCGTAACCTGCGAACTGGGAACGCCCCACGGCAAAGCGGTTGGCATGTTTCTGCCGGGCTTTCTGCGCTGCTACGGTGACCAGGAAGAGGCGATGCGCGTTCTGACTTTGCTTGGTTTTGGCAGCCATCAGAGCTTCGAGGCCTACATTTACAGTCTGATCGGAGAAGAAAAAATTTCCCGTGAGCTCTGGGAGCGCACCATGAATGATCTGCTTTCCAACCCCGCGAAGCTCAAAAACTATCCGTTTCAGATGGATCGGGAAAAGCTCAATGGACTGAGATAAAACACGCCGCTGCACACAGCATTATTTGATTTTCCGAAACTCTAACGGTGTCCGTCCGGTATTTTTGCGGAACATGGCGATAAAGTGACTCGGATCGGAAAAGCCGGTCTGCGCAGCGATTTCCTGCACCTCCATCCGCGGTGCTGTCAGCAGAAGCTCTTTGGCACGGTTGATGCGGCAGGTCATCAGATATTCGTAGACCGAGCAGCCCAGAAAACGCTGAAACAGCCGTGATAGATATTGGGGCGTGACAAATACCTGACGACTCAGCTGGGCCACTGTGAGGGGCAGACTGTAGCAGGTTTCTATTTCTTCGATGACCGGAGCAACATAGCGCAGATACAGCGGATCAGAAAGGAGCTTCTGTCCGTCCGGGACATCCGAAAACTGTAAAAGCACCTGATAACAGTTGACAGAAAGTACCGGGATGTTGACCGGAGGATGTTCGAAAAGCTGTATGGCATCCTGCAGCAGCGCGCGTATATTCCGACATTGCTCTTTTGTGGTAAAAAGAATCGGCCGGTTGTTCAGGATTTTGGAAATACTGCCTTCGACTGTTCCGGAAAAGGTACAAAAGCAGGTGTACCACTCCGGAGTCTGGGCCAGATAAGAGTGTCGGATGGAGGGAGCGATCAGGACGCCTTCCTGTTCATGAAGCAGATAAGATTTTCCCTGAATGGTAATCCGCCCGCAGCCGGATTCGGTCTGTAAATAGTGATAGAAAGGGTAGCCGTTTGGACGCGAGGTCGCATCCTGCAGCCAGTGGTTTCCGATGGAATCGTAGATAAAGGGTTCACGCACCGGGGCGTTGCGAAAATAAATCGGCATAGGAGTCCTTTCTTTTAGTTTCAAAATGTTATATTTTTCGGACAGACTTATTATACATCCGAATAGAATTTCATACTATAATAAAATTGCCGAGCCGGTGGAGCGCTGCAAAAAAGTCTGTGCAGCGCGTCAGCGTTTTCGGAGCCGCCATGCGGCAGATTGTGAGGAAATATGTACGCAGAAGCCATTCTGAAGAAGGGCGAAGGACGCACGCTCAAAAGCGGCGGCGCCTGGGTTTACGACAACGAGATTGATCGCGTTGAGGGAGACTATGAAAACGGAGATATTCTTGCGGTAAAGGATTTTGATGGTTTCTTTTTGGGATGGGGCTTTATCAATACCCGTTCCAAAATTACAATCCGGGTGATGAGCCGCAGAAAAGAACATGAGATCACAGAAGAATTTCTGGAAAAGCGGGTGCGCAACGCATGGGAATACCGCAAAGCGACTGTGGACACAGGATGCTGCCGACTGATCTTCGGGGAAGCAGACTGGCTGCCGGGGCTGGTAGTGGACAAGTTCTCCGACGTGCTGGTGGTGGAATCCCTGGCGCTTGGAATTGACCGTCTGAAGCCGACGATCCTTTCTCTTGTGAAAAAAGTGCTGGCAGAGGACGGTATCATGATCCGCGGCATCTATGAGCGCAGCGATGCAAAGGTACGCCTGCAGGAAGGCATGGAACGCTTCAAGGGCTTTATCGGTGACCCGTTCCCCACAAAAGTTGAAATCACAGAAAATGGCGTTCGTTACATCGTGGATGTGGAAGACGGACAAAAGACCGGATTTTTCCTGGACCAGAAATACAACCGGCAGGCGATTCACAGACTCTGTCCCGGCAAAAAAGTACTGGACTGCTTTACCCATACCGGTTCTTTTGCACTGAATGCGGGGATTGCGGGCGCTAGGGAAGTGCTTGGCGTGGACGCATCCATGACCGGCGTAAAGCAGGCGGAAGAAAATGCGGCATTAAACGGACTTTCCGACCGCGTAAAATTTACCTGTGCAGATGTCTTTGAACTGCTTCCCGAGCTGGAGAAAAAGGGCGAGCAGTATGATGTCGTAATTCTGGATCCTCCCGCATTTACCAAATCCAGAAGCTCCATTAAAAATGCGGTAAAAGGATATCGTGAGATCAATCTGCGGGGCATGAAGCTGGTAAAAGACAACGGATTTTTAGTGACCTGTTCCTGTTCCCACTTTATGGACCCGGAGCTGTTCGCAAAGACCATCCGCGAAGCGGCCCACGGAGCGCATAAGAGACTGCGTCAGGTGGAATTTAAAACACAGGCGCCGGATCATCCGATCCTCTGGGCGGCGGAGGAATCCTACTACCTGAAATTCTATATTTTCCAGGTGTGTGAGGAGCTGTAAAAAAGAAAGCCGGAACAAAATCCCGGTATTAACCAAAGTATACAAAAAGGAGACAACCAAATGAAAGTGCAGAATTTTTATGAAAATCTCTCCACTTTGCATGTCGGCACAATGGACAACCGCTGCTGGTATGTGCCGAAACAGGATGGAAGGGAGAGCCAGATCCTGTTGAGCGGGGACGACTGGAAATTTGCCTGGTATCCCAGTGTGGAAGAAGTACCGGAGCATTTCTGGGAAAAGGATCTCGAAAAAGAGGGCTTTATCAACATGGAAGTGCCCTCCTGCTGGCAGATGAAGGGCTTTGGACAGAAGCAGTACACCAATGTCCGCTATCCCATCCCCTATGACCCGCCGTATGCGCCCGGTGAAAATCCCAGCGGCGCTTATGTAAAGGATTTTACTCTGACAGAAAAAGAAGCCGGCGAACGTCAGTTCTTATATTTTGAGGGCGTAGATTCCTGCTTCTATGTCTGGATCAACGGCGAATTTGTCGGTTACAGCCAGGTTTCCCACAGTCCCAGCGAATTTGAAATCACCGGCAAAACCAAAGCAGGCAGCAACCGTATGGCGGTTCTGGTTTTGAAATGGTGTGACGGAACCTATCTGGAGGATCAGGATAAGCTGCGTTTTTCCGGAATTTTCCGGGATGTTGAGCTGGTGCTTCGCCCGCAGGAATTCGTACATGACTTTACGGTTCAGACTCCTGTTGCAGAGGATGGCAGAGCAGAGGTTACGGTTCGTTTTGACCGGGTGGAGGGAGATCTGGAAATCAACTGTACGCTGACGGATGCAGAGGGCAAAGAAATCGGCAGGGCAGTTTCCAACGGAGAGAACATAGCGATTCCTGTAGCTGCTCCGGTGCTCTGGAACGCAGAGCAGCCCTATCTGTACACCCTGACGCTCCAGGCAGGCGCTGAAACCATCGAGCAGAAGGTCGGCATCCGCTGGATCTCCGTTGAAGAGGGTAAGATTTTAATCAATGGAAAACAGGTGAAATTCCGGGGTGTCAACCGCCACGATTCCAACCCTTATACCGGTGCAACCGTGACCAGGGAGGATGTGATTCGCGATCTGCAGCTGATGAAGGAGAGCAATGTCAACGCAATCCGTACCAGCCATTATCCGAATGCGCCTTATTTCCCGGCATTGTGCAGCGAATATGGTTTTTACATGATCGCGGAAGCGGATCTGGAAAGCCACGGCGTAGGAACTTTGTATACAAATGACGGACACGACTGCATGGGCTACATCGCGCAGGATGATGCCTGGGCGGAGTCGATCCTCGACCGTCAGAAGAGAAATGTGATTCGGGACAAAAACCAGAGCGCGGTTATTTTCTGGTCCCTGGGCAATGAGAGCGGCTACGGCGGCAACTTTGAGGACGCCGGAAGATGGGTAAAGGCTTATGATCCGACCCGTCTGCTGCATTATGAAGCAAGCATCTACAATTCCGCAGGTTATCACAACGATGTTTCCATGCTGGATGTGATGAGCCGGATGTATGCGGATACCGAGTGGGTAAAGGAATACTGCGAAGACCGCAGAATGAGAAAGCCCTTTATTCAGTGTGAATTTATCCATGCAATGGGCAACGGCCCCGGGGATATCCATGATTACATGGAGCTGATGTACAAATATGACAAGTTCTGCGGCGGCTTCGTATGGGAATGGTGTGATCATGCGACCTGGGAAGGCAAGGCCGCAGACGGAAGAGATATTTTCCATTACGGCGGCGATGCAGGCGAGTTCCCTCATGACGGCAACTTCTGTATGGATGGCCTGGTGTATCCGGACCGCAGACCCCATACCGGGCTTCTGGAATGGAAAAACGAAATCCGTCCGGTACATGCAGCAGGAAAAGATCTGGCAGCAGGCACTGTAGAGCTGTGGAACGTGCAGGATTTTGCTGACCTTGCAGATACCGTACAGATCCGTTATGAAATCAAAAAAGAGGGCACCCTGTTAGCAGAGGGCGAGATCCGGGAGATTACCTGCCCTGCACATGAAAAAGTGTGCATCACGATCCCTCAGCTGGGAGAGCTTTCCGGAGATCAGACCTATTTGAAGCTGACCTATGTGCAGAAAGCAGATCAGGCGTTGACCAGACAGGGCAGAGTCATGGGCTTTGACCAGATTGCGCTGTTTGAGGAAAAGGAAAAGGTTCTGGAAATTGCAGAAGCCGGAGCAGTTGCATTGGAGGAAAACGATGCTTCCTGGATCATTACCTCCGACAGAATCCGCTATGTATTCGGCAAGAAGAAAGGTGCGTTTACAGAGCTTGTCAGAGATGGCAAAGCGCTGATCGAAGCACCGATGACCTTTGAAACCTGGCGTGCGCCGGTTGACAATGACAGAAATGTCCGTCAGGTCTGGGAAGAAGCCGGATACGACAGACCGTGGATCCGGGTTTATGACTGCACCGCAGAGAACGCCGGTGAAAAAGTACGCATTCACTGCGATTTCTCCATCGCCAGTGTATACAGACAGCCATTTTTACGCGCGAAAGCACTTTGGGAAGTCAATGCAGACGGTCAGATCAAACTGACGCTGGATGCCGACAAGGATATGACCTTCCCTTACATGCCCCGGTTTGGCTTGCAGCTGGTACTGTCGGAAGATCAGGATCAGGTGGAATACATCGGATATGGTCCGACAGAAAGCTATCAGGACAAGCACAGAGCCTGCTGGGTAGACCGCTTTACGACAACAGTAGATGAGCTTCTTGAGGATTATGTAAAGCCCCAGGAAAATGGCAGCCATTATCACTGTGCGTATGTAAAGGTGGGAGAACTGAAGGCGGAAGGCACAAAGCCGCTTTCCTTCAACGCTTCTTACTACACCGCACAGGAGCTGACGGAAAAGATGCACAACTACGAGCTGGAAAAATCCGGACATGTGATCTGGCATCTGGACTATGGCATGAGCGGTGTTGGTTCCAACTCTTGCGGACCGGAGCTGTTAAAGCAGTATCGCCTGAATGAGGAAAAGATGCATTGGGAGCTGGTGATTGGCTGATCGCGCAGCTACGAATTGAAATGCTATAAAGAGCTCTGCTACGCAGGTGGAGAAAACTGTAGCACAGAATAAAACGACCTCCGGGCTGGCGTCGAAAAGACGACAGACCCGGAGGTTTTTGCTTCGGTGTTAAAGAATATTTACAAAACTTCCTGTGTTTTGTGCTGGACAGGAAACGTTCAGACGAGATAATCCTGATTCAAATAAGCCTTTAACAGCCGGAATGTATTTTCCATTCCCTTTACATGGCTGCGCTCATAGCCGTGAGAAGCGTATACACCGGAGCCGATCAGCCCGTGGCGGCAATCGATACCGGAACGAAGCCCTGCTTCTGCGTCGGAGCCGTAGTGGGGATATACGTCAACTGCAAAGTCAACCTTGGCGGTGCGCGCTGCCTCGATCAGAGCAGAAACAACATCGTAATGATAAGGACCGCCGGAATCCTTTGCGCAGATGGAAACCTGGGTTTCTTTGCAGGAAAGACCATCTCCGACGCAGCCCATATCGACTGCAAGAATTTCTGCGACGTCAGCAGGGATCGAAGCGGAGCCGCCGTGACCGACTTCTTCAAAAACGGTGATATGCTGATAGATTTTGCGGGCGGGCTTTTTGTCGGTTTCCTTTAAATATTTTGCGAAGCCGAGCAGGATACCGACGCTCAGCTTATCGTCGAGAAAACGGCTCTTAATGTAGCCGGATTCCGTTACGGTCGTGCGGGGATCGAAGCAGACGATGTCGCCGGTCATGATGCCGAGCGCTTCGGTATCCGCCTTGCTTTCTACAGGCTCGTCCAATACAACCTCCATTGCATCATAGGAACGGGCAGTGTCATTGTAGCTGCCGTTTACATGGATCGAGGCATTTTTTAATTGGAAGGTACCGGAATAAACCTTGCCGTTTCTGGTGTAAACGCGGCAGTTTTCCGCCTCTGCATTGTTTGGATTCATGCCGCCGAGAGCGCTCAGCATCAGACGTCCCTTTTCGTTGATGCTGCAAACCATAGCGCCCAGGGTATCCATGTGCGCTTCCAGCAAAATCGGCGCATCCGCGGGATCGTCCGACTGGGCAGGACCGTCGTTGACGCATACAAAAATGCCGCCCTTGTTGGTCAGCTTTGCATCGTAGCCCAGCTTTTGATACGCTTCGAGGACATACTTTGCCGCGTGTGCGGTAAAGCCGGTCGGACTGTCGATGGAAAGAATCTTTTTGGTCTGTTCTAACATATAAGACGTTATATCGTTCATCTCTTTCTCCCATTTCTGCGCACGTTTTTTTGCGCATATCGAGTTTGTGTCAAGTGCGCGCAGACACAAATCTCGGGATTGAAAAACTTTGTTTTTCAATCCGATACTAACAGGATACAAAAGCACACCGTGTCTGTCAATTGAAAAGCGTGCGCGTGCGTACTGCCTGCCAGTCGTCAGAGCGCGTACCGCGTCGACCCGCTGCACTTAAGCAGTGCAGCGTGCCGTGTCCGTGTTGCCTGTCAGTCGTCAGAGCGTGCGCTGCGCCGACCCGCTGCACTTAAGCAGTGCAGCGTGCCGTGTCCGTGTTGCCTTGCCAGTCAGTCAGAGCGTGCGCTGCGCTTACGCTCTGCCGCCTGTCAGGGCACCCCGTCCATGCTCTGCCGCCTGTCAGGGCACCCCGTCCACGCCCTGCCGCCTGTCAGGGCATCCCGTCCGCGCCCACATGGGACAAAATGTTGCTTTGTGGGAAAATATGTCACAAAAACGGGAATTTGGGCAATGAAAAGAATCAAAAGCCGTCGTAAGATGGGGACAAATGAAAGAGAAATAAATTTAGGCAGAGTGAGAAAGGAGTCAGGACGACATGGCTGAAAACAAAGTAGTACATGCAGCGCAGCGTGCCGCTTTCAGTGTTGCGATCGACGCGGCGATTAAAGCAGTAAGAGGAAAAGGAACAGAACATATGACAGAAGAGGCGGTCAAGCTGATCAATCTGGCAGAGCCGCTGCTGAGCAAGAGATATAAGGCGAGTGCATTTGATGCTGCCCGCAAATTTGTGCAGGATCCAAATGGAAAATGGATGGAATACGCGTACCGTGCCATCAACGAGATCGATCCTCATATTTTAAAAATGAATGTGCTGAACCTTGGTTATGAAGGTATGTTTTCCGGTTACAATTATGTGATGGAGCTGAGAAAAAAATACGACTGCAACATGCCCTGGATCCTGTTGTTTGATCCTACCGCATCCTGTAACCTGCATTGTAAAGGCTGCTGGGCTGCAGAATATGGCAAGACCCTGAACCTGACCTATGAAGAAATGGATAAGCTGGTAACGGAGGGCGAAGAGCTTGGGATTCACTGGTATATGTGTACCGGCGGTGAACCGATGTGCCGTAAAAACGATCTGCTGAAGCTGGCAGCAGCACATCAGAGTTCAGTATTCCATCTGTTCACCAACGGAACCCTGATCGATGAGGAGTTCTGTAAGGAGGTACAGAAGGTCGGAAATATGGCATTCTTTATTTCCATCGAAGGCATCGGGGATGCAACAGATGACCGTCGTGGGAAGGGCGTATTCGACAAGGTGATGCATGCAATGGATCTGATGCAGAAGTATGGACTGCTTTATGGTACTTCCATTTGTTATACGAGTCAGAACTACAAGGCTGTTACAAGCGACGAGTTCATCGACATGCTGATCAGCCACGGCGTCCGCTTCAACTGGTACTTCCATTATATGCCGATTGGTGATGGCGCAAACGTGGATCTGATGCTGAACGCAGAGCAGAGAGAGTATATGATCCACAGAGTTCGCGAGATCCGTGGCCTGACCGGTGGTAAGCAGATTTTCTGCATTGACTTCCAGAATGACGGCGAATACATCGACGGATGTATTGCAGGAGGGCGGCAGTACGCACATATCAATCCTGCCGGAGATGTGGAGCCCTGCGTATTCATCCATTATTCCAACGCAAATATCCATGAAAAGAGTCTGCTGGAATGTCTGCAGCAGCCTCTGTTTAAGGAATATCATAAGGGACAGCCCTTCAACCACAACCATTTAAGACCCTGTCCGATGCTGGAAAATCCGGAGCTCCTGGGAGAAATGGTAAAACGCAGCGGCGCTCATAGCACCGATATGCAGCAGCCGGAATCCACACAGGACGTATTCAATCGCTGCAGACCCTATGCACAGCAGTGGACGCCTGCCGCAGAGAGAATCTGGGCAGAGGAGCATCCTGACTGTGGTTCTTGCACAGCCTGTTCCAAATAAAGCAGGATAAGCCGGAATTTTCCAAAGCACCGCAGCGTGCAGAGCTTTTATAAAAGATAAATGAGCCTCGTTGGTTCTGTAAAATATTCATCACGATATTTTGCAGGATTGGCGGGGCTTTTTTATCGTATAGGAAACTTCGTTTCCATACGATAAAAACGCTCCGCGAGGAT
>ERZ780168.2645-NODE-2645-length-15517-cov-13.399237_pt1 | contig 15517 bp, 10 predicted proteins | sample MGYA00510981_ERZ780168 | MGnify/ENA primary metagenome ERZ780168 (study PRJEB29588, sample SAMEA2158769) | human gut metagenome | biome: human gut; feature: human-associated habitat; material: faeces | place: Denmark | collected 2008/2010 ...
AACCCCCGCTACAAACCCCTTTGACAGTGTGTTTTCCTAATAGGCGCTAATCATAGGCTGATGGCAGATACTGGGCAGTGTGATCATCATCAATCTGAATTAGATGCGCTTCTTTGCAGGAAGATATAATAATGGGAGCGTGGGTAGCAAGGATAAATTGCACGTTAGGAAATGTTTCTTTCAGGGCATCAACAATTCGCCACTGCCACCGAGGATGCAAGTGCATGTCGATTTCATCGATGAGCACAATTCCTGGAATAGCTTGATAGTCTGTAATAGTTGGATTCAGTTGACATATACGAAATGCCATCATCATAATAATCCATAGTAAAGACTGGTAGCCTGCACTGAGATATTTAATGGGAGTAATAGTCTCCTTTTCTTCGTAGACCATATCATCAAAAACATCCGAATACGAGATAGTAGGTGTTATATCCAACTCATTCATGTTCTTCATAAAGGTGGAGACGATTGCTTTAAATACTGAATACTCCTGCACCTGGCCTTTCTTTTTGAATTCAGCCTGCTCCATTTTAAGGCACCATGCCTCTAATGCCTTTCGATCCAAATTGTTTTCGATACAACCAATATAGCCACTTCGACGATCATTAAGCTTGTTTTTACTTGCAGTGCCAAAATCTTCTCGTTTGGACTGAGCCATTCGAGAAGTACTAAAATAACAGAGTAATGGTAAAATCGAATGCATATCATTACAAATTTTTCTTGCATATAAAGCGCATTCTTTTCCAAGATACTTTGTTCTTGATTGACTCGTTTCATCTCTGCGTGTGACTTCACCAGTGACAGTCGCTTTATCGAGATGGATTTCAGACCGAACTGTGGTAGGAGTACAATACTCAATCTTCGTCGAAGCATCCCCAGTTAGGCTAGTTCGAAAGTGAATATCCTCATGCAAAATTCCCCTTTTATTGACTCCCGCAATTCCGTTAAAAAAGTCCCCAAATGCAATAGTCATAGCCTCCAAAACGGACGTTTTTCCCACACCATTTTCACCCAAGATGAGATTAACTCCAGGGAAAAATGTTAATTCCATGTTCTCTATACCTTTGAAGTTTTGAATGACTACTCTTTTGAACTCCATAACAGTTACCTCTAAAATCGTATTTTCACTGTTGTGATTGCTTATCATAAATCCCGTGATTTGTACAAAGGGAATACATAACTATAACATCTTTATTATAACCATTTTTAACAATATTGGAACCCCTAATTTGGTTTTTCTCGGAACTACATATAGCAATTGGATTTATGAGGTGTAGAATTTATCCAGTGTGTCCCCCCTAACTTTGCAACTTTTCGGTTTTCTCGATCCCGCTTTTCAGCCGCACCAGTATTTTTTCCTTGGAGAGTATCCTGACCGATTCCACAAGATCTCGAATGTTGCGTTCGTTCCATTCCGTGATAGCGGTACCAGCTTGCCCCATTATATCGGCGGCCTCCTCCATGTGGCTGTTCAGTTCCGCATCTTCTGCTTGCTGTCGTTCCAGTTCGACACGCTTGGCCTTCAGCTCCGTTTGCTGGGTAAGGATCATCTTGAATCGTTCGCTATAGTCTGCAGCGTTACCTATGGCCGCAGTTGCGAAGGTGGCATCAAACTCCCGTGCCAGAGTTTCCAATTGGTGGTCGATATCTGCGATGGTAAGTTCTCCGCTTCGGCTGGGATGTATCAACACCTGTAGATTTTCCGTAACTTGCCGTACCAGTGCAGGCTTCTCAGACATTATGCTGTTGATCGCCCGCAGGATGGCTTGCTGGAGCTGCTGCTCATCCACAGAGGGCGAATCATGGCAGTATTTTTTGCCGTAATCAGAGCGGCTGATACAGCGCCAGACAATGTGCTTCTTTCCCCGGTTTACCCATGTGCAGCGGCGATACAGTGTGCCGCATTCGCCGCAAATGAGCCGATCTGACAGGGCATATTTCGGTGTATAGCAGCTTCTGCCGCTGGGGGTGCTTTTCTGCGTATTTCCCTTCAGCGCGTTGCGCCGCGCCAGCTCCGTCTGAACCGCATTATATGTTTTGCGGTCTATGATGGCTTCGTGATGATCCGGCACCAGATACATGGTGCGCTGCCCTGTGTTGCGGATGGTTTTGCGGCTGATGCAATCCTGCTGGAAGGTTTTCTGCATCAGGACATCACCCACATATTTCTCATTGGAGAGGATGCCGCGCACTGCGGTATGTGTCCATGTTGCACCACCGCGGGCGTTTGGAATGTGGCGTTCCTCCAGGTCTTTGCGAATCATGTTAAGACTGTCACCGTGGAGGTACTTCTGGTAAATCTCTCGGACGATCTCTGCCTGTTCTGGAATGATCTGCGGATTACCATCCGGTCCTTTCTCATAGGCGTACAGACTGTAGTAGTTAATGGTGGCTTCACCCCGCTGCATGGCGTAGCGCTTGCCTGCTTGAATATTGCCAGATATGGACTCACTCTCCGCCTGGGCGAAAGCTCCCATCATGGTCAGCATCAGTTCTGTGGACTCGTCCATAGAATTGATGTTTTCTTTTTCAAAGTAAACTGCAATGCCCTGCGCTTTCAGCATTCGGACGTAGTTGAGGCAGTCCACCGTGTTGCGGGCGAAGCGGGAGACGGACTTGGTGAGGATCAAGTCGATCTTGCCTTGCTTGCACCATTTCATCATCCGCATAAAGTCTGCCCGCTTCTTGGCCGAAGTGCCTGTGATGCCCTCATCCGCAAAGATGTCGGCCATCGTCCACGACTTATTCTCCATGATCTTATCGGTGTAGTAGTTTTTCTGCGCCTCGTAGCTGTTGAGTTGATCCTCCTCTTTGGTGGATACCTGGCAGTAGGCCGCCACCCGAAGCTGCCGCTGCTCGGCAGTTCCGGTGTTCTTTGGCGCGGCGGGTATCACGATCACCTTCGGCTTGTTCTCTCCCACGGTCATGCGCTCCTCTCGATGATCTGGCCGTTTTTTAGTAACAGGCTGGCCTGCCCCTTTTTGACATAGACCTGTGATACGGTACTTTTCAGCAATTCGGCGTCGATCTCTGCCATCGGTACGGCATCGGTGAATAGATGCCGTAAGCGCTGGCTTTCGTACTCGCTGCTGCCGATGGCGCTATATTGCATCCCTGCCAGCCGCAGGGCGATCTCCTTAGCACCGTCCTCATCCACCGGACTGGTGGTAAGCGCTGCCGAGAATCGTCGCTCCATTTCAGCCAGCTCACCACGGTTGACCGTCTGCGGCTGTGGCTTGATCTGTTCCGGTGCTGCCGCAAGGCAGTTCAGAAGGGACAATACCTGCGACTCCACTGCCGCGCTGGGTCTGCCGTTGCACAGGCGACGCAGGGCCTTTTGCGCTTCAGTTATCTGCACCGCAGGCTTACGCTCTGACCGGCGCTGGGCGGCTTCCTGTAGCTGCTCCGGGGAGAGGATGGCCGGAAATCGTTCCGCACCGGCGTAGCGGTTGTCCTCCAGAATACGGGCCACCATATTCTTGTTCCAGGGCTTGTCCGCGTCGTAGGGTGGCCCTTTTTCTTTCATATGTAATATTGTGTTCGCTGTCCTTTATTCCGATGCCGCTTTACCGGAAGTGGGCCTGTCGAGTACGTTTTTTGCAGCATAGTATCGCCCATATAGCATTCATTCGTAAGGATATAGGAAATAGCACTTTCGTACCACAGCTTACCTCCCGTCGTTGTATTGAGCTGCTTCACTATCGCTCTACGGCTGGCGCCTGACAAATAGCTTTCAAATACAAACCGCACTATTTTTGCTTCTTCGGGTACTATCGCAAGTTTTCCATCTTTCAGGCAATATCCAAAGCCTGCCGACTGAGGATTGTATTCTCCGCGCTCCATCCGCTTTTGGTAGCTCCAGCGCATATTGCCGGAGATGGACTCGCTCTCGCTCTGGGAGAAGGCTGCGTGTAAGGCTGTCATCAGTTCAGAGGACATCCGTGCAGTATCGATGTTCTCTTTCTCGAAGAAGATGGTCGTGCCATTGGCTCGGAACTGTCGGATGGCCTCCAGGCACTCCGCCGTGTTGCGGGCAAAGCGGGAGATGGACTTGACCAGGATGCGGTCAATGAGTCCGCGTCCGCTGTCGGCCAGCATCCGCTTAAAATCCTCTCGCTTCTCCACGGAGGTGCCGGTGATGCCCTCGTCGGCGTAGATGTCCACCAGTCGCCAGTTCTCATGCTCGGTGATGTACTGCGTATAGTGGATGTTCTGGGCCGCAAAGGAGTTGAGCTGGTCCTCCGAGGAGGAGCTGACCCGGCAGTAGGCGGCCACCCGCAGCTTTTGGGCATCCCGCTCATGGTTGGCTTCGATCCTGATGACCCGCCGCTCTTTGCCGTTCAGGGCAAGGTTTCCGTTGATGCTTTTTTCTTCCGTGGCCGCTCACCTCCTCCTTGTAGCAACACATGGCATTGCCCTTAATAAGATTGCAGTCGGTCTCCTCATCAATTGTTATATGGGGATCGTTGCTTTCAATTTTTGCAATCGTCCAACCATCGGGCACTACAAGCTGAATCCCGTAGCCGGCAGCTGTCATAGCCTGCTCCGGCTTCACTTCTACTGTTACCGTCTGCTCTTGTGTACTGGTTGAAATCTCGCTTTTATCTAATGCGGCATTGATTTTCGTTGCATCTGCCGCAAACACATTGCCACAAAGTGAGCAAAGCATTGTCAACGCTAGCAGCAATGAAAGTACTTTTTTTATTGTCTGCTTCATTTTGTTATCCTTTCCGTTACCACGTTAGGTCCAGCGTGCCCAGAGAAGCGGCTTTGACCTGCATAGCGTCCGCAATATCAATCTCTGTACCACCCGCAGCCATTGCGCAGTACACATACTGCCCTTCCAATGTCAATGTACCCAGAGAAGCGGCCTTCGTTTGCATGGCATCAGCAATATCAATTTCACCATTGCCATCCACATCGCCCTTCAGGGCCACGACAATTTCATCGCCTTCCGCCAGCGTCGCGGTGAAGCTGTGGGTGCCGTTCTCGCCGGTGGTAGCCGTCAGCTTCTGGTAAGTGCCGTCGGCCTTCTTCACCAGCACCACGCAGGCTGCGTCATTTTCGCTGGCCACGGTGAAGGCGTTGCTCTCGCCCAGCTTCCAGCCAGCCGCGGGAGCGGTGACCTTGATCTCAGGCGCATCTGCGGAAGTTCCGGCCTTGAAGGTGGTCACACCGTCCACGGTGGTGCCGTCCACGCTGCCGTTGCCGATCTTAATGTCAGACTCGGACGCGCCGGTCAGGGACACCGCCTTAGTGGACAGCGTGTAATTGCCCACATTGGTACCGTAGGTATAGACTGCCTCAACGCTGCCGTCAGCTGCGTCACGATATGTCACCAGCTTCGTCACATCACGCTCCATGCTGTTAGCCAGAAGCGCCACAATCTTACCGCCTTCAGCTGTATAATCGCCATCGTCGCCCTTGGTCACCTCAGGCATTTCCTTGACCACCAGCTCTTTGACCGCGCTGGTCAGGGCAATCAGGTTGCCGCTGTCGTTCTTGAAGTACAATGTGCCGTACTCATCCACCACGGGGCTGCTGATGCAGTACTGCGCCAGAGGGCCTTCCGGCTTGAACACCACGGGTGCGCAGTTGCTCTTTCCGTTCTCGGTGATGCCGCCCTTCAGGGATGTCTGATTTGCGCTGTCGTTGATCACGCGCATGACGCCGGGGGTATAGTTGTCCATGAAGTAGACGTTCACGCTGCCATCCTCGGTGTTGGTGGACAGCAGGCCGCTGGTCTGGGGATAACCCTGAGTGGCGGCGGTGTATGCCACGCTCCAGCTGTTCAGATCCAGCACCGCGATGTGGTGGCCGCTGTAGGCGGTGAACTGGCCGTCGCCAGACACGCCAACATAGGCGCGGTTGTTATACACCACGGGGGTGGAGGTGCTCATGCCGCCCAGATTGATGGCCTGAGAGCCGGAGAGCTTACCGTTATCGCCAAGAACCTCGCTGTAGAAATAGCCGCCCTTGGAGGTGAAGTATACGCGGCCATCCGCGTAAGCGATGTTGGAGCGGATATCGCCGGTGTAGTCGGTCTTGGAATCCACGATCTCGCCGGTGAACTTGTCGAACACCACCAGCTTGGCGGTCTGGGAGGTATAGCCGCTCTGGCCGTCGTCGGTGCCGACGACCACATACTTATCGTTGGCGTAAGCACCGGCCCAGTAGAAGCCGCCCTTGCTGGTATAGCGCCACAGGGCCTCCTTGGTGGAGGTACCCTCATAGTCCGCCGTCAGGCACACGAAGTTGGCGTCGCCGCTCTCGCCGTTCCAGAAGCCCACATACACATACCCGTCAGAGTAGGTGATGGGGGAGTTGGACTGACCCTTCAGCGGATCCTGATAGACCCACAGAGACTCCAGTGTGTCGGCGCGGAACGCCTGCACGCGGCCCTCCTTCAGCGCCACGAAGATCATGCCGTCGGCATAGGTGGGCGGAATGATGGCGAAGTCGGAGTTGCTGGCCATATTGGCGTAGGCCACGGTCGCGCCGGTGGCGGGATCCAGCTTCAGCAGTTTGGTGCCCGCGTAGGCGTACATGTAGCCATCCACGAAGATGGGGGAGCCCACCGCGCCGCTGTCATAGCCGCTGCCGCTGGCGCTGGCCCACAGCAGCTCCACATCGGAGGACTCGGTCTCCGCGTCGATCTGGCCGGTGGGGGTCTTGACGCTGGTGATGGCCATGTTCTGGTCATTGCCGCGGAAGTTAGGCCAGAACGCATCATACTTCGTCAGAGAGAGCGTCGGTGCGGCGGTCAGCATCACATTCAGCACGCCCTCATTCAGTGCGGGCTGGCTGATGGTGCCGGTCTTGGTGACGTATCCCTTGGCCACCACAACGTAATTGTAGCTCTTGTCGGTGCGCAGGCTGTACACGCCCTTCTTGTCGGGGGTGACCAGCGTGTCGCCCTGATAGACGCGCACCTGCGCGCCGTCGGCGTTGGTGGTGATCTTCGCGTCGTAGGTGCCGATGGTATCCACCGTGTAGGTGTACACGGTCTTGACCGCGCCGGTCTCCGCATCGGAGACGGTGATGGTGAACTTGCCGTTATCCAGCTTGCCCAGCGGGATCTTGCCGTTCTCCAGAGCGGGGCTGTAGGTCACGGTGACGCCGTCGCTCAGGGTGGCGGCCACGGTGGGGGTCAGGGCGGTAACGCTGTCGGGTACCTTGAGCGTGTAGTTCAGCGTCTCAGGCACGAAAGCCTGATCCTGCTCCAGACCTTCCTCGGCGAAAGTGACGGTTTTCAGCGTGGGCAGGACGGTCAGCTTGAAGGTGTACACCGTTTCCTTGCCGTTGCCGCCCGTCGGCGGGGTCACGGTCAGGGTCAGGGTGTTCTCGCCCAGCTTCAGCAGACTGCCGTATTGAATGTACTCCGCACTCTCTCCCATCATATCTGTGACGGGATTGATGGTCTTCGTCGTCTCACCGATCGCGGCGGTCATGGTCGCGCCGGTCTCGGCAGGGATAGCCCAGAAGCGATAGCTGCTGTTCGTTCCGGTGTTGTCAAGGCCCAGCGGCACGACATGCAGGTCATACTGCGTGGAAGAATAACTGGTCGTATCCTGCTTAAAGTCGTTCGGGTCGACCAGAACAGCGCCGTCATAGCCATTGTTCTTGCTGGGATCAACCGAACCGTTGCACCAGCTATTCAGCCGCAGCATACTCAGGCCGTTGGGGCTGGCTGCCTTTGTCACGGTGACGGGATAGGTCTTGCTGTGGGTGCCGTCCTCCGCCGTAACAACGAAGTCCACGCGGCCGTTGGAAAAGTCCACCGCTCCGTCGGCGGGGGTAACAGTGGCGCGGGGGCTGACGGTGGTGGCAACGGTCACCTTGGCCAGATCCGCGTCATAGGGCAGCACAAAGTAATAGTTGCCGTTCTTGTCCAACAGAGCCGCGCTGTCGTTGACGGTCAGGCCCGTCAGGTCGCAGGCGTAGTCTTTCAGCGTCTCGAAGCTGCCGCACACCGGCAGATTCTGACTTTCGCTGTCGCCCTGCGTCCACGTTACGCCGTACAGGGATATGTTGGCATAGCCGTTCAGCTTGTCCACGAACTCCTGAGCCTGCATGGCGGTCAGGGGCATGGCGGTTGCATAGTCGCCCGCGTCATAGTTACCGATGGCGGGCAGAATGCCCACTTCCTGATAATACAGATTGCCCAGCGACTTTCCGTTGACATCTACACCTGTGGCGCTGCCGATCAGGTGACCCGCCACAGGCTCGGCTTCCTCAGAGCCGTACTGGACGGAACCGGTATGGTAGCTGTTGAATACGCCAGCCATATCTCCGCGCCCATTGGCATTGCGGTTTGTGTTGGCAATACCTACAAGGCCGCCCACGGTGGTCTTTTCCACCTTGACGGTACCCTGGTTATAGCAGTCCTCCATAATACCGCCCAGCAAGCCCACCAGGCCACCGGCCTTCTCACGGGCGTTGACGGTGCCGTAGTTGGCGCAGCCGGACACAACGCCCATCGGGTTTTCCAATGTGCTTTGATGGTCGCTCACTTGTCCCACTACACCGCCGACCAGACCGCCGCCTATGACAGCACCATAGTTGCGGCAGTTCACCAATATGCGGGCATTACCGGCAATACCACCGACATTCGTGCCGCCGTCGGAGCTAAAGCCGGATGCGTTTGGATTACCGGTAACATCGCCGTAGTTGGCGCAATTGGTCAGAACTTTGCCGTTACCAACAATGCCGCCTACCATCAATGTGGGAACCTGCCCTGCCGTACCGGTAGCGGTCACCTTACCATAGTTAACGCAGTCCTCAATGCGGCCAAAGCTTCGGGCTGCGATGCCGCCCACATAGGACTTGGCGGTAATAGAGCAACTCTCATCCAGAACGATGCTCTTTACCACAGAACTTTCGCCCAGCACGCCGAACAGGCCAAAATAGCTGGTCTCCGCATTGTTGTAGACAAAGTTCTTGATGCGATGGCCGCGGCCGTCATAAGTACCGCTAAACGGATTACGACTCGAACCGCTGGTGGTGGCTTTTGCAATAGGCGTCCAATCTGGTACGCCGGTCATGTCGATATCGGCAGTCTGCCGGAGATATTTGCCCGCCATGGTGTTACCGGCATTTACCACTGCCGCCAAGCCTACCAGATCATTTGCGTTTTTGATCAGATACGGACTTTTTTCCGTTCCTTTACCGCTAAAAGTATATCTAATCCATGTTATCTGGAAAAAAACGATCAGACTGATACGATCTCCATTCGTGCCATTGGCCGGAACTAACGTAATTTGGTCCGTTCCTCTGAATTTCACCTTGCCTGAATACGTCACCATTTCCAGATTATCTGGCACCTCTGCGCTGCCATCTGCGCCTGTTACAGATGCCGTAACTTGCGTCAGCGTAAAGGGTGCAGGATTGCTCATATCACGAGAGAATGTCACCGTGCGTGCTTCAAGGTCGACAACGCCTGTAAATATTCCCTGATCTGTGTCAAGCGTAATGACGGCATTGTTGGCCCAAGCAATATCAGGGCCTTCCAAATAAGTCACGACGGCTTTTGCGTTCCAGTCGCTCGCGTACCACATTACGTCCTTATTGGCAAAGTCCTCAGCACTCATCTCAATGTTGATGATCTGCGCTACTGTCCAATTAGCAAAAGCACTGACACCAATCGTCCTCACCGAACTAGGAAGTGATATCCAGCTTACCGCTGTGCAACCTTTAAATGCACCCGCGCCAACCGTTACCAATGTCGAAGGAAGTTTTACTGTACGAAGTTTTGTTGCATTTGATATCACGCTATCAGGGATTGAAGTAAGTCCGTCACTGAAAACAACATGCTCTACATAAGCAGTGAACCTAAGCCATGGATATACTTCTTCCGTTATAGTCGTACCAGCTGCGATATCAAACGCACCAGTTCCAATGAAAGAAAGCGTCTTGGTGTCCAAGTCATACGCCCAATTCACAGAGTTTTCCTCATAGGTATATGTACCGTTGAACGCAAATGGATAAACTCGTTCACCGTTGTAGTCTATTAACGCGTTGCCATTCCAACCATCACCAAATGTTACGGCAGATAGGACATCGTCCTTGTCCTTGTCAAAGCAAAGAGTCTGTTCAATTGTCCAATCGGCAAAAGCGTCGTTTCCAATTTTTGTTACGCTGTCAGGAATCGAAACAGTTGCAACCTTTGTGCAGCTCTTAAAAGCGGCTGCACCGATCTCCTTTACTGTTGACGGAATAGCAATCGCGGTAGCCTGCGTAATACTCGCAAAGGCACCGGCATCAATCTTTGTCCATCCGTCGGGAATCGCAATTACTGCGATTCCAGTGCACGCTGCAAATACAGAATCGCCCATCGAAATATCTGTCGACGGCAGGAAATTCGTATCTGTCAGTGACGTGCAGCTTATAAACGCACTATCGCCAATGCTTTCCAGCGTAGTCGGCAAGCTTACAGAAGTCAGCTTTGCATAACTGTTAAAAGCAAACGCTCCGATGCGGGTAACACCTTCGCTGACAGTGATTTTTGTCACCGTCCCCCGCTGTGAGTACCAAGGCGCACGCGCACTTGTAGTCGTTCCATAATCCGCCATCGCGCCCGTACCGCTGATGGTCAGGGTCGTGGTGTTCGCGTCATATGACCAAGTGACGCTGCTGCTGCCATCGTCGGCGCTGCAATCGCCACTCGTTGCGGCCCACGTCACCGTCGGCAGCAGGCTGAACGTCATCACAAACGTCAGCAGCAGCGCCAACAGCCGATGGGCCTTGTTGCTTCTCATGTTGTTTTCCTCCTTGTGTGTATTCTCTATCTCCAAACGCCGCAGCGTGATAAAGGGATCAGGGCGGCCCTCGCCGCCGCGTTTTTGCCGAACTAAAAAATGAGGTCGGCGGGAGGGGCCGGCAAACCCCTCCCGCTCTATGGGAAAGACCACGGCGTATGCCGCTCTCGGTTTGACTTCATTTTGAGGAAGTGGGGATGGGGCGGCTTAAACCCCATCCCCTATGGAAAGCTGACAGTCTCCGTTCAGACCGTCATGGCTTGACAAGGGGTGGTGTCTTTTTCGGCGGCCTTCGCTGCTTCGGCGGCTTCCCGCTCTGCGCGGCGCTTCACGGCCTTCTCATGGGCCAGCTGGCCCTGCCGCAGGTTCTTCTCGATCTGCTTCTGCCGCTTCTTCTCCTTACGCTCCGCCAGGAACAGCGGTTCCTGTACCGACCGCTCCTTGCGGTAGCGGGCCGTGCCGTTCAGCTTGACTGTCATCCGTGTAGGCGGCAGACACGCTGCCCGCAGAGCTGCGTCCCAGCTCCCGAAGCGCTGCTCAATAAACGCGCCGCCGTCCACCTCACACGGTGCGGGACTGTGACGCAGGGTGCGGGCACACCGGGCCAGATACAGCGCCAGCTCCCGCAGGGGCGTGCCCGCGTGCTTTTCGGCAAACGCCGCGTCCCGCGCTGCCAACGCATCCTTGGTGCGCTGTGCGATCTTCTGGTCGCGCCAGTTCTCGACGTCGAAGTGCTGGTTGGGGTTGAAATGGCTCATGGGTATACTCCTTCCTATGGTGATCTCATGGCAAGAAAAAAGCACTGACGAACCTCGTCAGCGCACACTCCTACCCTCGTCACAACGAAGAAGCGCCGCTGCAAACAGAGTCCTCAGTCGTGCAATTCTACTGCCCTCGCGCCACGGGATCTCTCCCTCGTACACGACCTACCTTCTCAGAGCGTTCGCTCCAATGGCGGGTATTGCCCAGCGGCTCAAAGCCGTTTTGGTCGTTTCCTTGCGCTCACAGTGCCGTCCGCGGTGGGTTTTGACCCATGTTCCTTTTAGGCTGCGCCCTGACGGAAACCCGTCTTTACAACACGCAGCCACACGACGTCACAGAACTCAATGCTATAAAATTTTTTCGGTTTTGCTATAATGGTTCTGAATATTTTTCCGGTATTTTTCGCAAAGTAACGTACTTTGCGAAAAGCGCGGGGAAACGTTGCGGCGCAACGGCTTCCAACTTACGCTTTTCAAAAAGTGCATTTCTGAAATGCCATATTGACAAGTCGGAAAAGCTGGAATATACTGTTATACGGCCATTTTTGAGGTGTTTTCGCAAAGTACGTTACTTTGCGAAAATTTTTATGCCATTTTTTAGATAGAAAAAGGACGCCTTTCGGCGTCCTTTTTACGTTATCCCCTTCAGAAATCCTATCCCCTCCACGGCCTTGCGCTTATAGTCCATGGACGAGTGGACGTACAGCCGCAGTGTGGTGCGGACATCGGCGTGGCCCAGCAGCTCGCTGACGCTTTTCACGTCCACGCCGCGTTCCACGCACCGTGTGGCGTAGCTGTGTCGGAGACAGTGAAAATTCCGATACCGCACACCGCAGCGCTCCAGCAGCGCCTTGTAGCGGTACTGGCAGGTGCGCGGGTCGGGGACAACCTCTCCGCCGGTCAGCAGGTAGCTGTCCGGCTTCTTTGTCTCCGGCTTCAGCATCCGCAGCATCTCTTTCGGGATGGGTATCCAACGCTCGGAGTTCTCCGTTTTCGGCGGCTGCACCATCAGCTGCGTCCCGCCGTCCGTTTGCGCGATGCGCTCCACCGTCCGCTGGATGTGCAGCAGGCCCGCACCCGCGTCCACATCCTGCCATTGCAGGCCGCACAGCTCGCCCAGCCGCAGGCCGGTGTAGGCCGTCAGCAGCATCCCCAGCCCCGTCCTGTCTGGACATCGCAGGATGGTCTTGCCCACCTGCCGCAGCTCCGACTCGGTGAACACCTCCACGGCCTTCTGCTTCGTCTTGGGCAACTCCACATCATCGCCGTAGCCAACACCCGCGATGGCCACGATTCGCAGCAGAAGACCACCGATCTCCCGCACCAGCTTGGGCGAATAGTCCTCCTGTAACTGCTGGATGTAGTCGTTGATCTCCGCCGCCGTCAGTTCCGCTGCCACGCACTCGCCCAGCGCCGGCAGGATGTGGCATTGGATGTTGCGGCGGTAGCACGCCAGCGTGGAGGGCTTTACGCTCCCAACCATATCCTCTAAAAAGATAGCGGATAGCCGTTCCACCGTGGCGTCCCTGCGGACGTATTTCCTGCGTTCTCCCATTTTTTCAAGCACCTTTCCGTCCCCCATAGGTGCCCTGACTTCATGCAAAAAGCGCCGGCAAATGCCGACGCTTCTCTCGTGTAAACGGGCGCGAAGCCCCCGTTCATGCAGCTCGGTTTCAGGCGTGTGCATTGTGACGCTTACCGGCGCGACCTGACTTATCTCCTGCCTCAGAGGAGCCTCACAGTGACCTGTTCGCGGGGACTTTGACCCACATTCCAACTTTCACCGAAACGCCGCAGCGTTTCAGACCGGTAAGCCTATTCACTTTTCGGGGGCTACGGGTGCTATTATGATGAACACCCCGCCGTTTTGCAAGAGGGGATTTGTTTCGTAGGATGACACATTTTTGCGGTGTTGTTTGTTCGTTCCCGCAAAGCCGTATGGGAACTGCGTTCTTGTCTGTATTACATGACGTGTTCTCATGCTTTTTTAGCGAAAGTTGAACGTTTATGTATTCCCGTTTTCCGCCACCCACGTCCGCACATAGTCCACGAACAGACGGGTGGAGTTGGAAAGTGCCTTCTTGTCCTTGACACCGATGCCGATGGTACGGTAGAAATGCAGGGGCGCATGGCAGACCTTGATGGGCGTGGGGCTGTGGCGCACCATCAGCTCCGGCAGCAGGCTGATGCCCAACCCCTCCGACACCATGGCGAGGATGGTCCGATCCTCCCGGGCGATGTACTTCACGTTGGGGCGGATGCCCATCTCGTCAAAGGCCGCCATGATCTCGTAGTCGTCGCCCTCCTCCAGTTGAATGAAGGGCTCCTCCGCCAGCGCCGACACAGGGAACGGGTCGCGGTCGGCGTAGGGGTGGTCGCAGGGGACGATGACCTGCAATTCATCACGGTGCAGAGCATAGGTCTGCAAGCGCTTCACCGACGGCAGCCGCAGAAAGCCGCAGTCCACTGTTCCGTTGACGATCCAGCCCTCGATCTGATCGTAGAAGTCGCCGGTAACTACTTCAAACTCGATGTTAGGATATACCTTCCCGAAGCTCTTGAGGATGCGGGGCAGCCACTGGGCAGATACGCTGGAGAAGGTGGCGATCTTCACCAAGCCGCTGTCCATGTCCTTCAGCCCCTCCACCGTCTGCATGAGAGAATGGTGGGCGGCGCACAGCTTTTCGATCTTGGGCAGCACCGCCCGTCCGTCCGCCGTCAGCACCACGCCGCCGCGGTTGCGGCTCAACAGCTTCACGCCCAGCTCGTTTTCCAGCGAGTTGATGGCGTGGCTGATGCCGGACTGGGTGAAGTTCATGGCCTCCGCCGCCTTGGAGAAGCTGCCGCAAGAAACAGTTTTCAGAAAGACCTGATATTTGGAAATACTCATGACGCACCTCATTTCGAGGAGCATTATACTATACAAGTCCTCATGTTTTCAAGAATAAAGATGCGCTTCACAAAACCTATTCTACCTGCTATGATGAAGCCACGGTTCAGCCAACCATACTTTTACTTTTCCATGAGGATCTACCTCAAAATAACACCGGCAGCGTGTGGGTAACGCCGCCGGTGTTGTTTTTATTCGTTCAGCTTCTGTTCCTCGTCGTGGATGAACATGATGAGGAAGCTGACGGTCAGCAGCCCGCAGGACAGCCAGATCGTCCCCGCGCCCCAATGGAGCGTGGCGGTGCTGCCGACGCCCGCGCCCAGCGCGAACAGCAGCACCACGCCGAAATACGTCAGCGCCTTGTGGAGTATTTCCTTATCCCCCGTATGGAAGTAGGCGCACAGCGCCTCCGTTCCGCTGCGCATATTGCCAATGCACATGGTGCTGGCGTAGGCGTGGCCCCGCACCTTGCGGAAGGTCTGCACCTGCATGGCGCACACGAAGGACACCACGGCGTTGGCGGTGGTGTTCAGCGTTTCCGGCAGGAAGCCCACCGCCGCCAGCAGCACGATCTCCGCCAGAATGATAAGCTGCCGCCAGTGTACCTTCTCCATCCGCTTGAAGTGCCGGTGGACGCACTCCGCGATGTAGATACCCAGCAGGAACGCCAGCACGGGGACTAAGTATCGCAGCGCCTGTCCCCAGTCTCCCTCGAATAGATGCGTACTCAGCAGCACGATATTGCCAGTCTGGGCGTTGGCAAACACCTTACCCCGGCAGCAGTAGGTATAGGCGTCCTGCAGGCCGCCGGACAGGATGATGAAAAAAGCCGTCAGCATGGAATCGGACATCTGCCCGTGATGCTTTTGCAGGAAAGTCATGTGCGATGCCGCCTCACTTTGCCACCGGCGCGTCCGGCCAGTAGATGACGTAGCACTCCTGCATCTCACCCATATAGAAGAAGATGTTTTCGCCCATCTCGATGTGCTCGCCGAAGGTCAGATCGGGCACGAACAGCCGTCCGCTGGTGCGCTTGGGCCCCTTAATGGTAAAGCCCTCCGCTGTGGGGTGCTGCCGCAGCTCGTTGGCCGCTTCCTCCAGTCCGG
>ERZ780168.2651-NODE-2651-length-15482-cov-3.477734_pt1 | contig 15482 bp, 12 predicted proteins | sample MGYA00510981_ERZ780168 | MGnify/ENA primary metagenome ERZ780168 (study PRJEB29588, sample SAMEA2158769) | human gut metagenome | biome: human gut; feature: human-associated habitat; material: faeces | place: Denmark | collected 2008/2010 ...
AGGCGTGAGATTTCGTAATGTAGGTAAGATTTATTATTTCAGTCCTAAAGATTATGAAATTAAAACAGGCGATCACGTGATCGTGGAGACAGCCCGGGGAATTGAATACGGGAAAGTCGTACTTGCACCAAGAGAAGTAGGTGAGGAAGATGTTGTTCACCCTCTCAAAGAAGTTCTTCGTGTGGCAACAAAGGAGGACGACGAGAGAGAGGCACAGAACAGAGTCAGAGAGAGAGAGGCATTTAAAATCTGTCAGAAGAAGATTCGTGAACATGGTCTGGAAATGAAACTGATAGATGCAGAGTATACATTTGATAATAATAAAGTGCTGTTTTATTTCACTGCTGACGGCAGAATTGATTTTCGCCAATTGGTAAAAGATCTGGCAGCAATTTTTAAAACGCGTATCGAACTTCGCCAGATTGGTGTTCGCGATGAGACAAAGATTCTGGGAGGAATCGGTATCTGCGGAAGATGTCTGTGCTGCCACACATATCTGTCTGAGTTTGCACCGGTATCCATAAAGATGGCAAAAGAGCAGAATCTGTCCCTTAACCAGACAAAGATTTCTGGTGTGTGCGGAAGGTTGATGTGCTGCCTGAAGAACGAGCAGGAAACATATGAAGAGCTGAATAAAAAGCTTCCGGGACTGGGAGATACAGTTACAACTCCGGATGGGCTTACCGGAACTGTACACAGTGTAAACGTGCTTCGTCAACGTGTAAAGGTAATTGTAGAGATCAATGACGAGAAAGAAATTCAGGAATTTCCGGTAGATGACCTGAAATTCAGACCGAGAAAGAAGAAAGTCAAAGTCTCTGAAAAAGAATTAAAAGAACTTGGAATCATTGAACGGGTTATCCCGGAGCCGGAACCGGCAGACCCTGAGACGCTTCCGGAGATCGCGAAGACTATGGAGAATGCCATGGAGGAGTTCATTGAAGCGTGGACACAGCTTGACGGGAAGACGTTAGCAGAGCGCCGGTATGAGAGATTCCGGAAATTTTAGGCAGCGCTCCAGCAGCGTGCGGACCAGCATATGGTCACATGTTAGAGATGGAACAAATACGGGGAGTTATAATTTAGGAGGAAATATGGAGGCAGCAATCGGTCTGAAACCATTAAAAATAGGGAACCTCGTGGCGAAGCACCCGGTGATCCAGGGAGGAATGGGGGTCGGCGTGAGCCTTTCGTCCTTAGCCGGAGCTGTCGCGAAGGCGGGTGGAATCGGAATCATTTCCACAGCCCAGATCGGATTTAAGGATCAGGATTTTGGAAAAAATCCGATGGCGGCGAATCTGAGAGCGATCCATTCCGAGCTTAAGAAAGCCAGGGAGAAAGCGCCCCAGGGAATTCTGGGCTTTAATATCATGGTCGCAACGAAGGAGTACGCGTCCTATGTGAAAGAGGCGGTGAAAGCCGGAGCGGACGTGATCATCTCCGGCGCCGGTCTCCCGATCGACATGCCGAAATTTGTCGCGGAGGCGGAGAATGAGAACGGAGGTTCTGAAAAGAAAGAGCGGCGTACCATGATTGCGCCCATCGTTTCCTCTGTGAAATCTGCTCTTGTGATCTGCAGGATGTGGGACAGAAAGTACCACACAGCACCGGATTTCGTTGTAGTGGAAGGACCATGCGCGGGCGGTCATCTTGGATTCTCCAGAGAACAGCTCGCTGAGCTTGGAGCTGACACGGATCATGTGGCGGAGACCTTCGATGAACCGGCATATGATAAGGAGATCCGCGGAATCATCGAGACGGTGAAGAGCTTTGCGGAGAAGTATAAAAAACATATCCCGGTCATCACGGCGGGCGGAATTTTCGACCATAAGGACGTTCTGCATCAGTTTGAACTTGGAGCAGAAGGAGTCCAGGCGGCGACGAGATTTGTGACGACTGAAGAATGTGACGCGGATATTGCATACAAAGAGGCATATATCAACGCGAAAGAGGAAGACATTGTGATCGTTAAGAGTCCGGTTGGAATGCCGGGCAGAGCGATCAAAAATAAGTTTTTAGAGCGTGTTGCTCAGGGACCGGTGAAGGTGGAGCGATGCTTCCGGTGTCTGGAACACTGTAATCCGGCGGAAACACCGTATTGCATCACGAAAGCGCTGATCAACGCCGCAGAAGGAAAGATCGATGAGGCGCTGCTGTTCTGCGGAAGCAATGCATACCGTTGTGAGAAGATCGAGACGGTGCCGGAGGTTATGGCGGCGCTGTGCGGAGAGTAAAAAACTCAGAGAGGCTGTTGTGCAGATCATGTGAATCAGCCAGAATATAAATTTTCAGGAAAGCAGTTTTATAAAGTTCATAGATCCCGTATTTCTGTCATAAGATAAAGAAATTCAGGTGGTGGTTTGGTGTATCTGCGCTTCGAGTGCAGGCGGCCGAAATGTCACCGACTTTGACAGAAATGTGGGATCTTTTTATGTTAAATATGCTCTGGGCAGGAATGATGTCGGCCGGGATCTTCTGGGCGGCGTTTCATGGAAATATGGGAGAAGTGACGAACGGGCTGCTGGACTCGGCGAAAGAGGCGGTGACTCTGGGAGTCACAATGCTGGGGATCATGTCATTCTGGTGCGGGATCTTAAAGATTGGGGAGAGAGCGGGACTCATCGAGGCGCTGACAGAGAAGATGCGGCCGGTGATAAGGTTTCTCTTTCCGAACCTGCCGGACGGACATCCGGCGGGGAGATATATTGCGACAAATATGATCGCGAACATGCTGGGGCTCGGCTGGGCGGCGACACCGGCTGGGTTAAAGGCGATGGAAGAGCTGGGAAAGCTGGAGGAAGAGCGACGGGCGGAAAAAGCGCCGGATAAGAGGAAAAACACGGCAGGGCAGAGCAGTCTGGCGAGACAGTCGGGCACTGCCAGCAATGAGATGTGCACGTTCCTGATCGTAAATATTTCCTCACTCCAGCTCATCCCCATCAACATGATCGCCTACCGCAGCCAGTACGGCAGTGTCAACCCGGCGGCTATCGCAGGACCGGCGCTCCTCGCGACCATCGCCAGCACGGCGGCGGGAATCGCGTTCTGCAAGGTCATGGACCGGAAAAACGTTGATTTTTGAAAAAAAGTCTACTATAATATTACTATTATGTGGCTGAAGCCCATACTCATAAAAGAGTTCCCCGCCCAAGGCGGTTTAAACCGAGAAATATTTACTGCCGCATGGCATCGGAGCCAGATGCACAGTCTATAGAGACAAATAATACAATACCAGGAAGGTTGATGCATACAGAAAGTATGCCTCTTTCTGGTATTTTTAGTTGTGCGGGACGTTAGATATTTCCAGGTATAAAAAAAGAAACGGGGATAAATTCATGAAAAAACAAACAATAAAGACAATTGTGACGGCTTTGACCGCCGTTGCTATGGTATGTTCCCTGACGGGCTGTGCCGGAAATAGTTCGGGAGCAACAGAAACCTTAAACGCGGAAAAGTCGTCTGCGGCGGAGAATACAGAAGCAGCTGCCGGGGTGGAGCAGGATAATGAAAAAGATTCTGTTATCGTTGTAATGGGACCGTCATCTGAGCCTGAGGCTGGATTTGACCCGGCATACGGATGGGGCGCGGGGGAACATGTCCATGAGCCGCTGATCCAGAGTACGCTGACGGTAACAAAGGCAGATATGACGATCGGTTATGATCTGGCGACAGATATGAACGTCAGTGATGATGGCATGACATGGACCGTGACGATCAGGGACGATGTAAAATTTACGGATGGGGAACCGCTGACAGCGGATGATGTGGCATTTACCTACAATACACTGCGGGATACCAGTTCTGTCAATGACTTTACGATGTTAGAAGAGGCAAAAGCCCTCGACAATACCACTGTGGAATTTGATATGACCCGCCCGTATTTCGACGCGCTCAAGGGTGAGATAAAGCGTATCTTCCGTACCTCTAAGAAGGACGCGGAGAGCCGCTGGTTCTATCCCGAGGACGACGGCCACGCGCTGACGGGTCCGTACGCCTGCCTGGTAGTTACCGCAGACAAGGGACTTGCCGGAATGTACAACCAGAACGTTATACGCGAGGCTGAGAAGCTGCTGAAGGAACACCCCGCCACGAAGCTTTTCGTAGTCGGCGAGTACGGACGGCAGTACTTCGCGCACCACGGCATACCGGTGGAGCGGAGCTTCCTCTACACGGCGCAGAATCCTACGATGCACCGCGCCCGTGAGATAACCGATATCCTGCTCGACATGTTCGAGCGCGACGAGGTATGCAAGATATTCGTGGTCTACACGGATATCCGCAACGGAATGTTCGAGGAGGCAAAGACCGAACGTCTGCTGCCGTTCCACAGAAAGGTATTCGCGGACAACACCACCGAGAAGGCGGTAGCAAGACCGTTCGAGTTCACTCCGTCGATAACCGCGGTGCTGGAAACGCTGGTTCCGAGCTACGTTTCGGGATACATCTACAGTGCGCTGGTCGACAGCTTCTGCGCCGAGCAGAACGCGCGAATGACCGCGATGAACTCCGCCAACCAGAACGCGGAGAAGCTGCTGGGCGAGCTGTCCGTGCAGTACAACCGCTCAAGACAGGCTGCGATAACGCAGGAGATAACCGAGATATCCTCCGGCGCAAAGGCGCAGAAGAGGAAGCTGGCAAAGAAGAAAAGTGAGGAGGCGTGCGGACATTGAACACAGGTAAGATAACACAGATATCCGGACCAGTTATAGACTGCAGGTTCGCTCCGGGCGAACTGCCTAAGATAAAAGAAGCGCTGACCGTCAACGTAAAGGGCGCACAGCGCGTTATGGAAGTCGCACAGCATACGGGAAAGGACAGAGTCCGCTGCATACTGCTGGGCGCAAGCGAGAACCTCGCAAGAGGCATGGAGGTCACAGCCACCGGAAGGGCGATAAGCGTGCCGGTCGGCGACCGTACTTTAGGGCGCATGTTCAACGTACTCGGCGAAACGATAGACGGAGAGGGCGACCTCTCCGACGGCGAGCGCTGGGAAATACACCGCAAGGCTCCGGGATTCGAGGAGCAGCAGCCGGTGGCTCAGGTGCTCGAGACCGGTATCAAGGTAATAGATCTGCTGGAGCCGTACCCCAAGGGCGGTAAGATAGGTCTGTTCGGCGGCGCGGGCGTCGGCAAGACGGTGCTTATTCAGGAGCTTATCCACAACGTTGCGATGGAGCACGGCGGTTACTCGGTATTCACCGGCGTCGGCGAGCGCAGCCGTGAGGGTAACGACCTCTGGAACGAAATGCGCGAGAGCGGAGTTTCCGACAAGACCGCGCTGGTATTCGGTCAGATGAACGAGTCCCCGGGCGTGCGTATGCGCGTGGCTCTGTCGGGGCTTACGATGGCGGAGTACTTCCGCGACGTGCAGCATAAGGACGTGCTGCTGTTCATCGACAACATTTTCCGTTTCGTACAGGCAGGCTCCGAGGTATCCACGCTGCTGGGCAGAATGCCTTCCGCGGTAGGCTATCAGCCGACCCTTTCCGAGGAAATGGGCGCTCTCCAGGAGCGTATCACCTCCACAAGGAGCGGTTCTGTTACCTCCGTACAGGCGGTATATGTTCCGGCGGACGACCTTACCGACCCGGCTCCGGCGACGACGTTCACACATCTGGACGCCACCACGGTACTGAGCCGTAAGATAGCCGAGCAGGGTATCTACCCGGCGGTCGACCCGCTTGCCTCCACATCCAGAATCCTCGAGGCCGATATAGTCGGCGCCGACCACTATGAGACCGCGAGAACGGTTCAGGAGATACTCCAGAAGTACAACGAACTTCAGGATATCATCGCGATACTGGGTATGGACGAGCTTTCCGACGAGGATAAGCAGGTAGTCACCAGAGCGAGAAAGATACAGCGTTTCCTGGCACAGCCGACGCACGTTGCGGAGAAGTTCACGGGCATCCCGGGAATCTACGTTCCGCTGACGGAGACGATAAAGGGCTTCCAGGCGATAATCTCCGGCGACATGGATAAGTACCCGGAGACCGCGTTCTACAATGTCGGCACCATCGACGATGTGGTAGAAAAGGCTGCAAAGCTGTAAGGGGTGCGGCATGAACACATTCAAGACGCATATACTGGCGGCTTCCAACACGTTCTACGAGGGCGAGTGCGAGTCGCTGATAGTTCCGACTGCCGACGGGCAGTACGGCATACTTGCTGGTCACTGCGACATAATCAGCGCGGTGGTGCCCGGCAAGATGACCTACAGGGTACCCGGCGGTGAAAACCAGATAGCGGCGGTGTCCGGCGGGCTTGTGAAGGTCGAGGACGGCGAGGTGCTGGTGCTGGTAGATTCAGCGGAGCGCCCCGAGGAGATCGACGCCAACCGTGCGCGGGAAGCAGCGGCGGCGGCTAAGGAAGCTATGCTCCAGAAGCGCAGCATACGCGAGTTCCACGCGGCGCAGATGACCCTTGCAAGGGCAACAGTCCGGCTGAAAGTCAAGAGCGTTAACCAGCAGCCATGAATTCAGTTTGGGATCATGGCGGCAGCTTCGGCAGTTAAAACGAGTTATGGGCAGGCGGAGAGCCTGCCCTTTTTTGCGATAAACTATAATTTAGCTGTGTAGTGTGCTTCCGATTACTGCAATCCCTAATCGGGAGTCAAGGGGGACGCGTCCCCCTTGCAGGTCAAGGGCGGAGCCCTTGTCGCCGTCAGGCGAAACCTCCGCACGAAGTGCGGATACTCCGTGCGGAGCACGGCTACTCTGCGCGCCGGCGCGCAGTCACTCCGTGCGTAAGCACGGCTAAATGCAAAAAAGCGCTAAAGGGGTGTGGGGGAAAACAAGAGTTTTCCCCCACAAGCAACATATAAAATCTAGTCGTGACTATCCTCCGAAACAGTCCGGTGGACTGTTTCGGAAGCACACTACACAGCTAAATTCTAGTTTACCCAACAGAAAACGGGCAAGCTCACCGCCTGCCCGCAACTTTCAATTAACCACCGAAATCGGCTTTGAGATCCGACTTAAACAGTAGCTCCCTTGGTGATGAACACAGGATACTCCGCTGAGCCGGTAATAGTACGATTCTTGGTGATGGTAACGTCCTTATCAGCGATACCGTTAATGAACGCAGCCTTCTCCTCAATAACTGAGCTCTGCATAACGATACTGTTCTTGATAACAGCGCCCTTCCCGACCTTTACGCCGCGGAACAGGACGGAATTCTCAACAGTACCCTCAATAATGCAGCCGTCAGCGATAAGGGAACCCTTGACGTTAGCGTCAATGCCGTACTTAGCAGGAGCTACATCTCTTACCTTCGTGTAGATCGGCTTGTTCATGGAGAATACCTCGTGGCAGATGTCACGGTTCATCATGTCGTTGTTAGCCTTGTAGAAGGTCTTCATGCTGTCGATTATCTCGAAATAGCCGTCGTATTTGTAGCCGAATATCTTGAAATCATGCAGCTTGTGCTGGAGGATATCAGTCTCAAAGCTGTAAAGGCTGCGGCACTCGCTCTCGCGAATGATGTTCTCCAGGAAGTCGCGCCTTGTAACGTAGATGTTCAGAGTGGGCTTTACTTCGCCGCTGATGGAAGGTCTGGAGAGCACATCGTATACCACGTCGTTATCGTCAACGCCGAGAACTGTGAATCTGGAGGTACGGTCTGCGTCGTAAACGCCCTTTCCGTAAACGCAGGTGATGTCTGCGCCCTTCTTCTCGTGGAACTCGATTATCGGCTTGAAATCAATGTTCGCAACAACATTGCTGTCGGACATGATAACATACTCCGCGCCGGATTCATGAATGAATTCCGCAGCGCCTGCGAGAGCCTCAAGCCGGCCTCTGTAAACGCCGTTGTCGCTTCTGCCGTAGGGCGGGAGGATATGCAGACCGCCGGTCTTTCTTGCGAGATCCCACTCACTGCCCATTCCGAGGTGATCCATCAGGGAGTAGTACTTAGCCTGAGTGATTATGCCCACCTGAGTGATTCCCGAATTTACCATGCTGGAAAGCGGGAAATCAACAAGGCGGTATCTGGCGCCGAAGGGAACGCTCGCCATAGCTCTTGCCTTGGTCAGCTCGGGAAGGTTCTCTTCGTGCATATTAGCAAAAATAAGTCCTAAAACATTGCCCATACTTGCCATATCAAAAACATCCTTTCTTATATATCTTTGGAGATCATAGCCTTAGGAGGTGCAACAGCCTTGTCGGAAACATTCACGTTGTGACCGATTACTGCAACGCCCCACTGTGATTTGTCCTCGATAAGCTCAGGACGTTCTCCGATATGTGCGCCCTCGCCGATGACGCAGTTCTCGCCGACGATGGAATACTCGATGACCGCACCCTTCTTGATGATGGTGTTAGGCATGATGATACTGTCGCGGACAATAGCGCCCTCTTCAATAACAACGCCTGCGAACAGCACCGCGAAGTCTACCATGCCGTAGATCTCGCAGCCCTCTGCTACCATGGAGTTCTGGATCTGGCTGGAGGGGCCTGCGTAATGCGGAGGCATTACAGGGTTTCTGGAGTAGATCTTCCAGCTGTCGTCCAGCAGATCGAGCGGAACCTTCGGGTCGAGGACATCCATGTTAGCTTCCCACAGGGAGTCGATGGTTCCAACGTCCTTCCAGTAGCCGTCGAAGTGGTACGCTACCATCTTTTCCTTGTTCTCGAGCATTGTGGGGATTATGTTCTTACCGAAATCCTTGGTTGCGCCCTCGTCGTTTTCGTTGTCGATAAGGTACTTGCGAAGCTTGGACCATGTGAACACATAAATACCCATTGAAGCGAGGTTTGACTTAGGCTCCTTCGGCTTCTCTGCGAACTCGTAGATAGTGCCGTCGGGATTTGCGCTCATGATACCGAAGCGGGGGGCTTCCTCCCACGGAACTTCAAGCACTGCGATGGTGGCGTCAGCCTCGTGCTGCTTGTGGAAGTCCACCATCTTTGAGTAGTCCATCTTATAGATATGGTCGCCGGACAGGATAACTACATACTCGGGATCGTAGCGGTCGATGAAGCCGATATTCTGGTAGATAGCATTAGCTGTGCCGGAATACCATGCCTTGCCTGCTGCGGTCTCGTAAGGCGGCAGTACGTGTACGCCCCCGTGAGCGCGGTCAAGGCCCCAGGGCTGACCGTTGCCTATGTATTCGTTGAGCACCAGCGGCTGATACTGCGTCAGCACGCCTACGGTGTCGATACCGGAATTTACGCAGTTGGAGAGCGGGAAGTCGATTATTCTGTACTTGCCTCCGTAGGGAACTGCAGGCTTTGCCATCTCCTGCGTCAGCGCATACAGACGGCTTCCCTGACCACCGGCAAGCAGCATGGCAACGCACTCTTTTTTAATGTGATTCATATATTTCCTCCTGTCCCGACCTTTTGAGCCGTGATTTTGTTTGGGTTATCGCCTTTCTTGGCGGGGTTAGCTGTTTTCGCTGATTCTTCTGGAGCCTCGGCAGATTTCTTATTTACAGGAGCCTCCAGCGCTTTGTCTGCCGGGTCTGCTGACCTGACGGATTCGGCAGGCTTGGCGGAGCGAGTCAGGCTTTCCGGAATATCGGCTACCGGTCTCTCCTCGTTCAGCAGCGGGAGCACCACGGGGACTGCCGCTTCGGCTGGAGCTTTCTCCGGCTGTATGGTCTCCGGAATCGCTTCCTCTGCGGGAAGCTGGCTCGGCGGAGTGCGCTTGTTCTTTATCTTGAAGAACAGCACTGCCATCGGGGGCAGATCAAGCGTGATGCGGAACTGCTCGCCGTGCATCGGCTCTTCCTTCGCTGTGACTGTACCGTTGGAAACGCCTGTGCCGCCGTACTTACTGTCGTCAGAGTTGAATACCTCCTTGTAGTCCGCATAGTACGGAACGCCGATCTCATATATTTCATGCCTTACCGGCTGGAAGTTGCATACGCATATTATTTCGTCCTTATTGCGGGCGATACGTCTGAACGCGATCACGGAGTTTGCGTTGTCCTCGCTGGAGATCCAGTGGAAGCCCTCCCAGCTCGTGTCGCACTCCCACAGCGGAGCGTTTTCCTTGTAGAACCGGTTGAGATCCTTGACGTATTCGTGAAGCTCGCGGTGCGGTTCGAATTCCAGGACCTCCCAGTCAAGCTGGGCCTGGAAGTTCCACTCCTTGTACTGGGCGAATTCCTGACCCATGAACATGAGCTTCTTTCCGGGGTGAGCGGTCATATATCCGAGGAACGTGCGCATTGAATTGAAGCGGAATTCCCTCGGACCGCCCATTTTATCCAGCATGGAGCATTTCCCGTAAACTACCTCGTCGTGAGATATCGGGAGTATGTAATTCTCTGAGAACGCATAGTAGAACGAGAACGTAACCAGATTGTGGTTATACGGTCTCGACAGCGGATCCATGGACATATATCTGAGCATGTCGTTCATCCAGCCCATGTTCCACTTGAAATTGAAGCCCAGACCGCCTATATCGGCAGGCTTTGTGACCATCGGCCATGCGGTGGATTCCTCGGCGATCATCATGATGTTCTGGTGTTCGCGGAACAGCGCCGAATTAAGCTTTTGCAAGAACGCCACGGCTTCGAGGTTCTCGTGGCCACCGTAGGCGTTGGGGCGCCACTCGCCGTTCTGGCGGTCGTAATCCAGGTAGAGCATGGAAGCTACGGCGTCCACGCGCAAACCGTCAACATGGTATTTCTCTATCCAGTAATTCGCGTTGGAAACCAGGAAGCTCTGTACCTCAGGCTTACCCCAGTCGAAGATGTGGGTGCCCCAGTTCTTGTGCTCGCGCTTTAAAGGGTCAGAGTATTCATAACAGCTCGTGCCGTCGAATTCATAAAGACCTGCGGCGTCCTTCGGGAAGTGCGCAGGTACCCAGTCGATTATTACGCCTATCCCGGCGGCATGGCACCTGTCCACGAACTCCATGAAATCATGCGGAGTGCCGAAGCGGGAGGTCGGCGCAAAGTATCCTATCTGCTGGTAGCCCCAGCTTCCGTCGTAAGGATACTCGCCGATGGGCATAAGCTCCACATGAGTGTAGCCCATTTCCTTAACGTATGGTATCAGCTTTTCGGCAAGCTGACGGTAGCTGAGGTAATTCTCGCCGTCCTTGCGCCAGGAGCCTATGTTCACTTCATAGATATTCGCAGCGCTGTCGTAAATATTCTTTGCGTGAAGCTCGTCAAGATATTTCTTGTCCGTCCACTTGAAGCCCTCGATATCGTAGAACTTGGTTGCGGTGTTCGGGCGAAGCTCCATGTGATAACCATAGGGGTCTGCCTTGAGCTTGATCAGCCCGTCAGGGCTTTCAACGCTGTATTTGTAGTTATCGTACTGCTTAATGCCGGGAATAAAAAGCTCCCAGATTCCGCCGTCGCTGATCTTGTTCATCGGGTGGAGAGCCCTGTCCCAGTGATCAAAGTCGCCGACAACGCTTACTGTTTTCGCATTAGGAGCCCATACGCGGAAAACTGCGCCGCTCTTTCCGTCCTGTACCTCCCGGTGGGAGCCGAATAACTCATAAGCGTGCGAGTTCTCGCCCTGGTGGAAAAGGTACAGCGGAACGGTGTATTTTTCCGGAATGATTATAGCCATATCTAAAGACCTCCTGTCGTTATACTCGTGGAGTCCGTCCGGAATCTGTGCGCGGCGTGTTGCAAAACTGCATAAAAAATACGTCGCCCACTATAAATTCCTGGTTATTATTGTACCACAACCGCCTGTTTTTTTCAATAGTTTTGTTGACTTTTCATGTTTTTAGCTATTTTCTCTCTAATAGATTTAGCACTATTGCACAATGCTTTTCAACTTTTGGTAAACAATTCATTAGCAGTGGGTAACGAATGTGAAAAAAGACTCAGGTGAGGGCAGTATTTTTGCGGCTGAGATGTCCGGCTCTATCATGGAGATAGAGTTTGAAGATAAAAAATTGCAGAAATCAAGCAAAAAAGTGCAGGTAATTCGCAAATCCGCTCGTTGCGTGGATAGAGCAAATATTGTAAAATTAAATCAGAAAGTTAAGGCAACACCGCACAAAGATCATTTTCTTATCATGGATTCGTCCTCGGCAATCAGTATTCTCATATTATATACCTGCCTTTCTATATGTTCATGATTTGATTATATCACAAAAATCTGAAATGCAGTTGAAAAAATATTTTTCTTTTGAAAAAATAAAAGTCGTAATCACTATTGATTTTTGAAAAATAATATGTTATAATATACCTGAAAGGAGATGTTTAATATGACCAAGAAATCTGACAAGGCAAAATTTGTATTTCTAATGCTGTATTTTCTGATTCTCACCATCGAACGGATCATAAGCCTTGCGACGGTGCTTACGAGCGACATAGCCGGCTATGACCTGCTTGATTTATATATGAGCGTGCTTACGGCGGCGGCGATAATCGGAGCATATACGTATATGTTCCTGAAAGTACGCTTTACGGCAAAACCACGCTCATCTGACAAACCAGAACAAAGCGTATTCGGAAAGCTTGCAATAGCAGCCGGTATACTTCTTCTGGGCGGAATGGTGCATACTGATGGCACGATACCGCCGATTCAGTTCGCCGCTTATGGAATGATACTTATTTCTATGGCGATACATACTGCCCAGCGCGTAAAGGCGCTCGGCGGAGGAGTTATAAGGTGGCTGTCATTTGGTTATATCGTGGCGTTTTCCATGTCGATACCTGTCGTGTATCATACATCGATCGAGCTTTCCGCGCTGTTCATTCCTCTGGAGATCATCGTTTCAGCGGGAATGGTCGTAATGTTCACGGTTATGCTCAGGGGGTTCTATGAGGGGGACGGAGAGTACCAGTTCCCGGCAGCGCCGTTCTGCGCGGCTGTAGTTGGCGACGCCGCTGTCCTGATGCTCCGCTGGAACGAGGAGATCAACTTTTTTGTGCTTATTTTCATATGCGTAACCGCCATGTTGTTCATTGCCGGGAAAATTGCCGGATCAGCAAGGACATGATCAGCAGGTACGCTGTAACACCACAATAAACGGGCAAGTCAAAAACTTGCCCGTTTATGTTTAGAGGCGACCTTTAGTAAATACAATCTGAATCAAGATATCTCCACTGCATTTTGTAATGGTACGTCAGCTTTTCAGAGTTCCGTAAGTTCGCTGTACTTACTGCACAGTGGTGATCATCGGCTGTATCTGCACGCCGGAAAGCGCCGCTTCTATCGTCTGGGGTATCCTGTTGAAATCGGATATCATGGAAAACGGCTTTGCTACCGGATCGTCCTGGAATATCGGAACAAAGTAGAAGTTCCGGTAATTCCGCAGCGTGCCGATATTCTTGGCGGCGCCTGCAAGCGCGTCATTTGTCGACACCGCGATAACCACCGGGCGCTGATTGCGGAGATGGCTCTTTACCGCCATGCATACAGGTGTATCAACGATCCCCGCTGCAAGCTTCGCTAGAGTATTTCCGGTGCAGGGCGCGACAAGCAGCACGTCGAACATTTTCTTTGGGCCTATAGGTTCTGTAGTGGTGATCTCGTGCAGCACAGTTTTGCCGGTGATGTCGAACAGCCGCGCGGCGTGTTCCTGGGCTGTGCCGAATCGGGTGTCGGTGGTGTAGGCGCAGGTCGACATTATCGGGGTAACGTCGCAGCCGGCTACCACAAGCTCCGATAACGCCCGGAACGCCCGGGAGAATGTGCAGAACGACCCGCACACCGCCGCCCCGACCTTCAGCCCCGAAAGCTTTGAAATGTCGGTCATATATGATACCGCCGTATTTCAGGCGGATTCCTCCTTTCAATGGTTTCCGCAGGCGCTTACGAATGCTCCGCGGAGATGACAGCACGCGCGATCGCTTCGCCGGCTGTCCTGGGGGAGAACTTCCCGGGAAGCCCTCCCGCAGCAATGTATTTCACACCGCGAGCCTCCGCCCACTTCTTTTCCGGAGTCTCCGAGCGGGTCGCGAGTTCCATGTAAACGGCGCCGGAGCGCATTCTGCTGAAGCATTCCTCCGTCAGGATACACGCGGGAACGGTATTTATTACGAGATCGGCGCCTGCCGCGGCAAGCCCGGCGAGGGGCACGGGGAGAGTACACAAGCCGTCGAGCAGTGCCGCTTCCCGCTGTAGCGGGCTTCGCGCCGCGATCGTAACTCTGCACCGGAACGCCTGAAGCAGACGCGCCAGATACCTTGCTATCCTGCCGTACCCGGTGATAACGGCGGTGGAATCAAACAGTGCGCCATCATATCCGCTGATCAGCAGAGATACGGCTCCCTCGGCGGTCAGCAGCGCGTTTTTAAGCGTCAGATCTTCTGCCGCCATGTAGTTCACCAGTTGAAGCCCGTGAGTTTCACACAGCGCCTCCAGCTTCGTGGAGGTTCCGCCGGAAAAAATCCGCGCTCCCGCAGCGGCGTAGTCTGTAAGCAGTTCCAGAGGAAGCGGTCTTTCAGAGAGCGGCGCGGTGATGTTCTCACCGTCCCGGGAAAACGGCACGGGAAGCACTATCCGCTCGTATCCGCCCGACTGGTTTTCAGGCTCAGGGAAATCGCCGCCCAGCCCGACTGCGCATACTCCGCCGCTCTGCGAGATAAGCTCCGCTGCGCAGATCATGCGCCTGTCGCCGCCGATAAACAGAATGTCACCCATACCGCACCTCCTGAACGCTGTCCTCTGTGGTCAGTACCATAATATGTATAAACTCTCCCTGCGGTGACGAAATTTTAGAAAATAAGCCCTTGAAAATACGGCGGCGATGTTGTATAATAAAATCAGCAAAATCTATTAAAAGGAGACTGACAATATGAATATATGGCATGACATCAATCCTGACAGGATCACCCCCAACGACTTCATGGCGGTTATCGAGATTGAAAAGGGAAGCAAGAAGAAATACGAGCTGGACAAGCAGACAGGTCTGATCGTGCTCGACCGCATTCTGTACACCTCCACGCACTACCCCGCCAACTACGGATTTATCCCGCGCACCCTCGCGGACGACGGCGACCCGCTGGACGTACTGGTACTCTGCAACGAACCTATAGACCCGCTGGTGCTGGTTCAGTGCTACCCCATCGGAGTTATCACAATGCTTGACAACGGCAAGAACGACGAAAAGATCATCGCGATACCGTTCGAGGATCCTACCTACAACGCATACAGAGGAATCGAAGCGCTTCCCAGCCATCTGTTTGAGGAAATGCGCCATTTCTTCTCAGTGTACAAGCAGCTTGAGGGCAAGGAGACCGCAGTCAACGAAGTAATGGGTCAGAAGCAGGCTGTGGAGGTCATCAAGCAGTGCATAAAGAACTACAACGATATCTACGGCGCACAGCACCCCTACGAGCCGGAGCACACCACTCACGGTAAGAAGTGATGATACTTGCGAGCCAGTCACCGCGCCGCCGCGAGCTTCTCGGGCTGTTCTGCCCGGAATTCGAGGTCATGCCTGCGCAGGGAGAAGAATCGCTTCCCGACGGGATATCCCCGCGGGAGGCTGTCATTCTGCTTTCAAAGCAGAAGGCGGAGGAGATATCCGCGCGTAAGTTTCCGGAC
>ERZ780168.2662-NODE-2662-length-15458-cov-3.478219_pt1 | contig 15458 bp, 11 predicted proteins | sample MGYA00510981_ERZ780168 | MGnify/ENA primary metagenome ERZ780168 (study PRJEB29588, sample SAMEA2158769) | human gut metagenome | biome: human gut; feature: human-associated habitat; material: faeces | place: Denmark | collected 2008/2010 ...
AATCGATCTGAAAGAATCACACTACGTTTCATTGTACATTAAAACAGGCAGGTCTTTCGACCTGTCTGTTTACTATCTTTTTATTCATTTGTAATACCAGCAGTAAAACGCATAAATCCATATATCTCTGAATAGTTAAATATTACTGTAAATATCGCAACGATCCTAATAGCCTGCAAATATACTTTTTTTGTTATTGTTACACTTAAACTTTTCATACCGGTGAGGTCTGTGAAGATATTAGCCGGTTAATTCTTGAGTAATCTAATTACTAACACAATAGCTAACATTATAAGTACTCCAAATGCCCATCCGCCAAGTTCTATCTTTGCTTTCTGCCATCTGGTCAACGCCTTTTCAACCGGATAAGGTATCTGAATACTGTCCGTCTTAATCACAGTATCAATGCGATTAAGATATAAATACTTATATAGATACCGATCCTTATATGTGTACACTGTATCACCCCTGTCTATTACATAAATGCTGTCACGCTGATATATACTATCATGACGAATACTATCTCTTGTCTTATACTCACTCTTAATAGTTTCAACCGGCACGTATTGAGTAGTCCTACATCCGGCGAAACATATTGCAGACATCAGCAAAACGATACATGTTAACCGTTTCATAATACCCCCTCTTGCGGAACCGTCCACTCAGGACCACTCAAGATACTTCTTAGTTCGGACGAATCATGCCGGTACGAGGTCATGTCATCCTCTTCTCTCAAGACGGGATCGATATAATCTTCATGCAGGATAACTTTCAACCCGTCAACTGATCTTCTTGCTTGTTCCGGGACCACAACACCGTGATTCAGGCACCATTCTACTGTTACAATTACGTATTTCATAACTTTCTTATTAACTTTAAGGAAATATTTGTTTGGTCTCCGGAAAGCTCTTTGTGACATTCTTATCGTAGAGGATTTCTATCTCAATAGGCTTGTCGATTGCTATTTGAGCCATTATTCCTAAATTATAAATCCCATCACTCAATGAAATTGCCGGTATATCGTAAACTCCATCTTTAGATATAGGATAAGTCCAAGGGTCTTTAGTTGAATCAATCATCATTCCCATTAATCCAACTGCCCAATTACCTTCACCAACGCTATACTGATTAAGTCCTGTGACTTTTATTTTGTAAGACGGTACTTCAATCGGCTCTCCGGTATCTGCTTCGGGATTCATAGCTACCGCAATAGCACCATTAAATGTTTCAGTTGTGCTATCTACAACAATTTTATTTGTTGTAACTTTGCCAGTAGCAAAATCTGGATAATCAACGGCTTTATAGCCAAAGTTATCAAAGTTCAATGCAAACACTGGATTTGGAGTGCCATATTCCATGACGTTGATTTCTTTCTGAATTTCTTCAGCGGTGAGGATCTCACTATAAATAGCCATTTCAAATAGCGCCATAGAAAAAAATTCTTTAGCTACAAATGTTTCCGTATAAGAACTACCTATATAAAGCGAGTCATCAGCCTGTTTAGGCGTATCCTTATAGTATAGCGCCAGATAATCACCATACTCAGAAACAAACATAGTAGTGCCTCTATTTTCAATAGTAGAAGAATAACCTAAATAATTCCTATTAGGAGTGTCGTATCTATTATTATCAAAAACTGTATTCCAACCAACATTAAACTTAATAGGAACATATTTAACTATAACGGTTCCTATCTTATACCCTATCTTACCAAGTTTTAGATAATCATCAACACCATCTGTAACTATTGCTCCTTCATATTCTGGGATTTGTTCAATAGTCACGTCACACTTTCCAGTAAATGTACTTGTTTTAAATCCTCCGTATTTATCTACAGCAGCTAAATAGTTAATTCCATTTACTAATTTTGTATTTACTGCACCATTAGTTGATTTTAAACCATTAAAATATAAATCAATATCATCAGTAAGACCACTTACTTTTACACTATAATCAGTAGTAGTATGTTCCAAACTGTCAAGGAACTTAACATTACTCTTATTTATTTCAGTTACATGAATTTTGCTATCAGTATTAGTTAAAATAGCTCTTATATCACTTCCTGTATTAAAAGCTTTATAAGTTAAGTAATTCTCTTTATATAAACCATATCCACTGCCTAAGCTCCAACCGAAGTTATACGTGGTCAATATTTCGCCCTTTATCCCTTTGATAGTATTCCTATCTTCATCGGGATTGCTCTTTCCTGCAAAGTTCCAATAATCCACAAGGGACGGGTGAAAAGGAGAAGTTTGCCCTCCCTTTGAAGCTGATCCAAGACGTATTCCCCTAACATAAGCCGTGTTAATGCCAACGCGGTTAATCTTTACCTGATTGATTGAAACTTTCATTCCGATACAAGAATTTTAGCCAAAGTAGGCTGTGAGATAGACTGCACTTTGATATACATCCCGGGAATCACTCCTGTAATAGCAACATCCATTGTGCTACCCACATAGTTATATGATCCGAAAGGAACATAATTCACATTTGTCATACTCTGAAACAGAGCGACATTATTTCTTTCCTTATCTTCACTTGCAAATTCAAGATGAAGGCCTGCATCCGATTGAAGTTGCACAGGGTCCGATACATAAGCTTCACCATGTTTGCTGAAAGTTAAATCTGTTAGAGCCATGTTACTTTGAATTTAAATAGTTAATAATACCTTCTATGTGAATATTTGCCACAGTCCGCTTGCCCTCAGCCGACAATAAGAACTCCACATCTTCCTTGTTGTCCTGGAAGAAGTTCTCTGTCAGTACAGCGGGGCAGTTCGTATCCCGGCAAATAGCCAAGTTCTGCACCCAATAGTCCACATCCGGAGTCTGTTTGCGTACTGTCACATCTTTACCTTCCGCTACTTCCGCAAGGGAGGAAGCCAACCTTTTGCTATTAAAAGAAGCATTATCACTGACATATACACCCCATCCCCGAGCATTCATCCAACTTGTCCCATTACCGGCCGCATTGCAATGAATGGATACCAGAATAGCGTTCTTTTGAGAATCGCGATAAATATTATTAGCACGTTTGCAACGCTCAGACAATGGAACATCCACGTCCTCCTTCACAATGCGTTCCGCGTCAACACCATGCTTTCTCAGCCCGAAAACGACCATATCCGCTATCTCCCTGGTATAAGCCCATTCTTGCAGCCTTCCATCCGGTGAACGTTTCCCGGGAGTGTTTTCACCGTGTCCGTTGTCTATTAGAATTTTCATACTCTTTCCTCCTTATTTTCTTTTCCTCTTTATTTATTTGTAATATTAGCTTTGCGAAAAATTAGATTTTTATGGATATATCCTATTGCCATTATCGGTTTTATCATTCGTAAATGCGAAGAATATAACATAAAGCATAAAGGGAATTAGATATACTAAATTTAAATTCATTCTTTGTCCTCCTCCTTTTTAGTTATCACCTCTTTTAAATCTTCTTTCTCTATCTTGAATACCTTTTTAGCGAATAACCCAATAGCTACTATCAGATTAAAATCATATCCCTTGGGCTTAAGAATATTCGATATGATAGAGCAACCTTCGATAAAGCAGACAGATAAGCAAGCAAATATATCAATGTTATATCTTCCACCACTGGCCTCGTTTATCATCACCACCATGATTACAAAGCTAAAATAGGTAACCATCTTACCCATTGTAGCCCGCCAAGCCCTACTAAACCTCACGCGCTCACCCATCAACAAGCTCTTCCTGCATCCCGTAGCCAAATCACACAGTATTACAAAGAACATAGTGATCAACCATGGGATCATGTGCTCTATAGCTTCCATTACGAAACTTCCGGCTACAGGAGCAAACAAACCAGACGAGAATTGATGTATTGATTTGTCTTGCATATTTGTCTTTTTAAATAATAATACTACATTTGTAATCAGATTACATAATTAAATTAAAACTAGATAAATGCGTGAGCCTATCTTGCCTGTGAAGGTGAGGTGGGCTTTTTTATGCTATGACTTATCTCCGGTAATCTGGTCAATGATCTTACGGATATCAGACATATAACATTCAAAGTTCTTCGTATAGATAAAACTAACAGTAGTTATCTGCGGAGTTGGAACAGGGTCAAATCGGACCTCTCCCAACTGCATCTCTCTGATCTCTTCGTGTGTGCCATCTCCGTCGGCGTTCGGTACCGTTTCTGTTGCATTATCGGTTACACCGACAAATATCGACTGTTTGTTACCATTGATTGAAGTATATCTGATCGAATATTTAACGGTCGGAATACTTAAAGAAGTTCCTTCAAAGCTATTTACTTCTGTTGTACCAGTAGCTACAATTTTAATCTCTTCGTTCATAACATTTTAATTTTAAGTTTATAATAAGTTTATTCTTTGTTTTGATTCAAAGCTGAATCCAGCAATTTGAAGAGGGCGGACTTTACATAAGCATAGAAAATCTGATCTGCAAATTTCTTAATCAGAGCAGCAGTGGGACCATCGACTTCAATCTCACCTTCAAGATATAACTTTCTGCCGATCTCCTGATCTTTGATGTCACTCACATTGAAGTAAATAGCATTACCTAAGTCCTTGCTTACATCTTTGTAATCAATCACTCTCTCCGTCCCGACAATGTTGCCCTCAGAGTCTCTCTTCTCAACCTCTTTCATCAAGACGTTGCCTTCGATATCGTTAACCACGATCTTTCTAAAATCTATTTTCATACTCTATATATTTTGATTTAATAATTATCTCTTTACTTACCAGACATTACGACCTACTAAATACAAGTAGAAATTTACGTTTCTATCTCCTTGGTTAGCATCGACCAAATGCACTTCAAGGTAAGTGCTAGTAATACTCTTTACCATGCCAAAACACCATCCATTGTCATCTGAGGCCTGTATAATCGCCGAATATTTTGTGTGACCTAAATTATGATAGATACGGTACCTCCCGGTTGATATATTACTTACTGTACCAACTGTACAACCATTTCCCCAAAATTGGTTACCAGTACCACCAGCATACACATAAACACCGCAAAGAATACCAGGAGCGTTCCATGACTCAGAATTACGTTGGCCAAACAGATGCGATCCATGACTCTGTATTGCATGTCCACCCTCAGAGTTTGCGATGATTCTCAAAGCCTTTCCTCCTTGTCCGTATGTAGACAGAGAGAGGCAGTCTTGGTTGTCATTACGAATCTCCATCAATGGGTAACTTCCTACTGTAGCTGCACCTCCATACTGATTTATACGCAAGAAGCGATAGCCGTTGATTTCAAGCTGTATCTTAGCGTCTGCTATGTTACGGGAATATATGGCGTTGTTTTGGATCTGCCAACCACCAAGGTAAGAGCCATTCGTTACTGTAAGATTTCCAGTAGTAATACTTGCAGCGCCGATCTTTCCTGCAAGAATTGCATCAACTTCTATTAATTCGGATTTTATATATCCACCGGAAATAATAGTTGTCCCTAATTCCGCTTTTTCTACCAAATTTTTATAAGCCAGAGATCCAAGTCCGTTTTTCAGAGAATCTAATCCAGATTTAGCAGAGTCCGCTATATTTTTAGCTGTCGCAGCAGCGGATGCAGCGGAATCTGCTACTCCTTTAGCAGAATTAGCTGTAGCCAAAGCACTTCCAGCAGAAGATGCGGCAGAGTCCGCAGTGTTTTTGGCAGAATTAGCGGTTGAAGCAGCGGAATTAGCTGTAGAAACAGCAGATGAAGCATTAGATGAAGCCGCATTTATAGTGCTTTGGGAACCACTATCCAGAGATGAAAAAGTAATTTTACCTGCAAAACTGATATCCTGCCCGAATATATTGATAGCACCCGGCTTAATAGTGATTCCAGTTTTTAATTCATCCTTTGTAGGAGTGTCATCAATAGAGCCGGCATCGTAGACTGTGGCAAAGGCAAGGTACCAGGTGACGGGTAAACTGCCACTACCTCCTGCTAAATAAAAATAATTAGTAGAAGAGAATGTACCACTTGAACCGCACTTGACATAATACGCATATTCTTCCCAGTCACCGGTTCCAACATTGTTGGTGAGCCATTTTGATGTACCACCGTTACCTATGGCATTTGAACCCCATTCAATTGCTAGACCTGCGGGAATCCATGCGATAAACCGGGTAATAAATACAGCATTGGCGCGTGTTTGAGTGCCAAAATAGAAGCCACCCAATCCCGGAGTAGCAGGTCCTGAAGTTGTAATTTTCAATTTAGATCCGGATTGATTAGGCAGATTAACATCTGCTGCTCTTTCAACTGCAACCATACCATTACCACTATTATTGTAGATTCCAATGCCGTTCAGCCCGCTCCTAAACTCCGGATCACGATTCAACATCTTACCCTTGCTCATAGCAAGCGCAATCAAACGTGCATTACCAGATACCGTTGATACAAGGTTAATATCAGTCTTGGTCTGAGAGATCTCAGTGCCCTGATTGGATACAACCTGTCCGAGAGCATCAAAGTCGGTTTGGGAGACTTTGCTTTCAATCAACCCTTTCGTAACTTTTATCTCTGAGTCGGTGTAGGTCTTGGCAATGTAGTTAAGATCTTCGGGGGCGGGGCTCCAGGTTACAGGAGTGTTGGTTTCAAACAGCCCTATTCTAACATATGGGTAATAACCGTGGCCATACGATCCCGTAAACGACTTTACAGACTTATTAGTTAAAAAGTTGTTATATATAGCACGACTCTTTGTTAATGAAATAACAAGTTCATTCGTGCCATCAGTATAATTTGCAAAAATATATAGAGTCCCTTTTGATTCATTATCCGGGGGATTTGGATAACTAAATGAGTCTACAAATATATAATATCTTTTTTCGGGATTGTACGTTAACCCGAACATATCTTTATTGGCTACTCTACTTTCATTATTTAATTTAATAAGGTCAATTAAAAAAGTCCCATCATCCTTGTAATCTGAGGCGTATGTAAATCCCGCATCCGTAATACGTTTAAAAGAGCATAAGTTCTTAATACCTACTCCCCGCTCGCTTGAAGACGGAATCCACTGCGTTACACCTATGTCGCCTTCGGTAAGAACTGCCCAATGTACTTTAGAGCCATAGGTACCGTTGGGAAGCTGATAAAAACGCATCCCGTGTCTGTCATTGAAAGCAGTAAAAGTTACTTTCTTTGATTCTATAACTGCGTTCCCTTTTGTTGTATACTCACCAATATGGTTATAACCATCATCTGAATATATCTGTATTGCAGTATTATTTGCACCGAGCGTATAACACAAAGTAAGCGTATAATCTCTTCCTGTTATTGGGAAAACATCGTATGTATATCCTCCAAACTGATAGTTTGATTGTTCTTGTGCTATATTAGAACTCTTTAGCAGGTTAACATCCCCAATCTTCACCTTACTCACCTCACCCTTCACAGCCAACGTAATCTGTCCGGGCAAAGCCTCCATAATCGTATCAGTCTCAATCTTAACCTTTTCCCCAACATAAGAATATGAAGCAGAATTGATAGCGTCTATAATTGTCCGCTGCTGGTCATAATAAGCCTGTTGAAGAGTTTTGAATGAAGCGCTAACCGGTATGTTCTCCGGCTCGCTCGCCGAATGTGTTTCAAGCACATGATAGTAATCGTTGAAAGCATTCCGATAAGCAACGGTATCAATCCCATACCGGGACGCGTTAGCAAGGATGGAATCTCTCTCCGCTTTCAAAGCCTCCATCTCCTGTTTTAAAGCAGTCTTTTCAGTCGGGGATATAACACCATCATCTGCCCAGGTGTTTAATCTGTCCTGGGCAGCTTTCGCATCGGTTTTGGCGATGTCTATTTCCTTGTTGGTTGACTCAAACTCCTGTTCGATGGTCTTTCCGTTGCGAAGGATGAAGATGCCTTTGAAATAACCGTTATTTGTATATACACCATTATCGTGCGGCTGCATATTATCCGGAAAATCCGGGTCCGTTATATGATCTAAATTCCCAAATACAGAGCGAGACGCTCCGGCAAATGACTTAGTCTTGACTCCACCTAATATCTCAATCTTAGGCTTGCCATCCTCGGCGGCCGACATATATATCAAGCTCTGACGAAGAGGATTCTCAGTATTACCCATCTGTACAACTTCATCACCTACTACTGGTATAATTCCTTCAAACTCAGACTTTGGAATAGTTACGAGATTACCATTTACACTCGCAACTTCGCACCAATAGTATTTACCTTTTTTAGATGATGTATCCTCCATTTTTTGAGTAACAGTAACCTTTCCGTTACCATGTCCGGGATCTAATACAATCATTATACCAAGGTTGTATATCTCTTCGGATACATTGATGGCACGAATTACATTCTCGCCATTTGTCAAAAGCCCTCCTACAGTATCAGAACCGATTCCATCCTTTGATAAACCACTCCATACAGCCATAGCACCATCATACAAACCAGATATTTCTAATTTGCATTCTTTAGTCGTTATAGGAGCATCTGATACATGTCCCTCTGGATACATGTAAAGTTGAAAGCCTGAATTTGCTGAATTATTCATGCTAAACTCAATGCTCGTGTTCGTTATCCTTACGCTATCATCTATGGCTGAACCATCATATAAATAGGCTGTAAATTTTGTGAAATCAAAAGCCGGTGACTGGATTATTCTTCTATCAAATACTTGACACCTCACTAAGTCGTGCGCCTGGAATGTTTCATCTTCATCCTCAAATTCAAGAATCCAAGATTGCAAATCAGGAGTCTCAGTAACTGCACTGACTTTCCCGTTCGCTTGGCTTATAACAAGAGCACCATTTATTGAACGTACTTTCTGTATAAGCAACTCAAATACATTCATAACTTTCCTCACATCTAGAATATCACATTCTATATGCCAGTTGCCATACTCGTCTTTATATATTTTAAAGCCTTCGCCTGTGAATCCCGGAACAAACTTCGGAGAAGAGATGTATTCTTTCAATATAGCTGCGGCAGCGTTTAATATGCCCTCCTCATATAGAGAAGCAGTAGGCTTTCCTTCGGATTCATTCCAACCGATTTCTATACCTTTACGAAAGGCCTGTTTGTAGAAGGTAACATCCTCTTGGTCTTTCCGAAAAAATGTTTCCAAAGACCGAAGGGAAGATAAAGCATTACGGTCAGTAAGCCTCGTTTTATCGTATCGTCCGACAATATAAACACTTCCGGTACTGGAACCAGTAAAAGCCTCTCCTTTATATGTCAATGCTTCGACTTTACTTTCAATCTCTCCGATACGAGAATATTTAGTCGATTGTCCCACCGTATAAGTCACTTCATACTTCTTATCCAGTGCCTTTTCAAAGCCATATATACGAGATTGCCGGCTCTTTATTGCATAAGCCGGATTGATAATATTGACACGATCCCCTATCTCCAAATCGATAACGCGTCCTCCATCGAATCCACCCACTTTTATCGGGTCCATGACGCATGTATAGACAGACGGGTCTATTTTACTCTTCTCTACGTAGCTTTTTGTCTTTTCAAGCAATTCCTTTTCGGCATCAGGAATCATGGACACAGAAACAAATTTTGTATCATATCCATACAAGACATAAGTGTTCCCATTCTCAGGGATTAACGGGGCAGACGGAAGCTCGCGGCCGTAATCTTCATTCCTTACGATCTCCCATAACTGGGCAGCGGAGTTCCATGATCCATCACTGTTCTTTTCATCCGCAGCACCCGGATTAAAGGTAACAGCAAAGTCCATACCGTTTAAAGGACCTGACTGAAATACAATTCTTAACTCCTGACCGGGGATAATATACTCTTTTGAAAAAGTTATGCCGGAATCCCTGAAACGGTAGGCATTCCATTTGACTTCTGTTGTGGTACCATCTTCATTCTCAATCTTGTCTGTGTATTCCTTAGTGGTCACGTCTGACATGGTACCTATACGTTTGGGGTACACGTCCTCAAATACAACGACTTCTTCAACAGCTTCTTCCGTAGACATATCCGGAAAAGCGTCAACATAAGGAGTACCCTCGGGAAGCATCAATCTTCTTTGGACTACTCCGTCGACCACAACACCGGTTATATCCGGACGATAATTAGTAGGAAGGTTACGGGTAGAACCGAAAGCGTAAACACGGGTAGCATAATTATCGTTGCTTTCCGAACGAGACATTTCGGAAACAAGCCCATTCAGTTCAAAGTCTACCGCTGTGTTATACTCACATCTGCCCAGATGGATCACATGATCAACGATCCACCATTCAGCGTCCCATGTTTCCGCTATTTTGGTCAACGCATCAATGATATTCGTATTATCGTACTGTATCAACTTAGCAGACTTCTCTACTGTGCTGTCAATAGAGAAAGTATATTCTACTCCTGAGTTGTATGTGTAACCTAAAGATTTTAAGTTAGAGACTACTATCGATAGATGCGCATCCGGAGTACGGGTAAGATTCCATGAAGCCTCGCGGTTACCACCTTGACGATCATAGAACAATATCTTATTCTTCCACTTATAGTATTCCGCGTCAAGACGGAGTTCATAATCATAGCCTCCTGTTGAAGTGTTGTACTTCGGGAATACAAGATCAACAATTTCAAATCGTCCAAATTCTGTGTCGCAATAATCTCCTTTCTCAAAAAGAACCGGTTTGTCGACGTTGAAATAAAGAAGAATATAATCTTCTTTCATCAAAGTCTTACGGTATACAGAACCGGTATTCTCTTTCGTAGAGAAACGTATTTTGCCAGTTATGTCTTTAATGCTAATCATATTGGTTTTTGTGCGCCTTCACACAATGCTTTTATTGAATGCAAATATAACAAAAGTGACATTGAAACAATCACTTTATAATTAAAATTATGTTATAGACCTATCTGTCGGATTAGGTTCTACTAATTTCAACGAAAATTTAGCGATTCCTCTCATAAACTGTGTGAACTGATTACATGATAAATAAATAGTTTTATATACAATATTGGGCTGATATTTGCTTTTGATATGCAATATCCCAGTAGCAAGTTCTTCACAAAAAGAGTTGTACCGTGAAAAAAATTGCTCTTCATTTTTAGCTGTAAGATTAAATGTCAATGTAATATTCCGTTCATCAATTTTAGGATTTGATGTTATGACCCTCTTGCCGTGCTCCAAACGAGATTTGTTTTCTATAAAATCTTTCATTGGAGGTGGCGTCATCAATGATGATAAAGAAGAAGTATCCATACTTATACCCCATGTAGTATAAGTGTCTTTATTATTTATATAAAATTCTCCCGCTGCCATATTATAGTCTATCATTAAAAACAGTAATCATCCTATCAAATTTATCTCCAAAACCAAGCATCAGCTTTGTGTGTTTTACAATATCTTCTAAATAGCCATTCGTAATTACGTGTTGGCTAAGGATATTACTTAAGGTAACATTCCCTTCTGTTGAGATTGAAATTAAAGAGTTAACTCCAACAACAACATTTATCATTTGATTCTTGATCTCTTCCCCTGCCATCTGCAAAGCTGTGAAACGTCCGCTTAATTCTCCTACATCTTCATGTGTCATTTCGGTACCAAACCCTCGTTTTGTAGAATCTTGCGAAGCGGAAGTAACGGAACTCCAACCAAGCAAATCCTTTAATTCATCACGTTCTTTAATGGCATCATTAACAATACTATTCCACTGTTCCTGCAGCTTCTTATATTCATCACTAGAGATACCGCCTTTATCTTCATTAGCCGAAGCAAAAGCATCATACCATTCTTGCAACCGTTTTTCATATGTCTTTCCTAACATAGTAGAAAGGATAGCTTTTTGCATATAAGAAGTGAAATCATCAGCGAAATCCTTAGCCGAACTATCCATATTCATCAAAGTGTCTACAAAACTGTCAAACACGCTATCAAACGATACTTGAGTAAGCTGTTCTTTGACTTGATTCTGTATATCCTCTAATTTTTCGGAACCATTCACAATATCTTGTATATACTTTATAAAGTCTTCGTTGACAGTATTGAGGACAGAGACTAGCTTAGGGTCGGCAAGCACTTCTTTTAGTTGTTCTGCAGAAAGATTAAGCAATGACTCTGCATTCGTGACAGATTCACCGACAGCACCGGATATCCTATCCCAATCCTTTTTACTAAGTCTTTTTTCTATTCGTTTGCCTAAAGAACTTGATCCAATACTTGAGCCGCTTTGCCTTAATTCATTCAGAAGTTCATAATATCTCTGGGTCTGCTGCTTTATCAGGGTTTCGGCCTCTTTCCCAACTTTATACGCTTCATCCCCATAAGACATATCAATATACTCTTTCTTCTTATTAATTAGTTCATCCCACACAGAATTAAGGACTTCGTACTGGGACTTCATTTCATTGTAGCGGGAATAATCAGCACCAAACAAACCATCCAAGACCTTTACAACAGATGAAATACCAGATACTGCGCTCATGGCACCACCTACAATATCACCAGACATTATCTGTCCAACCCCCATAGCTGTTTGGCCAACTCCACCTAACGCATCAGAAATACCAGCTATTTTATTACCAAGATCGTCGTTGCCAAATATTGTACCAAGATCCTGACCAAACTGAGATATAGCAGGAGTAAATTGAACAATAGCACTTCCGATCCCTGCAATTCCTCGAGCAATATTTTCCTTCCCTCCTTTCGCTATTTCCCCTGCCGCTTCCTTTACTTGCTTTTTGAAAAGTGCAAAAGGACTCTTTGCCCCAAGTTCCTCTTTTAAACGACCAATAGCATTTCTTAGTGCCTCTGTTTGCTCGGTTGAAAGTTCCAAATTTTGAAGAGTATTGTCAGTTATACCAAGACCTAAAATATCCTTCTTTGAAACTGTCTTTCCACCGATTTGAGCATTTCCCTGTTCATCCTTAACGGCAGCGAGGTATTGCATCAATAATTCGGCTTTTTCAATGATGGTCTGAATCTCGTTCACACTCTTTTGGGAAGCATCAGCAAAGAGTTGTCCCATTAAAGTCGTACTATTCTTCACAGAGTTGTCAAAATCATCAAGCGCATTAGCTTTCTCTTTCATCAAGATAGCTACATCGCCTGCCGTTCCTGCCTCCTTTATGGCCTTATCATATTTCTCAATAATGGCCAGCCTTTTCTGTTGATAGTTGCCAAACTTAATAAGATATTCGTTCCAGGACTCCTCCTGTTCGCGTATCTTATCATCAAGTTGCTTTTTAGACGTGTTCCCTATAATGGTATCCCAGATAGAGCTAATCTTCCCTGTATCCACCTTAGAAGAATCAAAAGTCTTTTTCTGATATTTGTTATTCTCTTTGGCCTTCAACTCTTCCTGAGCATCAAAAATCTCTTTCTCAGCTTGAATTACAGCTTGGATCATATCTTCTTTTTGCCTTTCCAGTGATTGGATCTCTTTCCGGTTATCCAATTCAATCTGCATACGTTTTTTCTCAGATCCATCAGCCATGGCATTGATCTCAGACTGTGAGATTTCCATTTCCATATCTTCAGCCTGCCTTTTACGCTGGATTGCCTGTTTGCGTTCTATTTCAGAGATCTTATCATTCTGGGAACGAATGCCTTCTTGCTGTTTGCGAAGTTTTTCAGCAGCAGATTCCTGTTTGGAAGAGGTGTCATAAACCTTCAGTTCTTTTTCAGCCTCCTTTAGCTTTTTAACATTATCCTTGTAACTCTTTACAACAGCAGTATCTATACCTTTAAAGTTACCAGCGTCCAACAATCTCTTTTGAGAAGATGCAATAGATTCTAAGGCATTTTCAGCTTCTTTTTTTTGATTCTCCCAATATTCTTTGTCTTGTACAGTTGGAGCATTTTTAGCTTTTTTCGATTCTTCTTTGGCTTCCTCAAAAGCCTTAAGGGCCTCTTGATATATTTCCAATTCTTTTTCAGCAGCAGCTAAATCTTCCTTTAATGCCCCAGTATACCCACCAGCATTTTGAGTTTTTATTAAGCTACTCCTTAGCCCCTGTATTTTTTGTTGAGACATTACAACTTTTGTTTTTAGCCCAATACGTTGCTGTCTTAAAAGTTCATCATTCTCAAGTTTTATAAGCTCAGCATTTGTTTTCCGTTTAGCTGCTTCCCAATCCATATCTTTAAAAACTTCTGGCATTAAACGCTGAAGTTTACGATATGCAATGAAACGCTCTTCTATAGATTTAGATTCATCACTTAAAATATTAGAGAGTTGACTTGCCTTATTTTTCAACTCTTCATAATGATTATTTTGTGCCTCAAGTGCATCGTTCGTTTTACGGATTGCTTGTTCCGTATCACTTTCTGCTGTAGCAAATTTATATATACCATAAACCAATCCTGCAATAGATGCAGCAACCAATATATAAGGATTTTTAAGCATGGATAAATTTAAGGCATCTTGAGCTTTCTTCGTAAGCACTAACCACCCATAATGAATAGCTTCTTTCGCCGTTAAAGCAGTTATACCGGAAGCTTGCAAAGCCTGCAATGCAGTGGTAGCCATAAGGGCTGTACGGTATACTCCATAAGTTCCTACTATTTCTAATAAAAGAGATCCTACCTTTTCGTAGTTTTCAACCAGATAAGAAACCCCAGACAAAGCATCATTGATAATACCTTCATTGGCTTTACCAATTTCATTGAACATAGTAGCAATTGCATCTTCAATATTTGAAATCTGACCAGCAATCGTTTTAGATTGTTCCTGCATCAAGTTGAAAAACATTCCACCTTCATTTGTAAGATTCTGGATAACTTTCTGCACTTCAGGAAAACCAACCTTCCCTGCTTCAACCAAACCTTTTACTTTCCCTTCAGCGACACCAAATACTTTTGCTAATTCGCGAATCATAGGGATACCACGGCCAGTAAATTGGTTTAAATCCGCCGTGTATAACCGTCCTTGCGTCATGGTAGTACCGTACAAATACACAATATCACCAAGCGGCTGAGAAAGGCCTGCTGCTATATTTCCAAGACGTATCAAATCATCATTGACATTCTCAACGTTTTCTCCGTAAGCAAGAAGCTGTTTGGCTCCATTTGCAACTCCTTGCAAATCAAATGGTGTAGTAGCAGCTGTTTTGACCAACTGTTGCATAAGAGCATTAGCTTTATCTTCGCTACCAAGCATTGTCTTAAATGCAACTTCCAATTGTTGAAACTCGCCGCGAACATGTGCTATATTTGAAATTAATTCTTTTGCAGTGAAACCAACTCCAAATGCGGCAGCAGCTTTAGTCATACGGTTAAATAAATCTTCTATACCTAACCCACTTTGTTCTATTTGTCGGGATGTGTTTTTTACTCCATTTTCACACTCATGAAGTTTACGTATAAAGTTGGAGTTGTCACCGGTTATGTCGAAGTGTAACCCAGCCATAAGTCTTTTCGATAGAAATAGTTCCGTGCAACATCACACGGCATTGCAAAGATAATAAAAGTGACGTATTAAATGCCATATACATAGCAAAAACATATTTAATAGATTATTTTCTTATCTTTAATTT
>ERZ780168.2675-NODE-2675-length-15394-cov-60.502771_pt1 | contig 15394 bp, 8 predicted proteins | sample MGYA00510981_ERZ780168 | MGnify/ENA primary metagenome ERZ780168 (study PRJEB29588, sample SAMEA2158769) | human gut metagenome | biome: human gut; feature: human-associated habitat; material: faeces | place: Denmark | collected 2008/2010 ...
TACCAACTGGAAGTTCGGGGATTTCAACATCAACATACTGATGCTGGGCGTGACAGATGTCAAGATGACAGTCATCAGAAAAATAAACAGTTTTTTCATACTAAGTAATTAATTAGACAATAAAATATAATAATGATTTAATAATCAACTGTTTATGTTAATAACTTGTGCCCGTTTCTTGGTAAGAAACGGGCATGGCGAGTTATTGCACTGGCAATCAGTGCAATAACTCGCCTCGAATACACATTAATTATATATGGAATTTGCGATGCGATGTGACGGTGTTTTTTGAGGTATGACCTCAGGGAAGCAACTTTGCCGCAGCCACGGGACCATCTGATTTAGGGCATTATGGGGGTGAAATCAAAATGTAAATGCTGATAAGAATTTTTTGGATATGCAAAATGAATAAATTCGGTATATCGGTCATTTTCTAATGTTTGATTATCAAAACATTACAAATAAATATTAAAAAATCCAATATTTATGGATTAGTTATCAAAATGTTAACACCTAAAAAAATATGCTTACATTTGTTTAAAATTCAGGTATTTTTGCTATCTTTGCGAACTATCCGTCTGTTTCTTGGTAAGAGGCGGATGCGAGCTACCAATATAATTAGTTGATTATCAAATCATTATTATATTTTATTGTCTAATTAATTACTTAGTATGAAAAAACTGTTTTTACTTCTCATGACAGTTGTGCTTACATCGGCTGTTGCGCTTGCGCAGAACCGTACGATAAGCGGTACTGTCATGTCGGCAGCCGACGATGAGCCGCTCCCAGGAGCAGCCGTTCAGCCCGTTGGCGGAGGTGTCGGCGTCGCAACCGATGTCGACGGTAATTTCACCATCTCAGTGCCGAAGAATGTCACCAAACTGACAGTATCCTACATCGGTATGATTGCACAGACAGTTGACATTACCTCCGACAAACTGGTAATCAAACTGCAGAACGCAGCCAACGTACTCGACGACGTCATCGTCACTGCCTACGGCCAGTCCACGCGCCAGGCCTTTACCGGTACTGCCGCTGTGGTTTCGGCTGCGGAAATCGAAAAGACCCAGGTATCAAACGTGCTCAATGCACTCACCGGTAAAGCTCCCGGTCTGCAGGTGTTCAACAGTTCGGGTCAGCCCGGCAGCGGCCCCTCGCAGATGCGTATCCGCGGTGTGTCATCAGTTATGAGCAGTGTGGACAATGAGCCTCTTATCGTGCTCGACGGCGTGCCTTTCGCAGGTGTCATATCAGCCATCAACCCCAACGACGTTGAGTCGCTCACAGTATCGACCGACGCTGCCGCAAACGCCCTCTACGGTGCACGCGGTGCCAACGGTGTAATCTTCATCACTACCAAGAAAGGTAAAGCCGGACAGCAGGCTACCGTCACTCTCGATGCCAAATGGGGTGCCAATACCCGCGCAACACAGGATTACAACACAATAAAGAATCCTGCCCTTTACTACGAGACTTACTACAACTCTCTGAGCAACTACTACCAGTCGCTCGGCATGAGCCCCGAGACAGCATGCCGTCAGGCCAACGCCCAGATGATCTACGGCAACGGTACCGGTCTGGGCTACCAGGTGTACAACGTACCCGACGGCGAGCTCTTCATCGGCATGAACGGACGCATGAACCCCAACGCTACCCTCGGACGCCTCGTCAACTACAACGGCCAGGATTATTACCTCACTCCCGACAACTGGCTTGACAACACTTATTCTTCAAGCCTGCGCCAGGAATACAACCTGTCGGTAAGCAGCGCTACCGATAAGGGCGATTTCTATGCTTCATTCGGCTACCTGAAGAACGAGGGTATCATCAAAAACACCAGCTTCGAGCGTTTCGCAGGCCGTTTGGCTGCAAACTCGCAGGTTAAATCATGGTTGAAAGTGGGCGCCGACATGTCGTACACGCACTATGAGAACAAAGCGATGTCGGGCGACGGTAGCACCACGCTCTCGTCCAACCCCCTCGCCATGGCAGTAGGCATCGCTCCGATCTACCCGATGTTCCTCCGCGACGGCAAAGGCCAGATCATGACCAACCAGGTAGGAATGATTCTCTATGACTACGGTAATGGCGAGAATGCAGGCATGAGCCGTCCTTCGGGCGCATCGGCCGGCAGCAACGGTATGTCATACACCCGCTACAACACCAACCTCACTACCGGCAACTCCGTCAATGCTACCGGTATCATCGAAATCCGTTTCCTCAAAGACTTCAAGTTCACTTCGAAGAACAACGTATACCTCGATGAGAAACGAGGCCAGAGCCTGACCAACCCGTATGTAGGTTCAGGTGTAGCCACCGGCGGCGCAGTGAGCGTATCTCACAGCCGCTTCACCCTCGCTACCTACCAGCAACTCTTGAACTGGAACCATACTTTCGGCGAGCACAATGTATCGGCCCTCTTCGGTCACGAAAACTCTTATCAGCGCAAATCAGCTCTTGCAGCTGACCGCACACAGCTCTTCATCCCCGACATCGCCGAGCTCGACAACGCAGTAGTCGACGGCACCATGGAGTCGTACACATCTTCCTACAACAACGAGGGATGGCTCTTCCAGGGTCAGTACGACTATATGTCGAAATACTTCGGTAACGTTTCGTTCCGTCGCGACGCTTCTTCGAAATTCCACCCCAAACACCGCTGGGGCAATTTTTGGTCGATCGGCGGCGCCTGGATTCTTTCAAAGGAAGACTTCCTGCACGTTGACTGGATCAACGAACTCAAGTACAAGATTTCTTACGGCGAACAGGGCAACGACGGTATCGGTTCATACCTCTACACCAACCGCTACACAGTGGTCAACGTAGGCGACAAACCCGCCATCTCCCCCTCTACTGTAAAGGGCAACCCCAACATCACCTGGGAAAAGAACGGCAACTTCAACACCGGTATCGAATTTTCACTTTTCAACTACCGACTGACCGGTGAAATAGACTACTACTTCCGCAAGACCACCGGCATGCTCTACAGCAAGCCGCTCGCAGCCTCTACCGGCTATTCCAACATCTACGAGAACTTCGGTAACATGACCAACCAGGGTATCGAGCTGCAGTTGAACGGCACTCCCATCTCTACCCGCGACTGGACATGGGATATCCACATGAACCTCACCTACCTGCGCAACCGCGTCACCAAACTTCCCGATACCAACAAGAAGATGGAAGTCGAAGGCTATCAGGGTTCGGCATCAGCCGGCAAGTTCATCGGCGAAGGACTTCCGATGTACACATGGTACTGCTACGACTGGGCAGGCGTTGACCCCAATACGGGTGAAGGCCTCTACTGGAAAGACGTGGTTGAAAACGGCAAGGTCGTAGGCCGCGAGAAAGTGACCTACAAGGGTGACCCGACACAATACCTCAACGGCTCGGCTCTCAACGACGTGTACGGCGGTTTCGGAACCACTCTCAGCTGGAAAGACATCGACTTCTCGGTTGACTTCGCTTACGGCCTGGGCGGCAAGGTAATGGACTCAAGCTACAAGGGCTACATGATGACTCCGAACGCATCGGGCGTCGGTGGCGCATTCCATGCCGACGTGCTCAACTCATGGTCGCCTGCCAACCCCAATTCCGACATACCCCGCTGGCAGTTCGGCGACGAGGATATCTCTACCTCCAACCGCTTCCTCACCAGCGCTTCCTACCTGAGCCTGCAGAACATCAACCTCGGCTACACCCTTCCGCGCAACATCACGAAGAAATTCTTCGTTGAGAAACTCCGCGTATACTTCGCCGCCGAGAACGTATGGCTGTGGTCAAAACGTCAGGGTCTCGACCCGCGCCAGGACATCTCAGGCGCCACCACCAACGCCTACTATTCACCCATCCGCACACTCACCGGCGGTTTAACTCTTACTTTCTAACCAACTTACAGAGTAAATACAATTATGAAAAATATATTGAAATCGGCTCTTCTCTGCACAGTCGCCGCCTCGTTGCCGCTGACCTCGTGTATTGACGAAACTGAGCCTACAAGCGGAGTGACCGAGGAGCAGCTCCAAGGCTCGGACAAAGGTCTTGAAGCCATGGTATCGGCAATGCCGGCCTACATGAAGACCTACCACGTATGGTCGACTCAGGCGTGCGACTTCGGTTACCCCTCAATCATGATTGCCCGCAACTTCATGACCGGCGACTGCTTCCAGCCTTACAACGGCTACCAGCACTTCTATTCATATCAGAGCGTCAGCAAGAACCTTGACGACGAGTATCTGATGTCGCAGATCAACTGGTACTTCTACAACTTCGCCGTGCGTACCTGCGAGTCACTCATCAACACAATCGACCCGAACACCGATGTCGCCTACCAGCAGAGCTATCTCGCCCAGGGTATCGCCTATCGTGCGGCACTCCTTCTTGACATGGCGCGCACCTACGAGTACCTGCCGAGCGAAATCAGCCCGATCAACAAGAGCGGCAACGATATTTCCGGCCTGACAGTGCCCGTGACTATTCCCGGCGTCACCGACCCCGACAACAACCCGCGTATGCCCCACAACGATATGCGCGACTATCTCCTCTCCGAGCTCGACAAAGCCATCGAACTCTTCACCAAATCAAACATTGCTCCCTCAAGCAAACTGCAGCCGTCGCTCGGCGTGGTACACGGTCTGAAAGCACGCGTGTACATGTGGGACGAAAATTATCCCAAAGCAGCTGAAGAAGCTGATCTCGCCATCGCCGCCAGCGGTGCCAAACCTCTCACCCGCGACCAGTTCCTCGACCCGAAATCCGGCTTCAACGACATGTCGCAGTCGGCATGGATGTGGGCTCTCCAGCTTGAGGCCAACGACGACGGCATCTACTGGAGCAGCTGGGGCTCGTTCATGGTATCGGAAGCCACAATCGGCTATGCCGGCCAGCACAACACCACACCTATGGTCGACAAGGCATTCTATGAATCAATACCTGACGACGACTGGCGCAAGCTCGCCTTCAAGGCTCCCGCAGGCTCGGCCCTTTCAGGTCAGGAACCTTTCCTCAACGCAAGCAAAGGCGCCACTATCCCCGCCTACTCTTCAATCAAATTCCGTCCCGGACAGGGCAACGTGAACGACTGGACAGTGACCAATGCCATCTCAATCCCCCTGATGCGCGTCGAGGAAATGTACCTCATCAAGGCCGAGGCTCTCGCCCACACCAGCTTCGCACAGGGCAAGAACGCACTCGACGGCTTCGTCCAGACCTACCGCTACGCCGACTACATCAACCCGGCTACCGACCAGGAATCGCTCATCAAAGAGTGCTTCAAGCAGAAGAGCATCGAGCTTTGGGGCGAAGGACAGATATTCTTCGACATCAAGCGCCTCAACGTATCGGTGACCCGCGCTTACGCCGGCACCAACTGGCCTCAGGGCTGCCGCTTCAACACCGTCGGCCGTCCCGGCTGGACCACATGGCCTTTCGTCGACTACGAGGCTAACTTCAACAAAGGCGTTGAAGGCTGGCTCAACCCCAACATCGGCAATATGTTCACTTCACTTGACAACATTTAGACCATAGCAAGAAAATGAAAAATATAACAAAACTTTTCGCAATAGCGGCTTTGGCTTTCACATTGGGGGCATGCTCCGATGACGAGCCGAAATTCAACCCCGCTCCGGCTGTTCCCGAGCTTCCGGTTTTCTTCTCGCTTGAGAACGAGACCAATCTCGAAATCTACGAGAACACCACATCGCTCGAAGTGCCCGTCTACCGCAAATCGACCGAAGGCGCCCTGACAGTGCCCGTCACTGTGACTGTCACTCCCGATGCCGACGGCTTCAGCATCCCCGCATCAGTTGAATTTGCCGACGGCGAAGCGGAAGCCATATTTGACATCGCCCTCGACATGGCTACCATCAAAGCCCGCACCGACTACAATGTGACACTGTCGATTGCCGACGGAGTCGAGACTCCCTACTACGCCGACAAAGTCACATACAAGCTCAACTATTCACCCTGGGAACTCGTGACCGGCACTGACAAGAACGGCAACGAGGTGACCAAAGCGCTCTTCCGCGACGACATCATAGCGCCTCTGTACGGACTTGATCCCGTAGAATACGAGGTAGAGATGCAAGCCAACCCGGTCAACACGAATATCATCCGCATCGTTGACCCCTACGGCGAAGCATGGCCCTATCTCCCCGCCGGAGCATACGATGACAGCGAGCACCACTACATGTACTTCAACATCAGCAACCCCAACGCTGTATTCCTCTGCGACAAGGATGGTATAGCCCTCGGAACTGACGGCTCGGACTTCGAATTCCATACAGGTCTTACACTTGATGCCGACGGCGAGATTCTCATCACCTCATATTACAACTACTACGTGTACAACGACCGTAAACCGACGGCCGAGATGGGCGGCAAGCTCCAGCAGGGCAACCTGACTTACGGTAAAGACCAGCTGCTCGTAGCATTTGCCAGCGACCCCGAAGGACTCTATTACGGCAACCGCAACGAAATGTTCCGCATCATCTGGCCGGGCGCGGAGGAATATGTCGACCCGTCGACAATCTGGAACCCGATCGGTACCGGACAATTCACCGACGGTATCCTCTTCCCGCTCGCAGTAATGGAAGATGAGAACGAAGAACTTCCCACCTACGGTGTCGAGGTACGTCAATACGCCGGCGACCCCAACATGTTCCGCATCATGAACCCGTGGAAGGCAGGCGTTTGCCCCTACGGCGTCGACTACACCGGCGACCTCTACATCGAGCTTGACACCACCAACCCCGACTGCGTGGTAATGCCGCGTCAGTCCACAGGTCTGACATTCGGCTCCAACGGCACGCTCTATATCATGAACTATGCCGCCTATCTGCTTAACCAGGGCGGTACGGCCAATGATGTAATCAGCCAGGGCGTCAACGACACCTACAAGGACGGCGTAATCTACTCCGCACCGGGCAATCTCCTGTGGGGATTCGCGGTCAACGGTTCTATCCGCCTGAACCAGGGTGAATATGAGTGGCAGCTCGTAATGCCGAGCGCACCCGCCGAACCTACCGCCAAGAATGCTCCCGCACGTACATTCAACGGCAACGGTCCGCTCGCCCTCACCCCCCGCGCAAAGCAGCAGGCACGCGCAGCATGGGCCACGACAGAACCCGCGTTCTCCTACGCGACTAAATCGCTCTGATAACCAACCGGATATAGGAGCAAATCCCCTATAAACACTGACAATAAGCGAGTCGTCACGGCAACAAAGCCGTCGACTCGCTGATTGTCGTTTAATAACCATAACCGATATGTTAAAAAAAGTATTTGGATTAACTTTGATTTTGACGCCTGTAATCGGCGTGTGCCAGTCGAAATACGACATGGGCGCGGCATTGCTTGTGGAGAACTACCGCCAGGCAGCCACGCTGGGCAGCGGAGCGACTTCCACAGCCGATGTCAAAGCGACACTGATAGTAAGCGTTGACGGCGACGCGACAATCGACGCTATCCGTCGGCTCGGCATCGAAGTAAAAAGCGTGAGAAACAATGTGGCAATTGTGACAGCCGATGTGAAAGACATCGACGCGATGGCGCAACTCCCCGGCGTGATAAGCATCGAGACCGGACGCGAGCAGCGCCCGATGATGTATTTCGCCCGCACCTCGGGCAATGCCGAGAGCGTGCTCGACGGCTCGGGTTCCGGACTCACGCAAGCCTATACGGGCAAAGGCGTGGTGACCGGCCTCATGGACCAGGGCATCGACCCCAACCATGTGGTGTTCCGCAACGCCGACCTGACTGAGAACCGCGTAAAAGCCGTGTATACCTACATGCGCACCACAAGCGCGGGCTCGCCCAACGCATCATACCTCACCCCCGACGCCATCGCCGGATTCAAATGTGACAACAGCGGCTGGACCCACGGCACCCACGTTGCCTCCATCATGGCCGGCGGATACAACGGAACCGGCAACTACGGTCTTTCAGGGCGCGTCTATAACGGCTCGCCGATGCCCTACTACGGACTTGCAAGCGGATCGGACATAGTGATGTGCGGCGGCTATTTCTTCGACGACAACATACTCGACGGCGTGGAGAAGGTGATTGACTACGCAAAGTCGGTCAACAAGCCTGCGGTGGTCAACCTGTCGCTCGGCTCGGTAGCCGGTCCGCACGACGGCACATCGTCGTTCAGCCGCTATCTTGCCGGACTGGGTGAAGATGCGATAATCGTACTGGCCGCAGGCAACGACGGCGACACACGATGCGCCCTCAACGCCACCTTCAACCGTCTGGCGCCCTCGACACTTACGGGCATATCGGTCACCGACCCCGAGGAGCGCTCGGTAGCCGAATTCTGGTACAACACCTCCGATTCGTTCAAATTCGAGTTCCTTCTCTACAATACCGGCAACGGACAGTCTACCTCCTACCAGATTGCAGAACCCGGAAAGACATATACCGTCAACACCACCGACTCCAAGTTTGCATCGGCATTCGCAAGCGGTTCGTCAGTAAAGATGTATGCCAATGTCGACCCCAACAACAACCGCTATTACGTACGCATGGAGATGGCATTGCAGCGTGGCGCATCGTCAAACCTTTCGCTCGTACCCGCAGTCCGCATCACCGGTTCGACGGGCAAGAAACTTGCCGCCACAATCAATAACGGTGAATTTATCTCCACGGGCATAAGCGGCGCAGTGCAGGGCACGTCAAACGGCTCCATCTCCGACATGGCTACGGGCGATAACATCATAGCGATTGGCGCCTACACCTCGGCTTCGTCATTTACCACCATGGCGGGCAGCCAGCTGTCATTCCAGGGCGCGACCGGCAACGGGCAGCTGTGCGCATTCTCATCCTACGGCACCACATATCAGGGTGACCGTCTTCCCGACCTGTGTGCCCCCGGCTCGGCAATCGTGGCGGCTGTCAACAGCTATGCCTACGTGTCGCCCGACAAACGCAACTACTCGGCCGAAGCCACTTTCAACAACCGCAAGAACTACTGGGCGGTGATGCAGGGCACATCGATGGCATGCCCGTTCGTATCGGGCGCAGTCGCGCTGATGCTTGAGGCCGACCCGACGCTCGACGTCGACAAGGTCCGCACTATCCTCATGGAGACCGCCATTGCACCCTCGGCATCGGCTACTTCCGACGAGAAGCTGCAATGGGGCGCAGGCCGTATCGACGTTCTTGCCGCCGTCAAGCGCGTACTCGACGAGAAAGCGGGCGTAGGCTCAATCATAACCGACGACAGCCGCAACTTCATCCTGACGGCCACCGACGGCGGCTACAATGTCTACGTAGCCGGCGAATCGGCTCTCACCGTGACGATCTATGACGCCGCCGGCAGCACCGTTGCCTCCGTATCGGCCGGGGGCAACACCGCCGACATCGACACCTCCGCCCTCCGTCCCGGCATCTACATCATCTCCGCGCATGGCAACACACAGCGACACACAGCCAAAATCGCAGTGAAATAACCCGCTGCGACCACCCTACCGCTTGTAGGGACGCGATTTATCGCGTCCGCATCAGGCAACCGCACAAAACAAAGGCACAACAGCCTTGACAAATGAACAAAATTTTTATTGTACTACTGTTAATACTGTTGTGCCATTGTTAAAACGGAATATCCAACACACATTTCAACTCAACTATCAATATACTCACCTTAAATCATCAAATCACCCAATTAAAAACCAAATGATTATGAAAAAACATGTTAGGATTATGCTTTTCGGAGCAACATTGTGCCTTAGTGCTATAAGCTGCTCGGACGATGATAACGATGGTGGCGGTCAGAATGACAAGCCGGGAAAGATTGAAATGACGCAATCGCAGCTGACAACGGTTGAAAAATGCAATGAATTTGGGTTCAAATTACTGAAAGAGGTCAGCCAATCAGATGAATTTGTAGGTGAAAACCTGATACTTTCCCCCATCAGTTTCAACTATGCTTTTTCAATGTTGGCTAACGGAGCAAACGGCGATACCCGCGCCCAAATTATTGATGCGCTCGGATATGATGCAGTCGGCATTGACGATGTGAATGAAATGAATAGAAAACTGACGGAACAGCTTTCCCGTTTGGACCCGAAAGTGACATTGAATTTCGCCAACTCGATGTGGGCTAAAGCAGATATTCCTGTAAAGCCCGATTTTATTTCAAATTTATCGGCAAATTATGATGCAGATGTCAGGACAATCGCCGAAGAAACATTTGTCAATGACGTAAACAGCTGGTGTTCCGACAAAACGAATGGTAAAATCACGGAATTCATGCACGAAGGAGATGAATTGCCCGATTTTGCACTTTTCAATGCGGTTTACTTCAAAGGAATATGGAGTTCATCTGACAAATTTAACAGTAAAAATACTGCTGAAAGAGCATTTAATGACGTAAACGGCACTCGTTCTATGGCACGTTTTATGAATCAGAAAGGAATATTGCCATACAATGAAACTCCATCTATGCAAAAGTGTGAGCTACGTTTTGGAAACACTTCTTTCCGCGCCGCCTTTATATTGCCCAAAGAGGGTGTGACGTTAGCGCAAGCCATTGACATGCTTGCCGACGGAGAGTGGAAACAGCTGCAAGAATCGTATCCTGACATTACTGTTACCCTTTCTTTACCGAAATATAAAATCGAAAACGAAATTGATTTCAAAGAATTGCTTGGCAACTTAGGTATGGAGGGTATTCTGAATAAAGGTGCCGACTTTACCAATATCACTTCAGATAAATTAAAAATCAACTTTGTCAAACAGAAGGCAACATTTGAAATCAACGAGGAAGGCGCAGAAGCTGCTGCCGTAACAGGAATCGGTGGGTATACAACTGATATACCGCCGACACCCCCTATGGAGGTGACAATGACGTTCGACCGTCCGTTTATCTACGTGGTTTACGAGCAATCGACCGGCGCAATCCTTTTTGCCGGCTGCATCAATACTTTTGCTAAATAACGTCAACAATTTAATCAACAAAGGCACAACAGCCCTGACAAATGAACAAAATTTTATTGTACTCCGGTTAATGCTGTTGTGCTGTTGTTAATACAGAATCAACAAATGAACAAATGCTCTAATATAGTTCAGGAGTGAATGCGCTTTTGTTTCCTTTGTCGGGGCTTTTGTGATTTTGTTTAAAAAATATACACTTTCCGCGGTTGAAACGCGGCTACTAAGTCTGAATCAAGCATAGTAGCCGCGTTTCAACCGCGGAAAGTATTTTTAGAGGGCTGCTATTTTATCGGTGTGGCTATATGGGCGCCGGTCAGCAGTATTTGCTGAAGTCGGCGTTGCGCATGTCGCCTGTCTCGTTGAAGGCGTTGTGGAATGCGAACGATGCAGTGAGCGCATGGGGTGTCTGGCCGCCCTTGCCGAGCTTCATGTAGTCGCGCAACAGGCCTTTGTAGTCGGGATGCGCACAGTTTTCTATGATGCTTTCGGCACGCTGCACGGGGTCGAGGCCGCGGAGGTCGGCTATACCCTGGTCGGTCACGATGATGTCGACCGAGTGCTCCGAATGGTCGGCATGCGCTACCATCGGCACGATGTTGGAGATCAAGCCGCCTTTGGTGACTGAAGGGCATGAGAAGATGGAGATATAGGCGTTGCGGGTGAAGTCGCCCGAACCGCCGACACCGTTCATCATCTTGGTGCCGAGCACGTGGGTGGAGTTGATGCCGCCGAATATGTCGGCCTCGAGGGCTGTGTTCATCGATATGACACCGATACGGCGTATGACCTCAGGATTGTTTGACAGCTCGGCGGGACGCATGAGTATCTTGTCGGCGAACTCTTTCATGTCGGGGAAGAATTCCTTTTCGGTGTCGTCGCTGAATGTCATGGAGCAGGTAGAGGCGAATTTACATTTGCCTTTGCGCATGAGGGCGAGCACGGCGTCCTGCATAACTTCGGTGTACATCATGAACGGGGGTATCTCCTTGTTCTCGCCGAGGTCGTAGAGCACGGCGTTGGCTACGTTGCCCACACCCGACTGCAGCGGGAGGAACTCCTTGGGAATGCCGCCGCGGCGGTACTCGCGAAGGAGGAATGCCACGACGTTGGCGCCGATCTGCTTCGATACTTCGTCGGGAGCGGTGAACGGCTTCACACCGTCGTAGGAGTTGGTGCGCACGATACCGACCACTTTGGCGGGGTCGATTTTCAACACCGGCGAACCGATGCGGGCATTTGCGGCATAGATGGGTATTTCGCGACGGTAAGGAGGATCGGCGGGAAGATATATGTCGTGCATGCCGTAGAGTGCCTTGGGGAGCGCTTCGTTAAGCTCGATGAAGATTTTGTCGGCAAGCTTGGCATAGGTGGGGATATTGCCGACACCGGTGCCGAGGATGACCTCGCCGTCGGGCGTTATGTCGGCCGCTTCGATGATGGCCCAGTCTACTTTGCCATAAAATCCGTAACGCACTTCCTGCGCCATCTCCGAGAGGTGACGGTCGTTGTAATGGCAGTCGTGGGAGTTGATGCGCTTGCGGAGGTCGGGCACATTCTGGTAGGGCGCGCGGAAATTGAGCGCATTCGCACGTGAGAGCGCTCCGTCGACATGGTCGGAAGTAGAGGCTCCGGAAAGGAGATTGATTTTGAACGGACGTCCTTCGGCATGCTCACGCTCAGCCTTTGCGGCTATTGCCTCCGGGATGAATTTGGGAGTACCGGGAGCAGTAAATCCGGATAAGCCTACCGTGTCGCCGTTTTTGAAATGCTCGGCTGCCTCGGCAGCTGTCATGTAATCAAATGCCATAATGATTCTGCGGTTTATAATTTTCTAATTATGGGAGAAACAGAAATGCGTCTATGCACATTTTTTAGAATATTGCGCAAATTTACACAATTATTTGGTTAAAGACAAAGTTTTTACCGATTTAGGCAATATTTAGGACATTTTGGCCCACACACAGCGCTCACCGGGTGCGATTTGCGATTTCCTATTTTCAAAAAAATACCTACCTTTGCATAAAATAAATACCGCGCATGAACAACAACGCCAACTATTCCGACCGGAAATTATATATCGAGACTTACGGCTGCCAGATGAATGTGGCCGATACCGAGGTAGTGGCCTCGGTGATGAATACCGTGGGCTACGAGATAGCCGACACCGTCGACGACGCCGACGCCATCCTGCTCAACACATGCTCCATACGTGACAACGCCGAGCAGAAAATCATCAGCCGCCTGCAGGCACTGCGGTCGTTGCGCCGCAAGTCGGGACGGCTCATAATAGGTGTAATAGGCTGCATGGCCGAACGTCTGCGCGACGACCTCATCGACAACCACGGCGTCGACATCGTGGGGGGTCCCGACTCATATCTCGACCTCCCCAACCTCTTCGCCTCGGTGGAAGCCGGACAGAAGGCCATCAACGTGGAGCTGTCGACTACGGAGACCTACCGCGACATCATCCCGGCCCGCATCACGGGCAACCGCGTCAGCGGCTACATCAGCATCATGCGCGGCTGCAACAATTTCTGCTCCTACTGCATCGTGCCCTATACACGCGGACGCGAACGCTCGCGTCCCGTCGACAGCATACTACATGAACTCGACGACCTCCGCGCCAAGGGATTCAAGGAGATAACACTGCTCGGGCAGAACGTCAATTCCTACCGCTATGCCGACCCGTCGACAGGCACGGAAGTGACATTCGACCGGCTGCTCGCCATCGTGGCCGAAGCCGCTCCCGACATGCGCATACGCTTCACGACATCGCACCCCAAGGATATGACCGACGCCACAATCGACGTCATCGCCTCCTACCCCAACATCTGCCGCCATATACATCTGCCGGTGCAGTCAGGCTCCGACAAGGTGCTCAAACTGATGAACCGCAAATACACCCGCGCATGGTATCTCGACCGCGTCCGCGCCATACGCCGCCGCATACCCGACTGCGGCATATCCACCGACATGTTCACCGGATTTCACGACGAGACCGAGGAGGATTTCCTCGAAACGCTCTCGCTGATGCGCGAAGTGGGATTTGACGCCGCGTTCATGTTCAAATACTCCGAACGCCCCGGCACTCTCGCCGCACGCACTATGCCCGACAACGTGCCCGAAGATGTCAAGATAGAGCGCCTCAACCGCATGATAGCGCTGCAAAACGAGCTGTCGGCCGAGTCAAACCGCCGCGACATAGGCCGCGAATTCGAAGTGCTCGTAGAGGGCGTGTCGAAACGCAGCACCGACCAGTTCGTAGGCCGCACCTCGCAAAACAAAACCGCTGTCTTCCCCCGCGGCACCCACCGCGTAGGCGACATCGTCCGTGTACGCGTCACCGACACCACCTCCGCCACCCTCATCTGCGAATTAGCGGATGAACATGTATTGTAATAACCATGCATACGTGTAAATAAGCATGTATATCATTTCATTTGTTACTTATATGTGTCAATTAAAAACTTCATTTTTTCATGACACTCTTCATTCCCAAGATTTATAACCACAAGATTGGAGCGCGTTCTGGTAATACCAGTATATAAAAGTTCATTAAATGTCGAATCTCCGTCAAAATGTTTCTGTAATATTAGAAAAACAGTTTCACTTTCCCATCCTTTAAAACTATGAATTGTTGAAATTTTAATGTTTCCAGAGTTCATCCAAAAATTGAATTTTTTGTTATCTCGGATATATTTATAGTTTGTAGAGAACACTGCATCTCTAAATTTTGTAAAGTCATTTTCAAAGCGTTGCATTACAATAATAAAGTCATTGAGAGATGTTTTATATTCTATACATTTTGCCTCCAATCGAGTTTTGAAAACATCAGGGAAACGGTTATACATTTCGTACGCAGAAAATAGCACAGCAATCTGGCGTTCTCCCGTATCTGAATTTTTATCTTTGTTGCGTTTGATTAATTCAATCAAACATTCACGTAATTTGACAGGAGTTATCTCCGATTTATATCGGATTCCTTGCAGATACATCTGTTCATAAGTCTCGAACATGGTTGATGTCCTAAGCCCGGTTTTATATCGATAATATGTTTCTAAAAGTTGCAGAAATTTCATCTCTGCCCCAAGCACTGTAATGTCGTTAATTGCAACGTCATTAACACGGTTCTTGATATTTCCTTCAATAATATTAAAGACAGCCTTAATCGGGTCACCGCCTTGAAGATATATATAATTTAAATAGCCTTGTTGAAGGTTCTGCCCAAAGAACAGCGAGTCTTGGTCTGCTGTCAAAGTTTCATCGATTTCATATTTATTACCAAAAAAATTACGTTGAAAGCCCAGCGCAAGATCTTTAATTTTCATTTCAGAACGGAAACAAGTATCAAGTGTATTAACACCTCTTACATTTGTTGATACATCCTTGTCTTCCGTCCTCCTATTATAGATAGTCAGCCCTTAAAAAGAAGCATTGGGCAGACTTCCTGATTGACGACTGTTCC
>ERZ780168.2688-NODE-2688-length-15334-cov-8.916356_pt1 | contig 15334 bp, 9 predicted proteins | sample MGYA00510981_ERZ780168 | MGnify/ENA primary metagenome ERZ780168 (study PRJEB29588, sample SAMEA2158769) | human gut metagenome | biome: human gut; feature: human-associated habitat; material: faeces | place: Denmark | collected 2008/2010 ...
CATGCCATCGTCCCCACTGAGGGAGCTGGCCGGACGGATGTGGAGACCCTGCCTGCCGGGGAACGGGAAATCCTGCGTCTGGTGGCGCGGGAGCTTCTGTGCGCCACCGGCTCCCCTTACCGCTACCAGGAAACGGCTGTCACCCTGGACTGCGGCGGGAACCAGTTTTCTGCCAAAGGAAAGGCCATCACCGATCCGGGCTGGAAAGCCTATCAGCGGGAAAAGGCAGACCCGGCGAAAGAAAGCGTCCTGCCGGACGGACTGACAGAAGGAATGACGCTCCCTGTCCCCGCTGCCACCATCAAGGAGGGCAAGACCACAGCCCCGAAACACTACACCGAGGACACGCTGCTCTCCGCGATGGAAACGGCTGGCGCAAAGGATATGCCGGAGGATGCGGAGCGCAAGGGCATCGGCACACCGGCCACCCGCGCCGGGATTTTGGAAAAGCTGGTATCCACCGGCTTTGTGGAGCGCAGGAAACAGAAGAAGGCCACCAACCTCATTCCCACCCAGATCGGCGTTTCCCTGATTACCGTCCTGCCGGAGCAGCTTCAATCGCCGCTGCTCACGGCGGAGTGGGAGCATAAGCTAAAGCAGGTGGAACGCGGCGAGCTGGACACGGATGCGTTCCTCGGCGGCATTACCGCCATGCTCACAGAGCTGACGCGCAGCTACCGCGTCGTTCCCGGCGCGGAGGTGCTGTTCCCTTCCGGGCGAGAGGTCATTGGCAGATGCCCGCGCTGCGGCAGTGATGTCACGGAGAGCAAGAAAGGCTTTTTCTGCGAACGAAGCGACTGCAAATTTGGACTCTGGCGTGACAACAAGTTCCTGACTGCCAAGAGAATCACGCTGGACAAACAGATGGTCACGGCGCTGCTGGAGCGCGGTCGCGTCCGTGTGGACGATGTTTATTCCGAAAAGACTGGCAAACGCTTCAGCACGGATTTGCTCTTAGAGGACGACGGCGTTCGCTCGTCGTATCGGTTTGACTTCGGAAAGGAGGGAACGAAATGAAATGGCTGTTTCTCGGCATTGGAAGCGTGATCGGCGCGGCCGCTGGCTTCACGGCGGCGTGCCTGCTGCACAAACGATGCGAGGATCTGTACTGTGACAGGTGTGATTTCACATGACACTTTCCAAATATGAGCGCGAAACCATCATTATTTACAATCAGGCAGAGCCGAACGCGATGGTCTACACGCATGACCCGAAGCTGATTGACAAACTGCGGCGGCTGCACGATGCAGCGCCGGAGAACGTGTATGCGGATTTCGATGAGCCGAACGGCGCAGCACGGTACATTGTGCCAAAAAGCTGCGTCGGCATCCGACCGCCATACAGCGACGCTAGACGCAAGGCAGACAGCGAACGCGCCCGAAAAAATGGATTGACCCCGCCCCAGCGGAGAACCAAATAACGAAGCAGCCTCCGCATGAACGAACCGTTTGTGCGGAGGCTGCTTTTTGTCTGCAAAGGAGACGTTTATGGCAGAAAATCAACCCATCAAGGAACAAATTAAAAAGCTGACCGATCAGATCGAGGCTGGTATCAAGGCGCTGCTCCAGTCCGGCGATCTGGAAAAGTACCAGGCGTATTTGCGCACGATGAGCCACTTTCACCATTACTCGGTCAACAATCAGATGCTTATTTTCTCGCAATGCCCACACGCGACGCTCGTTGCCGGGTATCAGAAATGGCAGAATCAGTTCAGCCGTCATGTGCTGCGCGGTGAAAAAGGTATTTCGATCCTTGCGCCGACGCCATATAAAATCAAGGTCGAAAAAGAAAAGCTCGACCCCGATACAAAACTGCCGCTGCTGGATGCAGACGGCAATACCATCACGGAAGAAAAAGAACTCCAGATTCCGATGTTCCGTCCGGTCAAGGTGTTTGACGTGAGCCAGACGGACGGCAAGCCGCTCCCGGAGCAGGTAAAATCACCTGTCGCGGAGTTGACCGGCAACGTGGAGCATTACGAGGCATTCATGGAAGCGCTGCGCCGCGTATCACCGGTACCCATTGAAATGAAACCGCTAAGCAACGACCTCGACGGCTTTTTCTCTCCCTCCAAGCAGAGTATCACGCTGCGCGCCGGGATGAGCGAGGTGCAGACCGTTTGTGCCGCTGTTCATGAAATTGCGCACTCGAAGCTCCATGATTATGCCAAGCAGCAGGACAGCCATCCGAAAGATTCCAGCACGGAGGAAATTGAAGCGGAGAGCATCGCCTACACCGTCTGTGCCTACTTCGGCATTGAAACAAGCGCAAACAGCTTTGGCTATGTGGCAACATGGTCAAAGGATAAAGACCTGAAAGCGTTCAAGGATAGTTTGGATACCATCCGTAAAACGTCCAGTGATCTTATTTCCGGTGTGGAACAGCAATTCAAGGAGATTTGCAAGGAACGCGGGATTTCGCTGGAAGCAGAGAAGCCTCCACAGGAGCAGGAAAAGCTCTACATGGTAGACAACGACAAGTACATTCATGTGCAGCGCAGCGACACCGGCATTGATTACACCATTTATGATGCTGCCTCCGCAAAGGCGCTGGATGGCGGTGTGCTGGACGATACCGGACAGTTGCTATCCGCTGCGGCGCTTACAGTCTGCAAGCTCCATAATATCGGAGATGCCGCCCCGATCCGCCTCGCGCCGCTGGAGCTGCTGAACGGTTTGCAGGAGGCAAACGAGCTGCTGCTTGGTGCTGGCGAACAAATCACCGGCGTAGAGGCAACGTCCACCGCCGATTCGCTGCCGGATCTCCCGCAGTTGGAGCAAGGCTATCCCATGCCTGACCCCACCGTGGATTTTGCACAGATGTACCAATTCGGCTATACGGACGGAAACACCATGCTGCCGCTCTCCAAAGAGCGCGCCAGAGAGCTGTTTTTGCAGGATGTTCCGATTTTTGTGCTGAACAGCGACAACACCGAGTATATGGTGTTGGATACCAGCGATCTGGATGCACACTCTGGCATTTTCGGCGTCGAGCGCACGGAATGGGAACGCGTCTGTGATACGCTGCAACCGAGGCGCGACATCGTTGCGCCGAAACAGCCGGATGCGCTATCCTATCTTCACGATGATACCGCAAAAACACAGCCGGAAAACTATCTGAAAAATGCGGAGATGGCACTGGAGGATGATTACGGCATGATCGACGGTATCATCAACAACGGTCCGAAACAGACCGTCGCAGAGCAGGAAGAACGGTCATCCATTCTAGCCAAGCTAAAAGCGCCAGTGGAGACAACAAACAGAACGGAAAAACACGCGCCCAAGCGGAGCGCAGAAAAGGAGCTATGATATGAATTTTACAAACGATGAAATGAACCTGATGTGCATTTACAACACCGGTTCGCGCGAGAGCCTGATGCGGGAGCTGCGCGAGATGCGCGGCTACATCGGCGCAGATCAGCCGGAACTGCTGGCGATGACGGATTCCACGCTGCAAAAGCTGGAGAAAATCAGTGATGCGGAATTTGCGGAGCTGGAGCTGTACCCGGATTTCTAATTGCTTTTGGATGCACAGAAAAATGTGTTAAACGCCGTCGTATTATTTCAGAAAAATGTGTATATTTTGATTTGATGTTGGCAGAAAAATGTGTTATGCTAAAAGCGAGATATAGGAAAGACGGTGATTTGCTTGAAACGTAATGCAACACAGGCATTGATCAATTGGAAAAACAGCGAAGATCGGAAACCAATGGTGCTGAAAGGTGCCAGACAGGTCGGAAAAACATGGCTGATGAAATCGTTTGGGTGTGATTATTATGATAATTTCGTTTACTTCAACTTTGATGAGGAAGATGAGCTGAAATCCATCTTTGCGGCAAACAAAAATCCCCAGCGGATCATTGAACTTCTGTCTATGATTGCGGGAGAAAAGATTCTGCCGGAGAAAACGCTGATTATCTTCGATGAGATTCAAGAATGCCCGGAAGCACTCAACACGCTGAAATACTTCAAAGAGAAAGCAAATGAATACCATGTGATTGCCGCTGGAAGCCTGCTCGGTACACTTTTGGCACAGCCGAAATCGTATCCTGTTGGAATGGTAAATCTGCTGGACATCTATCCGCTGACCTTTGACGAATTTTTGGAGGCAACCGACGAACGTCTATACGCCTATTATTACAGCATTCAAAAGGAACAGTCGATTGAGGATATTTTCCACAACCGGCTGCTGGAAGCATACAATTACTACCTGATTATCGGTGGAATGCCAGAGTGCGTTGCTTCGTGGATTGCGCATAAAGACCCTGCAAAAATTACGCAGATCCAACGAGAACTGATCGAGGTCTATGAGAACGACTTCTCTAAACACAATGGCAAGGTCAACAGCGGACGGATTCTAATGGTGTTCCGCAGTATTGTCGCACAGCTTGCAAAGTCCAACGAAAAATTTATGTACGGCGCTGTCCGGGAGGGCGGCCGCGCGCGTGACTTTGAAGAAGCGATTGAGTGGCTTGTTTCTGCTGGGATGTTAAACCGTATCTACAATGTTTCCAAAGCAGAGCATCCACTAGCAGCCTTTGATAAGCTGGATCAATTCAAGCTGTTTGTGTTTGATACGGGTCTGCTCAAGCACATGGCTGGTATTGATAACAGCGCAATTCTGCTGAAAACGGACTTTCAGTTCAAAGGGCCATTGACGGAGAACTACGTTCTGCAGCAGCTCCGCGGTCAATTTGAGGTGGAGCCTCGTTACTACTCGGACAAAAACAGTGAGATTGATTTCCTCATCCAGCACGGCACAGAGATCATCCCCATAGAGGCAAAGGGCGGCGAGGACAAAACTGCTCCATCGTTCAAAAAATACATTGCCGACCATCATCCCGAACACGCGCTGCGGTATTCCAAGCGTGGCTATCGGAAAGACGGTGCAATTACAAACTTACCGCTGTATCTGGCGCGGAAAACAAAAGATCTACTTTGAATTAACAATTTCATAACGCATCGCATAGCCAGTCAGTTTTTACTGACTGGCTAATTTTTTACGAAAAGGAGATTGGAATATGCCGAGTAAACTACAATTCTATTCGGAATTTGCCGAGCGCACCGCACGGCAGATCACTGGCAGCTATCAAAGCTGGACGGCCTTTCTCGCTACGGCGGCGCGGCTTTACAAGTACCCCTACAACGAGCAGCTTATGATCTACGCCCAGCGCCCAAACGCGACGGCGTGCGCGGAGTATGACTTCTGGAAAGAGCGCACGGGGCGCTATGTGCAGCGCGGCAGCACCGGCATCGCGCTCATCGACACCAGCGGCTATCAGCCACGACTCCGATATGTTTTTGACGTGGCGGACACCGCGCCGCGTGACGCCGCCCGCAGCTTTACACTGTGGGAAATGCGTGCCGAGCATGAAGCGGCGGTCAGCGCCATGCTGAACGAGCAGTATGACGTTCCCCAAGACGGTGGAATTATTGCGCAGTTTGAGCGCGTCGCAGACAAACTGGCGCTGGAATACTGGACGGAGCAGAAACGTGACATCTGCGACATCGTTGCAGATTCGTTTCTGAACGGTTATGATGAAGATAACATACGGATGGCGTTCAAAACGGCGGCATCCACCAGCATCACCTACGCGCTTATGGCACGCTGCGGCTTCTCCCCGGACGGCTATTTTGAACCGGAGGATTTTATGCCGGTCTTTGACTTCAACACCCCGGCCGCGGTCAGCGTCCTCGGAACAGCCGTCAGCGAGATCAGCCAGCGCGTTTTAAGGCAAATCGAGATCACCGTAAAAAGACACGAGCGCGAACGCCGCGCAGAAAGGACGGAAGAACATGGAGAACAACCTGACTTACAAGACCAGCGGAGAATTTCAGATCCCCGACCTGAGCCTGCGCGAGAATCCGCAGAGCCAGCCGCTTGGCAAATACGGACGGATGCGGCAAACGTATCTCCGGGAGCATCGCCCGATTCTCTGGAATCAGATGATTCTGTCGGAAACGCTGTTTCCGCACCTGCGGGAGATCGACGAAGCGGCGAACCGGAGGTTGGAGCAGATGATGCCGGAGCTGATGACGTCGGCAGGAGTGACGGAAGCGCTGAAAGCAGCCGACCCATTGAAGTGGGCAGGTCTGATGAACACCTGCAAGGCGCAAGCCGAGGAAGTGATCCTCGCGGAGCTGATTTACGCATAACCGAGCCAGTCCAAGGCGAGCAAATATCGTTTATGCCTGAAGCGGAGAACGTGCAAACGTCCTCCGCTTCTTCTGCTTTGGACTACAATTCCATCAAAGAAGCGCACCCAGACGATATAGTGCTGTATCAGGTGGGAGATTTCTTTGAAATCTATGGCGAGGATGCGCGACAGGCAGCGGAGCTGCTGGATATGAACCTCACAACCCGGAATATCCCGGATGTGGGGCGCGTGGAAATGTGCGGCCTTCCGTCGCACAATTTAGAGATGTATGTGGAGAAATTGCGTGACAAGTACGATGTGACGATTGCCGAAGCGCCAGACTTTGGGGGTGAGTACCACATTTACACGCTGCGCTCCGTTGACCATGAGGCAGCCATCAACGCACAAGAAGCGGAGTTCGGTGCAGATGGGACAAGAATTTTCCGCGATCCTGCTGCCGAGCAGCCACCCCAGCCCACGGTACGGGAGCTGTTTGACGGGTACAAGCTGACCGTTGGCAACGCGCTTTCCAAAGATACGGCTTTTGTCAATGCCTGCCGCAATTCAGACCGCCAGAACGCTTATCTGGAGGGCGCGGACGCTATCCGTCGTATTGTCACGGCATCTGATGATCTCCAGCTTGTCCGCCTGTACTTTGATATGCCCGCGTTCCATAACCGGCTGCATCAGGAGCTTTTGGAGGAACTGTATCCCACGCTGGCAGCGACGGTCGCACCCTCTCCCTATCAGATCACACAGGAGGACATTGACAACGCGCTTCTGGATTGGCACAACAACCTAAAGGGCAAGCAGGAAGTCGCACTATATATGCAGGCGCATGGGCGAGAACGCAGCACTGCCGCATGGCTGGCTGCAAAATATGGCTGGGAAGATAGCAAAACTCCCATGTATATCCATGTAGGAAACGCCGAGCCGGTGACGCTCACATGGGCGCAGGTACAGCGGCGGTTGGCACAGCTCATCCGCGAGAATAAATTTTACGATGAGAATGAGCGACTGCGGTTATTTTCACCTGACCGATACTCCATTCGTCTGCATCCCGGCGAGGGCGGAATTACCGGCATTTGGGATGAGGTGTTGGAACGGTTCTGCGGAGATGGGGAACAAACGCTCCGCTTTGCAGAACAGAATAACGCCATTGCTTACTTGGATGGCATCAAACGGGATATGGGAATTGAGCTATCCCCTCCGGCGTTTACAACACCGCTTGGCTATACTTATCATATTGGAGATCGCATTTCATCCATAGAGTTAGACCACATAGCAGCAGTCGGCGTTATCGCGCGTGTAGATGAAGATCACGTCTGGCACACGTTACCGAACGTACCCGGACAGGAACCTGTCAGCATCGACCGCAATTCCTTTGAACGCTACCTCGACACCAGATATTTCGAGGTTTCTGAACCGGAGCCGCAGCGCGTCATTGCGGCGCAGCACACAGAACAGCCAACCCCGGAGACGCCGCAAGCGGTTCAAAACCTTATGGGGCAGCGCGTGGAAATTGATGGTAAGCTCTATAATGTTGATTCCGTAGATGAAACTGTCGCGCATCTCAGCGTCGTTTCATCCTCCAGCGAGAGCAATCACGATCCGGAACACAGAACCGAACCGGTTTCTGCTGTCCTCACACGAATTGCAGATCAGGGTCGTGAGCTTGCGCCGAATATTTCGGCATATCAGGCGCTTCGTGCAGAGTATCCCGAAAAGCTCATCGGTGTCCGTGTCGGAGAACGGCTGCTTTTTTATGGCGCGGATGCAGAACGGGCCGCCAGCGCTTTGAATCGCCGCCTGCTGCAACGCGATATTCCCGGTGTAGGCGAAACCGCTGTGACCGGCTATGATTTTGGACAATGGGCAAGCGCCGCAAAGCGGCTGCTGGAGCATGGACACAGCTTCGTGTTTGCGCAGCCAAATGAAACCGACGGCTATGATGTTATCAACGAGGCCGATGCCAAGGAGTATATCCCCATTGGCATGGAGCTGGAGATTGACGGACGGAAGTTTGTCATTGACAGCGTAAATTTCGGCACGGATGAAGTATCTCTGCGCGATGTGACTTTTCAAAACAGGCAGGGCTTTCCCATCTTCCGCGCTGAACACATTGCGTTTATACGCTCGTTTGTTGAAGAGCAGGAACGGGAGCAGCCGCAGCCTGTCACCAAACCCGTCGCGTTCTATCCTGCCGAGAAAACGCACTTGCCCTACGACATAGAAATCCAAACGCTGCACATCCCGGAACCGGAGCATGACCCGCCCTCTGCGGAACCCGCCGAGCCTGAACCGCCCGCCATGAGCGAGGAAGAAGCTCTGATTCTGGAGCAGGAAGGGCGCGCGGCACTTTCGGAAATGGGCGAGTTTGTGCCTGATTTTGATGATGCCATCTCTCAGGCCGAGATCGACGAGCCTCCCGCACACCGTCCTGCGGTATCTATCCCCGTTGACGGCGAGTGGCAGGGCTTTCCCAGCGTTGCCGCTGCGGAGCAGGCCGCTTACGCTGACTTCAAGGCGGCAAGCCACCGCGACGCGCAGAATTTCCACATCACCGATGATGCCCTCGGCGTCGGCGGCGCAAAAGCAAAGTTTCGGGCAAATATGGCGGCTATCCAACTCCTGCAAGAGCTGGAGTTTGAGGGCTTACAGGCCAGCCCGGAGCAGCAGGAAATCCTCTCCCGCTATGTGGGCTGGGGCGGTCTTGCGGATGCCTTCGACGAGAATAAGCCAAACTGGTCGGACGAGTTTGCAGAGCTTTACGCCACACTTTCCCCGGAGGAATACGCTGCGGCCAGAGCGTCCACGCTGAACGCCCACTACACCAGCCCCACCGTCATCAAGGCAATCTATGAAGCGGTCGGCAATATGGGCTTCCAGAGCGGTAACATTCTGGAGCCGTCTATGGGCGTTGGCAACTTTTTTGGCCTGCTGCCGGAGCAGATGCAGGGCAGCAAGCTCTACGGCGTGGAGCTGGACAGCATCACCGGACGTATTGCCAAGCAGCTTTATCCCAAGGCGGACATTACCATCGCGGGCTTTGAGACAACGGACAGAAAAGACTTCTATGACCTCGCCGTGGGCAACGTCCCGTTCGGACAATATCAGGTAGATGACCGGGCTTATAACAAGCTCGGTTTTTCCATTCACGACTACTTTTTTGCAAAAACGCTGGATCAGGTGCGACCGGGCGGCGTGATTGCGTTCGTGACCTCCCGTTACACGATGGACAAGCAATCGCCCGAAGTCCGCAGGTACATCGCGCAGCGGGCGGAGCTGCTGGGTGCCATTCGTCTGCCCAACAATGCGTTCCGCGCCAATGCCGGTACGGATGTGGTTTCGGACATTCTCTTTCTCCAAAAGCGTGACCGTCCCATTGAGATCGAACCGGATTGGGTACACCTCGGCCAGAACGAGGATGGCTTTGCCATCAACCGCTATTTTGTTGACCACCCGGAGATGATTTTAGGCAGGCAGACCTCCGAAAGCACCCAATACGGCAAGCAGGATTTCACCGTTGTCCCCATTGAGGGGCTGGCGCTTGCAGATCAGCTCCATGATGCCGTGAAAAACATTCGCGGCACCTATCAGGAGGCGGAGCTGCCAGAGCTGGGCGAGGGCGAACAGATCGACACGTCCATCCCCGCAGACCCCAATGTGAAGAATTACTCCTATGCTGTGGTCAACGGCGAGGTGTACTACCGTGAAAACAGCCGCATGGTCAAACCGGAGCTGAACGCCACCGCCGCCGAGCGTGTCAAAGGCATGGTCGCGCTGCGGGATTGTGTGAATGAGCTGATTGCCCTGCAAATGGACGAGTACAGCGCAGAAAGCCGGATTCAGGAAGCGCAGGCCGAGCTAAACCGCCTCTATGATGCGTTCTCCGCAAAACACGGCCTAATCAATGAGCGTGCGAACCGTCTTGCGTTCTCTGACGATTCCTCTTACTACCTCCTGTGTTCGCTGGAAGTGCTGGATGACGACGGAAAGCTGGAGCGCAAGGCGGATATGTTCCATAAGCGCACCATCAAGCAGCAGCGCAGCGTAGATTCTGTGGATACCGCCAGTGAAGCCCTTGCTGTCTGCATCGGAGAAAAAGCCTGCGTCGATCTCAGCTTTATGGCCACCCTCATGGGCGGCAGCGAGAAAATCCCGCAGATCGTTGAGGATTTGAAGGGCGTCATTTACAAGGAACCAAACAGTGGCCCGTTTGACTTGGAGGACGGCGGCGAGCATTGGGCGAAGGGCTGGCAGACGGCGGACGAATATCTCTCCGGCAACGTCCGGCAGAAGCTCCGTACCGCGCAGCGCGTGGCAGCGCGCGACCCATTCTTCGCTGGGAATGTGGACGCCCTGATTGCTGCCCAGCCGAAAGACCTTGAAGCCAGTGAGATTGAGGTGCGGCTGGGTGCGACATGGTTTGATAAGAAGTACATCGAGCAATTCATGTACGAAACCTTTGAAACGCCCCGCTATCTGCGCGGACAGATCGAGATCAGCTATGTCCCGTACACCGCAGAATGGCAGGTTTCCCGCAAGAGCATGGTGCGCTACAACGACGTGGCGGCATTCACCACCTACGGCACAGACCGCGCCAGCGCCTACCGGCTGCTGGAGGATGCGCTGAATCTCCGCGATATTCGCATCTACGATACCATTGAGGACGCAGACGGACGGGAGCGCCGTGTCCTCAACGCCAAGGAAACCACCCTTGCCGCGCAGAAGCAGCAGCTTATCCGGGATGCGTTCAAGGACTGGATTTGGAAAGACCCGGAGCGGCGCGAAACGCTGGTACGGCAATACAACGAGGAAATGAACAGCACTCGTCCCCGCGAGTATGACGGCAGCCACATCGTTTTCTCCGGTATGAACCCGGAAATCACCCTCCGGGAGCATCAGAAAAACGCCATCGCCCATGTGCTGTACGGCGGGAATACGCTGCTGGCACACGAAGTTGGCGCGGGAAAAACCTTTGAAATGGTAGCCTCTGCGATGGAATCCAAGAGGTTGGGACTGTGCCAGAAATCCATTTTTGTCGTGCCAAACCATCTGACGGAACAGTGGGCATCCGAATTTCTGCGGCTCTACCCTTCGGCCAATATCCTTGTCACTACCAAGAAGGACTTTGAAACCCACAACCGCAAGAAATTCTGCGCCCGTATCGCCACCGGCGACTATGACGCCGTTATCATCGGCCACAGCCAGTTTGAGCGTATCCCCATCAGTCCGGAGCGGCAGGAACAGCTCCTTCACCAGCAGATTGAGGAAATCACCGATGGTATTCAGGATACCAAGCTCGCAGGCGGCAACAGCTTTACCATCAAGAGCTTGGAGCGCACGAAAAAGGGGCTGGAGGCGCGGCTGAAAAAGCTGCAAGCCTGCGACCGCAAGGATGATGTGATTTACTTTGAACAACTTGGCGTAGACAGGATGTTTGTGGACGAGTCGGACAATTATAAAAATCTTTTCCTCTATACGAAGATGCGCAATGTGGCAGGGCTTTCCACCACCGATGCGCAGAAATCCTCGGATATGTTCTCCAAGTGCCGCTACATGGATGAGCTGACCGGCGGGCGCGGCGTGGTGTTTGCCACCGGCACCCCGGTTTCCAACTCCATGACAGAGCTTTACACCATCCAGCGCTATTTGCAGCATGACCGGCTGCAAGAGATGGGTATGGGACACTTCGATTGCTGGGCAAGCCGCTTTGGAGAAACCACCACCGCGCTGGAGCTTGCCCCGGAGGGGACAGGCTACCGGGCAAGGACGCGCTTTGCAAAGTTTTTCAACTTGCCCGAATTGATGAATCTGTTCAAAGAGGTCGCCGACATCAAAACGGCGGATCAGCTCCACTTGCCCACGCCGGAGGTTGCGTATCACACCATCGCCACCAAACCCACGCAGATCCAGCAGGACATGGTGAAAGCCCTCTCGGAACGAGCGTCCAAGGTACACAGCGGTGCGGTCAGCCCGGATGTGGACAATATGCTCAAAATCACCTCGGACGGACGCAAGCTGGGGCTTGACCAGCGCATCATCAATCCCATGCTCCCCGACGAGGAAACCACCAAGGTCAATCAGTGCGTGGCGAACATTCTCCAATACTGGCGCGACGGCGAGGAGGAAAAACTGACACAGCTTGTGTTTTGCGACATTTCTACGCCAAAGACCACGCCCTCGCAGCGGGCGGCAAAGGCTTCCCCCGGTACGCTGGACAGCCCGGAAATCCGTGCGCTGGAGAGTGCAATTCCGTTGGAAGAAAGCTCTGACACGCCGTTTACGGTCTATGAGGATGTGCGTCAAAAGCTCATAGCCGCCGGGATGCCCCCGGAGCAAATCGCGTTCATCCACGATGCCAACACGGAGGTCAAAAAGCGGGAACTGTTCGCAAAGGTACGCAGCGGTCAAGTGCGCGTCCTGATGGGCAGCACGGCCAAGATGGGCGCGGGAACCAACGTGCAGGATCGTTTGGTCGCACTTCACGATCTGGATTGCCCGTGGCGTCCCCGTGATCTCACACAGCGAAAAGGCCGCATTGAGCGTCAGGGCAATCAGAACAAGCTCGTTCATGTATGCCGCTATGTAACCGAAGGGACGTTTGACGCCTACCTCTGGCAAACGGTGGAAAATAAGCAGAAATTCATCTCACAAATCATGACCTCAAAATCCCCGGTTCGCTCCTGTGAGGATGTGGACGCCACGGCGCTGTCCTTTGCGGAGATCAAAGCGCTATGCGCCGGTGATCCCCGCATCAAGGAGCGTATGGATTTGGACATTGAGGTGTCTAAGCTCAAAATTATGAAGGCAGACCACAACAGCAAGCAATTCCGATTGGAGGACAGTCTGCTGAAATACTTCCCGGAGAAAATCGAAGAACACAAGGGCTTTGTTCGTGGGCTGGAGGCGGATATGCAGACCCTCGCGGCGCATCCGCTCCCGGCAGAGAGCTTTGTCGGCATGGAGATTCGCGGCGACTGGCTCACCGATAAGGAAAACGCCGGTGCCGCGTTGCTGGACACCTGCAAGGAGGTCAAGGGCAAAGACCCGGTACAGATCGGCAGCTATCGCGGCTTTACCATGTCCGTTGCTTTTGATTCCATGTGGAAAACGTACACGCTGACGCTGAAAGGCCAGATGACCCATCGCGTTGAACTCGGTTCGGATGCCAGAGGCAACCTTGTCCGCATTGAGAACGCGCTGGATAAAATGCCGGAGCGTTTGCGCAGCGTTCAGGAGCAGCTTGAAAACCTCTATAACCAGCAGGCAGCGGCAAAGACCGAGGTTGGTAAGCTGTTCCCGCAGGAGCAGGAGCTGGCCGTGAAAACGGCGCGGCTCATTGAGTTGGATATGGAGCTGAATCTGGACGGCAAGGGACAGCCACAGCCTGAGCAAGCGATTGCAAAATCGGCGCGGCCTTCCGTTCTGGACAGGTTGAAAGCGCCGCCTGTTCATGGCGCACCGGAAAAGCCCCACAAGAAAGAAATGGAGGCACGATGATGAAAAATATTCCTGTTTACAAGCACACGGCGGCCTACGCCAGAGAGCATGACGAGCTTGCGGCCTACCGTGCATCCAATCAGGTGAACGTAGCCTGCAAGGAAGCTATCGAAGCCACCATCCGCGACCACTACCGGGATAACCGGCTGGATACAGCGGCAGTCGATCAGGTGGTGCAGCAGTTTGGCTATGACCGCGCATTTCATATCCTTGCCATCACCGTCTGTCAAGCGGAATGGGACAGACGCTATTCTCCCGACAACAGGGCTTGGGCAAACGCCATGTCCATCCCCGCCAATCCCGACGCATGGGGTACTGACCGCAACTGCTATCTGGCTGTCAGCAGCCATCCCGGTTTGGTCGATCTGTTTCTCAGCCAGACCCGCAAAGCCTACGCGCAGGAGCAGCAGAAAACCTCTGTCCGGGATATGCTGAAAAAGCTGCCTGAAACAACTTCGCCGAAAATTTCGGCGAAGTCCAAATCCCCGGAGCGTTGAGCGATGGCAAAGCGCAAACGGGACATTCAGCTTAAATTCCGCGTTACACCGCAGGAGCGGGAAATGATTGAAACGAAGATGGCGCAGTTCGGCACCACCAACATGGCGGCATATCTCCGCAAGATGGCGATTGACGGATATGTGGTAAAGCTCGATCTTCCGGAGCTGCGGGAGCTGGTGTCGCTGCTTCGGTATTCCAGCAACAACCTCAACCAACTCACCCGCCGCGCCCACGAAACAGGCCGCATCTACGAAACCGATCTGGAGGACATTCAGCAAAGTCAGGAACGGATATGGACGGCGGCAGAGAAAATCGTTTCCTCGCTGGCGGCACTGAAATAAGTCGCAGGGGCGGCGGAATAACCGCCGCCCCTGCCCGTACAAAAGCAAAAGCCCCGACGCAAAACAGCATCGGAGCTTCTACGGTTCCAGATTATTTTCATCGAATAGCGGCGAGGTGAAAAAGCTGCTCAGGTCGATCTCCAATCCCTGACAAAGCTCGTGGATGATCCGCAGCTTCATGGATGGGTATGCGCAGTTCACAAGATTGCCGATGGTGGACTTCGGTACGCCGCTTTTCATATAAAGCTGATACTGCGTCATGCCGCGCTCCTGCATCAGCTCGACCAAACGCCTGCTGACGGCTTCATTCAACTGCAAGTACCACACCTCCCGTCCCTGTAACTGTACCAACATTATATTTCCCATCTGGAGCAAATTAGTTCAGGTAGCTGTACTAAAGAAGGATTATGTGATATGGTTAGATGTCGGGCAAAAGGCGAAAACTATTCGTATGACTTTGCCGCATCCTTGCAAAACACCGATGAGCAAAGTAATCTAATATCAGAAAGAGATTTGACCGCTTGGAAAGGAGCTGCGGAACGTATGCTGACAAACGAAATTGTGCTGAAGGTATTTTCTGACTACCTCAACCGCGATACGGATTTTGAAGTTGTCCTGACCAGCAAAGGCTACACGGTCATGGGTTTTGACAACCACCGTCAGGACTGGAACACCGTGGACTTTTGCCCTACGCCCGAAGATTTGTTGGATTCTCTGCTGGATGCCTATGAGAATTTCCGCATGATGGAGATTACGGGTGGAGATCGTGATCTGACCGAAAAGGAAGAAGCAAAGCTCGCCAAAGAGCGTGACGCGCTGACCGCACTTTGTGAAAAGGAGGCCGCAAAATGTT
>ERZ780168.2689-NODE-2689-length-15332-cov-5.276429_pt1 | contig 15332 bp, 13 predicted proteins | sample MGYA00510981_ERZ780168 | MGnify/ENA primary metagenome ERZ780168 (study PRJEB29588, sample SAMEA2158769) | human gut metagenome | biome: human gut; feature: human-associated habitat; material: faeces | place: Denmark | collected 2008/2010 ...
TTGGTGGATACGGCGGTTATCCGTAAGAAGGGGAAGGTGAACGAGGACTTGGAGTATTACTCGGTGATCCGTTCGATCCGCGCGATCGAGAACTCGGATGTCTGCGTGCTGATGTTGGACGCTACGAGGGGCATCGAGAGCCAGGATATGAATATCTTCTCGCTGGTGCAGAAGAATAAGAAGGGATTGGTGGTTTGCGTGAATAAGTGGGACTTGGTCGAGGATAAGAGCCAGAAGGTGATCGACTCGTACACGACCGCTATCCGCGAGCGTCTGGCTCCGTTTACCGACTTCCCGATCTTGTTTATCTCCGCTCTGACGAAACAACGTATCCTGAAGGTGCTGGAGACCGCCAAGGAGGTTTACGAGAATCGCTCCAAGCGTGTCCCTACGGCCAAGCTGAACGAGGTGATGCTTCCGATCATCGAGAATTATCCTCCCCCAGCTTGGAAGGGTAAGTATATCAAGATCAAATATATCACCCAGCTTCCGGCGGGCAGCGTGCCTTCTTTCGTGTTCTTCTGTAACTTGCCGCAATGGATCAAGGACCCGTACAAACGTTTCCTTGAGAACAAGATCCGCGAGAACTGGGATTTTACCGGTACGCCGATTAATATATTTATCCGGGAAAAGTAAATACTAGATACAAAAAAGCCGCTTCCTGTAATGGGGAGGCGGCTTTTTCTATTTAGAATAGGTCGGAATGCGTTCCGGTATCGGTGAAAAGCAAGATTAGTTCCGTGTCGTCTTGGCTCCATATCAGCAGCCAGTCTCCTTGGATATGGCATTCCCACAATCCGGCGTATTTGCCGGACAGCCTATGCGGGTGGTATTGGGAGGGAAGGGAACCGGTTGTTTCAAGCAAGTTGGATACTTGCTCGAATAAGTTCATATCATATCCTCTTTTTTGGCATAGCCTCAAGTTCTTCTTGAACTTTTTGGTATAGTTGATGGTATATTTCATCAGCCTAGGATTTGTTTCATCAAATCCTTTGTGCTTTCCGCATGATAAATCCTTCCTGCCTTCACGTCCTCCAAGGCCTCGTCCAATCCGGATTTCTTCTGTGCCTTCACCTTGCCTTCCAGCGAGGTGATGAATTTCTTCAAGATGTCGGCGTATTTCTCGGGGATGGTTACCTCGAATGTCTTTAATGATGTCGTTGTCTCCATATCGCTCTGTTTTAGGAATTTCCTTCGCGAATATACGGAATAAAAAGAGAAGGGGAATTGTTTTCCTTCTCTTTTTATTTCCCGCTTCCGCGTCGGGGGGAGGGACGTGACGGTTAGATCTCGTCCGGGCTCTCGGAGTCTCCGCCGGGCGTAGGCTCGGGTGTAGGCTCGGGAGCGGGCGCCGGTTTCTTGGCGGAGGCCATGCGCTGGTTGTAGGCGGCGGTGGTCTCGGCGATCAGCTGGTTGAGGGCGGCGATGAAGGCGGTCGCTTTCTCGGACGGCTTCGCTACGCTATGGGACTGGGCCAGCAGGGTGAGATCGTCATAATACACGTCGATCCGCTTGCGCAGGTTGGTGCCGCTTTCCTTTTTGGAGGTGGTCCGGTTTTGGACGCGTTGCTGCGACAGGCGGTCGTAGGCGTTATTCTCTTTCTCCAGCTCGGCGAGGTAAGCGTCGAGGCCGAGCGTGGTGACGTACGGCTTGTTCTCGTCCTTGCGCAAATCCAGCAAGAGGCCCTTTATCTTGGCGGTCTCCTGCGCCATGGGGAGGCGGGCGATGCCGTTATAGGGTTTGATGATCTTGTATAGGTACTTGCCCGCGTCACGCTCGGCTTCCAACGGGAGGGTACCGGCCCGTGAGATGCGGGTGATGATATAGATGGTGAGGTTGTCGCGGTTGGTATCGTGCAAGGTCATTTGCTCGGTCTCCTGCGAGGTGCGGCTCTCGTCCACCACGTCGGCCATGGCGAGGAGGTCTGCCTCGTAGGTATCGAGGAATTCTTTGGTGAGGCCCAGCTCGGGGATGCCGTCGCTGTCGGTCAGCAGGGAGATCTCGTCGGGGGACTCGGAATCGCCGCCACCGCTGTTTCCGTTGGCTAGGTCGAGGACGTGGTTCATGAAGGAGAGGTACTCGGCGTTGTTGAAAAGAGAGAGCGGAAGTGTCTTGATTTTTGTGTAAGTACTCATGGTAAATTTGATTTAGAGTTTAAAAACTTCTCTAAGTTAGGGATATTTACTGAATAAGGGCTTCTTAGGCCTAAAAAATGGGAATTGAATGGAGCGAATAATCATTTTAGGCCTAAAAAATGACTTTTCAAGGGTGAAAATAGGCTTTTTAGGCCTAAGAAATGGTTTCGCGGCCTTGAAAGTCCCTTCTTATGCCAAGGAAATCACTTTTCACGGTTGAAAAACTATCTTTTAGCCCTAAGAAGTCATTTTTCACCTTTCGGGGGCATTTCTTAGGGCTAAGAGACATTAAGAATCTGATTGTTTTGCGAATGTTTTAAAAAAACACGATCTTTGCGATGTATTGGAAAAATAACGTAGAAGCGTTTCGATATTATCTTGCATTGAAATCTGGACAATTTCAACCCAACAAGATAATGAGAAAGTAGCTCCTGCGCTTGCGCTTGTTATATACTTATCCTAAAGGTGAATTATATGCAATCATAAAGCGTGGGACTATTGTCTTATTATTGTTGGGTGGGCAGTCCAGAGCCTCAATGCAGTGGTAAGCGATGGTTCTCACGCTTCTTTTATTTGTTAACCACCGACCGGAGGGGGCACGGAAGGAAAGATATTCTAGAATGCTATGAGGTTTGATGAGGTTATAGAAAAGTTATATAGTTCGGATGATGAACTTATATGTGAAGTATTAAATGAGGGATTGCATGTCAGCCAATGTGTGGATGCTGATTATGCGGTATGTACGGGTTTTCAGTGCAAAACTCATAAGGGACTCTCTTTGATGTGAGATACTTGGTTGCCCAACAAAGGGTTTGTTATATGAAATGGTCATCGCCTGAGAGTAGGCCGGTAATAGGGTCTCCATGCAAATATGATCCAGAATTAAGGTTAAATAATGATTTTTTCTATTATGATTCTGGTTTTTCAGAACTAGAGGAAGATAATGATGTATGGTATGTTTCTTATGATATTGAATCAACTCAATTTTACAAAGCAAAAGTAAAGGATGTAAATCTAGATGAAGATAAACACATAGCAAGTGTCATTTTGGATGACGATGTGAATGTTTCATCTTTTCTAGTATATAGTAACCAAATTGAAATAGAATCTTATCCTCTTGTTTGTAAGTATGTACCTGTATTGTATAAGTCTGATAAGTTTTCTCCATATTCTTATAGGGCAAATAGGAGAACATTTTACGAAGGGATTGATACATCGTGGGATAATTATGGTACAAGTTGTGAAAAATACAATGGTTATAATGGTTGGAGTGATGATCTCATAGATGATGTTTTTGGTGGTATACCCGAAGCTACATGGAATGTAGATTAATATAATAATTTTATAATCATAATCGGAAGATGGCGAAAAAGATGTCTTTTTTCGCCATCCTTGCGAACCTTCAAGCGCTTTTCTTCAAAAACGTTACCTCCTCTTTCAATGAAGGAAGATGATCGATGACGATGCTCCAAAGGATATCCACGGACAAGTTGTCTTTCAGATGCTTTTTCGTGAAGTTATCCATAAATCAAGATTTTTGTCGTGCCGATGTTCTCTTTCAGATAAGGGTTGCGTATTGCTTGCTTCTCCAACAAGTCAATCACCCAGTTCTGTAGCTTTTCCAAAGCGTATTTCAAGTCGAAATAGTTCGAAAAGTAATCCACAATCTTGTTTTTGTCGAAATCCACCACAAGATCAATATCGCTCTTCTCCGTAAAGCAGTTCGTGAGGACGGAGCCGAAAGTGAACAGCTTCCTCACCTTGTGTTTCTTACATAAGGCGGTGATGTTTGGGTGATATTTATTAAAAAAATCCATAAGAGTTTTTGTTTAAGTACTTTCCGCAAATATACCAAATATGAATGAATCGGTGCCTGCGCATGAAAAATACTTGAATCTCTTGGAATCTTCATTTATAATCGTACCTTCACACCTTATGTGAAACCTTTAAATTAAAATATCATGTTTACGCCATCAATGACAAACGAGGAAATAGAGGCCGTGGCCTATAAGGACTTTCTGGAGATCCGGGGAAGAGTGGAAATCGCGAAGGATAAATTCGTACAAAGGGTGAGATGCACGCCCCCGGGATTTTGGGCCTTGCATTCCTTGCAGGAGACACATACCCTTCAAACCCGCTCCAAGAATACATGGACTGTATATTTCTATTATTTGTACACGACACCGGCCGGTGCCGTGAAAGTCTCATCTATGATCTACACCTCCCTGCCGGGAGATGAAGGCACGGATTACCTGTTTATGAATAATCTCGACCGCTTCCGGCTGGAGAGGGTGAGCTCGCGTTTCTCGCGACAATACGAGGAACGCTATATCGACCCGAACCAGATCCAACTGAACGGCCTTCTGCCCGCTATCTATTTCATGAGGACTGCCGGCGACCGGAAGATCGCTCCCTACACTCCCGATACGTGGACCGAGGAGGAGGAGAAGGACAAATATCTCTTCGTGTCGGAGCAAGGGACCATGGAGGCGAAGCTGGAGGGGCGTGTGGAGACCTACCTTACTTTCAGGAAGCCGGAACAATCGGGTGATTAAATAAGTAGAGGGCGAGGTTGATACCCCGCCCTCCCGATAACTAGGTAGATACCTCCGGGCTTATCTTTTCAGAAGATCGATCCTCTCGCCGGGCAACAGTACCGCATGAACCTTCTCCGTTACCCGCCCCTTCACGTTGAAGGAATCCCTTAGGCGGATGTCGGCGGCGGAGGAACCGATCTGCGCCTCATATTTACCGGACTCTACGACCCAATGACTGGCGCTCTCGTCGAAGGAGGCCAGATCCGTATCTTTCACCTTGAAGATGATCTCACGGCTCTCGCCCGGCTGGAGGAGTTGGGTCTTGGCGAAACCTCTCAACTCTTTCGCCGGTTTATCCATGCTCTTGCCGGGGGCGGAGATATATAGCTGGACCACTTCCTTCCCGGCTACCGGGCCATTGTTCGTGATCGTGCAACTGATGCTGTAGTCCGTATCACCCATGAACACTTTCAAGCTCGAATAATTGAAAGTCGTATACGACTGTCCGTAGCCAAACGGATAGGAGACGGGCACGCCGAACGTATCGAAGTAACGGTAGCCCACGTAGATACCCTCCTCGTAGTTGGTATAGTCAATATTCTTACGATCCGTATGCTCCGGGCCTCCTCCCATGAAACCGGCTAACATTTCTTTCAGGTCGATACCCGAAGCGTCCGGGAAATTCTTCGTGGAGGCTACGTCGGCGATGCTCACGGGGAAAGTCATCGGGAGCTTACCGGAAGGATTCACCTTTCCGGACAGGATATCGGCTACCGTGTTCCCCCCTTCCTGCCCGGCTTGCCAAGCCAATAGGATGGCGTCCGGTTCCGATTTCCAGCTGGCGGTCTCGATCACGCCCCCGATATTCAAGATTACGACCACCTTCTTCCCTTCCTTATGGAAAGCGTCGGAAACCGATTGGATCAACGCTCGCTCATTCTCTGTCAGGTTGAAATCTCCCTCGATCTTCCGGTCTTGGAACTCTCCCGAGCTACGGCCTATCGTAACGAAGGCGATATCCGCCTCTTTCGCCTTAGCGGCCAGCCCTGCGGCATCCGGTACGAACTCCGGGATACGAGGGTGGTTGAAGAAAGCGGCGGCGGGACTCGTGTCTTTCGGCTGTTTCGCCTTTTCCTCGGTACTGTATTTCTCGTATAAGGCTTTCACTTCGGCGTCCATGGTATAACCGGCGTTCTCCAGACCTTCCACGAGGGATACGGTATAAGCCTCGTTCACGTCACCGCTACCGGTGCCTCCGGCGATAAAATCGTACGAGGTGGTACCGTAAGCCGCTATCTTCTTGATACCCGGGGCCAGCGGCAAGGCATTATTCGTATTCTTTAATAAAACCATACCTTCGGAAGCGGACGCACGGGTTACCTCGGCGTGAGCTTTCAGGTCCGGTTTGTCGGAATAGGCGTATTGGGCAAAGCGGGGGGCTTGAAGGATCAGTCGTAATACACGGGTTACGTCCGTATCCACGTCGTCGATAGAGAGAGAACCGTCCTCTAGCGCTTTTAGGAGGGCCTCTTTCTGGTCCGGCCGTCCGGGCATCAGCAGATCGTTTCCGGCGTGGATCTGGGCGGGGGCGTTCTTGCCGCCAAACCAGTCGGTCATGACAAGGCCGCTAAAACCCCATTCGTCACGGAGGATGGTCGTTAGCAAATCACGGCTTTCGGAGGCATACTCACCATTTATCTTATTGTAGGAAGACATGACCGTCCACGGGCTTGCCTCTTTTACGACCATCTCGAAACCTCTTAGGTAAATCTCCCGCAAGGCACGAGGGGTGAGGCGGGCATCCGTTCCTGTCCGGTTGGTCTCTTGATTATTGACGGCGAAATGCTTGATGGAGGTTCCCACGCCATTGCTTTGGATACCGTTTACCATCGCTGTCGCTATCCGGCCCGTCAAGTAGGGATCTTCGGAATAATACTCGAAGTTACGTCCGCAGAGAGGGCTTCGGTGGATATTCAGCGCGGGGGCCAAGAGTACGTCGCAGCCGTATTCTTTCACCTCGTCGCCCATGGCGTTGCCTACGTTTTTGACTAATGCGGTGTTCCATGTGGAGGCTAGCAAGGTAGCGACCGGGAATGCCGTGCAATAATAGGTCGCCTCGTTCCCCTCGCGAGTCGGGGAGATACGTAATCCGGCGGGACCGTCGGCCACTACGATAGCGGGGATTCCCAGACGTTCGATCGGGAAGGTCGTTCCGGCGGCTCCCGGCACTATATTTTGCGTGCTGCCGACTACGGCTGATTGGCCGCCGAACCCGGGCATTCCGGTTCCGACTAACAGGGATACTTTCTCTTCGGCAGTCATGGCGGCTACGATTTTCTCGATAGGATCTTTACCCAATTGCGGCAAGGTTTGGGAGTGCCCTACTTGCATGGCCATCGTAAGGCATGCGCCCATTAATAGTTTGTTCATATAGAATGGTTTTTGTGTTTTTCAGTGCCCCAAAAGTAGGCGAAGGAATCGAGGCGGACAAAGAAAAAGAAAGGTATCGGAGGTAAGGATTTCGTTTTTTGATGAATATCAAACATTGTAGGGGTTTGATGATATATTTAGGGGACGCCGACTGCGCAGTCGGCGTCCGGTACTATTTATAATGTATTCAGAAGTTTATGAATCTCATTAACCATCTGCGTAGCGGATTCTTGTGTCTCGGATAAACCTTCCGGAGTGATCTTGGCAACCGTCTTGTTCAACTTCTCGAGTTTGCCTTTAGCTCCTTTTGTTGTCAGCTCTTCCCGGAGGATGCGGATCTTCTCGCAATCTTGTATACCCTCGACCAAACGCTCGAAGCGGATGCTACTGCGTGGACCGGGATAAATACTGTATGTATCGCCTGCCGCCCAAGTGCGGAAACGCGAGTCACGCAGAGGATCGGCGGTCCAGCTATTAACTGCCCAACGTAGATAACCGTCGTAACCACCGGCTACGGCGTGCAAGACCGTCCATGCCGCTTCCGCCGGGTCGGAGAAGGTGAAGGTATTCGGGAACGCTTCCGCGCAACAGGTATAAACGGTACTGATCTGTCCCGCTTTATCACGGGCAGCCTTTACGTCTTCTGGGAATTTATGCCCATAGGGAATACTTAAATAGTATAAGTCCGATTGAATTTCCGGATGATAATTTCCGGCCAGCGTGATCTTGAACTCCGGATCGGCTTGCTTGATAACCTTGATCGCCTCACGCATCGCCTCCATCGGACGCTCGTCCATAGAGATAGCGGTTTTCTCGAACCAACCTTTCTCGCGAAGGTGGCGGGAGAAATCTTTTAGGAAAGTACCCCAATAGTCTGCGTAAGCGGCGTCACCCGGTTTCGTGTTGAGAAATTGTACACGATTTGTCGCCTCGTCGTAATAATCGAAAGATAAAGCCCAAGGGATCATGGTGTAGCAACTGATCATATCATCGATACCGATCTCGTTCATCATGAATTCCACCCATTTGTCGAAGACGGCGTAATCATATGCCCAAGTGCCGTCTATCTTCTTGATCCGGGTGATCATGCTGTCGAAATGATCCTCGGTCTGTCCGGCCCAAGGTTTATGCATGATACTGGTGGTGATAGCGCGCTGTCCGGCGTTCGCCAACATCTTCATGATCGGGCGCATAGCGTCGAAATGCTCTTTACTCCAAAGAGGAACTTGGTAGTAACGGGCCACGGAATACGGGTTCTGCCATAAGTCCAGATGGAAAGCCCAGTCCTTCGGGGCAGGAAGCGTGCGGTTCAATACGTCCACTTCTATTTGTAATTCCATGGGGGAGGCATTTTTTCCCGTGACGGTCAATGTCCCTTTATATTTACCGGCTTTTGCGGATTGAGGTACCCAGATATTCATCCAGATCGGCTGGGTGGTGTGTGCCTTGATATCACGGATCTTTACGATATCCAATACATCGGCTACGACGGAGGAATCCCATTCCGCCTTATTCTCTCGGTGGCCGCAACCGCCTTTACGGTCTTTATTCAACTCATCGGTCATGACGTAACGGACAAAGTTCGTCATGATAGCGGAGGATGGGATGATGGAAGAACCGCTCTTTAAGTCGCTCACGGTGATAGAGGCATCCTCGAGTCCCACCTTGGTCCATAACACAGCTTGTGCGTTTACCCGTTCCCCTTTCCATGCTTTCGTCTGCCAGCGATTGCTTTTCTTGACATCGGGAATACTGAGTTTCGGATATCGTATATCGGTCGTGCCCCAGCTTAATTGGGTTGGGGCCGATAACTTGTCCCAGATCTCGTCGCTGTCATGCGGTTTCGTGTCGGTCAATTCCGTATAGTCGCCTAGCGGGTATTTCTCGGATTGCTGGGCTACGGTAAAAGAACTTAGTGCCAGAAAGGCACAAAGGATGAAAGTGTTTTTCATACGATTGCTTATTTTAGAATATTAACTAGGGCAAAGATAGGAATTAGTTGACAGTTGTCAACTGTCAACTAGACTTTTATAGTGGCATACGAGCAGATTCCCCTCATCATCGTATAAGTGCATCCCGTTGCCTTCGCAATAACGGAACATCTTACAATCCGCGCATTCCCCTTTTTTAGCCCACTGGCGGTTACGATACGGTTTAAACTCATTATTCCAGATATCAATGAAATCGTCTTTATAGATGTTCCCTTGGTGGAAGTTCGCCCGTATACTGGGACAACCGGAGATAGCGCCATCCGCGAGGACAGAGGCTGTATTGATACCGGCGTTGCATTGGAAAATCGAGTCTCTCACCTCAGCCTCATAATTCCCGAGGAAGCCCTCACAGCCGTAGCTAACGTGTATTTTACCCTCTTTCCGGCAGAAGCGGATGAAGTTCATGACCCATGTAAACTGCTCGTTCGTCAGTTGCAAATCGGTCTCAGTCGCGGCACGTCCAACTGGGAAGATCGTAAAGATACGCCACCGTTTTACGCCCATCTCGATCAAGAAATCCTTGAAGAGCATCAAATCCTTGAAGTTGCGTTGGTTTACGCAAGTCACCACATCCCAGATGATCTCCTTTTCCTCGGCCAACATACAGATGGCATTCAGTGCCTTCTCGAAACTTTTAGGATTACGGCGAAGCCAGTTATGCGCTTCCTCGAAACCATCCAAGCTGATAGTCGCCGAGTGCAATCCGGAAGCCAAGAGCGAGTCGAGCCGTTCCCGGGTCATCAGATAACCATTGGAGACGATCCCCCAAGGATATCCCCTGCGATACAGTTCCAACCCGCATTTCTCGATATCCTTACGAACCAGCGCCTCGCCTCCGGTAAAGATGACGAGCACTTTGTTCGGCTCGACGTAAGGCGTGATATCGTCTATGACTTTCAAGAAGTCTTCGACAGGCATATCCGGGACAGAGGCCGAGACATGGCAATCGCTTCCGCAATGACGGCAGGATACATTACAACGAAGCGTACACTCCCAAAAGAGTGTACGCAATTCATGTAATTTAGCCCTGTTCTTCTTGATACTTCGAAAAAGCTCTAGGGCGATACGTTTTTTGATGTTTGGGCGTTTGTCCATATTTTATTCTTTTTTCTCTTTAAGTTTGATGTCGGGGATGTTAACCTCCGCTTTCCCATGGAACCAAGATTTACCTCCCTCAAATCCTTCGATCTTGACATCTATCGAATCCGTCTCGAATGATCCGTTTTCAGGCCCGTCAATATCTTTAGCGATAATGCGTACGATGCCCATTGGGGAATCCTCGAATTTTATATCGTAACTTCCGTCTTTTTGGGTTTGGGGTGATTTATATATTTCGCTTATATATGAGGGAGATAATACGTTATTATATATGCCCCCATAGTTGATCTCTATTCCTTGGATGGGATCTCCGTTCATATCTGTAACTTTTCCTTTCAACTCGTATTCTGCGTAAGGGCTACCATACTCATCTGTAGCGCCACAGGAAGTAACGCTGAAGCCTAGTAGAGAAAGAAGCCCCGCTAAAATCCAGTTAAAACCTTTTAATATGGAATGATAAACTGTTTCCATTTTCTAGTTTTTGCGTGTTAGTTGGAAGTTAATTTCTTTTGATCCTTTACCTATTAACATCCCTTTCCCTTGTAATAATTCAATTTCGGCGAAATTTACGATAATAGAATCAGTTTTGCAAGCGTTTGGGTCATTCCAATACGAAGATAATTTTGTGTAGATGGTATGTTCGATAGCCGTAGCCTTATCGTAGGTGAATTGATATCGTCCGGTCTCATCCGTGATGGCCGGAAAGCAGGAAAGGTCGTCCTCTAGAGTAGGGGTATATGCCGGTGAGGTTAAGATTGCGACTCCGGCCAGCGGATAGCCTTGATCATCAGTTACTTTTCCGTAGATCGTGTACAATGCGTAAGGTTCCGTATGTGTATCTACATATTCCTTAAGTGTGATCTTGATTTCCTTAGAGGCACTACCTTCGTACCATCCATCACCTCCGGTAAGTTCCTCGCTGTCGAAGATTACTTGAGTCGTATCGGATGCGAATTGTCCTCCGTTCATTTCTTCGTCTATGTCTTCCGTGATGAATCGGTATTTTAGGATCGGAAAATCAGTTTTCTTCCAATCAAACTCTCCGTTAGCGTCAGTCCTTACGGTATCGGTATGCAGCCATCCGTAAGGATAAATTCTTGCGTCATTTCGATTGATACGTATTTGGGTGTTAGGTATCGGATTATCGTTTGTATCCACGACTTTTCCTTTTATCTGAAAATTGGCGTAAGGAGTGCCATATTCACAAATTATGGGACCTTCTCCCTCGTCGTCAGTGCAGGAGAAACCTAAAAGCATTAATAAACTCGCCAATACGCAGTTGGCTTTTTTCAACAATTGCAAGTGCATCCTTTTCATGGTGTAAATTATTTTTATTTACGATTCTATTTATTTGATGAATGGGGCAGCAAAATAGTTGCATGCGAATGCGTAAGAAAATGTGATGACTTTTTGTATCTTTGCCACTTCAATGTAACAGATCAATTTATGAGAGATTTCATACGTATTTTAAAGCGTTTCGTTCCCCCTTACAAAAAGTATATGGTTCTGAACATCGTGTTCAATGTACTTTCCGCTATCTTGAACCTGTTTTCTTTCGCCTTGATTATCCCGATCCTTCAGATCTTGTTTAAGATGGATGAGGGGAATTACACCTTTATGGATTGGAATTTTAACGCGGGAAGCTGGGAGTCGTGGAAAGCCTTGCCGGAGTTGATCAAAAATAACTTTTTTTGGTATGTATCCGATCTGATAGAGGTACACGGAGGTTCGTTCGCCTTGATTATGTTGGGAATCTTCCTGATCGTGGCGACTTTCTTGAAAGTGGCGACCATGTATCTGGCCTTTTATACGATGATCCCGATTCGAACCGGAGTCGTTCGTGATATCCGTAATCAGATTAACAAGAAGATTACGCAGTTGCCGTTGAGCTTTTTCTCGGAGGAGCGAAAAGGGGATATTATCGCCCGTGTATCCGGAGACGTGAACGAGATTGAGACATCCATCATGAGTTCATTGGACATGTTATTCAAGAACCCGATCCTGATCGTGATCTATCTGGTGGGTATGATCGCTATCAGTTGGCAACTTACCGTGTTCGTCTTGATCCTGCTGCCGTTGGCGGGTTACGTAATGGGACAAGTCGGCAAGAAATTGAAACGGAAGTCTTTGGAAGGACAGCAACAATGGGGATTCCTGATGAGCCAGATCGAGGAGACATTAGGCGGACTCCGTATTATCAAGGCATTTAACGCCGAGAAGAAGATACAAGACCGCTTTGAACGAAGCAATGATACCTTCCGTCGGTTGACAAACCGTATCTATCGCCGCCAACAAATGGCGCACCCGATGAGCGAGTTTTTGGGAACCGTTACGATCGCTATCGTACTTTGGTATGGAGGTACGCTGATCTTGAGTGCGAATAGCCCGATCGACGCTCCTACGTTTATTTATTATCTGGTTATTTTCTATAGTATTATCAATCCAGCGAAAGATCTAAGTAAGTCGGTTTATGCGATCCAGAAAGGTCTGGCCTCCATGGAGCGTGTCGATAAGATCTTGAAGGCGGAGACGGATATCCATGACCCGGAACATCCGAAGAAGATCGCCTTGAAAGAGAAAATCAGTTATAAAGATGTTTGGTTTAAATATCAGGAAGCTTGGGTCTTGAAAGGAATCAATCTGGATATCCGGAAAGGAACAACCGTGGCTTTGGTCGGTCAATCCGGTTCGGGCAAAAGTACCTTGGTGGATCTATTGCCTCGCTTTTATGATGTGAATAAAGGGAATATCCGTATTGATGATACGGATATCCGTGAGGCCACCCTTTTCGATCTTAGGGGATTGATGGGAAATGTCAATCAAGAGGCTATCTTGTTTAACGATACCTTCTTCAACAATATCGCTTTTGGAGTGGAAGGAGCTACGATGGAACAGGTGGAGGAAGCCGCCCGCATCGCCAACGCTCACGATTTTATCATAGCGAGTGAGAAAGGTTACGATACCAATATCGGCGACCGGGGTGGAAAACTGTCCGGCGGACAACGCCAGCGAATCAGTATCGCCCGTGCGATCTTGAAGAATCCCCCGATCTTGATCTTGGATGAGGCCACATCCGCCTTGGATACGGAATCCGAACGTTTGGTACAAGAAGCGTTGGAGAACTTGATGAAGAACCGTACGACCGTAGTGATCGCCCACCGTCTCTCTACGATCCGTAACGCGGATGAGATCTGTGTGATGCATGAGGGTGAGATCGTAGAACGGGGCAAACACGAGGAGTTGTTGGCTTTGGATGGCTATTATAAACGACTATGTGATATGCAAAGCTTTTAGGGTGATACTGCAACCCGGGTTGCAGTGGATCGCCTCTTCGGCTTTTGATGGAAAAACAATAACAAGGAATAATCGTATGAATATGAAAGGACTTTATTTGATTTTGTTATCGTTCCTTTTCGGTTGTAATTTGCCGGATATGCAGACCGGGAAGGAGGTCTCTTATTATTTTGACCAACCAGCGCAGATATGGGAAGAAACCTTGCCTTTGGGAAACGGCCGTATCGGTATGATGCCGGATGGTGGTATTGAGCGGGAGAATGTTGTCCTGAATGAGATCTCCCTGTGGTCCGGAAGTAAGCAAGATACGGACAATCCTTATGCGTATTATTCTTTGGCGAATATTCGTCGCCTTTTATTTGAGGGACGGAATGACGAGGCACAGGATTTGATGTATAAAACTTTCGTCTGCAAAGGGACCGGGAGTAATCTGGGGGACGGTGCGAACGCTCCGTATGGGAGTTACCAATTATTCGGAAATCTAGTGCTGAGATATACGTATCCGAATGAATCGGATTCTATCGCTGAGTATCGCAGACGGTTGAACCTAAGCGAGGCTATCGCTTCCGTCTCTTTTAAAAGGGGGAATGTGAATTATCAACGGGAAATGTTTACCTCTTTTTCCGGGGATCTGGGAGTGATTCATTTGGTAGCGGACGCGGATCGGGCTTTGAATTTCTCATTAGGTATGAATCGTCCGGAACATGCGACGATCTCTTTGGACGGAAAGGACTTGCTGATGCAGGGACAATTGCCGGATGGGGTGGATACGTTGGAGATGAAAGGGATGCGTTTCGCCTCTCGTGTCCGTATCGTCTTGCCGAAGGGGGGAGATTTGACCGCAACGGATAGTAGTTTATCGGTGCGAAGTGCCTCGGAAGCGATTATCTTGGTAAGTTTAGGTACGGATTATTTCGATAAAGACGGCGTCGGACAATCCTTGGAAAAATACTTATCGCAAGCGGAATCTAAGGATTTCTCCACCTTGCGCCGGGAACATACACTCGCTTATCGCTCCCTGTTTGATCGGGTCTCTTTGGATTTGGGAAAAGGCGAAAGGGATCATCTTCCGATCCATGAGCGTTTGGCCGCTTTCGCTCAAGATAAGAACGATCCGGGATTGGCGGCTTTATATTTCCAGTTCGGTCGATATTTATTGATTTCCTCGACCCGGCAGGGATTACTGCCCCCGAATTTGCAGGGCTTGTGGTGTAATACGATTCATACGCCTTGGAACGGGGATTATCACCTAAATATTAATTTACAGATGAATCATTGGCCAGCGGAGGTCACGAACCTCTCCGAGTTGCACCTTCCGCTGATCGAATGGACGAAACAGCAAGTCCCTAGCGGTGAACGTACGGCCAAAGCTTTTTATAACGCACGGGGATGGGTCACGCATATTTTAGGTAATGTCTGGGAGTTTACCGCCCCGGGCGAACATCCGTCGTGGGGAGCGACGAATACATCCGCCGCATGGCTATGCGAGCATTTGTACACGCATTATCAGTATACATTAGATAAGGCGTATTTGAGGGATGTTTATCCGACGATGAAAGGGGCTGCCCAATTCTTTGTGGATATGCTGGTGCAAGATCCCCGGACTAAATATCTGGTGACGGCACCTACTACCTCTCCGGAGAACGCTTATAAAATGCCAAACGGAAGTGTCGTGAGTATTTGTGCCGGATCGACGATGGACAATCAGATCTTGCGGGAATTATTTACGAATACCATTGAGGCCGCCGGGATTTTAGGTGTGGATAGTGCGTTCGCTGCTGAGTTGGTGGCGAAACGAGATCGCTTGATGCCAACGACGATCGGTAAAGACGGTCGTATTATGGAAT
>ERZ780168.2691-NODE-2691-length-15314-cov-8.089259_pt1 | contig 15314 bp, 10 predicted proteins | sample MGYA00510981_ERZ780168 | MGnify/ENA primary metagenome ERZ780168 (study PRJEB29588, sample SAMEA2158769) | human gut metagenome | biome: human gut; feature: human-associated habitat; material: faeces | place: Denmark | collected 2008/2010 ...
GGCGTTCTTTCCCCCATTTCTTCCGCTGTTGGAAGAAATGGGGCCGTCGGAGACAAAGAAAGCGCTCGCGCCAGGGGGCGCGAAATAGCCCCTGCGCCGGCTGCGGGCGGGGGACGAAAAAAGGACCGGCGGGGCCGGTCCTTTTGTGTTTTTTTGGGCTGTGCGGCTCACTGCGCTTTGCTTTGCAGCTTTTGGAGCATGGCGGTGAATTCGGGCGGCAGGGGGCAGTGGAGCTCCACCGGTTCGCCGGTGCGGGGATGGATGAAGCGCAGGCCGGTGGCGTGGAGGCACTGGCCGGTGAGGCCGGGGACCGGCTTTTTGGCGCCGTAGACCGTGTCGCCCAGGATGGGGTGGCCGATGTAGGCCATGTGGACGCGGATCTGGTGGGTGCGGCCGGTCTCCAGGCGGCAGCGCAGGTGGGTGACACCGGGGTAACGGGCGACGACCTCCCAGTGGGTGACGGCACGGCGGCCGGTGGGGACCACGGCCATCTTTTTCCGGTCGGCGCTGCTGCGGCCGATGGGGGCGTCCACAGTGCCGCTGTCCTGCTTCATATTGCCGGTCACCAGGCACTCGTAGGTGCGGGAGAGGGAGTGGTCCTTCAGCTGCGCGCTGAGGGCCAGGTGGGCGGCGTCGTTTTTGGCGGCGATGATGAGGCCGCTGGTATCGCGGTCGATGCGGTGGACGATGCCGGGGCGCTTTTCGCCGCCGATGCCGGAGAGACTGTCGCCGCAGTGGTGGAGCAGGGCGTTGACCAGGGTGCCGTCCGGGTGGCCGGGGGCCGGATGGACCACCAGGCCCGTGGGCTTGTTGACCACGATGACGTCGTCGTCCTCGTAGACCACGTCCAGGGGGATGTCCTGGGGGGGCAGGGCCGTCTCGCGGAGCTGGGGAACGTCCACGGTGACCGTCTCACCGCCGGAGAGGCGGGCGCTTTTAGCGGCGGGCTTGCCGTTGACACGGACGCGGCCCTCGGCGATCAGGCGGGCGGCCTGGGAACGGGTCAGCGCGCCGTCGGCGGAGAGGAAGGCGTCCAGGCGGACGCCGGCGTGTTCAGTTGCGGCTGTCAGCTCCCGCGTCATGGTCAGGCTCCTTTTTCGGCTTGTCGTATTTGTCGTAGAACCACAGGTAGTACACCGCGCCCAGCAGGACGCCGATGACCACGAAGATATCCGCCAGGTTGAAGATGGGGTAGGACATGAATTCCAGGTCAAACATATCCACCACGTAGCCGCGGCAGAGACGGTCGATCATGTTGCCTGCGCCGCCGCCAAGCACCAGCATGGCGGACGTAAGGCCCAGGGGGTGGCGGACGATCTTCTTTACCACCAGATAGACCACGGCGGCCATCAGGACGATGGTGACGGCGGCCAGAAGGCCGGTCTTGCCGGAGAAGCTGCTCCAGGCAGCGCCGGTGTTGTGCAGGCGGGTGAGCCGGACGATGCCCGGCAGCAGCGGGGCCGACTGGCCCACGTCCAGGTGGGAGGTGACCCACCACTTGAGAAGCTGGTCGCCGCCGATGCAGACGGCCAGCAGGATGACATACCACATAGTGTTTCCTCCGGGAGAATGTACTGCTGTTATGATAGACTATTTGGGCGGGGATTGCAACCGGAAAAGAAAAACGCCCCGAGGGGGGGCGCTGCGAGGGGCGGGAAAGGGGTGCCGGGAGGTCAGTCCTCCGGGAAGCCGGGCTTCATGCGGAAGGTGTAGGTGCCGTCGGCGCAGAGGGTATCCTGACTGTCGGTGACCCAGGCGTGCATGACCACCAGGGTGCGGCCCATGTGGATGGCCTGAGCGTGGCCGCAGAGGACGTCGCCCTGGGCGATGCCCAGGAAGCGGGTCTCGCAGTTCACCGTAAGGCCGCGGCTGCCCCGGGTGCAGGCGGCGGCGCCGGCCACCTGGTCCAGCAGGGTGCAGTACACGCCGCCGTGGACGATGCCCAGGGGGTTCAGGTGGCCGGCGGTCAGGCGGACCTCGCCCTCGGCACCGCCGTCGGACAGGGATGTCAGGCGGATGCCGTTTTCCACATTGAAGCTGCCGGGGCGGTTGGCCCGGCGGAGGATGGTGTCAAAAAGGGCTTGTTGTTCTTCGTGGGTCATGCGGCGGCCTCCGTGGCGGTGTCGGCGGGGGTATCCTCCAGCTTGACCAGTTCGCCCAGGACCACATAGCGGTAGTTGGCCGCCTCATAGGAGCAGGTGCAGAGGGTCACGATCTGGCCGGAGGGGACGCCCTTGCCGGAGTAGAAGGTGGAATTATTGATGAAACGCTGGAGCTGGTCGGCGGAGAGAGAGGTGCTGAACACCTCGTGGGTGCCGGGGACAACGATGCCGGCGAACAGGTCTACCCGGTACTTGCCGGCGTTGGTGTAGAGGAAAAAGTAGGGGTGGGCGTCGTAGTACCACTGCTGCTTATAGTTGGAGATGGAGGCGAACATGGAGCCGTCGGACATATGGTGGCCATAGAGCACGTTGTTGTGGCCGGAGAAGTCGCTGGGCACGCGGGCATCCAGGAAGATGGTGCCGTATTCGCTGTAATTGCCGTACAGATCGTGGTGGAGGTAATACTCGTTGTTGCCGTCGTAGGCGATGGGGTAGCTGATGGGGGTGCCGGGGCTGTAGACGTAGCCGATGATGTCGTTGTAGTGGCTCTGCCACCAGCTCAGGTCGATGCCCTTGGGGCCGGTCTGGCGCTCGATCTCCCGCTGGAGGTCGGCCTTGGTCTGGGCGATCATGGCGGCGGCGTCCGTCTCCGGGGTCATAGCGGCGGCCAGGTCCTCCACGGAGGGAAGGGCCTTCAGCAGGGCCACGGCCTGGGCCGGTGCGGCGGAGGAAACGGTTTTGGCCGCGGCGGTGGGGACGGCGTCGGCGGCCAGCAGGTACAGCGGCACGCCGAGGACCAGCGCCAGCAGCGCGGCGAGGATGCGGTTTTTCATATATGGAGCTCTCCCCTTCTGTCGGTTTGGGAATACAACAGCAACATTATACGCGTACAGGCGGGCAAGCGTCAAGTTATTGAGAGGAAAAAACATCAAGAGGGGTTGATTTTATACACGATTTGACAAAAAGACGCCTGCGGTGTATACTGCGTCACAAGGACGCTGCAATAAACGGCAGGCGGTCAGTCACAGCCCCGAAAGGGGGTGACGCCATGTTTTTCGTACTTACGATCCATGTCTTAGGTCATTCGATCTCGATACGGGTCCAGAAGCTGAAAAGCAGAAACCGCCACCCGGCACGGTGACGGTTTCTAAGCTTCTTTAGATTCCTTAACCACAGGGGTTGACCGCTTGTCGCAGCGTCCCCTGCTTTTATTATATACATATCCCGTTGTTTGTCAAGGGGCGGCCAGCGTTGCCCACAGATGCAAAAAAGAGACAGCCGCAAGGCTGTCTCTTTTTGCTGTGAGAAGGTATAGCTTATTTGTCGTACATATCGATGAGCTTGAGCAGGTGCTCGTAGCGGGCCTTGGCCTCGTCCTCGTTGCGCTTGAACAGCACGTCCGCACGCTCGGGGAACTCGCGGGTCAGGCGGGAGTAGCGGGCCTCGTTCATCAGGAACTCCTGATAGCCGCCGGCAGGGGCCTTGGAGTCCAGGGTGAACTTCTTGTCGCCGCCGTCGGGATTGTAGCGGAACAGGTTCCAGTAGCCGCAGTCCACAGCCTTCTTCATTTCCTTCTGGCAGTTCATCATGCCGCCCTTGATGGAGTGCATCTCGCAGGGGCTGTAGCCGATAATCAGGGACGGGCCGTGATAGGCCTCGGCCTCGGTGATGGCCTTGATGGTCTGGGCGGGGTTGGCACCCATGGCCACCTGGGCTACGTACACATAGCCGTACTGCATGGCGATCTCGGAGAGGCTCTTCTTCTTGACCTCCTTACCGGCGGCGGCGAACTGGGCCACCTGACCGATGTTGGAGGCCTTGGAGGCCTGTCCGCCGGTGTTGGAGTACACCTCGGTGTCGAACACGAAGATGTTGACATCCTGCTTGGAGGCGATGACGTGGTCCAGACCGCCGTAGCCGATATCGTAGGCCCAACCGTCGCCGCCGAAGATCCACATGGACTTCTTGGCCAGGTATTCCTTCTTGCTGAGGATATCAGCGGCCAGCGTGCAGGCGGCGCAGTCGCACAGCAGGGCGCCCTTGGCCTTCAGCTCGGCGGCGTGCGCGGCGAGCTGAGGCATGGCGGCCAGCTCCTCCACGGTGCAGATGCTCTCCTCCAGAGCCTTGACGTAGGCCTTGGCGGGCTCGGCGTTGGCGGTGCCGTCGTTCATGGTGTCCAGCCATGCCTGTGCGGCGGCCTTCAGCTCGGGACGGGCCCACTCCACGGCGATCAGCTGGCGGGTCTCGTCGGCCAGATCCTCGCGGATCTTGTTCTGGCCGGTGAACATACCCAGGCCGTGCTCGGCGTTATCCTCGAACAGGGAGTTGCACCAAGCGGGACCGTGGCCGGCCTTGTTGGTGCAGTAGGGAGACGTAGCCGCGGGACCGCCCCAGATGGAGGAGCAGCCGGTGGCGTTGGAGATATACATGTGGTCGCCGAACAGCTGGGTGACGAGACGGGCATAGCTGGTCTCGGCGCAGCCGGCGCAGGAGCCGGAGAACTCCAGCATGGGCTGCTTGAACTGGCTGCCCTTGACGGTGTTGTCCTGCATATCCTTCTTCTCGGACACCTCGGCCACGCAGTAGTCGAACACGTCCTGCTGGGGCAGCTCGCCCTCCTGGGCGACCATGGACAGGGCGTTCACCGGGCAGGCGCCGATGCAGACGCCGCAGCCCATGCAGTCCAGCGGGCTGATGGCCATGGTGAACTGATAGGTGCCCTTGCCCTTGCCGGCCTTGACATCCACGATCTTGGCAGCCTCGGGGGCCTTGGCGGCCTCGTCAGCGGTGAGCGCGAAGGGACGGATGGTGGCGTGGGGGCAGACATAGGCGCACTGGTTGCACTGGATGCACTTCTCGGCGTCCCAGGTGGGGACGGAGACGGCCACGCCGCGCTTCTCATAGGCGGCGGCGCCCAGCTCGAACTGGCCGTCCACATGGTCCACAAAGGCGGAGACGGGCAGGCTGTCGCCGTCCATCTTGCCCACGGGCTCCAGAATATCCTTGACCATCTTCACCAGCTCGGGCTTGCCCTTGAGCTCCTTGGCGGGCTTGGTATCCACGGCGTTGGCCCAGTCGGCGGGCACGTCGATCTTCTTATAGGCGGTGGCGCCCAGGTCGATGGCCTTGTAGTTCATGTCAACGATGTCCTGGCCCTTCTTCAGGTAGGAGGCCTTGGCCTTCTCCTTCATGTAGGTGATGGCCTCCTCCTCGGGCATGACCTTGGCCAGAGAGAAGAACGCGGACTGGAGGATGGTGTTGTTGCGCTTGCCCATGCCGATCTCGATGGCCAGGTCAATGGCATCGATGGTGTAGAGCTGGATGTTGTTCTGGGCGATATAGCGCTTGGAGGCGGCGTCCATGTGGTGGTTCAGCTCGTCGAAGTCCCACTGGCAGTTGATCATGTAGACACCGCCGGGCTTGACATCCTGCACCATCTTGAAGCCCTTGGTCACATAGCTGGGGTTGTGGCAGGCCACGAAGTCAGCCTTGTTGATATAGTACGGGCTGCGGATGGGGTGATCGCCGAAGCGCAGGTGGCTGATGGTCACGCCGCCGGTCTTCTTGGAGTCGTACTGGAAGTACGCCTGGACGTACTTGTCGGTGTGGTCGCCGATGATCTTGATGGAGTTCTTGTTGGCGCCCACGGTACCGTCGCCGCCCAGACCCCAGAACTTGCACTCGATGGTGCCGGGGGCCGCGGTGTTGGGACAGTTCTTATCCTCGGGCAGGGACAGGTTGGTGACGTCGTCCACGATGCCGATGGTGAACTGGCGCTTCATCTCGTCCTTCTTCAGCTCGTTATACACGGCGAACACGGAGGCGGGAGGCGTGTCCTTGCTGCCCAGGCCGTAACGGCCGCCGATGACCTTGATGTCGTTCCAGCCGGCGTTGGCCAGGGCGGTGACAACGTCCTGATACAGAGGCTCGCCCTGAGAGCCGGGCTCCTTGGTGCGGTCCAGCACGGCGATCTTCTGCACGGAGGCGGGAATGGCCTCGATGAGCTTCTCGGCGGCGAAGGGGCGGAACAGACGGACCTTGACCAGGCCCACCTTCTCGCCGTGGGCGTTCAGGTAGTCGATGACCTCCTCGGCCACGTCGCAGATGGAGCCCATGGCCACGATGACGCGGTCAGCGTCGGCGGCGCCGTAGTAGTTGAACAGCTTGTAGTCGGTGCCCAGCTTGGCGTTGATCTTGTCCATGTACTTCTCCACCACGGCGGGCAGGGCGGTGTAGTAGCTGTTGCAGGCCTCGCGGTGCTGGAAGAAGATGTCGCCGTTCTCGTGGCTGCCGCGCATATGGGGATGCTCGGGGTTCAGGGCGTGGCGGCGGAACTCGGCCACGGCGTCCATGTCGCACATATCCTTAAGATCCTCGTAGTCCCAGACAGCGATCTTCTGGATCTCGTGGGAGGTGCGGAAGCCGTCGAAGAAGTTGATGAAGGGGACCTTGCCCTCCAGCGCGGCCAGATGGGCCACGGGGGACAGATCCATGACCTCCTGGACGTTGCCCTCGCACAGCATGGCGAAGCCGGTCTGGCGGCAGGCCATGACGTCGGAGTGGTCGCCGAAAATGTTTAGCGCCTGAGTGGACACGGTACGGGCGGACACGTGGAACACGCAGGGCAGCTGCTCAGCCGCGATCTTGTACATATTGGGGATCATCAGCAGCAGGCCCTGGGACGCGGTGTACGTGGTGGTCAGGGCACCGGCGCCCAGAGAGCCGTGGACAGCACCGGCGGCACCGGCCTCGGACTGCATCTCGACGACCTTGACCTTGGTGCCGAAGATGTTTTTCAGACCGTTGGCGCTCCACTGGTCCACGAAGTCCGCCATGGGGCTGGACGGGGTGATGGGGTAGATGGCTGCGACCTCGGAGAACGCGTAGGAAACGTGCGCCGCGGCATTATTGCCATCCATGGACTTCATTTTTCTTACCATAATGAGCCTCCTTACATTATATACTTCCGTACCGCCAGAAGGGCGCAAAGACCCCTTTGTACGGAATGTTAGGCACCGTCATAGTAGCACAAAAAATCCGGGATGTAAACCCATATTTTCGTGATTTGTGCCACGATAAAACTTTTTTAGCGCCATGCACAAAAATTCTCACGGCGGCGGGACAGGTTCATGCACTCCGCGCAAAAGGCAGGGGACTTTTTTGGAAAAAGTGGCTGTTCATGGCGGAAATTTTGTGGTAAAATGTACGGTGCTATAAAATTAGTGTAAAGGGGGCGCTGTCCATGATGGTGACGGTACGGTCGCTGGGCCTGACGGGCATCACCGGATATGAGGTGTCGGTGGAGTGCTTTCTGTCCGGCGGACTGCCGGGGTTCGACGTGGTGGGCCTGCCGGACGCGGCGGTGAAGGAGTCGCGGGAGCGCGTTCGGGCGGCGGTGAAAAACTGCGGGGCCAAGTTCCCCGTCAGCCGCATCACGGTCAATCTGGCTCCGGCGCGGGTGCGGAAGGAGGGCACGGTGTACGACCTGCCCATCCTGCTGGGCATTCTGGCCGCGGCGGAGGAGATATCTCCCCTGCCCCAGGGCGCGGCGTTTTTGGGCGAGCTGAGCCTCTCCGGCGCGCTGCGGCCGGTGACGGGCGTGCTGCCCATGGCGCTGACGGCGGCGCGGCTGGGCATCGATACGCTGTATGTGCCCGAGGCCAACGCCGCCGAGGCCACCCTGGCCGACGGGCTGACCGTGTACGGTGTGACGGACGTGGGACAGCTCATCGCCCACCTGAAGGGCGAGCAGGTCATGACGCCGGCGCCCCGGTGGACGCCGGGACATCAGGACCGGCCCCTGCCGGATTTTGCCGACGTGATGGGGCAGGAGAATGTGAAGCGGGCGCTGGAGATCGCCGCCGCCGGCGGCCACAATGTGCTGCTGGTGGGCTCGCCCGGCGCGGGCAAGTCCATGCTGGCCCGGCGGCTGCCGTCCATCCTGCCGGACATGACCCGGGCGGAGGCCCTGCAGACCACGGAGATCTACTCCGTGGCGGGCATGACCGACCCGCGGCACCCGCTGGTGGATACGCGGCCCTTCCGCAGCCCCCACCACACGGCGTCCACCGTGTCGCTCTCCGGCGGCGGGGGGATACCCCGGCCGGGAGAGATATCCCTGGCCCACAACGGCGTGCTGTTTCTGGACGAGCTGCCGGAGTTCAGCAAGGCGGCGCTGGAGACACTGCGCCAGCCGCTGGAGGACGGCTTTGTGACCATCACCCGGGCATCCGGCTCCCTGACGCTGCCCAGCCGCTTCATGCTCGTGGGCGCCATGAATCCCTGCCGCTGCGGCTGGTACGGCCACCCCTCCGGACGCTGCACCTGTTCACCCCAGCAGGTGGAGCAGTATATGCAGCGCATCTCCGGCCCGCTGCTGGACCGGATCGATATGCACATCGATGTGCCGTCAGTGGAGTATGAGGCCATGCGCCGCAAGGAGCAGCCGGAGCCGTCATCGGCCATCCGGGAACGGGTCAACGCCGCCCGCGAGGTGCAGAAAAAGCGCTTTGCGGGGACGGAGGTGTCCTGCAACGCCTACATGACCCCCGCCATGATCGGCCAGTACTGTGCGCTGGACGCCGCCGGCGAAAAGCTCATGCAGGGCGCCTTTGAGCGCCTGGGCCTGACGGCCCGCAGCCACGACCGCATACTGCGTATGGCCCGGACCATTGCCGACCTGGAGGGCAGCGAGCGCATCGAGGCGGCACATCTTGCCGAGGCCATACAGTATCGAAGCAGCAGCACACTGAAATGACGGCGGGATCTTTTCCGCCCTGCCTGCGTCAGACCTCCTCGACGTACACCCGGTACGCCGTCGTCGGTCTGCCATCGGCGGGACAAAAAATCTCGCCGCCGTGGCGGGATACATTTCCGCCCTGCCATCGTCAGACCCGGTACGCCGCCGATAAACGTCCGTAGGGGACGGCGTCCCGCAGTGGAGCGCAGCGGAACAAATGCCCTTGGGGTACGCCGTCCCGTTGTAGGGGCGGATGAAGCTGCCCGCCCGCCGTCCCCACATCTGTACACCAACAACAAGGAGAGAACCATATGCACGAGATCATTCTGTGCAAGCTGGGCGAGGTGGTCCTGAAGGGACTGAACCGCCGCAGCTTTGAGATGAAGCTGATGAGCAACATCCGCCGCCGCACCCAGCGGTTCGGCAAGTGGAAGATATATTCCCGCCAGTCCACTATCTATGTGGAGCCGGCGGAGGAGACCTGCGACATCGCCGGGGCTTACGCTGCCTGCAAGCAGGTGTTCGGCATCATCGCCATCACCCGGGCGCTGCCCTGCGAGAAGAGCAAGGAGGCTATTTTCGACACGGCAAAGACCTATCTGGGCGGTGCGCTGACCGCGGCTAAGAGCTTCAAGGTGGAGAGCAAGCGGGCGGACAAGTCCTTCCCCATGGGCAGCATCCAGCTGAGCCAGTGGGTGGGCGGCGCGCTCCACGACGCCTTCCCCCACCTGACGGTGGACGTACACCACCCGGAGCTGACGGTGTACATCGAGGTACGGGAGGACGCGGCCTACGTCCACGGCCCCGCCGAGAGCGCCGCGGGCGGTCTGCCCCTGGGTATGGGCGGCCACGCGGTGAGCCTGCTGTCCGGCGGTATCGACAGCCCGGTGGCCAGCTATATGATCGCCAAGCGGGGCGTACAGCTGGAGATGATCCACTTCGCCTCTCCGCCCTATACCGGCGAACTGGCCCGGGAGAAGGTGCTGAAGCTGGCGGAGGAGCTGACCCCCTGGTGCGGCCGGCTGGCGGTGTTCATCATCCCCTTTACCGAAATTCAGGAGGAGATACGCCGCAAGTGCCCGGAGGATCACTTTACCCTGATCATGCGGCGGTTCATGATGCGCCTGGCCAATATGCTGGCGCTGGAGCTGCGATGCCGCGCCCTGGTCACCGGAGAAAATCTGGGTCAGGTGGCCAGCCAAACCATGCAGGCGCTGGCCGTTAGCGAGGACGTGACCACCATGCCGGTGCTGCGGCCCCTGATCGGCATGGACAAGGAGGAGATCGTGAAGATCGCCCGCCATATCGGCACCTTCGACACGTCCATCCTGCCCTATGAGGACTGCTGCACCGTGTTCACGCCCCGGCACCCCAAGACGAAGCCCAGCGTGGAGGAGACGCGGGAGTACGAGAGCGCGCTGGATGTGGAGGGCCTGTGCCAGCGGGCCATGGCCGGACGCGAGATGATCCGGATCAAACCGACGCTATAAGGAGGCGCGTCTATGCCCCGTACCGCGGAGATCATCGCCGTGGGCAGCGAGCTGCTGACCGGCTGCGTGACCAATACGAATGCCGCGTTCCTCTCCCGGCTGCTGACTGCCGCCGGTGTGGAGGTGCTGTACCACACCACTGTGGACGACGACGCGGCGCGGCTGGAAAAGGCCGTGACCATCGCAAGGGGACGGGCAGAGCTGCTGGTGTTCACCGGCGGCCTCGGCCCCACCTACGACGATATGACGAAAACGGCGGTGTGCGCCGCGCTGGACACGCCGCTGGTGTTCCACCCGGAGGTGGTGGAGGATATGCGGCGGTATTTCGACCGGGTATTCCGCCGGGAGATGCCGGAATGTGATATGCAGCAGGCCTATCTGCCGGCGGGGTGCACCGTGTTCCGCAATCCGGTGGGCACGGCCCCAGGGTGCGTGTTCACCGCCGGAAAGACCACGGCAGCGCTGCTGCCCGGTGTGCCCCATGAGTGCCGCTATATGGCCGAGCACTGCCTGCTGCCCTGGCTGGAGCAGGTCCGGGGACAGACGGTGCGGTCACACACGCTGCATATCTTCGGCCTGACGGAGCCGCAGGTGCAGGAGCTGCTGGACGACCTGCTGCGGCGGGAGGCGGACATGACGCTGGCACCCTATGCCAAGCCGGGCGAGGTGATGCTGCAGCTGTCCGCCCGCGGGGCGGACGAGCGTGCCTGTGAGGCGCGGATGGCGCCGGTGCTGGCGGAGGTAAGGGCCCGGCTGGGCGCGTATTTCTACGGCGCGGACGTGTCCGGACTGGAGGAGACGGTGCTGGCGCTGTGCCGGGAACGGGGACTGACGCTGGCGGCGGCGGAGAGCTGTACCGGCGGACTGATCGCCAAGCGGCTGACGGATATCCCCGGCGCGTCGCAGGTCTTTCTGGGCGGCGTAGTCAGCTATACGAACCATGTGAAGCAGCGGGTACTGCGTGTGCCGGAGAATTTGCTGGCGCGCTGCGGCGCGGTGTCGGCAGAGGTGGTCCGGGCCATGGCCCTGGGCGTCCGGGTGCTGACAGGCGCGGACCTGGCGGTGTCCGTCACCGGACTGGCCGGTCCCGACGGCGACGACCGGGGAAACCCGGTGGGCACCGTGTTCGTGGGGCTTTCCGCGCCGGAGGGCGTGACCGTGCGGCATCTGACCCTGGGCGGCGATCGGGAGCGCATCCGGACGCTGTCCGCCCACCACGCTTTTGATATGCTGCGGCGTTATCTTACCAATCTACCGACAGAAGGAGAATAAAACCATGGCAAAGAACAGCTACAAGGCCAACGTGAACCAGTACGCCAACCAGGAGGAGGCCATCCGCAAGGCCAAGGGCAACCCCAATAAGAATATCCATTCCAAGAAGAAGAACAGCAACTACGGCGGGTACACCACCGGCGCGTACATGGCCCAGAAGGTGGCCGAGAAGGTGAACCAGCAGGAGAAGGTGAAGCTGCCCACCTGGCTGAATGTGACGCTGATCGCGGAGTTTGCCGTGGTGCTGGTGATCCTGATCCTGCGCCTGACAGCCTTCAAGGACAGCGCGGTGATGACCCACCTGTCCTCCCTGACGCTGGGCATCACCTGCGGCACGCTGTTCTATATCCGCAAGTACAAGCACACGAAGAAAACCAGCGCCATGTACAGCATCATCACCATTCTGCTGGTGGTCATGTGCCTGCTGTACACCACCTTCGGCATTCTGGGCCTGCTGGGCTTTTTGGGCTGAGCGCCCCGCGCCGTAAGGCGCAGACTTCCCGGAGGGAGAAAGGAGCCGAGCTATGGCTGAGCTGACACCCATGATGCGGCAGTATATGGAGGAGAAGGAGAAGCACCCCGACTCCCTGCTGTTTTTCCGGTTGGGTGATTTTTACGAGATGTTCGGGACGGATGCCCGGACGGCGTCGAGGGAGCTGGACCTGGCCCTGACCACCAGGGACAAGGACAAGAGCAAGTCCGACGAGGAGCGCATCCCCATGTGCGGCGTGCCGTATCACTCCGCCGAGGGGTATATCGCGCGGCTGATCGCCAAGGGGTACAAGGTGTCCATCTGCGAGCAGATGGAGGACCCGGCTCTGGCCAAGGGGCTGGTGAAGCGGGAGATCATCCGCACCGTCACCCCCGGCACGGTGCTGGACGAGGCATGCCTGGACGCGGGACGCAGCAACTATCTGTGCGGCGTGTATCTGACAGACACGGCGGCGGGACTGTGCGCGGCGGACATCTCCACCGGGCAGGCCCAGGTGACGGCGTTCACCGGGGCGCAGCGGTTGACGGGGCTGATCAACGAGCTGGGGCGCTTCGCCCCGGCGGAAGCGGTGATGAACGCCGCGGCCTATGACGACCCGGCGCTGACCGCCGCGCTGGAGGAGCGCTTTTCCTGCCGGCGGGAGAGGCTGGCGGAGGGACGGTTCGACGTGTCGGACGCGGAGAAGAAGGTGCGGCTGCAGTTCGGCGAGGCGGCGCTGCGGGACCTGCCCCGGAATGAGAGCGCACCGCTGCTGGCGCTGGGCGGACTGCTGACGTATCTCTACGAGACGCAGAAGACCGACGTGAAGCAGCTGGACAAGCTGGAGTGGTACCGGACGGGGCAGTTCATGGAGCTGGACCTGACGGCCCGGCGCAATCTGGAGCTGACGGAGACGCTGCGGGGCAAGGAGAAGAAGGGCAGCCTGCTGTGGGTGCTGGATAAGACCGTGACCTCCATGGGCAGGCGCAAACTTAAAACATGGCGGGAGCAGCCGCTGATAAATCCCGCAGAGATACTCAAGCGCCACGACGCGGTGGAGGCTCTGACGAAGGATTCCGCGCTGCTTTACGACATATGCGACGCGCTGAACGGCATCTACGACCTCGAGCGGCTCATGACCCGAATAATGTACAAATCCGCGTCCCCGAAGGATATCTACGCGCTGGGTCAGACCTGTGCGCGGCTCCCGGGATTGAAGCAGTGCATTTCCAGGGTGGACAGCGCGCTTTTCCGAAAGCTCAACAGCGAGATAGACGAGCTGAACGACGTTTCCTCGCTGGTAGAAAACGCGATAGTCGACGACCCGCCCCTGACCCTCAAGGACGGCGGCGTTATCAAGGACGGCTTCAACGAGGAGATAGACCGCCTGCGCAAGATAACCGGCGGCGGCAAGGATATCCTGACCGAAATCGAGGAGCGTGAACGCGCCGCCACCGGGATACGCACGCTTAAAGTCGGTTACAACCGCGTATTCGGCTATTACATAGAGGTTTCCAAGGGACAGCTCGACCAGGTCCCGGCGCATTACATAAGGAAGCAGACCCTCACCACCGGCGAGCGCTACATCACCGAGGAGCTGAAGAAGGTCGAGTCCGATATACTCGGCGCTAACGACAAGATACTCGCGCTGGAGCAGGCGATATTCGGCGAGGTGCGCGAATTTATCGGAACGCGGCTTGAAGCGGTTCAGGCGGCTGCTGCGGCGGTCGCTGCGGTGGACGTACTGTGCAGCTATGCGCAGGCATCCATAGAGAATGGCTATGTGAAGCCGGAAATGACCCTTGACAGCGTTATAGAGATACGCGGCGGACGTCACCCGGTCATTGAGAAAATGCTCACCGACCACCCGTTCACTCCGAACGACACCTACCTCGACACGAACTCCAACCGGCTCATGATAATCACCGGACCAAACATGTCGGGTAAATCCACGTTCATGCGGCAGACCGCGATAATCGTGCTGATGGCGCAGATAGGCTGCTTCGTTCCGGCGGAGTACGCGAAGATAGGCGTAGTGGATAAGATATTCACCCGTGTGGGCGCGTCCGACGACCTGACCTCCGGGCAGTCGACGTTCATGGTAGAGATGAACGAAGTCGCGGAGATACTCAAGAACGCCACCAAAAAAAGCCTTGTCATTCTTGACGAGATAGGCAGGGGAACATCGACATTCGACGGAATTTCCATCGCGAAGGCGGTCGCGGAGTACATCAGCGGAAAGGCTATCGGCTGCAAAACGCTGTTCGCGACGCACTATCACGAGCTTATCTCGATGGAGAAGGAATACGACGGCATACGGAATTTCAGCGTTGCGGCGGTCAAGCGCGGCGACGAGCTGAGGTTCCTTCACAAGATATGCGAGGGCGGCACGGACGACAGCTACGGAATCGAGGTCGCAAAGCTGGCTGGACTTCCGCAGAAGGTGATAAACCGCGCCAAGGAAGAGCTTGTGGAGCTTGAAAAACTCGGAAGGACAAAGCTTTCCGAGACCATCGAAAAGACTGCGGATCATCAGTTCAGCTTCACCGCGATAAACGAGCAGAACGCCATCGCGAAGCTGCGCGCCGCAGATATCAACACCATGTCCCCGATGGACGCGCTGATGTTCCTCAAGGACATAAAGGACACGCTGTAATCGCTGTAATAATCCGTGAAGCGCGTCTGTGATCTGTATTTGATCCAGCTATTTTGTATTGCCCGGAACGGGCTTAGAACGGAGCACTAATGCCAAAAATCAACCTGCTCGACAAGAGCGTATACGAGCTTATCGCCGCCGGAGAGGTCATAGAGCGCCCCTCCTCGGTGATAAAGGAGCTTGCGGAAAATTCCATCGACGCGGGGGCTGCCTCGATAACCGTGGAGATCAAGCGCGGCGGAATATCCTACCTTCGCGTGACGGACGACGGCTGCGGGATCTCCCACGAGGATATACCGACCGCGTTCATGCGGCATGCCACAAGTAAGGTCTACACGCAGGACGACCTCGACAGCATAAATACGCTGGGCTTCCGCGGTGAGGCTCTCGCCTCCGTATGCGCGGTCAGCCGCGTGGAGCTGCTGACAAAGCAGCGCGAGGATCAGTTAGGCAGCATTTACCGCATAGAGGCAGGCGAGCCGGTGGAGTACGACCGGGCTGGCTGCGCGGACGGCACTACAATAATAATCCGCGACCTGTTCTACAATACTCCGGCGCGTCTGAAGTTCCTGAAAAAGGACGT